>JAABUP010001329.1_pt1 | contig 51780 bp, 64 predicted proteins | sample 5559201 | NCBI WGS metagenome assembly JAABUP01 (sample SAMN10711887, study PRJNA513373) | rock metagenome | isolation source: Antarctica rocks | place: Antarctica | reverse complement strand
CCTAAACCCTAAAACCTAAACCCTAAACCCTAACCCTAAACCCTAAACCCTAAACCCTAAACCCTAAACCCTAAACCCTAAACCCTAAACCCTAAACCCTAAACCCTAATATATAAACCCTAAACCTGCACGGCCACTGATCTTGATGGTCTTGAAAGAGCTACTGGCGGTGGGATGGCATCAGGCAGCTCCGAGTCCGTCGACAAGTTCGAGCTGCAGCAGTCTGTACAGTAGATCGATACCGTGCACAAAGGTGTCTTAGCGCCAGGACTGCACGAGCTGTCCTCAATTCTTGCATGCTCCGTACAAGAGCTGCACAAGGTGAGCAGCACGACGCCGCTGCCTAGGTGAGGATCTCTCCCAGGTGGCAATCCACTGGAGGCAAGGGTGGTGGCCAGGCAGAAAGGGGTCTTTTCAGCCCAGACTTGGTTCTCAGCTGTCAGGTGAGCATTGCACACGGTTCCATACAACCCTTGTTGACCTTTGTTGAGACTGCAGGACTCAAGGTTCTAGCCTCATGGCATTCCGATAGGCGTTACCCTTGGTACCTCGTGGCAGCTGGCAACATGTCAAACATTCCATGCATTCCAATCCTCTCAGAGCCCACCCCTACATGCCTCACAAAGGAAAATATATTTTTGTCAGCCATTGAAGCATATGCACGAGCTTTTTGAGGCAGCAGCTTAGACTTCCACATTTGTATATAAGTGTTTTGACAAATAGCTTTCAGTCTAGGTGCAGCCTTGATTTTAAAGCAGACAGCAGGTGGCGTACTCTAGCAAACATGAGCACACTGCTTCTCAGCATTACTTGTGCTCAACAGACCAATTTGTTGAGATGTATTGAAGTATGACTTGTCACAGTGCAACATGTACACACCGTGAAAGTTAGTAACCATGTTGAGACAGGTGAGGATGTTGCATATTACCTCGAGTTCAGTGTCATGTCAAATCTGTGCAGGATGTGTGTTATTATGCAGCTTGTCAAGACATTTGACTGGGTAGTTCAAGTGACCAATGTGACTAATCCTGATTAGTGCATCTATGCCATAAGTTCACTTTGAAGCTGCAGTCAACAATAGGGACTTGACAAAAGGTTGCTTTACTATAGGCATTCAGCACAGCTCCTTGTACGTCAACCATCAGCAGAGCAAACAACTTGTGCAAGCGTCTTATGTTGTTTAGTATGTATTGTCTGGTCATAAGGAGGTGCACCAACTTATGAAACGTGACTTGCATGTTGTTGCCAAGTTTAACAAAATAATATGTGAACAGCCTGGAGCTTAAGACTTGCCAGCATTTGTTGCAAGAGCATGTTATATTGCAGCTGCACCAAGCCCTTGCCATGACGGCAACTTTGCTCATTCTTTGCGACGGACATCTGAAAGCAGGAATGGTCACACTGATACCATGACGTATACACGCCACGTTTTGGAACCAAAAGCGCAAAGGTTCATAGCTATAGCCCTCGGCAAAAGTGTTGCAAAAGTAAGCATCTAGTGTGCTAGCGGCAATCGGACTTTGAGTCAGCAATATGAGGGGACACATTATTGCCACGGCATATGCAATCGCTCTCTAAACAGCTTCGCACATCAAATTTACACAATGTCCAACTCATACATCATCAAGTATCACCTTCACTGATTTTTTTTGAAAGTCAGTGGTTCACGAGATGATTGTGCAAGTCTGCAAACCTGATATTGCAAAACTATGTTGGATGTTCCTGTGTTAGAGACTGACATCACAAATGATCCTGCCATATGGTGCATCATGAGTACATATCAAGATCAGACAGGCCTACGGAACAAAGCTATGGGTAACTTGTTACAGTTGCGCCAAATCTCATCATTGTCACTGCTACTTCAATAAGCCTGGCTCTTTACTTGTGCTGGGCTAAATCGGTGCACAAACCCTTTGCAATTTTCTGGCTCGAAAGTATGAATGCCTGCTTTTGCCGCTTGATGACTTTGCAAGGTGCCATGTTTGAGGTACAGATTGTTGCTTGAGGATACGTTCAGCATCATTTTCTTGAGACACGTCACTTTGTGCAATGTCATTGACATTGGCTGCAATTGTGGTAAAGGTGAGTGTATGCTGCCCAGGGTCTTCTACCTCGTTCTCCCTACATCATTGGCACTGCCTCAAATGCTCGCATGATGGCAGGGTGTTTGTGATGGTTGAGACGCAAAAGAAAGGGTGCCCATTTTCTGTGACTTACTGACAATGAATGCCAGTAATCATGAAGCCATAAACATTAAACACGCTACTATAGTAGTTGTACGAAGCATTTTAAATCATCAAGCTTACCATTGTACTTTGCAAGCTGCATCTTCCAACAACCGAGTAGTTGTCTGCCAACTAAAGCGCACAACCTCTGGGTACCCAAACACCATGTTCACATTGGCTTCCAACCATCTGATTGTCACGGGATCTGCACAGCATTCACCTACCTTGAGTTGACTGCATGTCAGGTAGCGTATGAGCTGATTTGTGAGATTGTTCTGGTAGTGATATCCCTAAGCCATGCATAGAAGACCCGTGCACATACATGCTAGATAGCTTGCACTGTGCAAGTAATTTGCAGCAGAACGCAAATCCCAGAAAAGGTTGCAACCAATTGGTGTGTGCACTACACATGAAGACAGCAAGTACCACTTTTGCAATATGCAAAAAAAAAAAAAGGTGAAAGCTCCCATGTCAAATGAAGTTTAAAGCATGAACTCACCTCCAGGGTAGCCTGAACCGTAATCTTGGCCACCCGCAATAGCTTCCTCCTGGATAACAAAGTCCCGCAGTCCTCTGTCCCTTGTCACCTTGAATCAACAAGAGCCACATTCAAACATAACACTAATGCATGCAGGGTGAAGCAAGCAGGCCGGTCTGTTGTGACAAGATGGACGATGGTGTGTGCTGAGGCTTGCCTTTGCTACTATACTTGCAGCACTGACTATGGGGTAGATGGCATCTGCCTTTGGACATACTACAAACCTGCGGCATCATTGAGCTTGTCATATACTAATAAAGTAAGGTTATGGCTTACGTGATACATGTAGAAACTTGGGGCAAAGAGAATCCCTGACCTGACACCAGGATATTTGCTTTCAAGCCTGGCCTGCCACTTGGCTGCATCGCCAACAGTGTCAACAAAGACCTGTATGGACGGACATGAAAGTGACAATGGTGCTCATGATGGCTTGACAATATGGAGGTGTATGCAGCATACTGCCTTGTGCAGTACCTCTTGCAGGTTCACGCCCATCTGCATTACGCCATTCAGCAGCTTGAACGTCGATTCATTTGCTAGACTGTTCAAGCTGATTCTATCCCTGCACACCAGCAGGCAGCGTGTCAGGCTTTTGATCCACACAATTTAGCTGTTGCTGCACAGCCCTGCTCACCTAGACAGCATACTGACAGAGATGTCAGTGGCACTAAGGGCATCGTACAAGAAGCAGATCTGTGAGTCTTGCTGAATAGTCTCAAATAAGATTTCTCGTTTGTCTTCATTCAATGTTTTGCTGTCTGCATATGCTCTGCAAGCATTGGAACCTTTTGTACTACAGCAAATACAGCAACGTTTAATGTTACAAGCATTGCTGTGGATCTTGATCTGTTCTTACTGCTTTGCAAGTTGATCTCTGTATGCAGTGGGCGCATATGCACAAGCATACACCATAGGCCCCAAAACTGGTCCCCGCCCAGCCTCGTCTGCAAAACAACGCCTTTGTCTGATCTGGTAAAGCATCAAGCAGTCCTCACCTCGTATTGCCTTGCAGTGCTCACCGATGCCTAGAAAGCAAGGCTCAGAGTACCACTCAGGCCTTTGTTGTATCGTCATATAGAACTTGACAGATGGCTTTGCTGCTTACAGGCTGTTGCAAGGCAATGCCGTAGTTGTTGCAGGATGCGTGCAGGTGCAGACGAGAAGCCTTTGAGCCGAGGTGGATGTCCAGATCATTCCAGATCAGAGTACCACTGCAATAGCTGCGGTCGAGCAAACGACTTCCTTAAGATCTATGCCTTGGCAAGACCGTGTGGGTTTAATCACTGACGGCATTATTTGACGACACGCCTATTTCGGTTCAGGTAGGTCAGCGTGTATGGGACTTGTCAAACGCTCCATCTGATTTTGAGCACATGTGCATGCATCACACAAATTACACCTATTTCTGTGCGACAACACCTCATGGCAACATTATACAGATTAGTGCGTCCTCATATATGTGGTTCTGGGTTCATTTGCCAAGGCAAGACTTACTGCATTGCATTTTGAGCAAGAGGCTTGCCCTTCTTCTTGTCCTTGTTGCCTTTCTTTTTGTATTTGTCTTTGTTCTTGGCAATCTTTGGTGCAGCCTGCGCCAATGATGACTTTGGCTGCCCACCTGATGTTTTCTTCCCTTTGTGAACCTTTCCCTTGACCTTGGGTCGCGCAGCTGGCATTGATTGAGCAACTTTCGGCTTCTTGCTTGCCTTCTTGCTCCCATTGGATTTGACGTGCTGAGAGAAGGGCACTGTACTATTTGTCTCATTCAGCAGGTGCGCCAGCCGCTTTAGCTGGACTTGGACCTGAAACATGCACAACCAGCCATGCTCACACTATACTCATTCCACAAGCAAATGGCAACACACAAAAGGCGCTGCATTTAAGGTCGCAGTGAGACAGCTCCAAAGCACAGCCAGCATGGTCTGATGACACAACACGTGTGATACTTCAATGCACTTTACGAACATTGAGCAATGGCAATGCACACCCACCTTGGGCTTTGGGGCAGCAGCTTCAGCCTGCTGGACGGAAGCCAGCACAAGCTGGATCTGGTGTTGGCCCAGCACATCTTGCAGGCTTTCCGTTGGGTAAATCTGCACACAGCAATCACATTTGGCAACCTGTGGCCCCTGGCGCTTATGCAAGGAGAACGTTCTCTGCCTGAGCAGCACTCTTACAGTCTTGATGGCAATATGGATTTGTGACAGCACATAATGGCAGCAGACAACAATAGCCAGGGTTTGAGAAGCTGCATCATACCACATACACCAGCAGTGAGAGCAATAGCAATGTTGGCAAGTCAGAAATTGAGGGCAGTCACCTTGACAAGCTGCTCAAATGATGCGCAAATGTCCTTAAGAGCCTCATTCTGTCTGGCTGACTGGGCAACATTGCCAGTTGTGGCATCAGCAGCCAGTCCAGCCAGCACTGACACATGCCTTCTGAAGGCTTCTGCTACACTGTCTGCACTCTGCTGTCCCTGCACAAAGGCACACTACCTTGTCTTAGGCAAGGTCAATCTGCCTGTGATCATGATACAACCTGATGGGCGCATTGCTAATTGCATGAGAAAGACCCCTATGCATGCATCTGTGCAACACACAGAGATGCAATGCGTTCGTAACTGCAGCATTAGCAGCATACATTATGATCATGCCCTACAGGTCTGGCCTGAGGGCAACGATTGCAGGACTGCAACAGCTGACAGACAGGCTATGCAAAGTTACCTTGCTGGAGCGAAGGAAAGCCAACAAGAGTGCAATCGCATCTGCTTTGACATGGCCACTCCGAGCTGTGTGTTCATGCTGCACAATGGCTGGAAGCAAAGTTGCTGTACTCAACAATGCACAGCGCGCCATGATGTCCTCAAAAAGCTTCCTGCACAAGCAAAGAGAGGCTTTAAAAACTCGACAACTGTACAAGCTAAGAGCCACACCCTCAAGACATGTGAGTGCCAAGCATGCAGCATTGGGAACAGTTATGGGCATTTGGATGCAGCAAACTGGCATGAAAGATGTGCTCTGATGCTGTGTCAATGAGCAGGCATGTCTACCTATGTAATCTGCTCTTTTTCTTGGTAAAAAAGTCATTCAAGGCAGCTTTGACAGCTGTTGTGGCTTCACCAGTAGGGTTGCCTGCGTGGTCACAAGATCTGTTAGTTGCACAACCTCTCAATGCAGCATAGCACTACAGTCTGTATCAGTTCCTGGACTTACCCTCAGCAGTGACGCTGCAGCGCAGCAGGTAAGCAAAAGCTGTAGAAGCAGCTGATGTGACCTTCCTGTCCTTGTGGCGGGAGGCCAGGTATAAGGTTCGTTTCATCAGACCAGCCATAGCCTCTCCATCAGGCACATTCACTGCTTCACCTGAATTGCAAACATTGCCTGTCTCTTCATCTGCCTTCCTGTCTGTATAACCACGACAACCAAGGTCTGATGCACGGCCTCCTGTGCTTGAGAGAGGTCAGTCATGAGAGAGAGGTCGGTCATGAGACAGCTAATTATGAATGCTGCTGGCCTGCCAGCTTAAGGGACATAGCCACAGCCCCCGTGCGGAAGGCAGTGCCAAAGGGCTTGCCCGGAGTGACCATGTCAGGCACCACTCACTGCACCTCACAGCCCCAGGAATGAGAGCCCACCCGGCCAAGACCACGTTTTACACGTGGTCATTGTGCAAGGATTAACAGCAGTGGGTGCATCTCAGGATCAACAAACAACCAAGCAGATGCTGCAAAAGTGCAACTAGAACAGCAGAGGAGGCACCTGATGCAAAGGGTGCTGAGTGTGCTTGGCCTTTGGTGAAGAGCATGAGCAAGGCGTGCAAGCGCTTGGCAAGGGCTGCATCTCCTCCCTGCTGGCATGCGCCAGTCAAGGCGGCTAGCAGGGCTGGCAGAGCTGCCGCCAACAAGGGGCTGCTTGGCACCTGCAAGTGGCATTGCACTCAGTCACATTCATCCATTCAGGAGATGTGCTGCTACAAGTAAGGCCTGCATCTCTTTACATGTACACTGATCAAGCTGCAGCTGTGCGCGGAGAGAAGCAATGCCCCAAGAAAGCACACCATTGAGCTGCTCCCAGCTGGGGGGTGAAGCATGTTTTCAACAGTTCAAGCTAGGGTTTGCAGGGGCTGAAACAGCCCTACCTTCTTGATGTAGATCTCCATGAGCCCTATGACCCGGAACTTGAAAGTAGCAATGGCTTCTCTGGACTCACGTGCATTGGCGCCGCCACGCGCCATGACCCGCAGTGCTGCAGCAATCTTGTCATCCATTTGGAACATCTGATCGTCATCAAAGTCCTCTTCATTACTGCTGTCAGAACCAGAACTTCCTTCATTGGCCTGCATCAGTCAACACACTGTCGGAAGCCATCACTGTGAGACAAGAATCAAGTGGTCATTCAAAATGTAGTGAACGATGATAAGAGTTTGTGCCACAATTGGTTGTGGCAATTAAGCCATGCTGCACTGAGAAGCAGGAAAAAGTGCGTTGATCTGAAACTCGTCCAGCAGCTATCAGCCAGATATCTGCAGCTATGAAGGCTCTGGGAAAATGGATTTTCTGAGTTGATGGGAGAGCATAGACAGCCGATATAAGAAGGCTCACATTGAGTGCTGCGTGAACTGCTGTGCCATCTGCTTCATCATCCTCTTCATCCTCCTCCTCAGCGTCATCATCTGTACCTTCTGCAGCATTGACAGTATCTCCATCTTCTGCTGTTCCTGCACCGCCATGACCTGGTGCTAATGTATCTGATAAGTTATTGCATGTCCACGCAAAACTCTGTTGACAAGCATGTTTGCAGCTTCTTTCCTGAGATAATGCCAGAGATGAGGCATACAACCTGCACAGACACACCTCAACATCTGCATGCACAAGATAGGTCACCAGTGAGGTATGTTTGCACTTGCAGGCTCCAGTGCAAAGCCTAGCGTGCAAAGACTTCAGCTCCACATTCGCATATGTTGCTTTCAGACGCAGACAATGCTGATGTCAGCGTGCTGTAGCAAGCAATGAACATTCCATTGGATCGCCATGAGCATGCACTCCTAAATGTCTAATGTTACTATTTCTTCTGACAATGTGTACGATGAGCCTCTGCTTGACTCATGCACATGCTTACTGGCCAGCATGTCTTCATCATCATCTTCAAACACATCCTCATCCTCTTCTTCATCGGCCTGACCCTCTGGAGGCTGCTGCACAACCCTTACCAAGTCAGCAAACCCTTGAGATGTCACCTGCTCTGCAAGTGCCCTGAACAGGGCTTCACAGGCCTCCCTCAAAGGTCCAAAGGGCAGGGCATCCCCAGAGCGCCCCAGCAAGCTGAGCAAGATGTCCACCAGCACATCCATCCAGTGTGGCTCATCTGCACATGCACTGCCATGCTCAACAAGTCTGCACCAACATGCTGACAAGCTAATCCAACAATCACCCATCTTTTCACTACCCATGTGGCTGCACACCTGCACAGTCACCTTCAGCGTACAACTGCATGCGACACACTCTAAAAACAAGACAGGCTTCTGCAGCTCAGTGCATGGTCATGCCCTCAACGCTACACTGAATAGTCTTTGAAGCACAGAGACCGAAAAGCTTTATTGGGAAAAGCCCTGGACCACATGGGAGATGACAGCTGTGCACACACCTGCAGCTGGTTTGGTCTTTGTAAAAGCACCATTGAAAACTCCTTCCAAGTCAGCAGCCACATCAGGCTGAGCAGCAGCAGGGTCTGACAGAATATAGAGCTGCAGCCAGCGCATCAGCCCCACCATACTGCGCAGCTGCTGTGCTTGCACACCTGTGCATCAAACACAGCTTTCCAATTGACTGTGCAGCGTCATTTGTGAAACATCAGAACATGCAAACGCTAATGCCTGTCTGTGTCATATAACCCTGAGCTAGCCCAACAGTACATATCATTCAGCTTGTTATTGCCTTGGAGCTAACAGAGATTCTCCTAATCCTGACCAAACACATGCATGCACCATTGGACATGTGCAGATCAAGCGCAGATTGACTGGTAAGACTGTCAAGATGTAGATGTACTGGCAGTAGGAGTTCATGGTGGTGCATGACTGACCTGTGGCACCAGCAGCCAGCTTGGTGGCAGCTAGGGCCTCACTCTCACGCAGCTGACTCAGAGCTGCATCCATCTTCTGAGGCAGCTCAGCAGCCAGAGTCACCCCTGCTGTCCTCTGCACCTTGCTCACAAAGGCTACAGTTTCAGTCAGGAAAGGAGTTTCAAGGCGTGCTGCCTGCACAGCCTCTGCTGTTGTTGCTGGTGCTGCTGCCTCTGCAACCAACTCAGCAGCCTTCCTTTTCTTGCTCTTTGACTCCTTTTTGGTGTTGACAGAAACAGGGCCAGGGGGAGCTTGAGCTGCTTTGGTGGCAGAGTCAAGCAGGGCAATGAGGCGTGCAGCACACACTTGGCGTGTGGCTGCAGAGGGGGCCGGCTGCGCCTGAAGTGCCGCCTTCACCTCCTTTGGCTTGCCCTGTACATACAGTGCCTCAGTCTGGCTGCTGATACAAGCAATGTATCAGCTCTAAAACAAAGGAACCTGTCCATGCCTTTAGCGTTTTTTATTTGTCAAATGTCTATTGGGGCAGATGCACATTCACTTGGTGTATACATGGGGGCAGATAGCAGGTGTCAATGCCAGTTAAACAGCACTGTGGTCCAGTATGAGAAGAGGAAGATGCAGAGTAAGGCTTGACGCAGACCAGAAACTTGACTCCTGGGTGCCATGCCAATCACTCAACAGGCTGCTACAGCTCAGTATGGACACCAGCCAAATGGCACACAAGAAAAGGTGGAGTCAAGTATCACCTTTCCAAGAGCAGCCTTGTCCACAACAAAGAAGGCATGCACAGCCAAGAACTTGAGCACGCCTGTCTTAACGGATGCAGGAACAGTTCTGATGGCTGCCATGTTGCACATCTGCTCGACCGCTACTTGGCGAGCCTTCTCAATCTCCTGCCACCAGTCTGAGTCGTGAGCAAAGCAGCTTCTTTCACTGAGCACACATGTGCAAGCTTGTGCATGAAGTATCAAAAAGCAGAGATGCCATGCAAATCATGCAAATCAGACAAAAGGTAAAGGTATCTGCTGCGCCTACTGCTGTGTGTGACATGCACGCCAAGAGGCAGTGTTCGGACCTGATCATCATCACCATTGCTGCCTGACCTACTGCCCTTGCAGAAGTGGTCCTGCAGACGCTGTACATATGGCTCCAGGCTTGCTGCATCCAGGTTCTGCATCCACAAACAGCACTTGCAGCTAAACAACCCAGCATGAGCACCTACAGATATTCTGCAGTGTATCAACTGCACTGACACACACAAACCAAAGAAAGCTCATATGCTGTCTCAACTGTTGTGATTGCAAAATGGTACAGTTCAGGCATGGCATTACAGAAACAGAGGAAAATCTCAATGCTCTAGTGCAGATGCAGGGCAGTTGAAGTCTTACTTGCAGCAGCTTGGCAACAGTGCTGGTCTTGGTGAGCTTGTCAAAGCCATGCCCGCCCACACCTTGCAGAGCTACAGCCAGAGCAGTCTGCAAGCATCACATAGTTGATGCATACATTAAAAGCATGAGCAACATATCCACAGCAGCTGCAGCCTCTGCAGTCACACCAGTGAGTCGATTTGGACATGCCACCAGTCCTGATTTGCCTTAAAGCTGTCAGTGATGCCTGAAATGTGTACAGTCCTGTTGGCCTGAGATGCAGGTGGTGAGCTACAGTAACAAACGAGTGGTGTTGTCTCTGCATTGCAGTCAGGTTGTGCTGCACAGCAGTCATGCAAGAAGGCACACTGCACCTGCATGCTGGGGGTGGCTTTGGTCTTGTCAGCAAAGGCCACAATGCGTTGAGCACAGCGCTGAGCACTGCTGTGGAGGTATGTCTTGGAGTTGGTCAGGTTGTTTGTGAAGCAACGCAGAAAGTGGGTGGAGAACACCACAGGCAGCTGCTCAGGCCTGCATCACACAAAATGCCTGCATCACCATTTGTGCTGCAACACATGTATGGTTTGTGCAGTGTTGACCTGCCTATATGCTGTGAATGTTGACACAGCTTTGTTTCAGCAAGAGCAAGGAAGCTGTGTTCAGCGCCGCAGCACAGCCTCTGGTCGTGGTACAGCACGCTCACCTCAAGAACGGCAGCAGAATTGTGAACAGCTGAAAGCCAAGGGCTTTGCGCTCATGAGAGGAGGTGAACAGGTCCTGCACAACAATTGTCCACAAGGCCTCGAGCTGCCCTGCTGCAGCTGTACCCTTGCTCCCTGTCTCACTACCATCTGCAGCGTTCAGGTCCTGCAACATACCACAGGCTCACCACACTCTGGCAGACAGTCTGGCCAAAGAAGCTACGTCAAAGCTGCTTCAACCATGCAAGACCATGGCATCATCATCCCTCAGCACAGCATACATGTCAATCAAGCCGCCTAATGTTACTACATGCTGCAACGGGGTATACGCTTCAGTCAGCATAACAAGCCTCACAGAAGAGAGTTGTACCTTGACAGCTTTGAAGCCAGGTAGCAGCAAAGCAAAGACCGTGGGCCACACGCTGTGCAGCCGTGGATGGCTGCTGCTGCTCCCTCTTAAGACTGGCAGCACTGTCTGCAGGTGCTGCTCTGAGAAGAAAGCTGATGCTGCTGCTCCTGCTGCTGCTGCATCCTTCGGCATGTCAGGTGCAGTGAAAAAATCTGTACAAGGTGATCGAACATCGGATGGCAGCATGCTGGTCTGTTTCAGCAGAGCTGATGGCATTGATCCCCAGAGACGCAGTGCCAGCAACAGCACCTGCAGCAATGCATTTCCTGTGTGTGTCAGCAGTCAGACATCTGCCTGAATGGAGACTTCAGACCAAATGACACTAAGCTGTTTTGCACCCAGCCATGAAGAAAAGCTGCCAAACCTCTTACCTCAGGTGAAGCATCTGCGGCAGGGGTTATTAGCCATTCTTTCAAGCCACAGCTCTCTTGCTCCAAGATGTGTGTCAGTGTAGTATCCTCCAGCTGTTCTGCAACATGATCAGAGAAAATTAGTGAATGGGCAGGCTTGAGGGCATGACAAGCACTGTGTCATAGTTCAGTGCCAGCTGCAGAAGTTAGCCCTCAAGCAGACATATGTAACGACCTGGATCTTGTGACATGATCAGGCAAGTCTGGCAGCATACCTTCATGCATGTATGTCAACTGTCAGCACAAGGCTCTTTGCCCCAGCAGCCTCAGCTTGATATGCAATTTGTGGACTCTGCAACTATGACTGCATGGGAGGTCAGCATCACACCTGTTAGCTCTAAAAGCACATTTGCTGCCAGCTCCTTGAGAAAAGACTTCTTGTTGGCAATCTGTGTAAGCCCCTCTGCACATGTGACTGCAGTTGGCTGCTCAATTTTCAGGCCTGATCTGATGATGGCAGCGTATCCAAAGACCTGCCCCAGCAGCTGATCATGGGCCTCACTACCCTGCAAAAGACAGCAAGCTTGAGCTTCTGACACGATGTCGCATGCATATCAAGCCCAGACATTGCAATTTCAGAAGCCAGCTAAATTCCGACAACAGCCTATGATGGTCTTTACTATGCCCCATTGTTGCCATGCTTGCAACTGCGCCTGCCTCATCAAAACAGTAGATACACGTTCTGGAAAAGCACGCCGTTTGCTGTGATGCAGCTTGAAGCTCACCTTAGCTTGTCTTGAGACATCCAGCTCTGATGCCATGGTTGCCAGGACTTCAGTTATAGACAGTGCTGGTATATCACCAAGCAGTTTGCTAAGGGCAAGGGCATAGCCTTGACGTGCCCCCTGGCGCCCACTGGCAAGCCCTCGCACCAACCGCTTCAGCCCATACACCTGCAAAATCTCAAGCCAACAGTCCCAACCAATGCTGTGCGCTTTAGCAAAACATCCCTGCTGCTTTGCTCTGGTAGGTTTGAAAGTTGCATGTACAGTGTTGCTTTGTAGTGGGCATGCCCATGCTTTTCTGGCGGAAAAACCCAGCCTCATTGTGATTAGTAGTCCTGTCAAACGTATTTGCATCATTTACGCAATACATGCCAGATTGCCAATGCCACTTTCTGCTGGCCTACCAAAGAAGGTGCGTATGTGGCTTGCTGTTTGGAACCAGCACTGCTTGGTGAAAATTCAGCTTGTATGCTCTTGAGTTCGGCAACTAAGCCTGCTGCTGCTGTGGCTCGTGCGTCCTGCAGTTGAATGCTTGTGGAGACGAGTGCTGTTGTTGCAGAGCACAGACCAGATAGCAGGAGCAAGAACCAGCTACTTGCAGTCACTGCAGCTCCTCTGTTACCGTTTGACAACACATAGTGTGGCGAACTCAGCCACAGCGCAGAGCACAAAAAAAACAAGGCAGCAAGTATTTTTCAGCTTGTCTGACGTGCCCAGCATCGATGCAGAAGGGTACCATAGTAACTGCGTGCAGTACGCCTACCTCGTTTAAGCTCGCTAGGTCCCAAAAGAATTTGAGCACCTACATGCAACGCAAAGCGTTGCTACACAGTCTAAAACGCATTCAAGGACGACACGTTTTGATCTGTATAGCAGAAAGCGGCGGGGAGCGCGACACAAGTGCGAGGTTTCAGCGGCATGAGTTTTCAAAGCTAGCTGTACGAGCGCTACGCTGCGTTTCAGACGTCGCTGTACCTGCTCGCCGACGTCACGAGCGCTGATATTTGCATCGGCACCGTTGACCGCTTTCATGTCGCGCGAAGGACGCGGCTGATACCTGTGCTGGCCGACTGCCTTGTGAAGTTTTCTGCTGCGGCTGACTTCTGCTTTTTGTGCATGCATCTTCTTCGATGCAGCTTCGCTGTGCTGCAGAGCATCTGCACCTGCATCCGTGATCTCGAAAGTGTCTTGGAACACCGTTTTAACGTCACCCGTCGTTGACATCGGCAAGCAAGGTTTGGTCAATATTCATCGGCGGTGCTACTGCCTGGCAAATATCGTCCCAAAAGGCCCTGTCGTACGATTGCACATGGCAGGCAGCAAAATCTGACAGCCTCACAGCACACACTGTGCAAGCCGCAATGAAAGGCTTCAAGACTTTTGCCAAAGGCATAGGAGGAGCTGTTCTAAGGTCCGGAGACGGTGAGCACCTCAGCTCTGCTAGATCAACAACCGTGAAGCCGCTGCATTCCAAGCATGCTTCTGATCCAGTGGCAGCACAAGCACATGGTCATATGCTGATGCCATGGACCTGCACAGGATCTGCGGAATCTGCTGTGGAGGTGTTGCTACAGCGTATTGGTGATGGGGTACTTGCAGAAGACAGGCAAGAGGCTCTGGCAGATCTGCGAGACTTGATCTCCAACAATGCTCAGGTATGTCGTACTCGGTGCTTCCCTGCTCCCTTCTTCTTTACATATTTCACCTGCCCATCACCTTCAGTCGAGCGCAGGCAAAAGTAGCTGTGGGAGCACATGGCTTGCCAGTGCTGTGCCTTGTAGTCAAAGAAGAAAGGCAGGAAATTGAGATGCTGCGAGGTGCATTGGAGTGCTTGACAATTGTCATTGGTCCACCAAGCCAGGCAGAAAGCGCAGGCAAGGTACACAACAACACACTGGAGTACTCAGTTTAAATGCATATGTGAACATAGCTCTGAATGGTCTGAGACACTGGGATACTGCATGTGCAGGGCCCTCACCCTGCAGCTATTAATGCTGAGTTGTTCAGCAGGGGGAAGGACAATGTTGAGATGCTACTTGGCTTGTTGGAGGATGAACCAGCTGGCATCTCAGATTTCTATGTTCGCTACCACACTATTCAACTGCTTACCTCCTTAGCTGCTGTTAACTCATTCCGCATTCAAGAGGTGTGTTCATGGCTGCAACGACTTTGCAAATGATGAATCAACTTGCAATCTCTGTTGCCTGTCAAGAAATAGACCACTGCCTGAAAGGTTTCTAGAAGAGATGACAATGCTTTGGCCAACCGACAGACGACCACACATGGAAGAGAAACAAAGCCATATGTGTATTGATATAGAGGTGATCTCTGCTGTTCAGGCAATCCTTGCTGCACCTATGGGCGTAGTACATCTCATGGACATGATGATGGACATGGAAGCCCTGCGCAATGAGGTGTTATTGCTCCTCATCGGCCTCACACATTTTAATCAGTCTATACAGCAGATTGCAGCTTTTGAAGGTGCCTTTGAACGGCTTCTAAACATTGTCAGGTGACTTCATCTTGCAATTGAACAGCTCACCTACCTTCTCAAGACTCCCAGAACGTTGTGAGACCTACAGCAGCTGAATAGTGTGTAGAAGCGTGAGCATGCTAGACACTTTAGATGTAAACATCTGCATGTCACCATGTTTGTGTCATCACATGTTGTGCATGGCTCACAGTATGACAAGCAACTGTTCAAATGTGTCCAAGAATCATAGGCAAGCATGCACACATGTCAATAAGCATGTTACAACCTTGTAGGGGTGAAGGAGCAGCAGATGGTGGAATTGTTGTCCAAGACTGCCTTGAAATGATGAACAACCTGCTGCGGGGCAATGCCAAGAACCAACTACTCTTCAGGTCAGTCACAAATGCGATGCTGTCGGACCCAATTTGATGCCAGTCCTTGTAACTGCTGTCCATAACAGCAAAACGCACTCAGGAGTTTTATGTACCACACCATGGCCTTGTTTCTCCTGTGCCAGCAATCCATTGTCTGAATGCACAGTGAGACAAGCAAGTTCAAAATTGTTGCAATAACACATTGAGATAAGCTCAACATGGTGTGTGCAGGGAGATGGGGCATCTGTCTAGTTTGCCTGGTCTGCTCAGGACGCAAGCCAATATACAGAAGCCGCTGGCTAGGCAGAAGGATGCCAATCTTCTGGCTGCCCTTGACAGTGTATACTTGCTTCTGGCACCCATCAGCACTCCAGCAGCTCACCAGGTCTGTCTGCAGCTTCATCACCTAGGTTGCGGCAAGACAGACTTGCATGACCTACTTTGCTTTTCAGCATAGTTGTGTTTGAGGTGCTGCAATGTGGGTTTCTGCAATCAATATCGAAACTAGCTTGCACTTGTTGAATGATTGCAAGCAGCAGCTCATGCACATTGTGTGTCTGATGGCAAGCACATGACACCATGTAATTCGGGTATGACTAATTGCCTAGCATGAGCAAGCCTGCCTGCAGAGCAAGGATAGCGTGCCCCAGCAGCAGCCAGACAAGGCAGGCACACAGATCACCCTCCTGAAAGCTGGCTGCCTGGATGCTCTGCTGCAGCTGTTTGGTGCTTCATCTGTAGTACTGCGATCCCAGGTACACCTGTCATGCCCAAAAGTGCAGATTGCATGCATGTCATGGCTTCAACTTTTCTTGTGATACTGCCGAGTGTTTGGGAGACTTCCTCTTTGAGCATGGTCAGCAGGTCCTTGCCACATTGACATCAAAGCTCGTGACTGCAGGCGCTGCGATGCGTATGGCAGCTTGTGGAAGGCAACCATGCCTGCCAGCAGCACCTCCTTGAAGGGTCTGCTCCCAGCTTTCAGGGCATAGCCACCTCTGCCCTTCAGGTACATCCACTACCCTCTTGTCAGTACCCTGCTGCGCCTACACACAGATGTTCCACACATGCTCTCAGGGCTGTATTGTGTGCAACCCGCCATCACCTGAATTGGTTGGTGATGTTTGACTGGTGCACTGGCCTGTAGGTGGTATTGCGCATTGTGTTACATGGTAGAGACATGCGAGAGCGGATTGGCGCACTAAAGGTGCTGCAAGCTTTCTGCATTGCAAACAAGGAAGGCCAGCAAGCCCTCACTACCACAATCACTGCCTCCTTGTCCAATCTTCGACGGACAGGTCAGCTTGCAGCGACTTCTGTACATCCTGTATGTCTGACACTGAGCTGTATGCAAGGCGCTCTTTGGGCCGCGGCACTGACGTACAGGCACTGGCATGGCAACTGTTTTGATCTGCTGTAAGACCTTGTGTTTAACCATGTTTTTGACTAGGCATGCTTTTGCCTCAGGTGTGGCGTCGCTGTCTGTTTGTATGAACCACCTCATATGAGTTTGCAGGTCAGGACACCTCTTTTGGTATGGAGCTGATGCATTGCCTGATGGACACCACGGCTGGCGCTCTTCAGGTTTGTTGCTTTGGACTCGACAGTGCTGGCTTTTGGATCAACGTGCATTTCAACATGCCTCAATCGCTCGTGATGAGGCCCTTAAGCTTGCACAGCTGACCCCTTGCTGACCCTTGTTTGATCTAGTTGGCTCTTCATGCACTAATGTGGTGGACAGTGCCATTTCAACGTCATATGCAACAATGTTGCTTTGCACAAAGAAGCCTGATGATCAGTTGTATGTATAGCTGTCCCTTGAGAGATCAGTATGTGCAGGCTAGTGGAAGAGCTGCACGTGTGCTGTCATATCTGCTGGCTGATAACGACCAGAGCAAAGAGATGCTCTTGCCATATCTAGCTGACACAGAGAGTACACCAGGACTGCTGTCCCAAGTCCTCCGAGTTGCGTCAGCAGCTATCACCGGTGCAGGTACAAACTCCTGCACTCTGCTCTCAGCCATTGCCTTTGATACCAGCAGCAGCTGATGGTGTTCTTCCTGTATTTGTGAATTCGCAAATACACTGCTGTAAACTGTTTGCTTGGATACTTGTGCCTGGTCTATCGCAACAGCTCTGTACATGCTGTGCTGAGTGTTCAATGAATTATGCCTGACAGCAGAACTAGCCATGATCATTGTCATTTTCCAATGTGCTTGTTGCCAGCTCAAGCATTGCTGATCACGTGAAGCGAGACATGACATGCAGCTGGTGAGGGCAGCTACACACAGACTGTACTTCTGTTTGTGCTGCTCATGATAACAGTGGTCGCCGGAGCTCCTCCAGTTATCAAGAACAGCATGTATACCGCAGCCCTTCTGATGGAGCTTGTCAGCTGTGTTAACAACAGGTCGGCACCAAGTCAAATTCCTGATCTTGGCTGCATTTACAGGTTGTTTTGCACACAAATGTGCAGTGATCACACCCCTTGCTGCATATGGGCTGCTGGTGCTTCAGGGCGAGCTTTTGGTTTAAGGGACAGGGGTTGGATCGGCTTGACGTTTCTTGCATTGGCAGCCGTAGACATGCATACGGGGCTACCATGCCCAAGCATACTCATAATGGTCAACTGCTACGGTGTGAATCATCTTGACATTTGGCCTAATGACCTGTGATGCAGGGAGCAGATGCAAGAACCAATGCTTGCAGGCCTGGCTGCAGTCATGCTTGGAGCCTGTCTTTCTGGGCAGTCTCAGGTGCTCTTTTGTGATTAGTGCGTGCTGTTGTGTGGACAAAGTATTCATCATACAGGGAATAATACAACCTGGTCTTGAAGAAAATGTCTTTTGCAAAGCGCGAGGCTCTGCTCAGGCAGATTGCGTGTGGTACGCTGTGTCATGTGATCTGCTTTACGCACGTGGCATCATAAACACCTGTTTAATGCTGCTGCAAAGTTTGCCTGTTCAATGTGTGCTCCTGTTTTCAGTCTGGGCAAGATGCTGAGATTCTTGACACCATCAAAACCAAGATAGGAGTTGGTCAGTATTTGGCAGCTATACAAATGCTGAAGCAAACTCCAGAGTTTATTGCTGGTGTCAATGGCTTGCAAGTCCCAAGGCATGTTCCCCAATCACCATCTTCACTTGGAGGTGAAGCAGGTACTATAGTGAGCCTACCATCACAAAGCAATGTAGTGTTCAATTGCTTTGCTACAAATCGTCTTTGACGCTAAAGCACTGTGCCTTGTACCAGCGCACATAGCTTGTCCAATATGCATGATCTTGAAGCCATCACAACCACTCCTGGCTGAGATATTGCTTGACAGCAGGCTTTACATGCAGCAATGCTTTACAGGCCCTTGACTGTCTGCAATGGAGTGCAGTGTGATATGCTATGGACAATCCCTGTCTGGTGATGCAGGTGAGGCTGACGAGTATGACGCCCAGCCACCAGAGAGTCCAAGCCATCCACTGGACGAGAATCCTTTCGACCAACAATCTACACAGCTGATCTTGATGGTTGAGCAGCAGACACTTCAGCAAGTTTTAGGCAGGCAGGCAGGCAGCATAGCAAAGGGCACCGCCTTGTCATCCCAAGCTGCACACATTGTCAGTGTCAAGCTGCAACAGGCTGAAACCCTCATACAGCATCTTCAGAGGTGATTGATGCAGACCTGCAGGCAGGCACTCTGATGCTGCAAGCATGATGTTGGCTTGGGGTACTTGTTACATGACTGCTGTTTATGTCCCATTGTCATTGTCATGAATGCAGGCTACCGTACTGATACTTGAGGATGACGATTGCTGTGATTGAGCTATGACTGGTACAGGGAGCTGCATGAGCTGAAAGTCTCAAGTACAGCTGGTGCAAGCAACAACAAAGACAGCCCTGCTGGCAACGCCCTTCATAATGGGGACGTTGACTCTGCAGTGCAGCTTGCAGCTGCTCATGATGCATGCTCAGTGGCCAAAAACCAAGCTGCAAGCCTCCAGAAGACAGTGCAGCAGTTAACAGGTGGGCCGCTGGTCAGCTCCAGCATTCTTCTCATCTGTGTTCAGAGGCTGCTGTACCGCAAGAAACAAAACCACCGTGCACACAGCATACAACAGATGCGGCGTCCTCATCAGTGTTTGCGTCAGCAGTGTTTGCGTCAGCAGCACGCTCTGTACATGACAACTCATATGACACTGCAGATGAGAAGTCTGAGTTGCAGACTGCCTTGACTGCTGCCAAACTGACAGAGCACGAGGCTGTTTCCAGTGCACAAAGGTTTGAGGCAGAGCTGTCAGATCTGGCAGGTGCTTACAACAACCTGGAGGTCCACTCCTACCAGCTTGAAGCCCAGATAAAGCGGCTTCAGAATCAAGCACCTTCCATGGCAGGTCAGACCCAAACCTGTGCTTGCACTGCAGGGCAAAGCCTGCTGCAGCATACTTTGCTTGCTGTTGTGCCTAGGAGCGTGCTGTGATCAAGACAGTCTTTTGGAGTCTATCATCTGTCAGCACGGCGTGCATGTGCGTCACTCTGTCATGCTACAGTGATCATGGCACATGCTGCACTCTTGTGAGACATGCCAATTTGCGTCTAACTTTGTTGCATTGTACTAGATAAACTTAAAGCAACTGTCAGTGTGATGCACAGGCAGCAGTGCTGAAGAGACACCGCAGGCATCATCACCTCATCATGAGCCTGAGAATAAGGGTGCTGAGGAGTCAGCCATGAGCGATTTGCTCACATGCTTAGGGTTAGAAGAACAGAAGGCACATATGTGAGTCCTGTATATCAAGCTGATGCCCCAAAACGTGCATTGTCAACGTGCTGCATGAGCAGATTTGCATTTTAACCGCAGTTTGTACTAGCTGTGCTGTTGTTAAGCCTTCCGTTGCAGCCAGTCTGAACCTCATTGGTACAATAATCTACTTTGCTGTAGGTTTCAGGCAAAGCTAGAGGAATTGGGAGTTGATGTGCAGCCACTGCTGGATTCTTTAGAGGAGAGCTGACACATGCGTATATCTGGTGCCCTGTTGTGCGCAGAGCTGTCAGAATTGACAATCTCGCGTATAAACAGGGCTGCACAAAGGCTATGTGATGCTGCACGCATGCATAGTAACCAGACTGTCTCACTTGCAAATCATTATCAACATTTCTCAGCAACGGCTGATCACAATATCAACAGTTCTCAGCAACGGCTGTTGAATTTCAATCTCAGCACCATGATCACTGATGCCTCTGGCTTACCAACAAGAGCCACGTAATTTCAGTCAGCAAGCAAGAAAAAGCTCTTGCAGTCGCAATCATACACTGCTATGTCATTTCGATAGTCTTGCCTGGCGGAATGCGTTACACACAGCTAGTACATCAAAGAACTTTGCATAGCTAAGCCATACAGTGAGACAATCATTCTTCTGTTCACAGCAACTATGCGCAAATACTCAAAGTAGCCAGACGGCTATAGCCTGCAAGAGTGTGCCTTACAAGCTTGCAGTCACCGTTTTGCTTGTTCTGCTTTTGAAGCTTGCAAGGTCGATGTTTGTCTCAACACAACAGTTGTTGGCAATCACACAATGAAATCATGGGCACAGCAGCACCAGCAGCACTGTGCTGTCCAGGAAGTTGTACTTCACTGCAACATTATACAGCCATTGTTTCCAGTTCTTGAAAGAGACGCCTCTCAGCAAACGCCTAAGACAAAACAGGTGACCCATCATGACTTTCACACTTTGCTTTTACACCATGATGCAGTGTATATCCTGGCCTGGCTCACCTGGAGCATGGGAGCAGCCTGGGGTATCTGGCAAGAGCAGAGGACAGGCTTGCGGACCCTCAAAGCTGCAAATCAGAGATGTTTATTGCGAGACTGAAGTGACCACACAGCAATTGGACGCTCACACGAACATACCTAGTTTCTGAGCCAATGTGTTTGCGGCGTCGTTGCTGCTGCTGTGGTTCAGGCTAGCAACTGCAGGGACGTTGTCCTATGCAAGCAATGTGGGAGTATGATGCGCCTGTGGACGGCAGAGCAGCATCAGCTTGTTATGCGCACCATTCGCGTTTGTGTGGCCATACACAAGTTCCCTAGGTCAGCAGACCCAACCGACACCCAGACAAACAGCTGGCGTCGGAGGTCGACGATCTGAAAGTGCACCACTCCGTCGGGCCCTGCCTCACTGAAGCACCGCTGTCGCAATGGTACTGGCTCCCCCAGGCCATTTGCTTGGTCCATGCACAGCCTTGATCTCTGATAGGATGTACCGAGAGGCTGTGCGCCTCTAATGACTTTGCGCTGGTTTCAGAGCTAGACATACTTGGACTCTAATGCCACTGAGTCACCTTTACCAGGTAGTAATATTACAGCCTCAAATTCTGTCTCAAACTTCCGGAAAAGTAAGCAAAAACAGCAAAACACACTAAAACTAGAGTATAGGTGGATTCAAGTCAATCATAAAGCAGATCTAAAGTGGCCCTGCAGACCACTAAGAAATCTGATTCCACAAATAGCAGTACAGGCTAGCCATGTTGACTGCAGATGTAATATAGAGGTGTGCGTTCAAGCGCTGCCACATGATAATATCTATGCAGTGGTGTAGTGAGGGTGGGCTAGAGTGGGCGCTCTGTAGCCAAGCATCCTGCGTCCTGTTGGAGGTGGCGGGGGTGGCGGTGGAGATGCTGTCTGCAGCCACAGGCACACATTGTCAGAAGCACTCAATGAAGACAAATATAGGATGTATCTGCATGTGCATGCAACTATTGGCAGCAACATTTTTGCTGTAAGATGCACCTGATGCAGCAGTGACAAGTTGATATGGCAAGAGCAACGCTGCTCAACTGCCCAGGTACAGCAACTAACAAAGATCAGATAGTGCTGCCATGCCATAGTTCTGCTTACACTGGCAGACTTGGGGATGTGTGCAATCTTGAGGACAATGATGACCACCACCCCCATCAGCAGCAACATGATGAAGCCCATGATAGCCCTGCACACCACACAAAATCTGAACCAGTCTCAGCGCTCTGCAGAGGGCACAGCGCAACATGTTTCAGTGAGGGTCTCCCTTGCAGAAAGTACTTCATGTGTGCCATCAAACTCTGTAACAGCAACAACACAAGCAGAATTAGGCATGCAGGAGACTAAACGTTTGCAGATTTTGTATGCATTGTAGACATGCAATGCTGTTTATGCAGATTTGGTGGACTCGTTGGACTGATCACAGTTCGGCTATCCAGTCCATATCATCCAGGTTTTCAGCGCAGCACAAAGTCCAAAGTATGCATGCAGAAGACTGACTTGTCTGTAGCAATCCCCCGGGTGATATCTCGGATGATTTTCTGGGCTTTCTTCATGGAAAAATGAATCTGGTCCAGATCATCGACCACTCGCTCCAGCTGCTTAGTCTGGTCATCCAGCTTTGCAGCTGTCTTGGTGCCGATCTCAATGGTCTCAGCCACAAGCTTCTCTGAGCGTATGAGAGACTCGTCGCTCTCTTTGATCTTCTTGCGGCCCTCCACTATCAGCTGTGTTGTGTCCATGTCTGCAGAGGCAGCTCTCTTTGTCACAGTGACATCTCGTATGCAGTTATCCCTAGTGTCAAACAGTCTGTGGTGCACGCATGCAATGAACATGCTGGGCAATTTGCTGGGCAACAATGTATTTTGAGCCTGAATCTAGCTGTGAAGCAGGATGACGCAGCATTACCAGCTTGGCTTGTACAGTACTTTGTGAGTATATGTGCATAGAGCAAAGCACTGAGTGCTGACACATGTTGCAATGACGTATCACAGCATCCTGTACAGAGGCTGAAGCGTCTCTAAGCTGCTACTGTTTGAGGACAGCATGTGGCCCTGCAGCTTACTGTTGTAGTCCTTGGGCCCATCACCCCTCTTGGCAGCTCCTATCAGTTCCTTGCGCCCCGCTATGTCGTTACCAAGCTCCTTCTTCTTGGCGATGTACTCATTCAATTGCTGCACCAAGCCTTTCTTGCGAGAAGTGAGCTCAGCAGCAGGCATATTGTCTGTCCGTGCCTCTTGCTCGAACTCCTTGATCAGACTGCACATGTACATTGCGCTTACTCACGCGCCAGTCTGCTGCAAGCTTACCAGGTATGCACAGGAACGGATACAGGCAGTGACTGAAGACATACAGCCTCACAGTACCTTTTGGCTTCTTGCATCTTATTCGTGAGATCTTTGAGGATGTTAGCCTGCTTGTTGGGGTCTGCAATGCCCTCCATTTTCTTGAAGCCAGCTTGCAGCTCACCGAAAAGCTTCTCCAGTTTGACCTCCTGCTCATACGGTGTGGCCCCAGTCGACCCATTAGGTGCTAAAGGTGTAGCGACCATCGCTCTGGTGCAGAAGCAAGCCAACGGCCGACAAGCGGGTAGTAGGGGGACTCAAGTCCCGCTCCAGAAGGTGTACATAAACAAGATGAGGGGGGGGGGTTGACACGGGCGACCTGGTCTGCCTCGACGCCCAACGAACGATCCCGTCACAAAAGCAAAGCTGTTGCGTCAGGAGGATTGCTGAGGTGTTTGGTGTGTTTGCTGAGGTGTTTGCTGTGTAACGCAATGTAAAGCATGCTGCAGGGCTCAACCTCAATCGGCCCTTGACCTGAGGGCAGAAGCACTTCAAGCGCCTTCGCGGCTGCTAACGTTGTGGCGTTAGGTCTGCATTGTCTCAGTCTCTGGCTGACTGCGATTGCTTAAGAGCTCGCGTGGCTGGATTTGCGGGCGATGGCTTTGACGTCGTAAGGGTAGCGTGACGAAGCAGACAGGTGCAAAAGCTTGGAACGATGGCTGGACCCTCGGTTCACGGCCAGAAGAACAAGGTGTGCAGTTTTGTCAACTCCTCCGTTCGAGGTTGCTTGTGACTGCACGGTTCTGTCTTGCTAAAGGTACACCTGAATACAGCCGCACAAGGCTGGGAGAAAGGCAGGTCTGAGTGCAAGGCAGAAACATAAGTCAAACAAAGGCAAGGCACCTCTTTGCTATATGCACGATTACTGACCCTTTTTTTGCACTCTCCTTCTGTTTGTCCTCCTCTTTCGCAGCATTCCAACAATGAGGTAATTATTATCATGTCCACAAGTCAATCAAGCTAACTTCGTGTTCTGCACAGAGGTCGCACCTGGTCATCGCCCTTCTATCAAGTCTCAACAAGGCTTTGCTGTCAGCAGCAAGCAGCAGAGACAGCAAATCACCAGGCATCACAGGTTTGTCCCTGATCTGTTGCAGCAACTAACCGCAGCAACCGATTGAGTAACCAACATCTTCTTGCTGGCTACCTCATGCTGAGCTGCAATGATATCAGGGAGGTACAGCGGGAGCAAGCTCTTGCTGAGAAGCGCAATCCACAGCCACCGAGGGTGGTCAGTCTTATGCCATTGTCTCAGGTGTGCTCCTCCACTCTTGCCAACTCCCATCTTTGGACTTGGCCGTCTGCCTTGAACATGAGTGGAAAGCAAATGCAACACCCACAGTGTAAAGGCTGCTGTTTGGGATGGCACAGCTGTCAGGCATAGTTGCTGCTCTGTGAGATTTACAGCGGCTTGATGCTGAAGCCAGGTTGTTTATGTCAGGATGTGGACATGCCAAGGCTGTGGGCCCAGCTGACTCGGGCTGGGGCCAGTGAGGCACCCAGAGCTGCGACTGTGGACCCAGGCATGGATGTTGACTCTGAAGGTGGATGCTTGTCTTCTCTGCTGTCAGTAGTGCACACAGCATGTATTTCCAAGTATAGTCCATATTTGCGTGTTGCCATAAGTCATGCAGAGTGTGACATTGTGTCGCATTGTCTCAATACAACTTTGCTTCAAGCCACAACCAAGGTATATCATGGTCATTATTGCAGCTTTTGTCACTTGTGCCAAGCCACCTGGACCACATGCTCACTTTTGTCAACATCTTCCAGCGGCCTGTGAATCTATACACCTGGATTTCCGCCCATATATGACCGCTCTTACACTCCTTCTGGGAACATGTTCAGGCGTGCCAGCAATGGTACCAACAATGGTGAAGCTGCCAGGCCAATCACGCAGCATGATTCAGCTGCTGCCACCCCCAGCAGATCTAGACAACCCACTGACAGCTGTAGATATTGCCAGATCTGCAGAGGTGAACAAGCTTCAGACCCTGCCTGAGCCTGTTTTGCTTGCAAACCCTTGTGGTCACTTGTGCTGTGACACTTACCCCAGCTCTTACCCAGTCTGCCTGGCCCCTCAAGCCATCACTGCTCTGTTTCAGACTATGTACAAGCTGTATGCACCTGTATACATGCCTCTGCGGACTCATATCCAAAGCTACTGTGGATCCTGTACAGTTTGTCATTTGGCCATCTGTACATTGCTGACACAGATTTGTTGGGAGATCTATGCTGACATGTGCAGGTGTTGCTGCTGGTCCTGCCCGGCAATGCCAAAGCCAGTCAAGTAGATGCAGGCGGGCTGAGCAGCCTGGCAGTGCTTCGCTTGATGGGCCTGCCCAGCCTGCAAGTGCTGGTGCAAGGACAGGCCGGGGCCTCCCTGAAGGACCGGTCAGCTGCCAAGAAGCGGGCTCAAGCAGCGGTAGCCAGTCAGGTACTGCATCCTCACTCCTGCTGCTCTGTGACGTCAAGGAACACCATGTGTTAGTATTGCTGCTTACTTGTTGCATTTGGTAATAGCTTGTATTGCGCATCCTGTGTTGCCTTGCAACAGCATGATGGCGTCCATATTGCTAATGCCTCCTCAACCAGAAGCTGGCACTCTACTCCCTGCATCCGATGCGCCAGCACTGGTGTGTCAGCTGACCATTTGTGGTGCGTCAGCAAGAAAGTAGAACGCTGCACCTATGTTGTCTTGCCAATTGTCATCACGGTGGTGCAGATTGCTGGTGAGCATAAGGTGATGACAGCAGATTCGGCAGCAGACTGCCAGCAGGTGCTGCGCCACCTGGGAGAGATTCACCCCAGCCTGCCCCTCTGGCGCCAGCAGCGCCCTGCCCTGCACCTCCACTCCGCCCACCCCTTGTTCAACACTGCTGACCCCTCAGCACATGGCTCTGTTGTACTCAAGTGAGTACTGCTGCTGTTATCCTTGGAGAATAGAAAACTGACAATATTGTGCCTTTTGGCGTTCATCCAACTCAAGCCTGAGAGTTTGTGGGCCTCCCTGTGAGATTGGGCGAGTATGCCCCCTTTTCGCATCATGACTCATTTCATCACCTGCTCTGCATCACTGCAGTGGGGCAGTTTGCAGTGCGTGTCATGTTCCTATATCTGTGCCAACACTTGTAGGGCTTGCGCTGAACAGGGTGCACCCTGACTACCAGTAACCCTGTCTTTGAGTGTTGGAGCAGAGCGTCCTTGCAAGGTCAGGCGCATGGGTTGAGAAGGTGCACACAGTCTTTCACCCCCTTGAAATCTGTGAATGGGTCTCACCTCTTGCTCCAACAGGTGACCCTGTGTGTCTTGTGCTGCAGGGCATATGTACGGTACCTAGGGCTTTCTGTCAACCAGCCCCTCCATATCCTGGGATGTGGTGACTTCAATGTTGATCGCATAGAGGTGGCAGATGAGCCTGTCAGCAGTGGCTGCAAGCCAGCAGTCAGTGGTGCGCAATGTATGGACATGGCTGACAGTGGCGCCAGGGTGCTGGCGGTGGCAGACCCTGCTGCCCGGCAAGGGGTAGTGCGCCTGAATACCCCTGACCCCCTGGCTGGGGAGCAGACTTGGCCCACAACTGAGGTATGTGTATGCAGCATATGCTGCGCAGAGGGCTTGTAACCCTTGATCAGACTCCTGCAGAAAGTCTGGTTTGAAACCAAGAGGCGTCTTGTTGATGTAGCATGATCTCAGCCCAGACCAAGTGCAGCTGTAGTCATCACTTTACAATGTCTTTTTTTTTCTTCCACATATTTGATGGCATAATCATGCCATTTTTTTGGCATGCTACAAGTCTGGCTGTGTTTCACCTCAAAACAGCATCCTACTAAAGCTTCTCGTCACCTCAACAGTGCTTGGAGTTTCGCTTGGATGCAACATTGACTGTGTCCATCAGTACTCGGACACCTTGCTTGAGTGGGTGCATGGAGGCCTCAGTTTTGAGAGGGACACGTACATCTGTACTTACTGCTCTTCTGAGATTTTAATGAGTGACTGATCATGGACTGTTGCCAAGGCAGCTACCATGCACTTTAGCTGTATAACTCAGCCACACTACTGCATAGCGTCAGAAATGGTGTTAGAAGCTCTGTACAGCTACAGAAGCTACTGGAAACAACCTCAACTACTGAGAAATACTTGTAATAGGGCCTGAGGCTGATAAATCTATTGGCAGAGCGCAAGCAGTGGAGGCAGTGAGTGAATGTCTCATGCTTCCCCGGACGGGAGGCCAAGCAAGGCTACTTCAAGCCATACACATGTGTGCAGGAGCTGATGGAAGCAGAGGCCAGACCCAGCAGTGAAGGCAGCAAGCGAAAGCGACGCCTGCCAGCTGGCATGAGCGACTATCAAGCAGCCTGGATCACGGAAGAAGAGATACAGGACATGGGGGACAGCGGCAGTGAAGACGAGGACGAGGCAGCTGAGAGGCAGGGTGGTGATGCTGAGCCCAGGTTTGGGGAGGGGGCTATGGATGGGGCTGCTTCCATGGCAGATCTTGATGAAGAAGATGACCAGACAGATGACATGCAGGTCAACAAAGCGCTGCACATGCTTGGTTTTGTACGCATATCACATTGTATCCTTTTTTAATTGCCTTTTTTAATTGCAACCATGCGCTTTTAACTCATGCAATCATGTGCAGCATTATGCGCTGTCAAGCTCATTGTTTCAGCTTATTGGCTGCCGTACACTGTTCAAATTGGCTGAGCGTTGGTTGCAAAGCTGCAACGCTGCAAGTACAGCGTGTCTTGAGTCATGAGCACAGCTGACTTATTTGCTGTTCGTGCAGGATTCTGAGGCCGCAGGAGAGCAGTCCTTTGCTGACTTCAAGCGGCAGCGGCGGGCTGAACAGGATGATGTCGAATTTCCTGATGAGGTATCATCGCATGTGCACTGCAAATGTATATTGTTGTCACTGTTACTTGGATGTTCTGTCTCCTGCAGTAGAAGCACCACCATGGCCAGCTTACTTTGGACATCTCATGTTCAACGTGTGCTGCCTTTTCCTGCCCACCTTGGCCTTAATCAAGTGTGGTGTGTGCTAAGGCTATACATTTGGAAGTCACAGATATGATGAAAGCAGAGGCCAGTCAACTGTATGCTCATCATGCCACTAGATTGTACAAAATCATAGATGTGTGTGGCTTGCAGATTGACACACCAACAGACACGCCTGCCAGAGACAGATTTGCCCGGTATCGGGGACTGAAGAGCTGGCGCAGCAGTCCCTGGGATCCCAGAGAAGGACTGCCTCAGGAGTACGCCAACACCTTTGCCTTTGAAAACTTCAAGAGAGCGCACAAAAGGTTAGTGGTCACAGGTCACTGTCTTGCATCACCTCAGCAGGCATGATGTATTTGGCTAGTTGGGTGGCCATTTCTCTGCTGCAACAGAATTGCTTCCATCATCATTTCCAGCAGTCTTTTTTCTGCGTCTGGTAAAAGTCCCCTTCACAGCGGCGGCATGTTAAACAAGCCTATCAACTGTGAGAGCACTCTCCTGTTGGATGGCTATGAATCACAGGTTCCCTCAAACAAGCGTCCTTCTAAAGCACATGCACACTACCACAGTGGCATGGGTTACGCTGGATGCAACATCAACCTGAGGGCTTCAGCAGCCAGCCACCCCTCGCTAGTGAGTGCGCTGGCTCTACAAGCATCACTACATTGATCATGCCCTGGTCACAGTCCTCATAGGCACAGCTGTTGTTTGATAAGCGGTTCAAGGCTTGTCATGAGAGCAGTGCTCAAAAAGCATTACAGCATCACACGGATACCAGGCAAATGTATGTAATGGGTTCCAGATAACAGCGCCTGACTAGCAGTTTTATTTGAATTCAGGGCCAAGGCGGGTGCTGAGGGGGTGAGCCGGGAACCAAATGGGGCCGCTCCAGGTTCCTATGTGGCAGTCCACCTGGCGGATGTGCCTGCTGATGTAGCAATGAGGCTTGTGCAGCGAGTGCAGGCTGCCTCACAGGTACCATCACTTTTGACAGCTATTGACAGCTGTTGGATCAGAATCATGATGTTTGCAAACAGACACACGTACACTTATGCAGACCATTGAGCGTCCCATACATCTGTATGATTTGCACATGTGTTATGCAATGTAGTTTGCATGCGTGTTGTTGGATGCATGACTGCATGCAACACAGCACAGACTTACATAACATTCTTTGCTGGCACTCAGGCTGGGCTGCTTGCATACTATTTGAAGTCCAGAATGCAGCATCCAGTATCTAGCAACTTTCCCCAGTCTAGGTCAAGAATCACAAACCTTTATGTGGTTTGGCAACATGAGGGTCCTGCCTAGTTCACCTTGGGGGTTATGCTTGTAGGGCAGTGCAGCAACTCTTGTGGCGCATGGCCTGCTGCAGCATGAGACTAAGCTGTCAGTCCTCAATTTTGCTGTCAAGAAGGACTCCAATTTTACAGAGACTCTGCCAAACAAGGCAGAGCTGCTGTTGGTGACAGGTCTCAGGTCAGCTCACTCAATGGCTCAACATGAATGACAGATACATCAGTCAGATGGCAGATTTGACATGTTGCTGCAGGTTCTGCTGGCATCAGTCATGCTGCATTGCATAGCTTGCTCATCAGAAAAAGCCGGCCAGCAAATGCTGCAGAGTGAAAGTTGCGCAACTTTGTTTGGCCAGCGTCGCTGCTTTTTTGAGCCGCAATTGTAGTGACACAGCAGATTGTTACACGGCAGCATCACATAAGTGTCAGCAGAGCCCCTTGATTTGCTGTATGTTGCAAAGTGTGTCTACCATGCAGGTCCTTCACTGCTCGGCCAATATACTCCACAGACGACCCAAATGTGGACAAGCACAAGCTGGAGCGCTTCCTGCATGACAAGCGTCAGTGTGTAGCCACCATCTATGGCCCCATACAATACCCCCCTCTACCCCTACTGGCCTTCAAGATGACCCCAGGCCAGCTCCCACAGCTGGCCATGGCAGGTGACAATCGATGCAATCAGCCCCAAAATTGCATCATTAATGCCATGTTTGCAGCACTTTGCATTTGCCATGGCAACATGATTGAGGTGTTGCCCTTGACCTGTCACCCTTTACGGCACATATCCCATTTGCTCATTAGTTGTGAGCTCTAGTGGAACACCACAGTCTTTCTGGATTGGTTTCTGATGTGTGTGGTCTGTTTAATGACAGGCACACTGCGCAGCTGTGATCCTGACAGGGTGGTGTTGAAGAAGATAGTCCTTTCAGGCTACCCTGTAAAAGTACACAAGAAGAAGGCAGTTGTGCGGTGGATGTTCCACAACCCTGAAGATGTGCGCTGGTTCAAACCTCTGGAGTTGTGGACTAAGTACGGCCGCAGAGGCAGGATCAAGGTGACACCTCATTCTGAAAGCGTAACCTCGCGTAACCTGACTGCTATGAGATGTCTGCTCAAACACCACACAACTTGATGTGATTTGTGCTTTGTCAGTGCTGCTCTGCAGTGGCATGCAAGTCGCCTGATTGGCAACAGCCATGTGCAAAGTTCACTGGCAATTGGGTTGCCAAAGTAGTCATGATCTTGATAACACGTCGTCAATTGCACTGCAGGAGCCAATTGGTACTCATGGAGCTATGAAGTGTATGTTTGATGGAGTAGTGCAACAGCGAGATGCGGTGTGCGCAAGCCTGTTTAAAAGATCTTATCCTGTATGGCCAGGCAGCCTAGACTTTTGCCAGTAACCCCAGCAGGTCACCTTTTTACATTTTCGCCGCGTCGCCACACTTGGAGGGAGCGTTAGTGCAACTATGTTACAGTGTGCAGTTATGTCAATGTGGTGCAATTGTTTTGTGTGCACACTGGAGAAATCACACGTACCGCTGCAATAATTATTCAACTTCCACCAACCCACTGAACTTCAGTGACTGAAGCATGTACACAGCACAGGCTGGTACTTTCCAATTTGTTGTATGCCTGTCATGAAATAGTGTTGTGTGAGCTTGTTCAAGATGAATCCATACAGCTGGCATCATAAGTCTGCTTACACACATTTGCATTTCTGTGGCCTTGAACATTGTTGTGCATCCCCAACTGACATATGAACATCAGTCATCATACCATCAGGGATTGCACACCCAACTCTGCAACCCCAGCTCTTCAGATTCCTGCAAACCCTAGCCATATTCAAACTTCCAGCCAAGCACGGTATAAGCTGTTGGCAAAAGGCTGACGCAGTCAGTAGTCGAAGTCATTAGGAACTAGGGGCTAAACTCTCGCATTTTTTCCTGCACAGGCTGTGCAATGTGCTAGGTGAGCCTCTGCAAGTGGTTGCACTGAAAACAAAAATTTGCTGACTGATCCGGCTCAACCTCTGTCAGATGCAAGCTTGTCCAGGCAGCAAGCCTTTGCTACCCCTTGTGTAAACAGCCACTGCTTCCTGCTTGCTGCCTTGCTGAGAAAAGTAGATACTAGGCAAGACAGCTGGCCTGTTTTGCCAGAAGGTTTGACCTTCACAGGGTATTGCTTCCTATAAATCTTGCCTGCTGGGCTTTCTTGCCTCACTCACCTGCTTTAGCCAAAACCTTGCAGCTTGCGGCACAAGCGTTTTCAACGGCAACGGTCACAGCAGCAAGTGCGCAGGCTCGTCTGCTAACACTGGCTGGCCTCACCGCCATTTGCATCGCGCACAGCATTCACTCTAAGGTTTCTGCTGACGCAATGCCATTACTGTAAGCAGACTTTTGACGGCAGCTGTAAGTGCGCTGATGTGTGAGCAGAGGCTCAGGGATCACGCCTGATCAGGCCTGAGTGTGCAGCAAATCGTATGCTTGATGCAACAGATGTACCGTAGTGTTGTCATGACAATGTTGCTGCCTTTGTACAATTGTTTGAATGGACAATGATTGTACCGCCATTGCAAGGCTGCAGTGCGTGGCCAGCATACTAATGGGCTGTAACCATGGAACTGATCTGGTATGCGTTCATCAGGAAAAGAAAAGAACAGTTTACGCTTTTCAGCGATCATAACGGGAGCCTCCTAAGGCGGCAGCCCGGAGCAATGTGTTCATCAACCTGTCGAGAATTGTCAGCTTCACCACGACTTCTTGACAGACGACGGCTATACCCTTTCGGACATCCAGATTCTGTATTAGCATATGCTCTGTTCTGCTGATCATCAGTTTGTACGAGCAAGGACACATGCGGTCCTGCCCATTCACCTGGGTACACTGGCAGCATTGAGCTGTTGAATAGACATCACAAAAGGAGAGGCAGGTAGCAATCGACATTTGCTGCATCCCTAAAAAAAGCTGTTGTAACCTGACTACTGAGCCTGACTTCTGAGTTTGACTACTGAGCCTGACTGACTACTTGAGCCTGACTGACTACTTGAGCCTGACTACTGAGCCTGATTGAGAGAGATCTTGAGGACAGTTAGCAGGAATTCTACCAGGCTACTACCAGTAGATCACTGTCACCTACGATGCGCATCAAACAGGATGTCTCTGTGATATAGAGCTTGCTTGACTTCTCAAACAGTTACACTGGTCCAGGGAGCAAACATGTAGCTCCCAACAGCTTCGACACTGCTGAAACGCGCCATAAGAAGCTTGTCGACACACTGTACCATGACTGTAAGCGAGCAACAAAGGCCAGTTTTGAAGGCGTATGCCGCAGGTATGTGGACTGGTGTGCATCACAGCCCCAAATTCAACATACTTACAAGTTCTTTGCTTATCCTGCTGACACAATTGAAGCTTTCCTAGAGTCTGAACGCCTGAGACACTTAGAGCAAGGTAACCAGCCTGGGCTCAATGTTGCAAATGCCAACACTGAAATTCACAGGCTGAGCGAGATTCAAGGCTGTCCAGCTTTTACACAAATAGAAATAGATCTCATGAAATCTGCTGTGGGCAGAGCTAGACATGATAGCATGCAAACACAGCTCAGCGCAGAGCCAGATCTGGCAGAGACAAAAGCAAACAGAGATGTGCTCACCAATGCAGACAGTGATAAGCTGTTGAGGGTATGCGCCGAGACCGTGACAGGTTAGCCGCAGCGCGTTTCTGAGTCGTCCTCCTTGTGGGCTGTGCAACTGGCTTCAGAGCCTGCGGTATGATGCATCAGACTTGGTTTCACTTGATCAAGGATGTGCCCAATCAATTCAACACATTGCATTCACAGCAGCTCGATCTGATTGGGGTTGGCATCAACAAAAACAAGACATATAACACAGGCAAAGTGATTTACACAGGGCTGACAAGGCATGCGATGGCTGACAGGGATGCACTGGCTGCTCTGGACGAGCTCCTTGCCTTTGAAGTGCATCATGGTCTGAGACTACTAGAACAGATCGGGAGCGCAGAAAAGGAGTGGGTCAAAGTCAAGGCAGGAAGGCCAACATGCAAGTGATATGCTGTATGCCGGCGCAAATTGAGAACAAGCCCATTTTAAGCAAATAGCACACAGGTGACAGCTTGGGACTTATGCAGGCTTGCTTCTTAAGCCCTACCTTGAAGAAGTGAGGGGTCTTGAGTTGCAATCAGCAAATCCCTTTCAGTGGAGCAAGGCACCAGAGCCATCACGAGCAAGCCAGTATTTGCATCATATTGGCAGTCACATCCATAATAGACCAAAAGTACTGTATGTACGATGTGTGGCGGTATAGGGCACTGCTGACGGTCACAGGTATGTACAAAAGCGTGGTTCGCTGCAGTGCCAAGGTCCACAGCAGCCCATCGTGAGCACAACACCAGCATCTGCTCTTTGCAAAAGCCTTGCCGGTGTTGACCCTCTAAAGTGTCACATGCAGATGCTGAAGGCCCGCCTGTGCCACAGCGTATGCTGCGGTCTGCCAGCACTCCAAAAATGCAGAATACCTACTATGTGCAGCCTGTCCTGGATCGCAGAAATCATGCAAACAATCAAGCACCAAACACAACTCATTCAGCACAGGGACCTCAAGCTCAAAATCATCCTGAAGATCAGAATCAAAGCCCTCGTCATTGATATCAGCAGTTGGGAAGGTAAGCAAGAGGCCATAAGGCAGATACGACAAGAGTTGGACTGTCAGTAGCAAATGTCCCTAACACTTTTGCCAACATACGTCTGTCTGGGCGAGATTGAGTACCACAGAAGCTACCAATGTGCAACAGCATGGACTGCATACTATTACCCTCAGCAGCCGCTAGCAGATTGATCACATCTGCATGATCATCCTCAAAGACAAAAGCTTCACCTCTTGACGCATGCCCAAATGCTGTACGATGATCACCCCTGACATATGCAGCAAAACCACTCAAAGACCAAGTTCGTGGTCACTCAAGACTATGTGTGCTTTCTATGTCGGTGATGACCACGAAGGGAGGAAAGCCGCAATACTCGAAGGCAGCCCACGCAACCAAGTCGACTCAAGTTTTGCAGCTGGTCAGCAGACGGGATGTGCTTGAGACTTTGGGGCAGCTGAAGAGCTGAAGCTTGCAAACGACCTGGTGAGTTGGCAGTTCTGACCTCCGTGCCTCCGTGCTTCCGTGCCTCCGTGCAAACCACAGTTTCCGGTCACGGTTCTAGTCAAAGTGGCTGTGTAGCAATTCCCCGTTTCACATTTTACGTGCGCCACACCACAACACTCGCTTGCTATACCACCTTTGCAATCATTTTGGCTAAAAGAGTGCGTTTCGTAGGTACACTGGGGTCAAGATTGTTATTGCAACTGTGCACCACACCTGGCGTTGAACAGCTTGATCACGAATCAAATGGCAGGCAGTCAGACCGATGCCATAGATGAGCTTGACCAGCTGACATCGAAGGCTGCAGACGTGACAGTTGTTCTCTTGCAGAGCAAAAGCTTGCTGGTCACGGATTTGCCCTCGCAACTCTGGTCGTTCACCTCGCTGACAGTCCTAAGTCTTGCCAAAAACAACCTCTCAAGCGTTCCAGCTGAAATAGGAGAGCTGATTTCCCTGATCACACTCAATCTATCCAGCAACGAAATTACCGTTGTATCATCTGGGATTGGCAAGCTTGGCAAACTGTTAGACCTGGACTTAGGTCGCAACAGGCTACAAGCAGTGCCTGCTGCCCTGGGTAATCTACTCTCCCTGAAGTACCTCAACCTCATGAACAACAGCTTGACCAATGTTCCATCAGAGCTGGGCAACCTAACTGCTCTGTACCGGCTTGGCCTCAAAGGCAATCAACTGACTTATCTGCCAGAGTCATTTGCTGGCTTGAAAGGGCTTGTTGAGCTGTTCATCACTGACAATCGTCTTGTCAGCTTGCCAGATGGCATGTCTGGCGTGACATCACTTGTGAAACTCCAGGTGAGCCCTAACTTGTGGACCTCCAGGTGAGCACTAAAGTCACCTGATGCAGGGTAAAATATCTTCTGCCTTTGCCTTGTGGCTGTTTGCACACATTAGTTCAAACCGACAGTGTTGCCTTCCTGACCAGCTGACCATGATCTTCAGGCTTCCTTCAACCAACTGAAGACACTGCCTGCAGCAATGGGTCACTTGCCTAAGCTAGAGTTGATGAGAATCGCTGTCAACAACATAGAGCAGGTCAGTGGGATGCAGCTTCATTACTCTTTCAGCTTGCAAACCATGAGAGATTGTCGCCCCCTAAGTGGCCTGGTGTCTGATGGCTGCATATTGGCCTGTCTGTACCACTCTGACATGAAGTTGAGTCAGCAGGTGCCGGCAGAGTTTGGTGGTCTGAATGCCCTGGCCTGGTTCAGCCTTGCTGGCAACCCAGCTTGTCAACCAGCACCTCCAATTAGACCTGACATTCTGCCTCTTACATTAAGCCAGCTTGACCTAGCTACAGCCTTGGGGGACGGTGCTTCCGGGGATGTGTTTGCCGCCATATTCCAGGGGCATGATGTTGCCATCAAAATCTTCAAAGCTGAAAGCAGCCCAGATGGCCATGCCAGAGATGAAATAGCTGTCACATGCTTTGTGGATCATCCAAATCTGATCAAGGTCATTGGGATCATTGATCACCCTCATGCCTTAGTTCTGGAGCGTGTGTGGGGTGTGCCGTTGGCGTTAAAACCCAACTTTGAGTCCCTCCTAAGATGCAGATGGACACAAGGGCAAACATTTACCACAGCCTTTGTGTGGAATGTAGCCAAATCTATTGCAAACGCTTTGGCCTATCTTCACAAGCACAACATATGCCATGGAGATGTGTATGGTCACAATGTTTTGGCAGATGAAGAAGGCAATTCAGTGCTTTGCGATTATGGTAAGCATATGCTGAGGTTTTGCATGCTTTGCTGCATGCATGGTGTCATTAAGTTCATCTATATACCCTTCACAATGTCTCCGCATCCTTGCTGCCTTGGGCTGTAACATCATGGGCGCGTCACATGTGTGCATTGGCCTGCAAAAGCTTGAGTTTAGAGCGATAAAAACAAAGACTGCTGCCTAGTGTCAACATATATGTCATCTTAAACAGAGCTGGTGGGACAAGCTCATGAAAAGATGCATGATCAGCGCAAATTGCATGGAAACCTGTGGTGAGTACTGTATGGCACTGCAGGTGCATCTTTTTTCTACCAAGCAGAAAATGTTCCATATGAGGCTCAGGAGGTGCGTGCATACGGGCTGTTGCTGCATGACCTTGTTTCCAGGCTCAAGCAAGCGGATGAGCAGTCCAACAAAGACACAGCCAGAATCCTTCAAAAAATCGTCCAGCAGTGCATTGGCAACGAAGCTGTTACAGCTCAGCGGCCCACCTTCTACATGTTACATGAGAGGCTGACATGACCAATCCCTTTTTGTGGTAGGTGTATGCTAATGAATGCATCACGGTTTCTACAGATCTGCCTAGACATAGACTATTGCCGCGTGAAGGGGTTTCCTGCATGCATGTTAATCAAACCAAACTTTGATTGGACAGATTGATGTTTCCATATGCGTGTAGCACGCTTCGGTACTACCTAAGTGCAATACAGCTCAGTCGTTTACCCAGGCTACTGCCAAGTGCTACAGCAGCCTGTGCGCAGAAATGCCGGAGTGATGTTGTGGTTTCTAATGTCGTGATATAGATGGCTGATTTAGATTGTTTGACATAGTCCTCCGCGTTAGTGTAGTCTGCATACTTGGCTTTCACCCAAGCGACCCGGGTTCAAATCCCGGACGCGGAATCGCTCATAAGTGACAGTTGATCTTTTAGGGGGGCATCCTGTTTTGTGTACTTGACTGGCTACGTTCGCTGGCTATTTTTTGTCACGGCCAAATATGAATGCGGTCTTCAATTGCATTGTTGCACCAAGATTTGGTCTGTCAGCCAGTCAGTACAATGCTGCCTAGCAGTGCTGACTTGTATATCCAACACTGATACCTGCTCACCCGTATGCAGTGCTCTGCTTTGGATAACCCTTAACCTGTCTGTGCCAGCTCTGAGGTAAAATGCGCATAAGCGTGTCAGGAAGCTAAACCAAAACTGTTATAACAATGTGTTTATGACAACGTAATTACACTGTTCCCTTTGTCTCTGCAAAGTCTCAAAGCTCATGTCTTGAGACAAAGCAAACCGCATCAGGCCTAGCACGTGTACAGAAGCACAAAGCAACGTTAAGTTGCAGGGCCCACATAGTCACTATACACCACACATTCCGAAAACGTCCAGAAGACTCAACATCAACTACCTCATGCAGACTGAGTGCTAATACTTGGTGGGTGTGCTGATGTCATTTGTAAGCTGATACAGTCCTAGTGCGGGACCAACAATCCTGAACAGGACCCAGCCTCCTATGATCAAAAACACAGAAGCATATGCAGCCTTGTTGGCCCAAAACAGTAAACCACGCTCTCCTGCATAAATTTGCCATGCCTTTCCAAAAGGACCCATCTCCTCCCAACCATCTGGAAACAGCTGCCCTTCAGGCCATCTTGGCTTGCCATCTCTTGACAGCTGCATTGCAATATGACATTGGCTGATGAATTTTGACAGCAGTTAATATTTGTTGACAGGACCAAGTGATGCAATAGCATAAGGCGGCGCTGCAGAAAGTGAGTATGCCTACTCAGGCCTGCAGAAACTGAGCATGGCAATTCAGGCACTGACCTGTCGTTGGGACTGCTGTGTCTGTTGATTTTGCCTATATAGGGACGAGTCCCTCCTCCTCCTTGCATTCTTTTCTCTTCTTTCCAACATAGCCTCCTGTTTGTCCTCAGCGCTCTGCTCCTTTCGTGCTCTGATCAGGGAAGTCTGCCTGGTGGAAGGACCTACAGGCCACTGCAACGCCTACATTTACCGCCCAACGGCGCAAACAGCGGTCCAGCAACAATTTCATACCAGCTTCCGGTCGCTGCGTGTTGATGCTACTTCTGAAACAAAAAGGACACCGCCTTAAGGGCGTCCTGCCGCGTGTGGAGCTTGCATGCAAGGCAGTGCTCTGCATTATGTTCGAAAGGTGCATCATGATTTCCGCCAGGCGTGCCCCCTATAGGTGGAGTGTAAGCTCAAACGAGAAGCAAATGGCTTTTTACAATGGCTTCATTGAACACAGTCCAGGTCAGCAAACATTTGCTTGTGTCGTATCGTTCGTGTCAAAGCAGGTCAAAGTAAAGCGCAACATAACTTGGATTGGGTTGTAGCTGCATGCTACCTCACGTTGAGAAGGAAAAACCGTCGCAATGGTAATGGCATGTCGTGATCCATATCACACATCGTGAACCGTCTGCACCTCCGAAGCATGCATGCAAGCGTTACAGCTGTGTCCTGGTTGTGTCGTGCTTTGAAACTGTCACAACATCATTCAAGATATGTTTCTGCTTCTGCACAAGATCATACGCAGCCAGGAAAGCAGGAGGTACCCTCGACGAGTCTGGAGTTATTGCAACAGCTGGTATATCTAACAGTTGTCCAGGCCTTAGAAGTCCTCGTGCTGTTATTCGGCATACTCGGCATACTCAGCTTACTCAGCATTCCAGAAAGCTTGATGTTGTGTAACCTTTCGTCAGGGCAAAGATGAAGGCTTTCATGTAGAGCTTGCTGGGGAGGAGGAGGATGCTGAAACCTGGGAGGACGCCATGGATGAAATGGAGGATGTTTGGATGAGGGAACCTGCAGGTCTGAAATTGATCATAGCTGCAATTCTGCTGTCTCCACAGATTTGCAGCTATGATTTGCCTACTTGATTCTGCCTGTTGATTGGTATAATCTCCCTTGTGATGACTGTGTGATGTACACATAGCTACTGCTGCTGCACTTTCCTGCAGGTGAGAGCTTTGCTGAGTTTTCCAGTCTTTCGTCTGGACCAAGTGATGAGATGGTAACCACGGTCAGCTCTTTCAGACTTTTCACGCTTGGAAGTTTGGCAGCGCAGCACCATGTGGTGCAGCGAATTGCATTGAGCTCTCTGGCTTATGCATACCTGAGATCGTGACTTGATACCTGCAAGGTGCAACTGAGGCATACACAAATCTGTATTGATATGATTTGTCTGTTTGGATCAGCATTGCAACATGACCTTTGCCACTGCAGGCTGTTCCCATCATCACTACTGACGAACTGCAAGCTATGGTTGCACAAGATTATGATGCTACATTGCTCGTTGTTGATGTGAGGAGCAGTGAGGAGTACACTCACTCGTAAGGCTGCTGCTTCATGTCAGATCACTGCTGGAATAGTCTTCGAAGAGGTCTGGACATTGGGACATACATGCCTTTTGACTCTTTGTCTGCACTCTGACATTACATCAGACCTCACAGTGGCAGGGTTGCATGCAGCTCTTGTTGTGTGCAGGCACGTTTCAGAAGCGCAGAGTGTACCGCTTCAGCAGCTTGATTCAAGCATTGCAGATGAGTGGCGCTCCAAGACTGTAGTGGTGACTGGATCTGGGGACACTCGTTCTCAACAAGCTTGCACACGATTGAGCAAGGTTTACAAGCTCTCATCAGTCTTTCACCTGATAGCTGATGTGGTCTAGATGCTCATTGAAGCAAGTTGTGCATACCGCAATGGAGACAATTGGGGATTATAAGGATGTCAAGTTGTTGAGGAAAAGCTGTGTTGTTGAAGCAGCTACTTGTGCAATAGCATTGACTCACGCAACGACATTGACTTCACACTTCACACAACTTTAGTACCAGTACCCAAACTTGTCTCTACGACACAATTTTGTCACCAGTGTAGCCTTTGTTCCAAAGCCGCTTTTGCTACAGCAGCTGCAATCTATGCCAGATGAGTGGGCAAGGCGCAATGTGAACTAGATGCAAGCTACCAGTCCTTTGATGACATTACAAAGGAGATACAGAGATGTGTGATGCGAGATCGCCTGTTATTTGTTGAGTACATGGGAACTATTGCCCGTCAGGTAAGCTTCCAAGCATGTGCCATGCTCACGTTGCTTGGGATCTTCATGCATGCTGAACTGTGATTGCTTTGTGACAGCAGTCAAAGGCTGCTGCTGTTTGGCGCCACCAATGCTGTGATGGCAGTACCTGCTCTTCATTTGTGCTGCCCTGACATGTGTCAAGCATCAACTCTTCCTCAGGACGGCAGACGCACAGAAGTTTGTGGCTGCACTCATCCAGTGAGCACACCTTGGCAGAGTGGTGTTGCTGTGGTGCAGTCTTTCCCCCAGATGCAGAGGCCTTTGTGAATGCCATGTCAGAGCAAGCAGGAGAGCCACCTGTGCAGGCTTTGCTGGATGATGCTTTGCTCACCTTGACTCAGATAGTTTGCAGGTACTTTTGCACCCTTTGCCCCTGGCCTGGCACAACATCATCAACATAAAACTAGCAGGTGCATTGCAATATTTTACAGCTTTTCTGGAGTCATCACATGCTGCTCTTGCTTGTGTTAGCCTTGCTGTCACACTGGCCATTAGAGAAGTCGCGCTTCACTTCTGGCTTGTGCTATTTCCGTGACCAACAGAGTCTGAAATGGTGCAGGTGCCACTTGTGGCACCAATGTCAGTGCACCTGCCCAGAAGCTGACAGGCCGTGTGACCAAATTGAATACAGACGCTGAGGAGTGCAGCAAGAGGATTTCTTTGGCAATGCACTTGGGTTAAATTTACGCCATTGTCTTTGAACCATGGACGCAGAAGAGCTGATGGCTTAGCAATTTTTTGGGAGAAGTCTGCAGCTAACTTGCAGTGGGACATGCCAGTGTGATGTCTCACATTTAAAACACAGTACTCTGAGCAGAAACAGATGTTAACACTGCTTATCCTGTGCTTGTTGTTGGGTTGCAAAAAACTGTCTCTGTCCTGCATTCAATGAGATCAAAAGTTGCTGGTCCGTGATTGGTATGGAGCCTAATTCAGGACCTGGTCTGCAGAATTGTAATTTAATCATCAGACAAGCACTTGGATTAGGAAGTCAAAGTTATCTTTGCAGGGTGTGATGAGCAATTTACCAATGCTGTATAGCATCAACTTGTTGTGTGAGGCTCAAGCTTGCTGATATCACTGCTGCGACAAGCCCACAAGCTGCAAAGATAGACTCCATAGCTTCTGTGCGGCTTCCTCATCATAAGCATATGGTGCATAACCATGCATTTTATCTGCCTCTTCACTGGGTCCTGGTACGTCACAATCTGCCAGATACTTGCCACCTTTGCCCTCCCAGTCTTTCCCCACAGCGGCCCACACTGTGGTTGCTGCTCCTTGCTCAGCGTTCTTGAAGTGCTTTGTCAGCCCATATGCATCCCATGACTTGATAACGGCTGGGTCTAGGTGCCGCAGTAGCTCTGTCATGATCAGTCCAGGCATGACTGAGGTGGCATGCAAGCCTTGCGAGCTGTATCGCCTCTCAATCTGCATTCATCAGTGAAGTCATGCTGAATCATCTACATGGCCCGGCGGCGGCCCAGTGCAATTTTCTGTGGTGTCATTGCAAGTAAACAACTTTGTGAATGTGGAATATTGATGGCATATAGACAATCCCAGTATGGGTGTTGAGTTTACTCTGACACTGTCAGTTGACAATGTCAGCAGTTGTACAAGCAATGCTGTAACAAGCACCTAGTGAAGAACTGTAGTTGATGGACGAGACAAACTCTACATCATCACAACACCCTGCACTGTGACATTTGGGCAGACACTGAAACAGAGATGCACTTCACTGAGCACATGGCACTGCATGTGCACAAACAGTCAGGCACAGCTGGTCAGCATGGATCCAGTGCACTGACGTGCTTGCAGACTACAACAGATCACCTCATTTGCTAAATAGATGTTGGCTGTTTTTGACTGGCCGTAGGCCTTGTGGGGGTGGTACCCACTCTTCTTCAGATCCAGATCATCAAATACAATAGGAGACATTATGTGGCTGATTGAGGATACAGACACAACACGAGAGTTGAAGTCAGGTGTTGATGTATTGAGCAGTGCAGGCTTCAGTAGCTGAAACAAGAGGAAGTGTGCAAGATGGTTGGTGCCAAAATGGGCCTCAAAGGCATCTTTTGTTTGCCCCTCTGGACAGGCCATGACACCTGGAGACAAACATCACCACGCTGAAGACGCATGCGCATGCTGTAGTAAAAGTGTACGGCCGTTGTCGTCATGGGAGTTGCAGAGCCCATATACGTTACACATGCTGCATTTTGGATGTAGCATGCCTCTCGCTAACATGATGCATATGCATAATCTATTTTCATTTCTCTGCTGGCAAAAGAACCCAACAGATTGCAGCACAATGCACTGCCCCGGTCTTTTGGCACATATGCATGCCTGTTTGCAGGCCTCTCAGCAGCATGTAAGGTCTGTTTAAATGGGGATTGCAGGCTTAGCGCATGGTTATGGCAGTGGTCGAGGGGCTGCACTGCCTTGCCAGTGTCCACTGCAAGCTAAGAACAGCAAGTTTGAACAACTGCTTACCTGCGTTGTTTATGAGAATATTAAGACTGCAGCTTCTACTCAGGAAATGCTCAGCACAGTCACGCACAGACTGCAGAGTCCAACTCAAGGTGCAGAAGCTCAAGCTTGCCCTGGTTGGAGCTGGATGAGGCCAAGATGTCCTTCACGACATCTTGTCCCTTCTGCATGTCCCTTACTGTCAGGTACAAGTCGGCACCTACAAATGCAAAGCTGCAGCACTAGCTTGACACCAGCACACCAGTGAGATCAAAACCCCTGCGATGGTACCTGTCGCGTGCATTGCGCGCGCAGTCTCAACACCAATGCCGGAAGAACATCCTGTTATGAACACAATTTTCCCCTTCAGAGCGCCCTGCAACCTTTCATCCTTGATGATCTGCAAAGCTGAGGGTCGAGCGTCCCCCGGGCCTCTTGGGTCGCCGTGAGCAGCGGCGTACTTTGTAACTGGAGACATGCCTATTCGCACTGTTCTGATCAGTACCAGCCTCAGTAGACCTGGCTGTTTTGTTCCGGCCGAGTCAGAAGAAGCACGGCGAAACTATGCGATCGGGACATTATGACGAGAAAAGCTTATCCGCTTTCCACGTGGGTCTTGTAAATCATGTGCCGCACTCCAACTTAAGCTATCAGACTGCTATGCATGCATGTCGTATGCTCGAAGTGCATATTCTCAGTGCACTGCACTGAGCGCAGAACATTTTTCCTGCTTCATGGCATACCTGAATGCCGGCTTCTAGCACCGCATCAACGAAGTGGGCTAGTGCTGCAGTGCTGCACTAGTGTCACTCCTGGCAGGTGCGTCAACTTCTCGTTTGTGCATGATCCAGACCTGTTCGGCCTGCCCCGTAACCCAAGTTGTGCTTATGACCAACAAACATAGAGGCCATAAAACTAGCTTGATTAGTCACATTAGCTCCGAATCCATTAGCCATACGGTCCAGAGCCTGGTCTTCTGCAGAAGGAGTTTCTGACCCGAACGGAGACAAGTCATCTGCACAGATTGCTAGCAGAAACCGGCCTACATCACAAATTGCCGTTGGCAGTGACACGTTAAGCGTCGTTGCAAAGGGACCCTCAAGGATATTGCTCAGCAAGTTGCACGAGCAGGCCGCACTCGGTCTGACGTTTTAGTACAAGCGGCACAGCAACGTTTTTGTGAGTGGTCGTTTCGGCCTTTTGGCTATGTGAAGTTGATGCAGCTTGGTTGGCGTTCTCGAAGTTCCGTTTGCTCGGGTTCAAAATCAGCGCGTCATGAGCTGGCGCGATACCGCTATGCTGGGGATAACATCACCTCGTCAGAGTGCATGCAAAGTCTCAGCTCTGGATCCTCAGGTACGAGGCAATAGCCTCCTTGCAACTACCCAGAAGCTGTATCTGAGGCATTAGGATGCAGTGCCAGCATGCTTGCTGTTCTGATCCAACATCGTGCATGGGTACGTTTGTCTTGGCAGCACTGCTTTTCGGACTGTACAGTTGAAGAGGGGCCTGGTTTGCAGGCTGCTTACAAGGACCTCATCAGAATTGGCAGCCCAAGATCTGTTCCCATACTGCAAGACACAGAGGGCATGCCGCTGCTTGACCTCCCAGATAGCGTCTTGGAGGAGATTGCCAGCTTGCTACCAGCCTCTTGTCTTGCAATACTGCAAGTAACATGCCACCACCTGAACACTTTATTGAGACAAGACAGGTGCATACCTGGATCTGTACCTTGAGATTTCTAGATTTCTTGAAACCCTGAGTGGACTGCGCAATCTACCCATCAGCCCCAGGCTGTCTGTGCACAAGCTTCGCTGTCCAAATGTTTTGCAAAGTTGATACAGCATGAGGCATTGACGTCTTGTCTGGTTGCTAGGTTTTGGCATGATGCACTGAAGAAGCATGACCCGGTATGGGTATCTTCCGGGGTGTGTCCACTAGCCACCAGACATGACAGCCGCACATGGAAAGAGTTGGTGGCCATGTCAACCAGGCTACAGCAAGTAGGCATTGGTGGAGATGTGCTGGTGTCCCCTCAAGCAGTCTGTTTCAGAGGCCTCAACCTATGGAATGCAGGTGTTGTACAACCTGATCTTAGATATCGTGGCTTGATTTGAGCATGCTTTTGTCCATTCAAGCTGTTATGCATCAGCTCTGCAATGTCTTGTCAGATCAGCATTCTTTGCTTTCAGATACAGACATCAGAAAACGCATGTGCATCTGCAACCCCCTGTACACTTCTAAATAGAGTCAGAGCAGACAACGCTTACCAACACATGACATGTGGCAGGTTCCTATGATCTGGCATGCATGTTGCACCCAAGCAACCTGCCATTTGCTTCCTCAACTCCAAAATTAACTACCCTGCGCAGCAGATAATGCTACACGTGGATCAACATAACTGCCTAGATGCTGGCAGGCAGAACAGCATGCTAATTTCTGACATTGCCAACTGGTTGATCCTTTGACACCATGACATGCCCATCGCTGTACATAGGCAAAGCAAGGGAGGAGCTCAAAGTCCAGCTGGATTACCATCTGGTCCACACTGAGTACAAGTCCAGCATGTGGCACCAGCTTCTAGGCCAGCACCACTTCAGGGCTGAGAACATTGCCGACCTCATGGAGCTCATCTACTTCCTCTGGTTTGAGGCACGCCAGCTGACCCGTGCTGCCAACATGCTATCAAAGGTGCAGCATCTACTTGATGCCATGAACTTTACCCTACAAAGAAGCTTGTACGGCATCTCAGGAAGTTTGCAACTTGTCTGCATGTATATTTCTCCTGATCACATCTTAGAGCAGCAGCACCTCTGCAAAAAACTGCATGACGCATTGCAAGTTGCCTTGTATGCACACAAATGCTGGGTCAAAGTTGTTCTAGAGCACAGCCTCCTCCATCCAGGATTTGCCACGCAAATGGTCTGGCATTCATGCAGTACTGCGCTAGCGTGGACAGCAGGGTACACGCCCAAACCCGATACATTGGTCTGCAGATGCCCACAACTTTATCTTACAGCATTGCATCCTGCCGCAGGTACTAAAGTTGTTGGCTGAAGACAGAGCATCTGCTGCTCCAGAGGTTGCTGAAGGTCGGCTGGGATACAGCATGATACAGCTAGCCATCCAAGCTGCAAGTGCCGGCGCATACCTCATCGACTTGTTGCACATGCGCAGCCTCAAGTTCAGCCCAATGTCTGCTGCCAGCCCCGATGACTTCCTGAAGGCTTGCCAGGGTATGTTGCCCTGCAAAGACAAGCTTGAGTTTGCTGCACCAGCATGCAACATACTGCCACAAGGCACGTAGAACCTGCATTTTAGATTGCCATGTCTCAACCCTGCAGGAGCTGAGTTTCCTTGTCTGGAAATCATTACCTCTGTACAACTGTGCCAAACAAATGGCATTGCTGATCAGAAACAGGACAATCCAAAACAGGCTTTGTGTCAGTCCGGCTGCGAGTAGCTTATGCCTGTGCAGGCTACTCCCTGTCTCGTACGGCTGCAGTCACAGAGGCTGCAGACCGTTTTGAGTACTGTGGCGGCTTCTACAGCTGGACAGATCTTAGAGGAGCTTTGTCAGTTCTGTGCACAACACATTGCAGTCACAGCCCTGACTCCAGCCAGAATGGTACCATGCCAGATCAGCCTTTGAGCAGACAGCAGGATGGGCAACAGCATGGTGACACCAGTGTGAATGAGACATCCAGCATTTGGAATGCACCACAGGACCAGACAAGCAGCAGCCCAGATGCAGTCCTGGGCCAAAACCTGCCTGCTAGTCCGGCGCTGGCTCTTGACCACTGTGACAGTCTGCCTCTGTCTTCTGTCATTCAAGATGAGTGCCAGGACCGGGATCAGGCTTGGGGTGAATCAGATCAGCAAATCAGTCTGGCTGAGCAGTACAATGATCCTTGGTTGCCATCCAGCTGGAGGGTGCTAGGAGACGCTGCCCAGGCACTGTTGAATGGCTTGGCTGAGGCTGATTCCATTCCCTGGGTATGTGCTGCATCTTACATTGCTGTGCTGTGATTGGCTGTGCTTTGCTCTGCCATGTTTGCTGTGCTGTGCCATCTCATGCTGTGCTGTGGTGTACTGTGCCGTGCAGCGCTCTTGAAGCCACTGCCATCCCGCACAGCACTGCTTTATGATGCTTTCGCATCACACTGTCAGCAGCGCGATGCGCTTCCGACATGATCAGACTTTTGAAGTGCTTGGTATAACAAAGACTCTCTTATGCCTTGAACTGCAGGAGGTGCTGAAGGCCTGGGGCTCTGTGCTGAAAGGCAAGGTGTCCAGGATCTCTACCAGCTCCAGGGAGAGCTGCCTGGCACCCTCAGACGCCTGCAGGGGGTATGCTCTGTATGCGGCAAATAGCTTGTTGAACAGGTGTGCTGCCCTTTCAGCATGCGTGGCCTGAGCTTGTGGCATGTGTATGAGGCACGGTTCAGTGTTTATCAACTCACTGTGTTGACCATGCTTTCGCATCAGATCTTTGTCAGCTGACTGCTGTGCTGTTGTGCAACATCTGACTGCGTGCTGGCTAACCGGCAGCAGTATATGCTGACGCAGATGCTGACTGTGCTCGTTCTGCTGCTGAAGCTGTAAAGGCCTGACCTCATGCATAAGCCGTAACCTGTGTCTTTGAGTCTGCCTGGTGCTGCCAGAGACCTATGCACATTATCCTCCAGACGCCTGCAGTCCAGTCACAATATGTCCGCCCCACCGTGGCCAGGCTCAAGGCTACAAGCTCCTGCCTGGGTGACCATTTGCCCACAACTGCACGCAGCATTTCCTTTGCATCATGTACAGTCTATATAGCAGCAGCTTTTGCAATTTTCCTGGCACTAAACATAATAGAAGTCTTAGGGTGCAAGCACAGCGCATCATCTGTTGCACGTCGTACTGCTGACAGGCTGAGACTGCAGGAACATTCAGAGATGGCTGTGCTGACCAAACTATATGTTCGTAAGTACAGTGAAAAGACAGCTGCTGCTCTCTGCCATGTAACTGAGCGGCCTAGTCAAGAGACATCAAGCTGTTTGTATGCAGATTGCATGGGGGGCCAGACAGCAGCATGGTGTATGCCCAGACAGGCAGGATGTATGATAGCGCCAAGCAGTACGGCAGGGCTGCACACTACTACAAGCTGCACATCATGGCCAACTTTGGCAGTGGATATCTGCCCGGAGACAATGAGGATTACTCTGCCCTCATTTGCCTGGCTGGAGCTTATGACTGGGACTCTGTTTCAACAGGTTGCCGTGCGCTGTATGCACAAGAGTGTGCTTCTAGATTGCTTCAGTCCCAAGGATTTTTTGCCTTGCTGCTGATGTGATGTTGTGAGACTCTACTTTGCATCAATGGTTGCTTCTGTATAGATGCCAGATGCTTTCCTATAGCATGGAGTTTGCAGGCAATGCGTGTGTAGAATTTGTCCATCGCCTGGCGCACAAGGTCAGCCTTGCTTGCATGTTCAAGCTGCAAAGCTGCAGCACGAATGACCTGCAGCTTATTTGTCAACACTGTACAAAGAACTGACGTGTGCTTGAAGAGAAGTACATAACTGACCTGATAGTGTGTGCATCCATGTTTACAAGGTGCAATGCTGCTTTGCAGGCTGCCTGCACAGCTACCAGGAAGCCTTTGCGTGGCAGAGGGCCCTTGTCCGCAGCCTGGTCACCAATGCTGACAAGCCCCACTTGCTCTCCAAGCAGTCGCACATTCTGGGTGACATGCTAAGCTCCCACACTCCCCGACATGCCCCTCATCTACATGTCAACTCACGCCTTGTGTTGGCAGTGGGTGCCTACCAGACCAGCATGAGATCTACCCAGGCTGGCCTGGCTGTTGTTGCCTGGCTGCAACAATCTCTTGAGGTACATCACTATGTTACTACCTGTATCCACACAGCATACATCCGTGTGCTTGTTGTGTGTCTGTCTGTCTGTCTGTGTCTCCGTCTGTGTCTCCGTCTGTGTCTCCGTCTGTGCCTCTGTTTGTGTGTGCATCTGTGCTGTGTTCGACTCTCACAACCACCTGCATCATGCCCTGCAAAGCTGATGCAGTTTTGTGTCATGGCAGATGCTGGCTGTGGCAGAGCAGGCCTTTCTGGCATTTCTTGAAGATGCTCAGGAAGCCTTCAACATCATGACAAGCCATGCAGCCAGGAGAAAAGCTGTCAAGGATCAGGAACTCAGAAACAGCAGCAACAGTGGTAGGAGCTCATCCAGCAGTCGCGGCAGCTCACCGGGCAGTAGTGTGGGGCTATCTAGCATTGATCATGGTTTGAGTGGCAGTGGTGGTCAACCTTGGAGAGGCATGTCAGCCCAGTCCCCTCCTATTGTGTTCACAAAAGCCCACATTGATTTCATGAACAGGCTTGGTGATGTCATGACGCGTTTGCCAAGGGGCAATGCAGGGCAGCCTTTGTATGCCATTGCAGCATCCATCAACAGCAAGTTGTCTACAGGACAATGACAGCCTTGAATGCTGGCAAGAGCTTGATTATAACATGGTGGGTGTGACACCTGATCTTTGTTTGCCTGCCTGTCCACAACTGATTGTGCCTTTCCGTTCAATGATTGTCTAATCATCTCAAGCACCCCAATTGATATGAAGTACTTCTCTGCAGTTTCAGATTATCAGCCTGTCAGCTTTAGCCGTAATTTCACACTCAGAGATGAGCACATCACAGCATCATGTCAGCTTGCCTGCTTACCTATAGCAACTGCACCAATGTGTATGTGCTGTTGCTGTTGAATTCATGGTGCCCAATGTGATGCAGGTGCATGGCCATGAGAGAAAGTCTCAAGCAGCTATCAACAAGTCTACTGCTAAAGAAGTTGCGGAGATCAGCAGCAGTCAGGGCTGTTGCGGAATGCCCCCCCCCTCTGCCCTTTGGGTGGGTGCAGGGGTGCATGCAAGGTCTTGTCAGCCCCGCTGGCCTACAGTGCATAGTTCACCTTGACGTGCTGGTGACACACGCTCACTCCTGTGGCTGATCAGCAGACCACAATGCAGCAGCAGTAGCTACCTATAGGCACAAAGCTTGTATTCTAGTAGACGCAGCCAGTTATGCTCTGGAGACACCGCTGTTGCTGAAAGCAGAAGAAGACGGAGCTGACATATGACTTCGTTTGCTATTTTTTATCATAATAAGAATGAGCACTTGCAGCCGACAGACTCCTTGATGTCACTCAGCACATTGTGAAAGCCTCCTAAGTCAGCATATGTCACCTGTTCCTGAGCTGCAGCCAACTTGATGTCATTCTCAGCCAGCTTACCTATGAATAGCCTGAGACGCTTTGAAGAACTCTGCAGTGTCAAGGCTCAAGTTGCAAGCAATGCCAGTCAGTTCTAAGAGACCTTGCTCACTGTGCAAGCCCTGCACAGCGTCAGCATGCATATACTAGTCATGAGAGCCTGAAGCATCACATCTGCAGCTCTTGGCTTTTGCTGTTAATTTAGGGATGCTCGTGGCAACTGCTCTGAAAAACGCTGTGCAATCCTGAGGGATGGATAGAGCACAAAGCTGCATGCTAAACAACAAACGAAGGCCAACAAGGCACAAAATCAAATCAAATTGAGAAAAGAGAAAATTGTGTATGTGTACATTGACTGAATAAGCAAGTCACACACGCTTGATGGAAGATAAGCAGGTAATGAGAACAATCATGGTAATCATCCAATAAGGTCTGTGCTAAGATAATGATGACTTCACGTCAATAAGAGGCTGTCATCACTGACTATCCTGTTACAATGCATCAGTTTCAAGATGACAATGGCACAAGGTGAAACATATACAAAAGGGAGATACATTGCCACAAGGCACAGTCAAAGCAAGTCAGATTAGGCTTGCTGCTTGAGCTTGGACATGGTTGCCGCTCGCTTGCTTCTATCTTTTTCTGGCTTAGTACGGTTTGCAGGACTTTGTTCACAGTGCCCGCTTGCATCCTTACAGAAAGCCATTTTGTCAGACCCCGGCAGAACCAGCTCAGGCCCGAAACCGTTTTTTGCAGTGTCGTACTCTGCAGCTAGCTCAGGGTACAATGACTGCAGTGAGTTGCAGATGCAAGCCTTTCTGCTGGCACAACAGGGGCAACCACAATTGAGACCAATGCGGTTTTGAGGACTTGCCACAAACAGGTGTGGTTGGCCATTGGGGCATTTGGTACAGATCCAGTGCACCATCTTGCCGCTTCCTGCCGTGATCTTGTCAGTATCAAGCCCTGCTCTCCGGTTCCTCTCAAAATCAAACTCCATCATTGCAGGGTGTACTTGCTCTGTGTCAAGCTTGGTAGTCTGTTCCAGGGTCTATTGATGTTTGAGCACTTGGGACAACCACTCTGGCCGTCAACTTTGCGGTATATCTTGGCTGGCCAACTATGACCACACGATGGGCAGAGCCAATGCCTGCCGGTGGAACTGCGTGCCATGACCTGGTGTGAAGTCAGCCCATTCTTGGCTGTGTCCCAGTAGGCTGCCACAGCTGGGGCCACAGTTGACAATGAGTTGTGTTGGCACAGACTGTTGTTGGTGCAGTAAGGGCATTGACTGTCCATATTCTGCCTT
>JAABUP010001328.1_pt1 | contig 51788 bp, 62 predicted proteins | sample 5559201 | NCBI WGS metagenome assembly JAABUP01 (sample SAMN10711887, study PRJNA513373) | rock metagenome | isolation source: Antarctica rocks | place: Antarctica | reverse complement strand
GGATGTAGATGCGTGACACTGCCAAGCAAGTCAGTAGGAACAAGCAGAAACAAGCCAACCTAAGAAACCCTAAGCCGATTGCCAGCACTGAATGCATTGTGAAGGGCAGCAAGGTGTCTGAACCCAATTGGCAGGCCAGAAGTGGGCTTTACAGATGCTTGAGACATGGCCTGAGACACAGGATTCAGCACAAATGCACATGATTGCTGCAGGCATTCGCAGTGCAAACTGGACACCCGATTATCACTGACACATCTTTCTATTGTCTATCATAGCATTTTGAATTCACAAACAATTGAAACAGGTGTGTACACCAGACCTGGCAGATGCTTTGACCTCCCCCAGGAGGCGGCCCAGCTCCTCCATGAGGACCCCCTCGCTCTGGTGCTCCATCTCACACTCCTTTGCATGCTGGTCATTGGCAACCGTCATCAGCTTCCTGGCAAGTCACACAAACATGCATGAGTATGCTGCTGCTGACCAATGCAGCAAGGTCTGCAGCTTCAATAAAGGAGACAGAGATTAGCTGAAGCTGTCTGCAGCAGAGATATGCCAGATGCTGACTGCATATCATGCAACGCAAGATCTTTGCTCATTATCATGCTGTGTCATCATCTTATGTGTGCTGTTGAATCCCCAGGAAGACTCCGCATGCTGAGGACAATATGCAAATGAGCCATGCTGGAAGCTGTCTGGAGATGCCTGGTGGCGTGTACTGCAAACCTCTGGCAGCGCTGGCAGTTCAGACAGGCTACTCAAGACTGCATATACCTGACATGGGGGAAGACATGGGGTGAATGCATGAATAGACAAACAAACAGACAAACAAACAAACGAACAAACAAACAAGACACAGAACAAGCCAACAAATAAATGAATGCATGCCACCAGGCAAGCTCAGGGCAGAGGCTGCAAGCGGGGCAATGCAAACACCAGAATGTACTTTCAGCAGCTGCAATGACACGGAGACCATTTCTTGACTTTCACAAGAGCATGGATGTACCTAGCTGCAGGCAGAAGAACCTCATCCTCAGATGCAGAGTGGAAGGTACACACTGAGCGCAGAAACCTGTGCTTTTCCACCAGAGCTTTCAGCCTGTTGGTGGTGATCTTGGCGCTGCCCTGCATGCTGTGGGCTTCCACAGCAAAGCTCTCCAGGGCTGAGCGGATTGCAGCATGGATGTATGTGATCTCCTGCAAGGGAGGTCGCCCGCCTGAGCCTGTTGCAGGCTGCTGCTTGTTGCTGGTTTGCATCTGCTGCTGTGCACAGTCCTCGGCACAGAGAACTGTCACGCCTAGCTGGGCCTTGCAGCACTTGCTGGGGCTGAATGGGGGGGTCGTCAGCGCAGCTGAGGGACAGCGGGGCTTAGTGCGCTGGGGCTGCGATGCTGGTGATAGCCATGTTGAGAGCAGCTGCACAAGGAGGCGGTCGGAGACTACATCCTTCACCTGCATACAAGAAAGCCGAAGGCTCAGTCAGGCTCAGATGATGCATGCCCGAGGAACCACACTTTAGATGAACCCTGACGCTCTGAACACTGTTGCAGAGTAGCACAGCTTACATGCATTGGTTTGTAGAGTAATCACTCTAGCTCAGGTAAAAGCAGAGACTAGCATACACAACAGACATGACTGAATCATCTGGACTCACATGGTTGAGCAGCTCTGCTTGCTCCTCTTCTGGTACCACTGGTTTCAGCCATGCAAGCACCACCTCCACGGTTGCGAGAGGAATGCAGCATAGGAATTGGGCAACTAGCTCTGCCTGTAGCAACACAAAATGGGATGCACTGAGAAGTGCTGAATGAAGTCAGCTGCCTCACTGAGCACAAAAGCGTTACACAGCTGGCAGTGCCAAGTGTACAGTCGATCTGCTGCTGGGCAGTCTACCTGTTCTGCAAAGGTGAAGTGCTTTAGCAGCAGAGGGAACAGCTGCTCTTCCTCCTTTGCAAGATGCTTTCTGAGAGTGGTATGGACCTCTTCAATCTTGCACTCAAGTTGCCGCAGAGTGGCAGCACGCTGCCTGCCATCCTGACGTACTGCTGTTGACAGCAGTGCTGACAGCTGTTCAAACAGTCTTTCCTCATCTTCATGCTCCACTGAGTAGGCAGAAGTCACGTTCTTGACTTTGGCATCGAGAGCGGGGTATACCACCTGCAAGCAAGATACCAAAATCTTTGCATGCTATTGACAAGACAAGTGATCTTGTACAAAAGGAGCAGCAAGGGACGACTGCCTTGTCAAATCCATGCGGCCATGAGTGGAAAATGCCCATAAGTGCTGTTGACGTGCACACCTCGTCCTCGACACTGCTATGATACTTGTACACTTGTTCCAGAAAGCGGTAGCGATTCTTCAGGGCGGAGAGGCTCTCGTGCACATCCTCTTGTGCCGCTGATGTCAGCACTGATACTGACTGGGACAGGGCATCAAGCTCGTTGCGAATGGAGTTGTGAAAGTGAGAATAGAAGAAGTTGATAGGTGGATGGCTGGAGGTAGACACCTTAGGAACGCTGCAACAATTGGCGTTGATGTGGAGGGCGGTTGTCATGCCTTTGGCGTTAAAGTTGCATCGTATTTGCTGAGGTTTTGAGCTGCACGATCACAGAGGTGGCTGTGCCAAGGACAACCTCAGACAAAAGTGTGAAGGCTGCGACAGGGAGACAAGACAGTGCGCAGGCGTGTTGCAAACCCGTGAGGAGCGACGTCGCCCGGGCTGTAGAGCACCTGGAGCCCACGCCGAAGATTGTATTGGCGCTACCTGCTGCCGCGTGTGCAGGGTCGAGCTTTGCACAAGTCCCATGCGCGTAACACAGGCTGCCAGGCGAGCTTCGCGGCACGTGAGGGCACGAGCTCAGCCCATTTACTAATGACAAGAATATAGGGTTTGTGACAGTTTACCGTGCTTTCCGTGCTGCGACTGTTCACAAACTGTGAGTCACAACATAGTCCATACTCCACATACTTTGGATGCATCCAACATCGAAAGTCGCGTAGAAGCTCTCACTAGTGTCACTTGCAACCCAGTCAACTGGTTGGTACAGCAACAGAACCTGGCCAGCTCGTAACTAGACAGTGCAGACGCAACTCTAACTCTGCTTGTCTGTGGTCGTCCTTGCATGCGCGCCTGAAGCTCTGGGAAGGTAGTCATGTCTCAAGACAAAAGCTTGTACGAGGTGAACCTGCATACCTCCTTGGTGATCAGCTACTGCTGCACCACCGACTGTAGAGCTCGATCTTGTTTCGGCATTTATAGGTACTGGGTGTCGAGAAAGATGCCTCTCAGGTAACGCGAACATCGTCAAACTTGATGAAGTTCAAGCCAAAGCCAGCCTGCTAAAAAGTGCTTGCTGGTTCTAGGCCAACATCAAGAAGGCCTACTACAAGCTTGCCATGCAGCTGCACCCTGATAAGAATCAAGGTGATGAGGTACGCTATCCAAAGTTTACTGACCATCCTTCTCAGACACACTGTGCACTGATACTCACTCATAAGCTGCCAATCCAGGAAGCAAAGGGCAAATTCCAGTCGTTGCAGCGCATCTATGGTGTTTTGAGTGATCCTGGGAAGTAAGCATCCTATTCAGCTGCTACACAGCATGTCCTGTTTACAATGCACGTAGTCACGCTTGCGGCCTGCACCCTGCGCCAGAGCAAGCTTTGTCCCCGACAGCCTTGCTTCATCCCTGTCTGGATCATTTTGTGACCCGGCTTGCATCCCTGATTTATCTGCTTGCCTATTCTTGTTGCTCAAATGTTTAGTCTTTCCCACGTGCAAGAGATGCGTTGTGAAGGAAGTCAACTTGTTTTCTTTAGGCGAAAGATATATGATCAGACAGGCAGTCTGGACGACAGTGATGAGCTGGCAGGAGAGCAGTTTGACAGCCTGTACAAGTACTACAGGGGCTTATACCGCAAGGTAAGTCTTTGATATGCTTCACTGCTCATGTTTGAAGCCTCTTAGCTAATGCCACAGGAGCTTATGTCACAAAACCTGAGTACACAACTGCTACAATGTTATCGTCAGAAATCATTGCACGAGTCTTATAGAGACTGCAAGACTATATAAAGTGTTTGCACGAGTCCTACAGGCAATTTAGGACCGTCAAATGCATGCTGTCCTGTTCATTTAAGGCCCCCTGTTGAAAGCCTCATAGCTCTACAAAGCAAGGTGAATATTTGGTATGCTGTACTGCAAGCTTTGCACTGGCAGTACAGCATACTGATGAGTTGCTTTGCAAAATAGAGCTATGGGGCTTATGCCAGGGCCTAAGAACAGTACAGCTTGTACAAGTACAATTCAGTCTCATGCTGCAAGGTCAGCATACAGTGGCTGTCGCACTGTTGCTGCACAGTAACACAGACTATCCTGGAATCTGCTTGATCATCAAAAACAGTGGATGCTGTAGGTGACAGAAGAGGACCTCGACAGCTTCCAAGCCGACTACCGAGGGAGTGAAGAAGAAGCAGCTGATCTGCTTCAGATGTACGCATGCTTCAAAGGCAACATGGACATGGTACGTCAAGACATCTTGCTGACAATTGCTCTGGCAAATCATCTGCCTCATTGTTAATGTGTCAATGTCTGTTCACATTATTGCTGACTGGATGCTGACTAGGGTGTCAGAAAGCATGTCGCCACATGATGGGGAGGCAGGCTTGTTTGGTGTATTTGTCTGGTTGATCAGCTGTGTACAAAGCGTGCAGCACTAAAGTGCAAAGTATCTTTCTGTAAAATCAAAACTCAAATTTTAAGAGACACTGTTGATGAAAAAAAGTCCTGCATTCATGCAGGTCTTCCAATGGCAAATCTGCAGCGACTCAAAGCTGGACTCGCATAGGTTCAAGGACTGCATACAAGATGCCATCAGCAGTCAGAAGGTAAAAAGGTAACACAGCATCCATGCTGAGCAATCATGTGCTTCCATTCTTGTGACTCATTGGCACATCCCTGCTGTCATTCTGCATGTGACTCATAGGCATGTGCCTGCTATCGTGCTGCGTATGACTCATAAACACACGCCTGCTGGCATTCTTATGACTCATAGGCACGTGTCTGCTGTCATTCTGCGTCTGACTTTCATAGTTACCATTTCTCATCAGGTATGTGTGTCATGGCTACCATGTTCCTCTGGTGTTCATATAAAGCTTGTCTGAACTGTTGGGAAAGGCATGTACTCTGTGGCTGAACAAACGCATGTCTGAATGAATGCAAGATTGATTGAATAGATGAGTGCACAACTGAAAGCATGGAAAATTGTTCAGGTATAAGGCCTTCACTGCGTGGGCAAAGGAAGTAGAGGCACGGCCAGCCCCCAAAAACCCACTTGCCAAGAGGAAGAAGAAAGCTGGGCAGGCAGATAGCGAGCAAGCACTGGTTGCTGCCATCAGGTCTGGATTGTTCCTTTTGTTCGTGTCAGCCTTGCATTTCAGCAATCTGACTACCTCCATGCAGCAAATATCTCGGATCATAAGCCCTTCAGCCTATGTGCATGCAGCTGTCACATGTGTGTGTCGCAAGCCACGGCCAAAATGAGCTGCATCAACAAAGTCTTGTCCAGTCTTAGTACATGAGCTTCAGACGAGGTAGCAGAGCTCCTTGAACAAGTGGCCTTTGCTTGGCTGCCTCTGTCTTTCTCATGAAGTGCTCTGCACATCAGAAACAGTCTGTTATGCTGTCAGAAATGATACCAGCCATCCTCAGCGATGCGGATTCACAAACAGAGCAAATGCACGCAACAAACTATAGCAGGCAGTGCTTCTGTATGAGAATGCATTTTGACAAGTTGACTGTGCTTCAGAGGCAAGGCGCCGACTCAAATGAATGGGTTGATCGCCTCTTTGGAGGCTAAGTACAGCAAGAGCTCAGCTTGCAAGGGGAAGGGCAGGAGGGAACCTAGTGTTGCCCCTGAGGAGCCATCTGAGGAGCAGTTTGCAGCCGCCAGGTGTTGTTTTCGCTCCCTGAGTCACATTGTAAAACATGTCTGTGGTTGACAGTCATACAAGAGTCTGTTGCTTTGCACAATTTGAGGGCTCCAGTGTAGTTCCCAAATGGATGCTCTTGCCCACAAAGTAATGCATGGCAGGTTACAATCTGTGAGCTTTCAAGCCCCGATGAGCAGCTGTGGCATGCCAAATGCTTTGCCAACCTGACTTGGTATGGTCAGATGCATATATAGCATCATTCAATGCAGCAGCTTACAATTTGCAGACCAATAGGTCACCTGTGTCCTGCCTGTTGTGGTAACATGTACCTGATACATGACGCATGATTGCTCTCTACCAACATGAATAAATTGGAATGTGGTTGGTGTTCGAGTGAAAATGCAGCATGCCAAGCAGAAGTGTCTGCGTCAACCAGTAGTTATTGTTCTGCAGAGCTCAACTAGAGAACGATCATGCAGCAGCAAATGGTGAAGCCACCACCAGCCAGCCTAGTCCCAAGAAGCTGAAACGGAAACGATAGCTTGCATGTACTGTTATGAAGGTGGTCGTGTTTTTAAGGGTCACTGCGTTATTTGTGTTTCTTGTAACATCAACTGTGAATTGATCGCATTGGAGGGGAGACTTTCCAGGCTAGATTGGGATTTACGATATGCTCTCTGCATTATGTGCACAGTGCAGTAAGGCCATTGAAGTCGACACTCTGCAAGACTTAGCATCAACTTGCAGCGTCAGCCCAGTTACCTCAGGCCCTGCTACTACCGACTGATGCCCAATTGCAACACATACATTTGCCATGCATGTTTGTTTGAAACTACCAGAAAACTGAGAGAACAGCAATCAACTTGTTGCACAGAGTCCGACATTTACATAATGACAAGGCTATGCATTGTGCCAGTCGTCTTCCCTTATCCCTCTTTGCTGACAATATTTTAAAAGGCTGCTGCTCAGTAATTGAGACTGCAAATGTGGTATGTTATTGGCGCCTCAACAGATTCAACTCTGGCCCCTCAGGCTGATGAACCCCAGTATTTGCATGTGTGTTTTGGTGTAGTGGCTCCAGTATGATTACAGTGGGCTCAATTCATTAACCAGGAAATGTTTGCTTATCTTGCATGCCATCAGTGGTGTGACACTCCTGCAGTAATGTCTATGAGTCCCTCTTCTGTGCTCTCGTGTGGGTAAAGACCAGCCTTTCAGCAAATCTGTAGTACTGACTAGTCTGGACACTGCTATAATAGGTTGTTCAGGTGGCTGGCTGCTTGCAAGAGGAGCAGGTGTTTACGCCACACGTCATGTGAGTCGCTTTGCTAACATGAAGACCGACATTGGTTCTCTGCTCTGATTGTCAACCTGTACATAGTGTAAGAAAACAAACGTTGCTCCTGTTGATTGCGAAAGTCGTGTTTTAAGACTGATGGCAAGTTTCTGTGCCGATCATTCAGGCAGGGTATGGTCAAGGCAAATACTCAATCATGCTATGCAGCCTCTGTGGCTTGCTCAAAGAAACCGTACATGTGCTGCGACTAGCATGCTTTCCATGTATCAAAGGCTTCTGCAGTGATTGCTGATGTCGCTCTGCTGTCATGTCTTGCATGATCCCGCTACACTGTTTTGCAGGCTTGTGTTGTGTGTCGCATGACAGGTGGCATGCTTCTGCTAAAGCAAATCGTAAGTTGGTCTGTAAGCATTGCGTCTGACAGAAACGCATTGGTGAAAAGCAATGGGAAGACAGCTCTGATGATGACCGAAAATGCAGAAGTGGCTGATACTCTTTGCAAAGAGGGGTGTCCTACTCAATAGCCAGGCAGACGTGCTCAGGCAGCAGGTGACGAAGAGTCCAGCATTTACATGGTGACAGGGCTACGCATTGTGCATGTCACCCAAGCAGACATGACAACTTGCCTACTGGAAAGGTCGTATTTGCTGCACTAGTTCACTGGCACTAATCTACTTTATACTACCTCCCATGATACTGTGTACAGTGCAAGGTCCCTTGGAGGTACTCAAGGGGGTTGCCTTATAGCATGCCAACTTCATTGCACTGGTCTTCAAGTCTGGTGTCACCTACACCAGTGCACAAGGCCACTTCATCTTCCATACATCACATACTCAGGTCAAGCACTCATCGCCATGCAAACAAGGGTACATGAAGTACACACGCATGCATCGATAAGTGCATGCAGACAGCTCAAGCACTTGACAGAATTCATTAGCTGCATGTATCCTGCACACAACCTGATGTACGGCATGCATAATCTCAAAGCTTGAGTGTAAATGAATGATGGAGAGCCTGTTGAGGTGCATCTCGGACATGCACCCTGTCAGCGCAGCGCAGTCACCTGCTCAAAGATCTTCTTCTTTGGGTTGAGCTGCTCATCGGGCTCTTCTTCATACCCTTGGACCGTAACTCTGTCCCCGGGTGCACTATCATCAGGAGGTTCCACTAACTCAACCTGCAGGTTTATGCCAGCTGTCTGTTCAGCAAACACACCAAAACATGCACTGCACACAAGCCTAAACCCTGAGACACCACAGGATGGCATAGGGTATCAGACTTGCTTTCATTCAACCAAGCAATTGATCCTTTTCCTGCTGTTGTTAGACATTGCATTCGTGCTTGCTGCACGATGGCGCAGCACTTGAACTGCCTTGCAGTCTTGACTGCTGGATGCGTCAGAAATGTAGAGCATGCATGCTCAGCAGTGACAGTCATGATTGTGTTGTTTTCCCTGATTGTGACTGTCTAATGGTGCTTGACGCAGAGCTTGACGCAGAGCTGTTCAGACAGCAGGCCGAGCAAGTCAGATCCCCCCCCCCCCCCCTATTGCCATGTGATAAAATCCCACCCAGACTGCCATCACTAGCTGAAAATCCATCCAGTGATGAGCTTGCAAGCCACCACAGCAACATCTGACGGAAATCAGCTAGGTTCACAGCACACAAGAACTTTCTGGTGGGCCCTAAACGCTGGAAACCATGTACCTGAAGACCATCCAGCGATGTGGCAGCCAGCACCATTGCATGTGACTTCACTCCTCGCATGTTTGCTGGCTTCAGATTGCACACCAGCACACACCGCCGCATCTGCATCTCAGCTTCTGGAATGTACTTGACCAAGCCGCTGACCACCTGTCTGGGAGCTTCCTCCCCAACCTCTACTTCTTCCACATACAAGCTGTCGGCTTCAGGATGCCGCCATGCTTTTTTTATGACACCCACTCTCAAGTCAACCCTGCAGTAAGCGACTCTTATGACACTGTACAGAAATCCTTGTCATATGTGATTTGAGTGACAATTGTTGTTGCCAAACCTCGCTGTGCTTGTCAGCCATTTTTGGCTTGTCTTGTTGCAAGCATTATGTATCTGACAACCAACAGCAGCAGCAGCAGCAGCAGCAGCAGCAGCAGCAGCAGCAGCAGCAACAGCAACAGCAGCAGCAACAGCAACAGAAGTGAAGACATTTTGCCATGTGTATCAGGCTCAGGCAGTGGACAAAAACCAACTGCATGCCAAAAACGCAAATTTACCTGGAGATGTCAGCAGGTCGATCATCTGCCTTTTTGTTTGCTCCACTGCCTCCACCATCCTTCTTCTTGCCTTCCTTCTTGACAGAAGTCTGCCCATTGGCAGCAGGTGCGCCACCAGCTGCTGAGCTTGAAGCTGAGCTGGAAGTTGCAGCTGGCTGGGAAGCTGGTGACTGATGAGAAGCTGCCTGGGAAGCTGAGGAGGAAGTGGTTGCAGCAGCAGCGGCAGAAGCATCAGCGCTAGGGGCTGCCTTTTGCTGCTTGGGCTGCTGCTTGCTTTGCTTGCCGGCCTTTACCTGCAATTGATAATGTACAGTGAGAACCACACTCTTGACAAACCAGAACACATAACTTAAATAGATGTGTTGTTAGTTACATGCTCAGGGACCACAGCTTGGCAAGGAGCAGACTGGCCCAAACAAATAAGACAGTATGGCATAAGAAAGGGAGAGGGCCTTGTTGAGCAGCAAAACACAGCTTGCATTTGGGGCCGTGTGTTGTTGCAGCCCTGAGTTGACCCAGGCCCGCCAGGACGGCACTTGTGTTTGCCAAACAAAGCAGCTGTGCTGTCAGTTTGCCTATAGCTGTTAGAGGGCAATAGAGGGCACAACCTTCCAGGCAAACAAACCAAAGCTGTACTGTGCGTCCCAGTTGGTCCAGTAAGTGGGACAGTGGCTATGTTGGCACGTACGCACGCACGCACGCACATGCACACACACGCACTTTGTTCTCCAAGAACCAATCGTGTGCAGTATGGTGACAAGCAGCGTACCTGTTTGCTGGGTACAGCTTGTGCAGAAGTTGTGGAAGAAGAGCTAGCAGCTGCATTGCTGGCGCTTGCGCGCTCGTTTTGGGTCCCTCTATACCTGTGAGCCCAACAACAGCATGTTTACAAATAGCCTGCTCCTCTGAATCTGACACAAGCTTGAATTGTAAGCCTGAGGTAAATGCACTAAGCATCTCAGCTCAGCACTCGTGGTTGAGCAGCAGGCACACCTCTGTTGACCATGACCAGATGTGTGCCTGGCCCACAATGGCATTGGAGCATGTACTGCACACAAGTTGGTTGCAAAAGACTGATTCTGCATGTGTGTACCGTTATATTACCCCAAGGGTGAGTGGGCTGAAACCAAAGACTTAGCTACTCTTCCAGATGCAGAAAGGGCAATCACACACAGAAGGCTATTGTCAAACCGTGCCTTTCTGGACATCCCACTACTGCCACAGCATCCTGGCAAGAGTTCACAAGCATCAGATGGAGCCAACGCTGCACTCTCAATGCGATTTCATACAGTTGGCAGCATTTGCACTGGGGTTTGCCGGTGCACCAGCTTTAATAGCAAAATCGGCTTTTCCCTTGTTTCCCCCATCAACCCGTTGTTTTCAGCTGCTCACAGGAGACATACAACGCTGCGCTGAAGACTCAACAGCAATGCGAATGTATACAACGCCAGAGAGGAATTTTTTAAGCAAGGGTGGTGCAATGCATGGTTTGAGAAGGAGCGCACCTGTTTCTGAGTTGCTCTACTTCTTCATCTGCGATGTTCCTGAATAGGACCTCTGGCTTGTTGATGTGGTCCCCTGGCGGCAAGATGCTGGACAGGTCATAGCTCTTCTTCAGGAAGTCATCAGTCAAGTGCAACGACTCAGCAGACACATTCAACTGCTGCTGCACCTGCAAAGAACATTGCTCAGCATGTCAGCAAGACTGCTCAAATAACGGAACAGCTTCATGATCAGGCACATGTCAGTTCACACAAACACGGAATTGTATCTTTTCAACAAAAAAGGAAAGCCTTTAAGAAATGAATATATATATATATATATATTTTCTGGTGCAGGCGATGTTTGTGTGAAGTTGCGCAGCTGCTGCTGCAATTGCTCATGTAGCGTACTTCAACAGCTTGCAAAGCCCTTGAAGCTTCTCACTGAAAAAAGTATACAGTGTTTGGCTTTTGTTGAGATACAAATTCATAGCCTGATGTCATTCACAGGCATTTTTGCTTGAGCATCTGCAGGGATTGTGTTGCGCGCTGCAGTATGCTTGCCAGCAAAAAGGTTGCAGCAGCACGTCATCTGCAAGGGCAGCTTTGGGCTCGTTGCAATTGATATTTTCCTTTACATCGCCACGATGCGTGAGTGCATGTGCAAAGTTCATGATGTGATTTGAGCATGTTGCATCTTGTGTTGATTGCAGTCCCTTGCAAACCTTGCCTGCGCAACAGAACAAATTCTGCAAGTAGAGACACGTTAGTCTTGCAGACAGGACTGTCTTTGCTTGCAATAGCATGCTTTTTGATACTGCAGCATGAAGTTGGCCAAATGTCATTGTGCCCAAGAGAAAGTTGAGCAAGAGGTTTGTGAGTTCATAAAACAAGTAGGTGAGATGAATGAATCTGGCCTTGCTACACTGCCAAACTGACAGGAATGCCCTAAAAGCTTCGTGGGACTTGAAACCTTGACGTGCGACTGATGTGAGCTGTATACATTGCTGTACAACTTGATCATGGCTCATTTCTGCCACTTCCTGAGTCAGCATTGATGTCATTCTTAGTGTGTAACAGCGAAAGATGAAGCATGATATCAAAGCTGACTCGTGAAGTGGCAGGAGCAAGCCATGTTCAAGTTGTGCAGCGTGTTTCACCGCTACACAAGGCTAATGCTGGACAGCAGAGCTGCATTCAAGACACATCAATGGTAAATTGTTTCTCACCAAGAAGATTATGAACACAGGGATTCTTGAAAACGACCTCGTTTGCCTCAGGAGCTAATGTTATTGCAAACATGCATGTCAAGCCCGTCCAATTCAGGCATCTGAATTGGACGGGCTTACAGTCCAATTCAGATGCTGCCATGTTGCCAGTGTTTAATGACTCCAACTAGAAGGTGTTTTACAGACAGCATAACCTGTTTGGTTATTGCTATGTCAACATCCTGGCAGTACTTTGTGGACACTGCTTTACTACTGTACAAATGCCTTGAAGTGACATAGAGCATACAAGCCTCCTCCAGTAAGGCTGCTGCCTGGGTTAATTTAGGTTTAGGGTTAAAACCTGTACCCTAAACCCTGATCCAGCCCCATACATGCTGCCAAACCACCCAGGCAGGAGGAGACGATTACCTTGATAGTGATGGAGGGCATGTAGGGCTCCACTAGGGCAGCTAGGAGGGCCACTAGCCCCATGCATGCTGCCAGGTATGAGCCACACAGCTCCTTGTCAGCCTTCAGAGCCTCCCATGGCTTGTGATCCTGGAAGAATTTATTGCCTGCGTTCATTTTTCTTTTGTTCGTCGATGTCTATACAAAAAATGCATTTCTTTCTTTTGTTTCTGTGTTCAAACCTTGGCAGAGCGCATGCCATCTTTGAGTGTGCATGCCTTAGCATCAGCCACATTCATGACACCATGACAGCAACAGAAGCAGAGATTGTGCGTGGGAAAGGGACTTGTCAAGTAGCGCACACGCTCACAGACCTGAAAAGGAGATGGCCATAGCAAAGCAGACGCCATGCTTGAGCTTGCACACCCTCAAATGCATTGCTATTTGTCTACATCAACACCAAGACAGTTGCTGCACAGACTGCTGAATCTGTGCAGATCCAAAAGATGTCATGCACGACGCCTGCTCTCTCACACACAGATGCAATGGCCGCTGTAATACAGACGCCATGTTTGAGCGAGCATGCCTCAGGGACAAACACATGACTTGATCTGCAAAGCATTGACAAAGAAGCCCAATCAGAATTCAGAGCCTAAACCCTAGACTTTTCTCCCAGTGCATGATGCAAACTCACCTACAGACGAGATGGCCATTGCGATACGGATGCCATCCTTGAGCCTGCGTGCTTCAAGAGCAGCCACATAGGTATCCACCAAGGGCCCTACCTGCTGCCCTAGCTCCTGAACAGCCTCTCGACCCTTCTCAGCATGAGCGCTGGGGACCACACCCTCAAATCTGCACCGTGAACATGTGTGATAACTGTGGGTGTAGGACAATGAAGGGCACACTTGCTACCCTAGCTCAGTGATTGCCTGTCTGGGCAGCACACATTCACATCTGCACATACACAAAGCGTCACAAGACCAAGGATCAGATTAGTCATCTGCACATGTCTGCTGAAATGGTGTGTCCCATGCCCAGAAAATCGTAAAGCAACAAGGGACGCCAACATGCAGCAGCAGGACATTCAGCACACCATGACCATTGTAGTCACAACAATGATTGAACGCTTTAGGGTTTAGGGTTTTGTACGCTTTCCTCATGATGAGATAAGTACGTGCATGACTATTGTGCAGCAACACACAGCTAATTTAGGAGTGTCGGATCTTCCCCATGCATGCTATGCCAGGGGCAGCTGGAAGCTGGCCTGCACTTGGTGTGAATGTCAAAGACAGTACCCAATGGACAAGTCAGCAAGTGAAGGAGCTGATCAGGCTGAATCTCACACACATGCTTGCTGCAGATGAAGGGAAGCGCCATGACACCAGATTACCTAAGCTTGGTCGTACGCATTTGGGCAGGACACAGAAGGCAATTGGGCAGGACACAGAAGGCATTTGGGCAGGACACAGAAGGCATTTGGGCAGGACACAGAAGGCATTTAGGCAGGACACACAAGGCGTTTGGGCAGGACACTCAAGGCATTTGGGCAGGACACAGAAGGCATTTAGGCAGGACACACAAGGCATTTGGGCAGGACACAGAAGGCATTTAGGCAGGACACACAAGGCATTCAGGCAGGACACAGAAGGCATTTGGGCAGGACACAGAAGGCAACGCACACACATCATACTCCAAGCACTGTCAACAAGGCTTACTTGGTGTAAACAAAGGAGAGCCCTCTGTTGATGAAGTTGCCCAGATTTGCCAAGAGCTCGTTGTTGTTCTTGGCGGCCAGATCACTCCACTTAAAGTCGGTGTCAGACTGCTCTGGCCTGTTGGCTAGCAGGTAGTACCTCCAGGTCTACACATTCACACAGCAGACTGTCAAATCATCAGCAACATGGCTGTCTTGAAAAGCTAAAGCAGACAGAGGAGTAGCAGAACATTTCCATGCTGCTTCACTTGGAATGCACTGAAAATAAGAGACGAAGCCCAGAAGGCAATGCTTTAAGTTTGCTGCTTGAGAAGCGAATGTAGCTGACACTGAGAGGAACATAGACCTGCTTGGCACAGTCTCTGAGCCCAATACACTATGGCACGGCAGAGGCAACAGCAAAAGCCCAACAGGCAGTATTGAGAATTGCAGTGGGCACTGTAGCTGACCCCAATCTCCGTATTTTTTCCTAGACTTGTAAACCATCAAGACAGGTGAAAAGCAGAGGGCAACAGCTGAATAGGCACGAAACGGACACACTCAGAGAGGGCAGCAAAGAAAGTTCAACAGCAAGCGCAACACTTCAGATGGTGTGTCTGGCATCTGGCACAGGGTTCTTCAGAGTGGACCTAAACCACAATGGCGGCATGCAGACTGCTTGGTGTTTTGATGAACAAATGCATAAATTGGATGTATGCTTTTTACAAGAGAAAGTCTAATGCGTAGTTCAGTGACAACACAGACATGTAGCTGTCCTGCTCCCAAAGATGTGTGCAGAACTTTCCAGAAAGCTGCACCATGTACCCCACTGTCAGCAGGCAACAGGCAAAAGACAAAAGGCAACAGGCAACAGGTGAAAGGCCAAAACCAAAAGGGAAAAGGCAGGTGTAGCTGACCTCAACAGGGATACCAGTCTCCTTGGCATGGTCTCCAAAGACGCCCACTCCCCTGCTCTTGCTGAACATGGTCCCCTCATAGTTCAGGTACTCTGTTACACTGATGTTCTTCATCAGGGTCCACTTCTCACCTGCACACCACCAACAATGTCATGAAGACACCCACACCAATGGGGTCATGCTGCCAAGTTTGCCTGTTTAGTAACACTCCAATGACAGATTTTACGCTTCCCTTCTTGTGTTGTCACATTCTCCGCAGCAAAACCATGTTTCACTTGTTATTGTTGTTGTCATCACTGTGTTGTTGTTATTGTTATTGTTACTGTTGTTGTTATCTTTATGATTGCCTTTTCATTATTATCGTTGCTCTTGTGATATTGATTTAGGTTCTTATATTACAATTGTGATTCTGACTGTTACACATTTCTTTTGTTACTAACACGGTTATACTGCATCCTTCAGTTGTTAAGAGTACGCTCAGCAAAAACAAAAGGTAAGCAATTCATACCTGTGCCCAGCAAGGTAGCAGGGAAGATGACAGTGTGGAAGGGCACGTTGTCCTTGCCCATGAACTGCACTAGCTCCACATCATCAGGATTCTGCCACCAAGCCCGCCAGTCTGACACATAGTTGGCAGTGATGCTGATGTAGCCTATGGGGGCGTCAAACCAGACGTAGAAGACCTTGTCTTCATAGCCCGGGCGAGGCACGGCAGTGCCCCACTTGAGATCACGCGTGATGCATCTCACCTTCAGCCCATCACGCATCCACGAATTGGTCACCTGCAGCACACCTTGAATCACATCAGGAGCTGTGTGACTTGCGGTAGTACTGATGGTGAGAAGACAACTCAGTAGGCTGCTGTCGTGCTGACAGTGAGAAGAGAAGTATGTGACTTGCGCTGGAAAGGATTGCTTGTGGATAGTTTGTCTGCATCATCTAGAGCAGAGATGCACGTTTGAGCATGGCCAGAAAGTAACAAGAAATTAAACAGGGACATGACAGCACCCCAGACAACTGATCAGCAGCACAGAGCTGGACGGGATTCAGGGCAGGGCAGGGCAGGGCAGGGCGGGGCAGGGCGGGGCGGGGCGGGGCGGGGCGGGGCGGGGCGGGGCGGGGCAGGGCAGGGCAGGGCAGGGCAGGGCAGTTCTGTTCTCGGGCAGGATTAGTATACTATCCAGATCTATGAAAGCCAAATCAGGGCAGAGTTGGGGAGGGCATGTCTGGGCAGAACCCGGCACTAGGACAAAAGTCAGGTCAGAGGACGTGACCCAGATATTTCGGCCCCATGCACAAATGTCTGAATGTCAGCAGCCCGTGTTGTTTGATGTGATGTGACGACATCGTTGCACACAGCAGTAAAAGTCACGGCAGCAGGATGTGCGCTCAAAAAAGTGGCTTAGCGTCACAACAGGACATGAGACATCCCATACATGCAGTTCTTGGTCACAGCTCATTCTTTGCAAGCACCCGGTGGAATACGCTTGTCATTTAGGAGACAACGCAGCAACTATGCCAACACTCAACACCTCCTCAATAGCTTTCAAGCTCAACAAAGCAACATTGAATGGCAGAGCCATACGCACGCAAGCACGCACGCACGCACGCACGCACAGACGTATGCACGCAATACGGACAGCACCTAGCCCAAGCACAGGACATGGCAGGACTGCCTGAGGGCAAGCTTCAGGGCAGGGCACTTGGCAGAGCAGGGCATCACCTGGACACAGTTGTTGCTCCAGCCTCCCTTGTTGGAAGTGTGAGTGATGTAAGCCTGCAGCTGAGGAGTCAGCTTTGGTAGGTCCAGGAAGATGTGCTTCGTGGTTCTCAGGACAGGCGTGGTGCCTGTCAGCTTGCACTTGGGATGGATCAGGTCTGTGGGGTTCAGCAGATTGCCACAGCTGTCACACTGATCGCCCCTGGCATCCTGCATGGAAACCAAAAGGTGTGACACAATGATGTTGAGCGTTGCATTTTTTTGCAGGCCAGTAATATACGCTTTGTGGTTGTGAAGATGGATGATGGGTTTAGCCAGGTCTCCAGAAGGATCTAAAGGCAGCCTGCAAAAGGACCAAAAGGCAGCCTGCAGAAGGACCAAAAGGCAGCCTGCAGAAGGATCAAAAGGCAGCTTGTAGAAGGATTAAAAGGCAGCCTGCAAAAATCAAAAGGCAGCCTGCATAAGGATCAAAAGGCAGCCTGCAGAAAGATCAAAAGGCAGCCTGCAGAAAGATCAAAAGGCATGACGGAATGCCATTAAGAAATGGATTTATTTGCAGGCCAGAAAGATGTCCTGTGCTATTTCAAGGACGATATGATCCCTGTCAGCTTGCACTTGGGGTTAATCAAGTCTGTGAGATTCAAGGAGTGTCACACTGATGGCCCTGGCATCCCCTAAACCCCTGAACCCCTAAACCCTAAACCGTAAACCCTGGCATCCTGCATGGCAAACACAAGGCCTGATACAAAGCCATGCAGTAAAGCATGAAAAATGTGCTCATTGGTTCTGAGGACCGACCAGGTCCTTGTTAGCTAGCACTTGGGATTGATCAGGTCTGTGGGGTCCAGCAGGTTTGTGCAACTGTTACACTACTTGTTCTTGGCATCACATGTAGGGGGGAGTGTGAGAAATTATGGTCAATAGGCGCTGCGTTTGTAGGGGACAGCGTGAGATGAGCTGTTGTTTTTGGCACTCTGAAGATTATGGGGTTTAGTATGGATTTTACCCTATGATCTCAAAATACGTGTGCCTTTGCGCTTACATCTGCTGCAGTACTCTTGAAAGCACAGATGCATGACGCCTGCTGCAAACCCTGACTAGACGACATGCTTTGGCATGAAGAAGACCAAGAAGAAGAGTGAACAGAGTAAGTAAGAGGAGTAGGCAAAGAGTGAATGAAGAAGATCAAGCAGCAGAGTTGAAGCGCAACAAAAAAATGTAGCAGGAACACATTTATCTTGAGCTGGCATTTGGGGCCAGTGAGAGAGATGAGGAAATAGGACAGGAAGAAGAGTAAGCAAGAAGAGTACAACAACAACCCGAGTTGGACAAACAGGAAGAAAAGTAAGCAAGAAGAGTTCGACAAGCTGAGTTGGACAAGTAAGAAAAAGAGTAAAGGCAACATCTTGACCTCGAATTGGCACTTGGGGCAGGTGCCAGTCACAAAGCGGTCAGCCAGAAACTTGCCAGCAGCTTCACTGTACAGCTGCTCAATGGTCTGCTCCACCAGCTGCCCGGCCTTGTCCAGTGTGTTGAAAATGCCCTGCAAGCACAAACACAGCAGTCTGTGCACCTGTGCTTTGCTTGTGTCATAGTGCACGTGTTGATGCAATCAAAGGAAAGCAATAAGGTCTTGTCCAGGGTTGTGTAATTTCCACCAGCTGCAAGAAACTGACAGTCCCTGCAAGCATATTGCAACTGTTGATGCAAGCAAAGGAGAGCAACCCTGGTCTGGTGTGGGCAAGGTGCCCTGCAGGCACATTGCATCTGTTGATGCAACGCAAGAAAAGTGAGGTGGCCTTGAACAAAGAGTCAAAAGACACCTGCAGACCAGGACAGCTGAGACAATAATCAGCTAGACTCTGTTTTGGAAATGTCTGCCTTGACAGGATTATGGTTGAACAGTGCAAATAATAGCATCTGACTGAATTTCCTTCTGCCTCTGTTTGACTTTTATTTATTTTTGTGCGTAAACAAGCAACATTAAATCAACAGCCAAACGCCGCAAAACTGATCAACCACAAAACAACCAACGACATATGTGTTCAATGTGATTTGCAGGCAGGTATTTGCGGGCAGGCAGAATGATGTTTGATAATTTAGTAATGATCCATGAAATATGTAATACAAACTATATAATATAAACTATATGATGTATAATATGCAATATAATACAGCAAAGTAATAATCATAATGTAAAAAACTGTATAAATATGTGGCGCCCATTGATTGTCAGGTGCTATAGCATGCAGCTGCATTGGCAGATCAAATGCGGTCGAACACCATTACTGCACAGACAAGTGTTGCAATGGGTGCTCACCTGCCCAATCTCTGTCTGTTGCCATGTGGGTGTGCGCCCAAATTTGTCAAAGGCAATGTCAAACCACTCATAAATGTCAGCATGGATCTTGTTGTATTTGTCACAGATCTGCTGTGGCGTCAGGCCTTCCTCTAGAGCCTGCAGCATAGACAGCATCTTTGATCTGTGCATCTCAAATAACTATATGACTCAAATGGCATCTCAGGTAGCTGTAGACTCAGCAGAATATGTGAATTTTGATGAGGCTTTTCATACTTGCAAAAGGATGCAGAGTCAATGGTCCTGCCTTTGACAGCTGCAAGAAACAATTGGTGAGCAGGACGTGCCTATGCAATTGCTGCGCTACATTTTCCAGGGGTTTCATTCGTGTTTGCTTCCCATCTAGAAACAAGCACAAAACCATGTCTAGAAACTACAGCTCGATCACTGATGTTGCAATATCTGCAGACATGGCACTGAGCTGGCAACTGTAACAAAGGCCAGCTCAGATTAGTAAAATCATTCGACATCAAATTGAATGTGACCCCAAGTGAGACAACGAATGCTTTGTGGCTGTTGGTGAACAGCTATGACCTAGTGACAACAACGATATGACCTTATTACCAAGAAATCTTTTAATCTGCAATTTTGCACCATGTGCCCATGGAGCATCAGCAATGGGCAACCGGTCTGCATGTGTGGCACTGACACTGCTACAGAGAACAAGCAACTGTGTACGCCGTGTTGTGCCCATGGAGCATCAGCAGTCGCTCCTCCTCCACAACACAGCGTTACTAGATCCTTGTTCTCTATGACCGTGTCATTGCCGCGCATGCAGACGGGCTGCCAGCTAGACAGGGCAGCAGCGAGGGAGCCATTCATCAGAACACCATTTCAAGACTTTCTTTTGACAATTTTACTTTTTTCTACACTATTTACACATTTGTATTGAGTTTTATTTTATTACAATTTATTTTATTACAAGCCTTTTTATTATAACAGTGCAACAATGCTCACCTTGGTTTCTGTAGCAGTGCCATACTCATCAGTGCCGCACATGTAGATACAGTTGTACCCCCTGCTGCGGCAGTAGCGCGCGTACACATCAGCACTCAGCACGCAGCCAATGATGTTTCCCAGGTGAGGTACATTGTTGACGTAGGGCAGGGCGCTGGTGATCAGGATGTTCCTTTTGCCTGTAACATGCGCCGTGCCAAAATGATTGAAACAAGGATTTGATGACATCATATCCATGCAGGTGGTTCCGACCTGAAACTGACCGGAGGGCAAGGCCTGAGCTGGTAACTGACTCATATGGCCAGGACCAAAAGTACTGAGCAAAAAGAGAGTGAGGACTACCAGTGCTTGGACAGCACACCCAGTTACAATTGCTGTGCCCAAAGTGCGTGTAATTAATGTGCCCAGTGACATTGCGCATGCAGCACGCATTTGTGTCACGACAACAGAGCATGGTGATGTGCGCATAATGGCATGCAGCTTACCAGGAATGGGGACTCGGGGCTTTTGTGGCACAGCGCCCTGTGGGAGGGCCTGTTGTAAGGCCTGCTTGGGGTCTTTGCCCAAGGCTTGCTCAATGCCCTTCTGAAATGCAGGCAAATGCCCTAGATGCTGCAGGTACTTCGCAAGGCCCTCTGCTTGATCCTGCAGACAAAATGCCTCTTATGTAAAGTTGCTTTTGTTTGCTGCCTTGTCTGTCAGCTGCTGGATGGCATCAATACCAAGCACGAAACAGTCCTAGATATTCTCAAGATACCTAGAAAGGCATAAGGGAAACTGTAACAGGTGACAGGTTAGTCTGGCATTGATGCATTGCTTGCGGATGTCATGTCATGGGCAGTGGGCGTCAGGTTCTGCAATGTGACCACTTGCCATGCATGCCAGGCTTGCATACAGTTCAGCCTTTGTGATCAGTTTGCTGGTTCTGCCGCATGCGCATCTTGTCAACTGTAAACATGCGTGTCAGATGACTGAGAATTAAGCATGCATGGAGAGGAGCGCTGACATCTTCAGCCCGCCAACCAGGTTGTGCACGTGAATGGCATAGTATGCTGACCTGCACAGGGTACAATGCTACGTAGATGATAATGTCGGCAAGAGTTGGTGCGGTTCCAACAAGATGAGATCTGCTGCCTAGGGCTGACTGCAAGTGCTGCGCAGCTTGCTTGATGCCAGCTGAGTCTTGTGCATGAACTTGCGGCCTGAGAACAGTCTCCTCCCAGTCAAGCCAATTTAGCACTTCCAGCGCACTGCTTTCAGGCAGCAGACCTGATCCTCCTGAAGATGGAACAAAACATGTCTGCAGGGTGTTGCCTGACAACGCAAAAGTGTTGGCAATGTCATGGCATGCCTGCGACACACCAAAGAGTGCGCCAGGAAGGCAGATGGTCGAGCGGCCTCACTGTGCTCAAGCAGCAGTGCAGTAAAGACAAAACAACATGCGTTGTGGCAAACCTATGTATTGGGCAATGGCGTTTGGCTGCGTCAGATCCACAGGCGACAGCAGCAGCTGAGCTGGGGGACTGCCAGGTTTGCTAGCATGCAACTTGATAGCGACTTCGGCAAGTGCTGCAGCGATGCAGGCTTTCGAAGCCTGCAAATCCCCGAGAGTGAACTCAAGAGTCACTGACATCGTGGCGAGCTCTATGCTGCTGGTGTCGGCAACCTTACAGTCTTGTGCCTGTACATGCTGCACCTAATTCGTCCTGCGTGCGGCAGGGCCGTTGTCGGAATCTGCCCTCTTCAAGCTTTAGGAACAAGGCGGAAGCATTTTGCTCATTGATGGGTCACTGTTGGTGTGCAGAACATTTGGCAATACAAGGGAAGGCGAGTGCAACTGCGTATCTGCTGCTAATGTAGCTCAAAGGTTCACGGCGTCCGACGTGCATGGAGGCACCTGTGAGCAACAGATGGAGAGAAGCGGACAGGCGAGTGCATCGCTGTGTCCCTGACTTGCTGTGCTCTGTGATTCCTCATATGTCGTTGAATTCCGCTGCTGCTTTTCAGAGGATCACTCAGAGTTCCTCTCAGGCTGAACCTCAAGTGTACCAGCAGCTTGCTGGACTCTTGGCTACCAAGCCCAGCTCTGAGTCAAATGCTGGGAACGCTGCTGCACAACCCACCTTCAGGTGATCCAACCACAGCAGCAGCAATAGTCGCAGCTACTACCCTTTGTCACCTTCAGCGCTCCCCACTGTTGTACAGAGTCTGCTGTTTCTCATTATGTAAGTCACATTTGCCTTACATACAACTGACACAGCAAGCTGTTGAAGCAACCTGAATTGCATCACGCATCATGTTTACAGGGTCTTTGAGAGGGGTGGCGTCATGACCGCGCTAGGGGAGTATGTTGCAGAGGCCAACAGCAACCCAGCACCAGTCAGCCGCAAGCCTGCATCTGCCTCAGACAGGCTTGGCCCAAAGATTTCCTCAAGCAATGTAGGCTACCAGCTTCTGCAAAAGGCAGGTTGGCAAGAAGGGCAGGGTATAGGCATCAATCAGCAGGGTCAGCCCATACCCCTAAGTGCTTACCATCAGCAAGCACGCCATGGAATTGGAGCAGACGACAAGCCAGCAAGTGCTGCACATGCTCAGCGTAAGACTAGCAGCAAGAGGAAGACGGACAGCAGCAGCGGCCATGCTAGTACTATGCATCAGGTGAAACAGAAAGAGCAGCAACCCGTGCCAGATGTTCCTGAAGATCCCAATGTCAAAAAGCAGCGACACCAGCAGGTCTGTCGTATGAGATCTTTGAAGCTGGCATCACTTGCACACAAGTCTTGTGTGCATTGGCACTGAGAATTTTATGCTGTAGTTGTCAGTTTAGCTTGTCAGGCTGAAGCTCTGCCTTATGTAGCGCTTTCAAGCTCAGTGCAATCTGTGCATGTTGAGCCACAGATGTGGATTACTGCACACCAGACTCTGTGTGTGCTGTGTAGATGTTGCAAGCTGAAGCAGATGAGGCTGCTGGCAGGGCAATACAGCAATACATGTATAGAGCATTCAATGACATGAGTGGTGAAGCAACCTCAGATAGCAATCCATTACTGAGACAACACAAACTGTCAAGATCCAATCCACTGTTGTAAAAATCTAACCCTTTGGGGCCAAGCATGCATATGTATGGCAACCATGCCTGTGCCATTCTGTGCAAACAGTGTTATGGCTCACATATGTTTGAGGGCTAAACGACATAATTTGCAATAGCAAAGTCTGGGCCCCAGTTTGCTATACTGCTGGTGTTTGACCGCACATGAGGATTCACAGGCTCGTACAGCAGCTCCTGCAGGAGTGTCAAGCATGCATGATAAGCAAACATTTCATCGGCAAGCCCAGCAAACTTTGTTATCGTAATACAGGCATTGACAACATATAACAGCCGGAACCTTCGTTATTGAGCAGCATAATGAATGTTGATGCCACAAAGTCTGCTTGGTGCATTTTCCATCCACTATGGCAGTTATTAAGTTAAGGTCGGGTTGTCATGCTCCACACCTGTTGTGGCATTATAAGGCGTTCCAATACAGCCTGTACAGACACACGTGCTGATGGGCATATGATGGCCGCACCGCATGATTGCTGATCCGCTCATGATCATACCTTATCAGCTGCACTGTAGACATCATTATGCTATGCACATCTGTGTTTAAAGGCATGTGCAACCTAGATGCTCGCAAAAGCAAAGTTTATGCTGCAGATTCGCTTTACGGCTGGTGTTTGACCGCTCAGCAGCACAGAAAGTTTCATATGGACTTGTACAGCAGGAGTATCACACAACTGATGGCGTGCACAATAAGCAACACTTCACCGTCAAGCCCATTGTAGATAAAAAGATTGACATCAAGCTACCATTACAACGTTTGTCCTTGAGCCGCAGCATCATTGATGCACAAATTCTATTTGATGCAGTGTTCATCTAGCAGTAGCTCAACGTCAGGTCGCTGCATCACCAGACTATACAGAAGTCTGCCATAAAGAGTGCAAGTCCCACTGTCTACTGTGTTCAAATTACTGAAATGAAGGGTTTTCAGCTTGCACAAGTCAACCATCTGCAATATCCTCTCATCACACGCAAGAGCGGCTGCGGACATCCAACATGTCTGCAAAAGCCGCATCTTGCACCAATCTATGTCCAGCTTCAAGATCAAATCTGGATTTGCAGGGCCCTCACACCCATCTAGCACTGATGGCTTCCAAACACACAATTTGAGGTAAGTGAGTGTGCTCAAATTGGTCAACCCAGCAGTAGCACTAACACTGACTTCACAGGTAGATACAGACAGGCTCTGCAGTGCCGTTAGCCCATTCAAACAACTCAGGTCAAGCATGTCTTCTGAGTAGCTTTGGATCCACATTGTCAAGTTTACAGGTTGACTCAGGGATGAAAATCCGACAGGAATCGAGAGACTGTTGCACAAAGCAAGACCCAGTACCTTTTGTGGATCTTCTGCCAGGATGGAACTGTCTGAACAGTCGAGTTCAGTGAGAGCAGAACAAGCAGAGACACCTTGTGGGTGCAAATCAAGCCTGTCTCTTGGCAACGTCATCGAAGTTCATCCAGAATGTGAAATCTGCATCCTGTATCAACTGGAAGACCCTCACCCACACGGCATCTGGCATCGAACTTGTGATCTGCTGAGCTAACATAATCAAAGAGCAGCACGCCTGCAGGACAGACAAGCAACTCACTTACTAGACACACTACAACTACATCTGTAATGCTTTCCCGGGCGCAGGAAACAGTTGTACACGTTCTCGCAGGCGCCAACCCTGTGCATGACCCTAAACTGCGTAAAGCCGGTTTTCACCTGCCAGAAGATGAAGACGTCTGTAGCCGAAGGTTCGAAAAGCCCGAAGCGTCGCCAGGGAGACAACGAATGTAGGCTACCGACCGATCACCAAGGCTAATTAGTTATTATGGCGCTTCAATCACTAGCAATTCACCAAAATGCCATTGCTCTGAAACCCTACGAAACCAACTTGGTGACCAATTGAATTGGGGCAAGGCGTGAGGAAAAAGTAGGAATTGTTGAAGAGGCCATGTCTGAAACGCCAGGCAGCGAGAGTCAGGTTGGTTGGCTGTCTGACTACCTCTGGGCAAAAGGTTTCTCTCTATTGCACCCAAAACCTTACGCCGCTGCCACTGGCACCGAGCTTGTGGAGCGGCACACCAGCGCCGATGAGCGATTCCATTACCCTCAACTGTGGCTCACATGCAAGCTTTCAACGCAGCGTTCTTGCGGCACCACTTTCGGCAAGTCTGTTCAACTTTAGCTAGAGTAGCTTGTCCAGCTTGCTGCCCTGGACGCTTCATTATCAAGGTTCAGTACAAACATTCATCGCGTCCAGTGGGAGTCCCTGTGCTTGCGTGGGACATGCAGCATTGTCTGGAGCAAGTCTGGAAACTGCAGTTGTGGGCAATGCGACAGACTGCGCTGTAAGAATGCTTGCTGCCTTAGTAATAAACAACAATACTAAATATCAACGCTTTCCGACTCATGATGAGCTAGGTATGGGCAAGTCTTATCTTTCCAGAGCATCCTGCTCTGTGCATCCCTGTACAGCCTGTCAATACAACAGTTTTGACAGTCACATGACGCACCTGGCTGCCTTCGCCTTTCGAAACACCTGTGCTTTGCAAGCAATGGCTGGAGCTATGGACTTGGACCACTGTGTTCACCAAAGTCTCAAGGAGCTGCACTTGCAGGGTGGAAGCTTCGTCATGGATGATTTTGCAGCAAAACTTACATACCTTGAGGTCAACAATGCGGAGGTGCACTCTGCTGCTGAGTGCAGCTTTATGAATACACTGCAGAGGCTTATTGTGCTTGTGTGTTCATGATGGTGCAGTCAAGAACTTGAACCTGTTTGATTTCCCTGCATGTACAGCTTTGAGGTCTATCCACCTGGGGTGTGATGAGAAAGGAGCTTGGGATGAAAGCCGGGATGAGAGATGTTTGTCTTGTAGGAAATCGCTTGAAGGAAATCTTTTTGGTAGCAGGAGGATGATTGATGGGAATATTTTCCCTTCGTCTAGACATCAAGATCTAACAGAACCGCTCCAGGGGGCCCCAGATACTCAGCAGAGACTTACTCAAACTTTCATGCTTCAAGACTTGAGAACTGGGCACTAAACGCCTGCTGCTTTTCGAATGCAATGTTGAAACAAATTTGCTGCGAGTACTACTTGCAGGTTCATTGCATAAGTAGTGCCTGTGCACGTGCGGCTCTGAGCTTGACTTGGCCATGAGCAAGGCATAATCAGCAACGTGATATGGAGTGTCACAGTGCAGAAAATTAGCCCTCTGACACGCTAGCACTGCGCCTCTTACCTCACCTCTGCTACGTGTAGTCATTGCAACCAGGCTTCACGTGTGTACTTGCACATTTGTACACCTGCAAACTGATGAAAAATGTAGGTAAGCTCATGTCTTAATAAGGCTGCCAGCAAGCTAGCAACAGAATAAGCAAATAACGAGCAGAACATCCAACAGCGCAACGGCAGGATCCTGGTTCGGACTTGGTTGCCACATGTGGTTTGTGATTGAACAACACCATCTTGGCTGAAACACGTCTTGGATCAAGACTTTGTGATGTTGTGCAGATCCACATCATGGGCTGATGCATGCCACTTGTACAGCTTCTGCACATTGAGGTGCAGTCGTGAACATGCATATCAACTGCCAGGTGTGTGCGTTCAAGCGGTGATGAACTGAGTAAGACAGAATTCAGTGTAGTGTGCACTGCACAAAGAGACCATGCCAAATTAATAATAGATATATGTCACTTTCAAGACAGACCAAACAAGGCAAACCGCCACAACGCTAGAGTCAACCCTAACAAGAGGATTCCCAGAAATGCACACGCTGTGCCGAAAGTTGTGACATATGATGGTGGCATACTTTTCCACCAGGCATCATACTTCCGCTCAACTGCGTCATAAGACCCTGTGAACGCTTCTTCAGCTGAGATTCGTGACGCTGCACGGCCTTGCAATGTGATGGCTTGCTGGGCTACATTTGCAGCCTGTTCGACCACTAAGGATGTCAGAGCTGCCATGTTACGCGGGTCTGTCAGCTCTCTGAAAGCCTGCGAGATCGCTGCGTGGGCTCCTGCTGCAACGTAGTCTTCTGTCATGCCGTGATCTCCATGCGATTTGGATATGTTTACTTCCGCCGCGACACCGTTGCCGTTTGCCCAAGCTTCTTTGACAGCCTCATGCCTTTTGTTGGACAACGGCATCTGGAGCGCTGGACGCTGCGGACGAGCTCTGACCTGACACGAGTGCACTATTGCAAAGCCTTATGCTAGACCTTATGTCGTCCGAGCTGTATCCCTATTGCAGTCAAGACGAGGTCTGTGAAAAGCTCTCAGGGGAATCCAAAATCGAGCAGCTGGCATGCAGTTGAACTGTGCAGCAAGCTGCCTTCCAAGTCGCCAGATTTCAGAGATTTGTTTGAGTGATGATCCCCAGTCCACTTTGACTCTCAACGTTCCATGGCACAAATTGTCTACAAAAAAGGCAGTCGTTTTTATAGCTAATGTGTTCAAATTTGGAAAAGACGTTCTTGGATTCATGCAGATCAAGGGTTTGGAAAGTGTTTTCCTTCATAGTGGCTGGGTCCTTGACGAATCAACAGCTGAAAGTGTTGGGGCTTTGCTTTACAACATGGCAGCTTCTCGTCCTGATGTTGTGTATATGTCAATTTTACAGGTAAATCCTCATCTGCTGTTGTGACCGATTCTTGTAAAAAAAATGGCTAGAAGGTACAGTACTGTACTCAGCAAGTCTGTTGCACACAGGTCATGATATATGTGTGGCACTTGTTGACTGGGTATGACCAGTGTATAGATGTGATATCACGATGCAACTGGACAAGTGTTGTGTTGGATTGCAACAGCCTGAGCAGAAGGCACTTGACGAGACAATTGACACATCTGCTTTATAATGCACTGCAGAGACCATATGTACACCATGACACACCTGACCACAGCATACAGACATCGCATGAAGCACTACTGCCAGCACTCTATAGCAGATGCTCAAACACATTCTGCTAAGACTATTGCAAGCCAACACAACCATGACCCTGACGCTTGCTGATAACACACTAGACACTGCAGCTCACATCTTTGGTCTGACCCACGCATGACTTGACGCAAAGCAGACCTTACTTACATGCATTTGCTCATTTGCGAATATACAGAGAGTGTTTCGTGCCACTAGCAACCTATTTCTGTGAGGTCCGCTAGCTAACAGATGTGACACCTTGACTGCGCCTTTGTTGGGACTGCGCCTGTTCGACATATGCTGTGACAAGCTTTATTTTTGACACCCGTAAACCTGCCAGAAAAGGCTTTAAGTCATCCCCCATAACCTGCATGTATGCAAGTCTCTCATGAGTTTATGCAGACTCACAAAGGCGCAGCCACATGTGTCACTGTCTTGCAGAATGCAATCAATAGCATGTTTGTGTAGGTGATCAAGGCTTCTGTACTGTCAATCATGCCTGTGATTGACTTTATGTTTTATGGATTCAAAAGTGCATGATCAAGACAGTTTGCATTGTGCACATGCTATGCACATGCAAATGCTGATCATGACGCCGGACCTGAACATAGGACCACATCACAATCTCAAGAACACATATGCCCGGGTAGCATGTATCATGATCTGCCAAAGTAGCTTTGAGTAAAGACAGTCAGCTCCACTGCTGACATGCACACATACAGTGTTTATTGCATAGAGGCAGCCTACCTGCCACATGTACATGAGACACATGGTGACTGCCTTGCGCACATCAGCACTGTGGTGGTCAAACGCCTCAAAGAGGCCCGGCAGCAGGTCAGGGCTCTGCAGCTCTGGCAGCAGCTCTGCACTGGGCATGCGCTGCACCACCCTTCCTATGTTCTTCACGCTAGCCTGTAGCATACCCGATCAAGGTTTGACCAGTTGTGACCAATATGTGTCAGGCAGTTGCAGATGTGCATTAGCAGCCCTGCACTTACTCGCATAGCCAAACATGCTACATAACACCTGACCCAGGCCCCTGTTACTTTTGTCCCTGCTGCTGTTTGCAGTACCATGCAAACAGCTACATTGGTGCGCAGACAACATATTGGACATGTGAGTCAGAGCATGCAGCTACTATGTCTTCATCAACAGCTAGCCTCAAGTGAACGACACAAGGTCAAAAGAAAATTGTCAGCACTAAGGCCAGGTCACACTGCCAAGCACCCATGATGCGGAATACAAGTGTAATGTGATGTAGTCACCAAGACCATGCGTAGGCATTCTGGCCCACCTGGATGAGGGCGGTGGGTTGGCAGGCAGGGGTGTTAACAGTTCCCTGGGCTGGCAGAGTGGCCTTCAGCAGGGCCAAGCACACTGCAGCAGGCTGCTGCGGCAACAGGGACGCTAAGCAATCATCTGCTGCCATGCATACCTGCAGCCATCCGGATAGTGATGATGCGCAACAGCATTTTGTGGCTACACAGCTATGGCACCGGGTTGTGACATCTGTCAAGCCAAAGCAAGTACAGCAAGCCGTATAGGTGGGCAGCAAATCGGCCTGCTATGACAGTGAGTGCTGCACTGCTGTTCTGAGTTGTCTAAATTGATCACAGACATTGGCTGTCCTTGGCAGGCCAAGCTTCAGGCCTGTCAAAAGGCATCAATGGCGGCACACGTTAAAATCCAGCCGCAAGACTGAAAGCTGGGAAATGCTGCAAGCAGTCAGGGGCGGTGCAACATACACATTTATGATGACAACCATGAATCTGCCACTGCCAAAGGCTCACCTCAGGGCGCGCATGGCAGGCAATCTCAAGCAGGGCAGGAACAAGGGCAGGTACCCAGAGGCGCAGGGCTGGGCCCTGTGATGCAAGGCCCCTTATGCCTGCAATTGCTGCCTGCTTCGCCTGCCAGCTGCTGTCAGTCAGCAATGGAAGCAGCGCTGATACTACCTGCAAGCACATGAGGAGACAATGATGTGACCTAAAGAATCAACAACCAAGTGAAGACAGTAATGGTAGGGAAAATGCATGCATGAACAAATGCATAAATAAACATGCAATCAATGGCAGGGATGCAACGAGCAAATGAGTGATTTGAAAAAAACGGCAGTGTTTTCCCTGATCACTAACAAGGGGGTTCTCAGCATTGCTGACTGACAGTGGCTTGCAACCTCATGTTCCGTGCTGGCGAATTAGATGAGGCAGCACGATGCAACAGATGTAAGCACATACCTGGGGCAAGCAGCCTTGCAGCACTGCATCCCTTGCAGTCGCAATCTGTGACTGCAGTGCCTGTAGAGAAGGCACAACTGCTTCACCCTCAGCCTGATGAACCTGCTGGACTGCATCAAGCACTGCAGCTTCCTGGATTGCCTCAGCAGATTGGACCTCTGGCTGTGCATACCCAGATGTCCTGAGGGCAGCAGGACCTGACACCAGGCTGATGGGAAGAGCCTTGCCCTGACGATCAGGGCTGTTTGACGCGGCCCTACCATGTGCCGTGATGACTGTAGGGATGTTTGGTAGAGCCCTATTCTGTGCAGTGCCTGGTGAAAGGCTGCTGCGGCCTGAGGCCCTGTTCTGGAAGACATGCACATTAGCAGTGTTCTGATGCAGCCCAATGCCTGTGATATCCTGCAGCACATTGCCTTCATGCAAGGGGGCCTCCAACTGCACAGCTTGTCCAGAATGGCTGGAATGTGAAGGAGGGTGCAGATCTGCAGGTTGACTGAGCAGCAAGTCCTCTTCTTCTTGGTAAGCAGAAGCCGACGCTGAAGCTGTTGGGGACAGAGTGCCTGTCACATGACCATCCTGAGGCGTCTGAAAAGATTGCAGCGCCTCAAACTGCACTGTCGGCTGGTGGTCGGCGACTGTGAGCACTGACTTCTTGATGCTGCCAACCGTGCTAATGGAGATTCTGCTATGCCTGGCCTTGACCTCACTCACTTCGGCCTGTTGCGCATGAGGCTGATGGTCCTTGGAAGCATTGTCTTGCCAGCTGTGCTCAGAACGCGGCCCTGTTGGATGATCCTGTGTAGATGTACTGTGCAGCCCTTGAGCATGGTTTACACTGCTCAGGCTGAACTCAGAGATCAGAGGCGGGTGGATGAACCTGGCTGGCTCTCTGTCATGTTGGTACTGCACAAGGGCTGTGATGCTACCATCTGCTGGAGTCTGCTCTTGTTCACAGGGGCTCATCGGCGCAGAAGGCATGCTAGAAGCTGAAGGGGCAGTGTGAGGGCGGTGTGCTGACTGCCCTGCCCTGGTGCGAGAGTAGGGCACCAGTTGCGCATCAAGATTTGGCAACATGGGTGTCAAGGCCCTCCTGAGAGTCATCTGCAGCATCAATACTGCTTCAGCCCGCTTGAGGAATGTTGCGCGTGTGATAACACAGTGTGACTAAGCGCTTTGCATGCTGCAGGCAAGATGCACCAGCAATCACCTGTGCCATGGCTGTTGGCAGCATAGATTTGCTTTGGCGCAGTTCCATTGCCAAAGCAGGCAAGAAACACATGTGAAAACATGACAACGCAGGACTGAACACATAAAGCAAAGGGGATGTGTACAAGCAAGGCTTGCAGGCATACAGGTGAAAGTACTTGGACTGTGAGGCTGCACAGGTGCACCAAGTGAGCAGGTCATGACCTGATCAGGAGGGCTTGCATGAGCAACATGGGTCAACAGGGTGGGTCCATCCATGCGTGTGTACACCAGATGCAGCGCCTGGCAAGCAGCGCGCCTGACCTCTGTATTGCGGTCACCCACTAATGCAGCCACCCGCCCCACCCATACCCTGCATTCCCTCATTCATTCGTTTGACCATTTTTTCATTCACAAGCTGATTCATCCATGTACATTTGTTCAACAGTTCCCCACAGGGAAGCCAATATACCTCACTCTTGGGCTTTTTGTGGGTCAAGGCCAAAACGGCATAGTCTTTTTTTCTTTTGTTTACACTTGTTCACTCAAATAATCTGCATGTGTCTGGCTCTAGGGTCAGGTACATACAGTCCTGAAAGCCTTGATGTGTGACACCATGTTTTGACAGTCGATGTGCCAGCAATAGCGCATGTTAGCCTGTATTGACCATCTGCACCAGCAAGCTATAAGCTCTGTCGTAGACGTGTGTCAACATAGTGTGGCTGACCTGGACCTCACATGTCACAAAGTAGTGCTTAGAGTGACTTCTATCTTTGTGACTGTAAAGACCGCTCAACTCTGAGTGTCAGCCGCCTTCATGTTGCAATGATCATACTGAGCCTTAAACAGTGCAACTTGAGTCTGATTAGAGTGCCAAAGCTAAATCATGAGAGACATAATATCACACAAGCTAAAATACCAACTTTGAAAGTACCCACACAAGTGCCGGGCTTCGCAGATACGTCAGCACTGTTGTCCAGTCTGCTGAGTTTGCCATGTGAGTAACAAGACTCCATGGCTTCTTGCACTCAGGTGGGTCAGACTGACATGGGAAGCAGACTGGCATACCTGAGAGCAGGCAGTGCAGCAGCAGTTGTGACGGCTTGACCACAGTTGCCAGTGAACACCTCCAGCAGTGCTGTCCTTCCCTTGGCGGCCTTGACAGTGTCCAAGCTTCGGGCCAGCTGAGGCAGACACAGCTCGATAGGATACAACTCAAGTGCACACTCCAAGCACCTGTTGATTGGGCAGAAAGTCAGCTTAGACTCTTCAGCTTAGACTCTTCAGCTCCTCAGCTTGCAGAGCTGAAGAGGTTGTAACTGCAAAGAAGAGTGGAGCAGTCTGTGCTGGGATCGCCAAAGCACTTCACTGACATGCAGCTCAGGCACACAAGGCCAATAGCTGCCATGCAGACACAGAGCGAGCTTGCCTATGTCACACAGGTGTCACAGCGGCATTATATGAATCAAATTATCATTACATGATCATACTATTACTTATATACACTAATGATATGATCATACTATTACTTATACACATTAATAACATGATCATACTATTACTTGTGTACATGTCTGAAAGAGAATCTTGCAGCTGTTCCACCAGGTGCCTCATCTGCTGTGCACAGGCGTGGCTTCAACTCTGAATGATTTCTCAGGCTTTGCCACCTCAATTAGCATTCAGAAGCAAGATTTTTTGCAATGGCAACACAGAAACAGTACCCAAGAGACATGCCCGGTCGCAACGCATGCCAAAATTGCACTACCTTACCCGACAGCAGCATTTCTGATGGCTTCCTTGGGATCTATGATGCGCTGAGCCAGCAAAGGTAGCAGCCTGTCTAGACTGGCTTCCAGCATACTTGCATGGTGCTGCAGGCATGCTTGTACAGCATCTAATGCAGCATGCGCCACCTTGAAGTGAGGATCCCCTGAAAGAAAGTGCATGACTGGTACATGAGATGATGAGCTAGGTGGCACTGCAGGCAAGCTTGCACAGTGGCCAGCTCTGCATGAAGCACCTTGACTTTACAGCAGTGGTGAAGATCCTGGCGTTGTAGTCCTCCTGATAGAGTGTAAATCATCATACAGTCTTTTGTAACTTCTATTTGAGAGAGACAAATCCAGTTTTGAGAGCTTATATGCAACATTGTGACAAGTGTGGTGACACGTGCAAGGCTCTGTGGTTTGCACAATCATGAGCGCCCACAAGCCTCAAGAAAAAGTAGATGTCTTGATGGGTGTACAAATTTCTGAGCCTCTTTAACATACAACACAGGACGCCAGACAACAGGTCTTGTTGTACCTACCAATGTGCTCCAACATAATCTGGACCAGCTTTTCACTGCAGCCAGTAAAGTCTGACCACGCTGGACCAGTTGCTTGCTGCAGCAACTGCTGCATGGCCACAAACATATCCAGCTTTGCCTGCAAGCCACAGCAGCACTGCCAGCTGGGCTGCATATGTTGTCGGGCTGGATGCAGCATGTGCTAGACTGCGTTGGCTGACGCACACATTCTGCATTTAGTTTGCACTAGCAACAAGGCTGGGATATAGAGGCATCGTCACATGTGATGCGCCAAGCCGATGTGGTTTTCAGCTTCTTGTCTATGCCTGCTGGTTTGCAGACTCCCCTTTCGGCTTGAACTTGACCTAACACGCAGCAGGCTGATTTGCATGCGGACTCCACTTCAGAAAAATGGGTTGTCTGGATACGCCCATCACCTGACTCAACAACATTGAATGATTGGGTGATGGATAATTGATTGGATTGCAAACAAGGGCAGAAGGGCTCTCACCTTCCAGTCACTGCCTGCTGATGAAGCCATGTTGAGCACACTACCAGCAGTTGGGCCAGCTCCATCAAATGCAACAAGATGCGACTGTCCTGAAGTCTCTGCTGGGGCGTAGCTGTCATTAGCAGCACCTGGCAAGCGCTTTGCCCCCTCATAGTATGTAGCGTCTGAGTGTGCATGCTGTAGCTGATGCGACTGGCCATGCTGCAGCACCCAAACATCAACTCAGCTCATGTAAACACTACTGTGGTGCATGCAAATGTTAAACAGCTTCAGCCCTGCATACTTATTGGGTGATACATGATGTGCCTGGGTAGACGACAGCAGTGTTACACAAGACCAAAGAGAGTGCACGCGTGCGCTGTTGTCTTTCAAGCACTCTCATAACAGCTGCTTCTGCAATTCTCCATGAGTGCGCGGCAGAGGGCGGTGACAACAGTAGTTCTGCTGGTCAGCTGGATTGCCACCTGTTGCATCAGACCATGCTGAAAGCTGCTATACACATCATATATCACCAAGTCGAGCCCCTGTCTACAAGGACTGCCGTGTCATACAGCTCTTACTGACACAGGTGGACAGCTGAACTTGTGCAGCATTTGACACTGCAAAAAAACGTGGCTGTGGTGCTTGCCTGCAGCTGCTGAGTTGCCTCAAAGCTGAGCATGACAGGCACAGCCGTTTGCTCCTGAAGGGCAATCCTCTTTGCACTGTCACCCCCAGTAGAGCCTGCAGGGGTGGGAGTGGCTGCTGTAGGGTCGCGCTGGGGTCCTCTGCCAGCGGTCAGGGGTGCAGGCGGCGGCATGCAGGAGATGCGGCGAGCTGAAAGGGCTGATCTCTGAGGCGCTCTCACTGCCTCAGCTGAATCAGATGCAGCATTCTGCAGATTTGAGACAAATGGGCTCAGACAATGTGTGGCATAGTTACCTAGGTGCCTATCGGCTTACACATGTGGCGCCGACACATTGCAAAGAGCAGTGAAAAGGCAGTGGCTTGCGTACACTGTTGCAGGCAGAAGATAGGAATTGTGGACTGCTTCTGCCTGTCTTGACAGCGACCCAACCAAAGCAGCAACAGATATGAGGATAGTGGCCCAGCAGGCCAAGCAAGCAAACAGCCCAAATTTTCACATCGTGAAACATACGTTAGGAACATATTGAGTCTCCACTTGCTTGCCAAGCAGATTCAGGGCAGGCCTGAAACATTGCCCCACCTGTGTAGCACCACTTAAGACACGCAGAGCATTTCCACCTACTGACTTGCGTGAGCCCCTCTTTGCAGGCGCTGTGTGACTTGGCGCTTTTGAAAAGCTGGCTTCTTCTGATACTGCGCCACTGCGGGAGTGTGTTGACCTGCCTGCATGCCAATGTCTCATTTTTCAAGTCAGGTATGGCAGTGCGTCTCTTGACGACTGATGCTATTTGCAGGTGATCAACTGCTGTTCTCTGTTGCTGAACAGCTTTTGATTTTGCAGCATGAACACACTGCTACCCCAGGATTCTGGTGTGTAAGGCAGATGCAGCAGGGAATGCAGCAGTACCTGAGGGTGGCCTGGAGGGAGGGGTGGGCGAGGGGGGGAGGGGCAGGGTGCAAGCAGCAGGAAGGGCTACTTTGCTCAGGGTTGGCTGCTGATCTGCTATCAGCGGCTGATACTGTCCTGCATCGGTGTGTGACTCGGTCAGGTGATCGACAGAGCTGCACAAGTTTTGATTACAGCAGACTGGGTATTGCTTGCTCTCAACAATCTGTGCATGCAAGGCATCACAAGCAGCTTGTCTTCAACTTCACTCCAATCAAGCGTAAACAGCTCTCAACAAGGGGTTTCAGCATGTTGCTATGATAGTGGCAGCTGTGACCCAGCAGTTCAAGCAAGCTAATGCCCTTGCACCTGAAGTACAAAGCAGCATCAGGCACCAGGAACAAGCTCCAGAAAAAGGCACCAGAGTACAGCAGCAGCATCAGGAACAAGCAGCAACATGTTGCATGCGCTTGACATTTTGCGCATGACTGCAAGGTCGATGCTCATGACTGCAAGGACAAACATGAGACAAGGGCCAAACCCGGGATGTAGGTCAGGGTGGCTTGGCTGAGCTTCTCCTGAAGGCCAGTGTCCATGCGCCTCAGAAAGGCCTGCCCCTTGTCGGGCATGGCCCTCACATAAGCAGCATACATGCTGCGCCCAATGGAGCGTGTTTCAGATGAGGAATCTTGGGCAGCGCTGCGGATGGTGGCTTCCACCAGATCTAGGCCCTTCACACATGTCTCCATGTCCCAGTCTTCCAAGACCTACACGCCAGTAACACAAACACGGAATTTCACTAAGATGCGCTTGACAGCGGTCTCATGCAGCAGGTTGTAGGGCTGAGGTGCAAGGTGCTAGTTGTCAAGTCTCAAACAGGCGCTGTGTTGACCTGCCGACGTGTCAGTTGACTAGAAGCAGGATTGATAACAAAGCCCATTTGCGGAGCACTTGACATGCTTTTCACCTGGTTGTTTGCTGCATACAATGTGCGCCACATCTGACGCTCTCAGGAGAAGACATGATGTGCACAGTACAACACTGTTCAGGTGCAGCTTCTGAGGTGGGCAATTGCATCAGCATGCAGAACTTGCCTGAAGCATGTACTTGGCACAGCATTGGCGCAGCTTTGCGTTCCTGTCTGTGCAGACTGCATCTGCAATGGGCTTCAGCAGGCGGGGAGAGGGACAGTGATGCACCAGTGTATGGCAGCACAGATCAGCTGCCTCAGCCATCACCTAAGCAGCTAGACGCTGAACTGCCAGCATGTCAACAGATGCATCAATAAATCATAGCTATACATCCCTGTCACTCCCTGTTTCTGGCAGGCAGTTGATGTGAACATCAGAGTGCTGATGGCAGAAGTCTGTTGTGATGATCATGAAGTGGTCTTGAGCAACAAGCTTGATTGCTTAGTGAGCAGTCATTGAGGACGCTGAGCTTGTGAGTCCAACACATGCAATTCACAGCCAATGGCAGGGGGAAAATAATCTTGCGTAAATGCTGCAGGTAGCATGGCAAGCTCACCTGCACTGTGATGACGGTGATCTTGAAGATGATGGGCAGGAAGTACAGAGCGTACATGTCAAAGCGGGCTCCGAGGGCTGCTGACAGCAGCCCTAGAATGCGACAGGCCTGCTTGGAGACTGCTGACCGCCTGCATCATGCCAGTCATTGTTGCAACTAGCACTTGCTCATCTGCAGCATGCTGCATTTGTACTGAACAATGTGGACCTGGTAGCAAAGCCCATGTAAGGGGCCCAGCTTGAAGGACAGCCGTGATTGAGACACCTTGACACGTTAGTGTCCCTTTAACCTGGAAAGCCTTGGCACAGCTATGCTACTTTGACTTGACAAATCAAGTTTCTGGGGCTACAACAGCTCATGTAAGCCAAACTGAGCTCCGCGTATCTTGGTTCAAGAAGACACAAATGCTGCCTTCGATGAGCAATACTTACAGCAATGCACAGCTGTGGGTTGTCAAGATGCAAACCGTGAACAGACGTCTACATGTACATCATGCAAAGTAGTTGTATGGGTGACCTGTCATTCAGCTGGACTGTCAGGGGCTGGCGCAAGGGCTTCAGCATTTCAAGGAAGCCCTCCAGCCCTGCAGCACCTCCCCTGACAAGGCTCTCCACTCGTAGCAGAGCCTGCAAAGCAGCAAAACAGCTCCAATGCGTTGTCCACATGTGTGACTCTTGCTCAAGGAAGAAGTGCTGAAGAAACAAGTGCACGACCCCACATGCGCCAATAAACCCCATACAAGTGACTGCTGCTGACTTGCTTCAATATGTGGTTGCATTGCATACTGCGCACTTATGATTAGGTACGAGAACTGATGCAATGCAGCAGAACAGCTGTGTCTGAGCAGGTATCACCTCAATGCGTTTAGTCCATTCTTGCTTCTCATCTAGGGCCACCACAAGTCTCTCTATCTCAGCCTTGAGCTCCCGACCAGATTCCACCCAGATGGGCAGCGCCTCTGGCAACTCGCCAGCTGCTGTCAAGCCTCCCGAGTCCTAAAATGCAAAATAATTTGGCTGATTTGCATCCAGAGAGCACGGATTTTGCCAAGATGTATTTTGGTGATCGTACAGTATGCACCACAATTCACACCAAGTTTGTGTATCTGCCACTTATGCATGATGTGCGATTACTGCTGCAATGCCTATGTGCTTCACGGCTGTGGCCAGCTTTGCGCAAAGCTTATTAAATACACATGATCAGCTGAATTTGATCGTCAGAGCAAGAAAGCCTTCTGTGACTCACCTTGAAGCCGCGACGTCTCACAGAAGCTTTGGGCAGAGCAGCAATGAGACCCTTCTTCAAATCTGTGCTGCTGCTGGCATGTTCCAGCAGTGCAGGTGTGCTGGTCTGACTGCAGCTGGTGGCCACCTTCACAGGAGAGTCAGCATTTGTGGCTGCAATACTGGACTCTGCATCTGCGCTCTGCATGTACAGGAAGTGTTATGGGTGTGTGTCTTTACAGTTGTGCAAGTACTGTCTTTGATGTTGTGCATGTACTGTCTGCACTGACAACCTGACACATTTGAACACCAACATTCTGCCTGCGCTGCCCGTGGATGTGCATTTTGCCTATGCAGCTTATGAGACATGTATCACCCAGCACACTTAAGCTCTCAACATGCTCACCTGACTAGAGCAGTCTGACCTGCTGGTCACACTGCCTGGCCGTCTCGAAACAGTCTCAACAGTAACTGCCTGAAACAGTGGGAAGTCTTGCACAGCTTCACTATTGGCAGCCAGGTGGTCGAAGCGCTCCTGGAGCTGCTTGAGCTGTGCTGGTTTGGCACGCAAAACTTCAAGCCGTTCCAACACGGTGCTGCCCAGCTGCTGGTGCAGCTCTTCTATGCAAACCATAGCTGCCTCTCGCACCCCACTGCACGAGGATTGCGCCAATTGTGACAGGTGCTTTTGTCACTGGCAGACTACAAGTGATTGCATCAATGCAAACCCAGTGATTGTTCCCTTTGAACTTTGTGAGGTACATTGCATGGCCTCCTGCTGTACACATGTCAGTGATACTGCCCAAGAGCATGGTTTGAGGCAGTGCTAGTCAGCTGCACGGACAATATGCTAGCATGCCTGGCTGTATGGAAAAAAAATACATCACAAGGCAGAACGGCATGTCGTAAGAGACAGCTCTTCACCTGTTGGGGTCATCTAGCAGCTTTGCTGCAGGCTGTAACACAAGCTGCAGCCATGTGGCAGGCAAACTAAGGGCTATTGGCATCACAGTGATGGCATCAGTCACCACTTGCAGGGTCCCCTGCTTCACCCTAGGGTTACGATGAGCCCATGCAGAGGTGAGCATGGGCAGGACAGTCTGTAAGCCCCATGATGAGAGAATTGCCTGTAAAGCGGCTGCTACTGCATCTCTGACTTGCTGCTTAGCATCCCCTAAGCGTTCAACCTGTGAACAGTTGAAAAGTTGCCACAATTGGCCAGCATCATCAGAGATGTTCAAAGAGCCATGGTGACAATTGCACCCAAGAGGAGAAATCAGCCAGTCAGATGGGTCAAGTAACAAATGCAACAGCAGTACAGCATAGACATGCTTCAGGGCATGTTGGGTTGTACCAAGACTGGCAGGAACCAGCTGCTGTAAGAAGCCAAAGCTGTGCCATGCTTCTGAACCACCACGTGTAGCACTTGTATGGCTTTCTGACAGACCTGCATGGCAGGGGGAAAACAGATCCAAGAAGGTCACAATAAAGGTAACCTGCTGCAAGGATCACTGTCTCAAACAACTGAGAGCACCTTGTGATTGCTGTCTTTCAACAACTGGCTCAGGCTGTCTAACACAGGCTGCAGTAGATCTTCATGAAGGCCATTGCCATCCACATGTGCCTGAACCACAGGCATTTGAGCTCGCTGAGAGGTCGCTGAGCAAAGTTCTGGTGACATTCAGGCAAATGGTGTGCTGCAGGGCTGCAGGGCTTGCTGATCACCCTCTGATCACCTGCTGTGGCACAGCTGCAAGACAGACTAAGCTGCAAGCACATGCAGGGCACAGCTATCCAAACAGCATTGTCACCTGGAGCAATGCTAGTTGCTGCAGCCTCCCGGCTCCATCCTGTACTTCCAGGCAATCAAGCAATTCCAGCACCATATCCCCATCTGTGGACATCAACAGGGGTAGGAGATTCACCGCTGCACCGCGGTGCAATCACCAGCCTCTGACTTGAAACTGTCCGTGAACGGAGTCGAGTGTGCTTGAGCAAAGAGGGACGCCGTCGCCAGTATATGCCGCTGCTGGCACTGCAGACGCCCTTGTCTTCTCACGGTCTTAACGTCCTAACTCGTGACACTGCAAAGTCTGAGCGTCAACATAGCTTATCTCGCTTGCAACCTGAACCCTTTTTCGTGTGCAAAGAGTTTGCGCAAGCGACCAGCAGCAGCGTGGTCCACGCAGCTGTTTCTGCAAAGAGCAGAGCGGAAATTTCAGAATCCATCAGGAGTTGTGCCGTCAGTTCTGCCCTCCTGCTGTGCAGCCTGCTGTGATCCAACACGTTCCACCTCAATCTGCGATACTCTTGCGCACTACATCAGCGTCTTAGTTGCCGTTCTGCGATTCGAGCCGGTCCAACTTGTCAGCTCAGGGCTTGGGGCCCCCTGGACGCTTGCAAGCCAGGCACAGGCACACCCTTTGCAGAAAGATTCGAGCGTTGCTGAAGGGCCGACTGCCCATACCTCATGAACGATGGCAGATTTCTCAATCACGTTCGTACTGGACATGGCTAGCAATGATGTGCATCTCAGCAACACCAAACTCTTTGTGGAATGTCTTAATGCTGAAACCCAACAAGGGGGGCACTCAACCTACACCTGTGCTGTGAGACTGATGAATATCACACGTCATGAGACTGATGTGTGATACTCAGCTGCAGAGGACTAACAGCAATACTTTGCTGGTTTTGCATCATTGTTTACATATGTCACTGGAGCGCAGCTCATCCTTGATGAAGAAGGCAGGTTTAGGGGCTTTGGAAACGTGTACATTGCCTCTTCCCTTCCCCTGGCTGTGTTCTAATCTTTGATCTTCACAGCACAAACTGAAGCAATATCTGTTTGGCTCATGCACAAACCTGGTGAGACTGCTTCAGTTCATGCTGCATCCTGGCTGCAAAGATAAAGGCTTACAACAACACAGCGTGTGCACACATGCAGTATATGCAGGCTACAACTCCTCCAGTCAGGCAAGCAGCATCCGCTCATTGGCAAGTCAGTGTGCATCAGCCTGGCAGACCAGCACAACAAGTTTGTCTTCCTACTCGTATAAGAGCAGGCGACATACTTTGCTTGAAGGCTGAACAGCAATTATGACTGCCACATCAGGCATTGCAGGACAGCACAAGAGCTACATAGACAAAAGGTAATATTGCCTTGCAAAGTGGCAGTCTGATGCAGAGTTTCTGACAGACATATTTGAAGCTGCAAGCATGTTTATGACAGCACCACATAAATGTTGCATGCGCTCTATGCCAGCAGAGCCCAGCAGAGGTCAAGAAGGCATCACACACTTGCTGAAGAGCCTTCATCACGTAGTATAGATATGTTGTACCGTCAGGCAAATTCTGGGCCCAAACTCTATCAAAATCAGTCTGTCAGCACCCATCACCCCAGTAGCTGCAGCACGTAGTCACTATTGTTACAGCCAACAAGCCTTATGATTTAGCGTCTGCAAGAGCAACTGGCTGGAGCTGTCAGCGGTCATTGAGGCAGATACCAGATGTTGCAGATGCATGTGCCCCGCAATACTACGGGGGCAATCGGAGTGTTGCTTCTGACACTGTGGCAGGAGAATAAGGCACTGCTGACCAAATCCCACCAGCCACATCAAGCGGCACCGGCGGACATTATGGTGAGAGAAGCCAAGGCACAAGGAGTGCTCATACATGCAAACAAGCTTGGTGCAGAAGCACATTTAAGCAGGGATCTGATTTCCTTGGGCTGCAGCATTGATGCAAAAGAGGTTGAGCAGTCTTAGTCCCTAGCCATGGTCACAGTATTTACTATGACAATAGCCGTGATGCAGCATCCTTCCTACTATGTATCACTTTGATACTCAGGATCATTGGCCTGATTTACTATGCTTTGGCACGCAAGCAAATCTGGCTACTTTGTGCACATGCTGTTGGCTATGATTGGTTGGACGTGATGTTGCGTGTTACGGGCCTCTAGAACTTGCAAGCTTGCGTTTCGCTTGCAAAGTTGAGTTGCTTTGTAGGTTGAGCTCAATGCTGGCCATGGTTTTGTTGGCCAACGAACAACCATTTCATATCACGTGGTATCGCTGCGACTTCAAAAGCGCTCTACCCTGTAGTCAGCTCTCGAGGATTTTGCATGGGTAGTTTGCGTGCTCGGGGCATCTTTGACGTAAAGCTATCCCTGAAGCTATCGTGAGCGTGAGGAAAGGCATTCGTGATGCAGCGGCGGCTCCTAGTGGGCCGCTGCCGGGACTGATTTCGCTTACTCTGCACGAGACCCTGCAGATTCTTACTTGAAGCTGTCCCTTGCGTGCACAGAGCAAACAACTTCAGGGTGTGAGCAATAGTCTTTCTCTCACGACCCAGTAATCGACGCGCAAGCTGCATATTCTTGGCGCTTCAGGTTTCTGTCAGCGTCGCCTGCTGCGACAACACTGGTGCCTTGCCTTGCCTACCGTGCTCTCTGTAACCCGGGCGTGAGGCTGCAATGGGCCTGATGTGAGTTTTGCTCTGCTGTGCTGCCTGTGTGTGTCCGCCTATGAATGCACTGAACCATTGCACGCTGATTTTGGGTTCGAAACTGAAGATGCGCATGCGCATGCCAGGCTTGATCGAACCAATGTTACTGCTCCCATTTCGCTTTCTGTTTTCGTAAATGCAGAAGGAGCGTGATGAACGGCACCGTGCAACGTGGCCAAAACAAAAGTAATGATCAAGGCGACGATGCGAACAATACACATAGCAGGCAAGATGGTTCGACCTAGCTGACCTGGTTTGTTTGCGCTGTGAACGCCTAGGCCTAACCATTGCGAACAGATAATGGACAGATGCACTTGTCACTGCAGTATTTTACTTTGAGTGTATAGTCCCTCCCTTTAGCCTTTCACTTGCACATCCATACAGGGGTCCTCTTCCACCAGGCCCGCTTGAGCGGCGCCAGATGCGGATGCACTGGGTGGAGCAGAAGATTGCAGGATCAGGGAAGACAAAAGCATCACAACAACATGATGATGGGTCTGCGACTCATGACACTGCAGTTCCCCAACAGGCAAATGAGCCTGTCAAGAAGTGAGTTTGTATTGCTTTGCACAAGGATCTATCATGGTCTCTGCCGTGGCCTCACAGCTGCATTTGCGTAAAGCCAAGATCTGCTTGCACCGTGTCACATGATGTTTCAAAACCAAGGTACTTATGCCTTGGCAGTAGCAAAAGGCAGTCTAGAGGCTCTGTACATATAATGCTAGCCAAATGAACACATATATGTATATATTTATGGACTAGATAATACTACAACATGTACAGAAGACAAATGTACGTTGCTGTGTAAAAGTACCAGATTGTAGAAGATGCATGCATGGAAAGCAGTGTTTCGAAATTCCATGTTGGCATATTGAGTAGTGCGAGTCAAATCTGCTCATATATGCTTATATGACCTACACATACTCATCGCAATAAGGTCTGCAAATTGCAACACAGTGTAGCAATATAGTGGCTTCAACAGGAAAAACCACACTGCCATCACCAAGAAGTGCATCAGCAGCAACCAAAGGAGCATTGTTGTGATGGTCTTACTGTGAGGCATAAACTTGGGCAAACATGCAGCAGCATGACAACAGACCGCATTGCAGCAAGAAGGTAGCAGCAGCAGCTGTAGCAGCAGCCCTGTATTATGCAATAGCTACTAAGCAGCAAAAGCAGTAGCAGCAAGCAAACACAGCAGCAGCAAGCCAGCATTAATGGCACAATATTGGCACAATAACAGCAGCAAGCCTGCACTTTGGCACATGCACAGCAGCAAGTCACACTAGAAGTTGCGTTCGACAGCAGCATTAAGCAGCGAGCCATCATGGCCCATGCACAGCAGCAAGGCGTCATGTCATATAAACAGCAGCAAGCTGTCATGACAGCATTGTTGTAACAGGCAAGCATGCGCTTGATGGATATGCAGGTCATTGCTGTACCTCTGATACATCTGCATCTCCAGCAGGTTGAGATTCAGCAGCAAGTAATCTGAGCTGCCAAGGGAGGTCTGTATGGATGGTTGGATGCAGTCTGACCACTGGACTGTGAGGCAGATGAGGCTCCCTTGATGGACCATCTGACAGGCACCCTTGTAGAATCCTACACAACAGCATGCAACGACAAAGACAGCATCAACAGCAGGAGTGAATACTAGCAAGCAGCACCACCAGCAGTGTACACCAATGACATCAAGTAATGACAGCAAAACTTGAACGCAGTAGTTTGCACGCATCAGAGACGGAAGTATTGAAGGACTCTGCTGCTTAGCAGGGTTGAGTCCATCAGTGCCACTGTCAAGCATTCAGCAGCAGCAGCAGCAGCACCCACCCTGCAGCAAGATCAAGCACCTAGCAGCAACAGCATGGCAAGATGCCAAGAATGGCAGCACAGTGTGACAAATATAGAAGCATGCAACATTGCGGCAGTAGCAGCAGCAGCAAGGTGATACAGACACGCAAAACATGCTGCAATTTACCCTCTTCACACACGAAGTTAAAAATTTTGTGCTCAGATACCATCACTTGACAGTGACAGCTGCAAGCCTGTGCCATACATCATTACTCAGGCGTGGCATACATGTGCCCAGACAAACCATGAAAGCAGCAGAGATGCAGCAGCAGGGATGCCAGAAATGTACCAAGCTTGCACAGTATATGGCACCTGCCTCACGTAACAGATTTCACATGAAGCGCAGCCGCCAGACGTTGCACATGGGTTCCTCCTGTTGTTCTTGCTGCTGCACCATCAGCTTCCTCTCTGGTGACAGATTACTATCACAGTTCACCACTGACTATGTCTGCATTTGCCACAACTTGAGAAAAAGAAAAAGAAAAGACTACACCTTTCGGCGTCATTTTAATGAGAAGCCAAGTATTATACCGGGCTGCCCAGGCACAACTTGACAGCAGATGCATAGTTTTTTGGTCATGATGAGCGCTTCATGTCAGACCTGACCATGAAGACCAGTTGAGCTGCTTTCACATGGGTTACAATCTGGCAAGTCGAGAAAAAGCTTGCCCCTAAGGAGGTGCTATATCAACTGATGCTCTGCACTGGTCAACGATTGCATTATGCTGCAACGCCACCAAATAAAGTGCCCTAGATTGAGGTCTTTTGCAGCATACGCTGTGGGTGCAGCTGCCACTGCTCTACATGTTTAGGCTGACAGCTGGCTGCTGCCTTAACAGCAAGCTAGGCCATCTATTGACTGGCTTCTTGTCCCTGCCCTTTGATGCCCTTCTTGGCATCTCCCGCAACATGAGAGGGCACCGCCTCCTTTCAAAAGCCTGCACATCAGACGTTGCGCAAGTGTGATGGCCATCAGCGTCTGATACAACTGGTTTCACTGAACTCGACATGGCCACCAACACACGACGCATCCCATGCACATTGCCGCTTCACTAAACATGAAGACCGCAACCGCTCAAGTATCCCTAAGCTGCTGCATTGCTGAGTCTTCTCTAAGCTTAGAGGCATTGACAGCATTGACTGTAAGTATGTAAATATGCCAGAAAATGGCGGTCACGCTTGTGCAATGCTGCTGTTACACCAGCGATATGATAAGAGCTGAGGGGACTGTTACAGCCTAATTGATGCAGTTTTCATATTGCAGTACTCTGCCAAGTTTGGTGTGTGCATGCATAGTCTTAAGCACACATCAAGTCTGCTTCACCTGTTACGTGATCAGGATTGTCATGTGCAGTGACACCTTTGTGTTCAAACGCGAAACAGCAATCAGGGTCGTCTGGGTCAGCTGCTCTGAAAGTGCAAACAGGATAGCATTTGCTAGAGATGCCAAAACCCATAATTGGCTTGGGTAAATAGTGATAGTAGACTAATACAGGCAATAGCCCTGTCTGCTTGATGGTATTACTAACAGCCCTGTCTGTTTGCCTTCAGGTCACTCAATGGGAGGAGGCCTGGCAGCAGTGGCGGCAGGCTCCCACCCTGGCGATGTGGCCACTGCATTTCTTTATGGACACTGTGGAACTTCGAATCCAACAGAATGGACAGCCAATATCTCACTAGGTAGATCACCTGATCCTTGTCTGTCTGTGTATACATGCATGTCTGACTGCAATGGCATGAAGAGTGCTGTCTTCTTAAGTGTGCAAAATCTGCACATGCCGAGATCTTTACAAGGGCTCTATAGATAGAGCCTTGTAGACCAACAAGCCAGCTTGACCTGTGTGACTGGGGCCACCCGGCTTGTAGGGTCTCAACCCTAGCTATAGAACCCCCAGGCCTGTCCAAAGCAAACATGCCTCAGGTCCAGGAAAGTGTTGCAAAATGCTTGTGGTGCAGGCAGGCCAAGTCACTGACAACCCTTGCCTTCATGCTTTGCTGCAGTCCTCTGGCTCTCAAGAGCCTCAGGCAAGCTTACGGTTGACCTTAGGCTTTTCTTCAACAAACACATACACTGTATAGCACCATCTTTTCTCTTTTAAACAGGGGCTGTCGACTGCTATGCAGGTTTGCCAAGCCTAGGGCAATAGCTTCTATGGGAGTGCATTGCCTAGATAGGAACGGCTGTTATGCCCCCACCAACTGCAGCATGCCTATCAGCAACAGCTCTGACCCAGAGGGCTGCAGCCCCTCCTGGTGGTGCTGTGACTGGGACTCTGGGTTAGCTTCAGCTAGTGGACGCATTACACAAGGTTGTGGACAGCCTTGCTCTTTGTCTTGATGATTTGATTGGCTTGCAGCCAGCCCCTGCCCCTCCTATCTTCCCTGCCCTCTCCCCTGCCCCCTCCCCTGCCCCCTCTCCTGCCTCTATCCCCAACCTCTTCCCTTCACTCCTGACCCTGTGCTCCCCCCACTGCAACCCCCTGCCCCTCCAGTTGCCCCTGGTCCTGCCTTGCCCCCTGCTCCTTGCCCCTGCTTGTGCTCCTGCTTGTGGCCCTGTTCCTACTCCTTGTCCTCTGCAGCTGCCCCTGCTTTTCCCCCTGTGCCTGCCCCTGTTTCCCTGCAGTCGCCCCTGCTCCTGCCCCTGCCCCACGTCTGCCACCAGCACCTGGTCATGTGAAAATGTGACACAGCACAAGATACATGTCGCTCCAAGCACAGAAATGTACCGTTGGTCATCCTGACTTACTCATTCCCATCCAGATTGTGGTATTGCACCAACTTATGAGCATTGCTGTTGCTAGTTTACAGCTGCAAATCATTTGCGCTATGCTGCCACAGTGCAACTACTGAGCTGCCCCTACACATACCCACACACAGACATACAGCCAGCAGTGGAGACTTTGCTAATTGCATGGATGAGTCATCACCTCTTTGGGAACCGCTTGGATAGCAGTACAGGCACATTCTGGAAATAAAACCTGATAGTACAGCATATTGAAGCAATCGTGCAACTTACAAGCTCAAGTATCAGTATGTGAAGGCATGACGTCATTACTTGACACAAGATTCGTGGCCAGACAGTCATAACTTATTGTTATACATGTCAGTCTTGCAACATTCATGCAGGAATGCACTCCTTGTGATGTCTGTCTTTCAGTTACGCTGGCGACACAAAAGCTATCTGTACATGTATATACAAAATACTTACATTTGATTGTGTCTGTGTGATATGACGCATGTCATGGGTTGTTGTGAATTGAATCAGCATGCCTTCAATATAAGGTCATTTTGGCTTGACATTGGAAAGGACTTGAGTTAGCACAAGCATCTTGGCTACAGCTATTCTATTGAGAAACACCACAGAGACTGTGTGAAAACAGATGCAAGTGCTGCCTATCCCATATGCAGAGAAGTGACAATAGCAATGTCAAAGTTTGGCCTTTCCAACAATTTAATGCCTACAGACGAATGCACAGTTGTCTAAAGGTTATTGACATTCAGCAACCCAGCCAGCCCACACTCTCAAGTAACCTGGTAGATCTGCTAGTTTTCTCTGCATTGCGGGCACGTATGGTCATGCTAATGTTGTTCATTCTCATTTAAAAAGAGGTGTTTTTTCACTCATGCATGATGTTCTGACACTTGCAGGCAGGCTGTAGCACAGCTGGTGCAATTTATCAACAAGGGCATGAAAGCTGATGAAGTTCCTGTCTTGGTCGCTCACAATGCGACAACAGGATGCTGACAGCAGAGTTCAGGCGCAGTGGTGTGAGCCTGCCAGACAGGTGGCAGTGGCTAGACAGCCTGCCTCTAGCCAGGAAGCTGCCTTCAGAACTGACTAGGTAACAGCCTGATCAACTGATTGCATAACTTGCTCCATTGAGACTGCCTATGATGCCATCAGTAATGAATCTCAGCAGGCTAGTGGGCAGACAACATCGCCACTCATTGCAGGCTAGCTCCAGTGTAGCGCCTTGACCATTCTGTTTTAGCTATCATTGGACTTGCACCTTTTCCAGCAGTTCACTTCTCTGCTTGCTGCCATGCACAGAATCTCCTGAATGGCTGCAATGACACCTGGCTGTCACATGCACCTTGCTTTGCATTCCACATTTAATTTAGCATGCCATTCAACCCGTCCTTGACCACAAAACAAGCTGCTGATACTATCTCAGAGGGTTCACATGTTTGTTGAAAAACGAAGCATTACCTTGCCTTCTTGAGCTTCCACACTGTCTATCGTGTGTTGACTGACACATGCAGGCAGCCCTGCGACCATGTTCAATACTGGTTCTCACCTCAGCATCCTGCCAAATAGCTGCTGGGGTGATTGCCCAGAAGCCTTGTCCAGTGGACAATGTCCACTGACTTTGCCCTTTTAACCATATTGCTTCAGACAATACTTTGACAGCTGTGACTAAGGATCCACACCATGTGCTCTTGGTGGACCTACTGATAGATCAGGCTCTCACTGTTGCAGGCACAGCCAGGCAGACCTGAGGGCATTCCTGGAAGTGCCCCCACCCCTGGTAGCGCACAGAGCAGCCGCTGATGTGGCAATATTGCATGAAGTTGTGAAGGGTTTAGCCAGATTGGCAGGAGTTGGGAACCTGGAGGGTCTCATGACCTTGGATGGAGTGCACAAAGGACGCTTCCAGACATATGCCGGTGGGTCTGAACATGAACATAATCACAGTAGCAGATGCTGCTTGTCACGCGAAGTTACTGATGGCATGTAGTGCAAAAGGAAACTCAGTAACAATACATCAGCTGACATACGATGTTATGTGCATTCGGCAGTCAGCTGGAGAGTGTGACTTAAGTCTGCGTTATGCCATGCGGAGACAAGAGTAGTGTACAGGTGTGATCTGAGCATTCACAAAGATGTCTAGCAGTGCTAAAGGCAGTGATGCGTCAGCATTGATGGCTTGCATCACTCTTCCTCAGTAAAGTAAGAAGTAACTTCCAAATGGCAGTAATGTGTCAGCACTGATGGCTTGCATGACTCTTCCTCAAAAAAGTGAGAAGTAAGTTCTAATGATAAGCATCATGCTTAAACATATGTTTGAATTGCAGGCATCTCACTGAAAGAGGATCATGTTGGGAAGTAATGGGAGTCTCAGTAAAGTGAGGAAGCCTGCAATATCAATGCATTGGCTGGTTGCAGATTGCTGAGATGTACATATGTTCAAAAAACTTCTTTTGGTTTGGGTATGCGAACCATGCATGTACACATGTATACACTGTACTATTAAGGCTGAGAGTTTGAAAAGTGCTTTGCATTTGCTTTTGCTGCTATCACATTTGCAGTCAGCTGATTTGCTCACACCAGGCACGCAAACATAGACCATACCTGATCGTTTGTGCAAATTTGTTGTTTTGAAAGTTCAGGTTTCTCACATTCCATTCTACCAGTTATCTTTATCTGCTATAAAGCCCTGCCAACTGCATTGAATTTGGCCATTGCAGACGTGTGTTGCATCCCAATGTCCCTGTTACTGGTCTTCCAGCTCGGGTACCCGTTTGTATTGACCATGCACAGCATCTGTGCTCCAATCACGGCCGTGTGGGGCCAGATGTGAGTCGTGTGCCATACGCAGCCTCTGATGCCCTTGATACATTTGAGTAATCTATCTGAATCAGCACAGTCGGCCGCTGAGAGACGGATGTGTTACAGACTGGATCTGAGTTACTGCATGACCATGCAGCTCAACATCAACAGAGCCTGAAGGCAGTCTGTGCTACAAAGTTGCTATTCCTCTGCTCTGCATGTTTGCTAAAGAAGAAATGCACCTTATACTGCACCTCAGTGCGTGTGTGCTGCTGATAGCAATGATGATGAGCTATGAGGCATCACATCTTACCATGTGTGCACACTGCTGATCTCAGATGTCAGTCAACTCGTCTTACCTTGACTACTCCAGTCAGACACACGGCTATAGAGCGAGGCACTGAGATGATTGAGAGGAAGTAACATGAGGGGAAACATGACTGCATGCAGGCTAACACAATTACAGAGGTGACACACTGAGCTGGGTATGTACAAAGCCATCAGGGCAACCATGCCTGCTCCTGACACAGAAAAAGGTCTGGAGAATTGGCAGCCTTTTCACTGCTTCGAAACAGAATGTCTGTACACTGAACCAGAAGAGGACTAGGAGAATGCCAAAAGGCTAATTACACCACTAACAACATGGCTTTCAGGATTTGATTCTTGTTCACAAATCATACTTAGCGAATGCCATGCAAGATCAAGGAGTCACTCACAGCGTTTGTGGAGCAAAACCACACTGTGTGGATTTAAAAGGGCTTGCGCAGCTGTGGAATGACACAATCAATGAAAAAGTAATGGTCCTTGCTGGCCTCATTTGTTTACGATGCAACACACGCTGCACAAATCAGCAACGTCTGCAAAACTTGTGACCGCTACATGCACCCATACTCACCATAGTCAAAAGGGTGCACGTCCTGTATCATTGCCTCGCACTGTGTACACCGCAGGAAAGGATGCATTCAAGGAGCAGCAGCACAAAGGAACTAGTATTAAGGCCGCTGGTGCTCCTGATGCAATAGCATGTTTTGTTGCATGAAAGTTTGAAATCCTTCAAGTATACGCCACCTCAAAGCTTCTGGCAATCAAATAGTTACTAGGCTCTCATGCAGCTGGCTCGCTGGTCTCAGAAATTCTGGGGGACTTGCCAGGGAAGCCACCGTCACTC
>JAABUP010001327.1_pt1 | contig 51812 bp, 56 predicted proteins | sample 5559201 | NCBI WGS metagenome assembly JAABUP01 (sample SAMN10711887, study PRJNA513373) | rock metagenome | isolation source: Antarctica rocks | place: Antarctica | reverse complement strand
AAGATTCCCGTCACTGCGGATTCCGGCTTCCGACACGCCGTACCGCAGGAACTAATTCCGCGCTATCTGTGTAGTCACGAGGATACCGTCCGGTCCCAACTCAAGACTCTAACTTAACGGCATTGCGGCCTGGGTCCTCCTCGACGACGCTCACCTCGACGTCCGCTTCGGCCTGTGGCACCTGCGCACGCCGGCCGACAATCTCGCCGGCGCGGAGCTGGCCGGCCCGTTCCGAACGGTGAAGTCGGTCGGGGTGCGTCTGTCGATGGTCGACCGCGGGATCACTTTCGGCACCAACGGCGACCGGGGCGTCTGCATCCGCTTCCACCGTCCGGTTCCCGCCGCCGACCCGTTCGGCCTGCTGCGGCACCCGGCGACGACGGTGACGGTCGCCGATCCCGAGGGGCTCGTGGCCGCGGTCACCCGCCGGACGGGAGACCGCGGCGGAACGTGACGGGCGGGTACTTTGCGGTTGATAGTTCACCGTTCACCGGAATCCGATCCGCGAGGAGGCCGCCATGCCCGACGCCAGGTCGACGCTCATCACCGAGGAGGAGCGTCGTAGGCTCACCGAGGCCCGTGACCGCATCCGCGAGGAGTTCCTGTTCTCCCGCGACCAGCGACCCGTCTCCTCCGGGCGCGGCATCCACCACACCGCGCTGATCTGCCGGGACGTGCGCACGACCGTGGAGTGGTACCAGAACGTCGCGGGCTTCCCCGTGACGGTGCTGTTCGAGAACCGCGACCTCGCGGGATCCACGCACTTCTTCTTCGACGTGGGCAACAACAACCACCTCGCGTTCTTCGACCTCCCGGGGGTGAATCCCGGCACGTACGACGAGGTTCTCGGCGGGCTGCACCATCTCGCCGTCTCCGTGCCCGAGAGCCGGTGGCACGAGATCCGGTCCCGGCTCGACGAGCGCGGGGCCGACTACATGGTCGAGTCGGAGACGTCGATCTACACGCGGGATCCGGACGGGGCGCGGATCGAGTTCATCTTCGACCCGTTGGGCGAGATGTACGGCGAGGAGACCATGTAGGCCCGCGGGAGGCCTTACGGTGTCGCTCGAAACGATCGGGACCCGGCTGCGAAGGACCCGCAGACGCTGCGGGTCGTCCCGACCCCTGCACCAGCCCGGGAGCGCGCGATCGCAAGAACGACCGAACCGGCCGCCCATCCCGACCCGGCGGACGCCACGGGGCACGTGGCCGAACGCCCGGAACCGCGCTACGGGTTCCCGCGCGCCCTGTGGGCGGGACTCGCGCGCATCCCCGTGCCTCCGCCGCTCTCGCCGCGCACGTGGCGCAGCCCCCTGCGGGGGCCGTGGCTGACCTCGATGTTCGGGGTGATCCTGCTCGTGGGACTCCCGCTCGTCACGGTTACGGGCCTGCTCTCCTACATCGCCTACGGCCCGCAGTTCGGGACCGCCTTCCCCGCGGACGTCGGGTACCTGCACCTCCCCTTCTTCGACTGGCCCGCCAACCCGTCGTGGCTCTACCGCCTCAGCCAGGGCGTGCACGTCATCGGCGGGATGGTGCTCATCCCCGTCGTGCTCGCGAAGCTCTGGTCGGTGGTGCCGAAGCTGTTCGTGTGGCCACCGGTGCATTCGATCGCCCAGCTGCTCGAGCGCGTGTCGCTGCTCGCGCTGTCGGTGGGATCCTGTTCGAGATCATCACCGGTGTCATGAACACCCAGTACGACTACGCGTTCGGCTTCAGCTTCTACACCGGGCACTACTACGGCGCCTGGGTGTTCATCGCCGGGTTCGTGGTGCACGTGCTGATCAAGCTGCCGACGATGCTCCGCTCCCTGCGGGGCGGGTCGGTGCGCCGGTACCTGAGCGACTCGGTGACCGAGACCCGGCCGGAGCCCCCCGACGAGCACGGGCTCGTCGCCGTTACCCCGTCCCCACCCACGATGAGCAGGCGCACGCTCATCGGGGCGGTGGGCGGTGGGCGGTGGGCGGTGGGCGGTGGGCGGTGGGCGGTGGGCGGTGGGCGGTGGGCGGTGGGTCGGTGCTGGTCGCCGCGGTGTCGCTGGGCTCGACGATCGACGCGCTGCGCCCCCTCGCGGTCCTCTCCCCGCGCGGACAGTCCTACGGCGACGGCCCGAACGACTTCCAGATCAACCGCACCGCGTTCGGTGCCGGCATCAGCCCCGCGGTCGGCAACGGCTGGACCCTGCGCCTGTCGGGCGGCCCCACCGAGGTGACGCTCACGCGGGCCGACCTCGCCTCGCTCGGCCTGCACACCGCCAGGCTGCCCATCGCGTGTGTCGAGGGCTGGTCCACCACGCAGGTCTGGAGCGGGGTCCGGCTGCGCGACCTCGCGGCCCGCGCCGGCGTCCCGGCTGCGTCGGGCGCCCTGGTGACCTCGGTGGAGGCGGGTGGGCCGTTCGCACGTGCCGTGCTCAACTCCGACCAGGTGCTCGACCCCGACGCGCTGCTCGCCCTGCAGGTCAACGGGGCCGATCTCTCGCTCGACCACGGGTTCCCGGCGCGCGTGATCGTCCCGGCGCTGCCCGGCGTGCACAACACGAAGTGGGTGCGCTCGATCGAGTTCCGGAGCGGGATCTGATGCGCGCCTGGCGCCGGTTCTACGGCGAGAACCCGATGCACCTGCTGGCCCTGCTCGGGTCGTTCGCGCTCGTCGGCTACGTGATCGTCCTGGTCGAGCCCGACCCGAGCGCCTACCTCGTCGCCGTCTGGTTCCTCGGCGCGGTCATCGCCCACGACCTGATCCTCTACCCCCTCTACGCGCTGGCCGACCGCACGGTGGTCGGGGCCCGATGGGCGCGCACGCGGCTGACCGGTGGACGCGCCCCCCGCGTCCCGGCGGTCAACCACGTCCGGGTCCCGGTGATGGGGTCGGCGGTGCTCCTGCTGGTGTTCTGGCCGAGCATCAGCGGGTCCGGCGAGCCGGTGCTGATCTTCGCCTCGAGCCGGAACACGGAGCAGTACTACGGCACCTGGCTCGCCCTCACCGCGGCGCTCTTCCTCGGCAGCGCGGTGGTCTACGCGCTCCGGCTGGGTCGAACGCTGGTGCGCTCACGTCAGGAGAGCGGCGTGGCGGACGTGGGGCAACGGCCAGGTGCCGATCCCGACCGGTGATCGTCGCCGGCACGGCGCGCGACGCAACGGGTGGCGGGGAGTCCCGGTGACGGCACATACTCGACGGGACGGCCGTCCCGGGTGGGCGGAGAGAAATCGTCCGCCGATCGTGACGGTGGCCGTCGCCGCGCTGACCCTGGGCGTCAGCGTGGCCGGGCTCGTCTTCCCGTCGCTGGTCTCCCGGGCCACGACCTGCTCCGCCGCCGTTCCCAGCAGAACGCGGCGATCTGCGGTCTCGCGGGCCTCGTGACCTGGCGGGCCACTCGTGGGGAACTGCCGGGCTGGGCGCGACCGGCGCTCGCGCTGTGGCTCGGCGCGCTCCTCGCGAGCTGGTGGCCACCGCTGATCGTGCTGGGGATCGTCGCGGCCGTCCTCCTGGCCGTCGGCAAAATCCACGGCGCGGCTCTCGGCGCGGGCCTCCTCCTCGTGCCCCGCCGCCGCACCGGATGAGGGGCCCACGGCGGGCAGCGGATGGACGGGCAAGTCGGGTCAGGACCCGTCGTCGGCCGCCGAGAGCACCCAGCCCACCGGCTCGGCGAGGGCGAGCGCGGCGTCGGGACCCCAGCTACCCGGTGGGTAGACCTCGGGCTCGCTGTCGTCGGTGAGCAGGGCCGCCGCCGCGGTCCACACCGCCTCGAGGCCGTCGGGGCGGGTGAAGAGCGTCCGGTCGCCGAGCAGGACGTCGTGGACGAGGCGCACGTAGGGCGGGAGGGGGTCGCCCCCGGAGATCGAGTCGAGCGGGAGCCGGGTCCACGACGGGCTGAGGCCGACCTGGGCCCCCGGCAGCTTGAGGTTCATCCGGACCGCGAGGCTGCCGTCGCCGGAGAGGTCGAAGGACAGGACGTTGCCCCGGGCCGGGAGCTCCCCGAACGGGCCGTCGGTGGGGTCGCGGAAGACCAGGTGCACCGACTGGTGGCTCTCGGCCATCCGCTTACCGGTGCGCAGCAGGAAGGGGACGCCGCGCCAGCGCTCGGTGTCGATCCAGAGCCGGGCGGCGACGAAGGTGTCGGTGCGGGAGTCGTCGGCGACCTCGTCGATGTCGCGGTACCCGGCGAACTGCCCGAGCACCACATCGTCGCGCTCCAGCGGCCGGAACGCCTCGACGACGTCGGCCCGGGCGCGCGCGACGTCGTCGGCCGACAGGTTCTCCGGGGGCTCCATCGCGACCTCGGCGGCGACCTGGAAGAGATGGGTGACGAGCATGTCGAGCACCGCGCCGGTCTGGTCGTAGAACGCGGCGCGGTCGGCGACGTCGAGGGTCTCCGGCACGTCGATCTGCACGGCGGCGACGTGATGGCGGTCCCACGCGGAGCCGAAGAGCCCGTTGGCGAAGCGCAGGACGCGCAGCTCCTGCGTCGCCTCCTTGCCCAGGAAGTGGTCGATGCGGAACACCTGGGACTCGTCGACGGTCTCGTGGACGACCCGGTCGAGCTCACGGAAGGACTCCAGCGACGTGCCGAACGGCTTCTCGTAGACCAGCCGCGCCCCCTCGGCGAGGTGGTGGGTGCCCAGCGCCCGCGTCAGGCTCTCGAACGCGGTCGGCGGCACGCCGAAGTAGTGCACGAGCTGCACGTCGCCGAGGTCGTCGCGGGCCGCGGCGAGCTCGTCGAGGAGCTCGCCGGGGTCGTCGGTCGAGAACCCGCCGCCCGCGAAGCGCAGCTGCGCGGCGAAGTCGTCCCAGGGCCCCTCCTCGGGCTTCGGGCCGAACTTCGTGAGGCTGGCGTGCACGTCGTCGCGGAACTCGTCGTCGCTCTTCTCCCGTCGCCCGCTACCGATCAACCGCCACGTCGCCGGCAGGAGCCCTTCCTGGGCGAGGCGATAGAAGGCCGGGAGGACCAGCCGCGCGGCGAGGTCACCGCTCGCGCCGAAGAGCACGAAGGCGGTGGGCGGGGTCGAGGTCATGTCGGCAGCCACGTCCCAGCCTTCCCCGGTCCACGTCCCCCCGACACCTCGCCCGCCTCACCGCCCCGGTCTCACCCTCCGGCGGACACGAGCTCGCGGGCCTCCTCGTCGTTGGCGGCGGCCGGGTTCGCCCCCGGCATGGGCCGTGCGTTGGACTCCTTCGTGCAGAGGATGGCCACGGCCCCGACCACGCCGGCGGCCATGAGGTAGAACGCCGGCCACTCGAGGTTGCCGGTCTTGCTGATCAGCCCCTGGATGACCACCGATGTGGTGCCGCCGAAGAGGGAGACCGCGACGTTGAAGGCGATCGACAGCGTGCCGTAGCGGATCCCGGTGGTGAACAGAGCGGGCAGCGTCGAGGGCATCGTGGAGTTGAAGCAGGCCAGCATCAGGCCCATGAGCAGCAGGCCGCCCAGCACGCCCAGCAGGTTCCCCGTCTGCAGCAGTAGCACCGAGGGCAGCGAGAGCACGACGAGCAGCACGCACCCGGTCAGGATGATCGGCCGTCGTCCCAACCGATCCGAGAGGAGCCCCAGGAACGGCACCGTCAGCATGAGCACGGCCAGGGTGATGATCTGGAGCAGCTGTGCGGTGATCGTGGAGAGGGTGGGCAGGCCGTACTTGCCCAGCGTCTCGGTCAGGTAGGTCGGCACGACCGTCGTGAGCATGTAGTTGGTGACGTTGAACGCGATGACCAGGCCGATGCAGACGAGGACGGGCCGCCAGAACCTCGCGGCGACCTTGAAGAATCGCCCGAGCGACTGTCGGCTCTGCTCGCCCTCGGACTTCTCCTGCAGCGCGGCGAACTCCGGGGTCTCCTCGAGACGCGATCGCAGGTAGAGCCCGACGATGCCCAGCGGCAGCGCGACGAAGAACGGGATCCGCCAGCCGTAGCTCAGCATCGCCTCGGAGTCCTCCCCGAGGACGGTCTGCAGGACCGTGACGATGCCGGCTCCGAGCAGGTAACCGGTGAGGGTCCCGAATTCCAGCCAGCTGCCGAGGTAGCCGCGACGGCGGTCGGGGGAGTATTCGGAGATGAACGTCATCGCCCCCCCGTACTCCCCGCCGGTGGAGAAACCCTGGACGAGCCGGCAGAACAACAGCAGGAACGCGGCGATGACGCCGGCCTGGGCGTAGCTCGTGATGATGCCGATGGCGAAGGTGCCGAGCGCCATCATGATCATGGTGATGGAGAGCACCTTGGTGCGCCCGATCCGGTCACCCAGCGGCCCGAAGAACAGCCCGCCGAGGGGACGGACCAGGAACGACGCCGCGAACAGGCCGGCCACGATGACCGGCCCACCGGGGGTGTCGGGCGGGAGGAAGACCTTCTCGATGGTCGGCTCGAGATAGGCGTAGACGCCGAAGTCGTACCACTCCGTGACGTTACCGGTCGCCGCGGCGGTGACCGCCCGCTTGACGATCCCGGGAGGCGTGACGGTGATGTCCTCGACGGTGAGGGGCGACTCGCCTCCCCCTTCCTTCGACATGTTGGCTGCCATTTCGACCCCGTCCGTCGCGTCTGTGGGCGTAATGTCCGATTCGGTCTCCCCGCTGCTGACGGGACTTTAGCCCGAGATGGTGGCGAAGGGTGATCCCCGCTGAGCGCTCCGCTACTCGCGCCCGGGCCGGAGGTCGTAGGGTGAGCGACGTGCGTAGCGCGGTTCTCCTTCTCTCCGGCGTCGTCCTGCTCGGCGGCGGCATCGCGGTCATCGCACTCGACGTGCCCGGACGCTGGCTCCTCGGTCCGGTGATGATCGTCGTCGGGGTCGTGCTCAAGCTGATCGGGCTCCTGCGCGACGCGCAGCCGCCGGCCGCGAAGGGGGGGCGCACCGTCACCACCCTCGGGTCGGCCGCGCCCGAGCGGACGGGCGCCGGGGGCAGCGGCCGGGTCCAGGTGCGCGACCGGCGCGCCTCCTGAGCGGTCCTCAGAACGGCCAGGTCTCGCGCCGGTAAGCGGCGTCCCAGAACATCCACTCGTAGCGTGACGTCGTGAAGTAGTGCTCGCGGACCCGCTCGCGCTCGGCGGTCCCGAGCTCCTCGCCGACGCGGTCGCACACCGCGAGGGCCGCGTCGACGATCCGTCCGAACTCCTCGCCCCCGTACATCGCGATCCACCGGGCGTAGAGCGGGTCGGGCGAGGAGTGCTCCAGCAGCGTCTCCCCGACCCGCGCGTAGATCCAGTAGCACGGCAGCACCGCTCCGAGGCCCTCGGCGAACGAGCCCCCGTGGCACGTGGCGAGCAGGTAGCTGGTGTAGGCGCGGGTGGTCGGCGCGATCGGCGCGGACGCGGTCTCGGCGGGGGCGCGGCCGAGGGCGCCGGCGAGCTCGGCGTGCATCTCCTGCTCGGCGGCGATGGCCCCCGCGGCGTGCTGGGCGAAGAGGACCGTGTCGGTCTCGGTGGGGGCCCGCGCGGCGAGGACGGCGAGGGCACGGGCGAACCCGCGGAGGTAGTGGGCGTCCTGCACGACGAAGTGCTCGAACGCGTCGTGCGGCAGCGTCCCGTCGGTCAGGCCGGTGAGGAACGGGTGCTCGCGGATCCGCTCGTAGATCCCCGCGGCGGAGTCCCAGAGACCGTCGGTGAAAGCGCCCACGGCCGCCACCCTGTCACGCTGGGATCATCACCGGCATGACGGGCCGGGCGAGCGGACTCCTGCTCGGAGTGGCCGCCGACGCGCTGCTCGGCGACCCGCGGCGTCACCACCCCGTCGCCGGGTTCGGTGCCCTCGCGGTGGCCGCCGAGCGCCGCGGCTGGACCGACGACCGCGTCGCCGGGACGCGCCACGCCCTCGTGCTGGTCGGCGGCGTCGTCGGCGGCGGGGCCGTGCTGGAGCGGCTCGTGCGCGACCGGCCGCTCGCGCGGACGCTCGTCACCGGGGCGTCGACCTGGGCGGTGCTGGGCGGGACGTCGCTCGCCCGGGAGGGCGCTCTGATGGCCGACGAGCTGGAAGCACGAGACCTCGACGCCGCGCGGAGGAGGCTGCCCTCGCTCTGCGGGCGCGACCCGTCGTCCCTCGACACCGACGGCCTCGCCCGCGCCGCGCTGGAGTCGGTGGCGGAGAACACGGCCGACGCCGTCGTCGGCCCGCTGGTGTGGGGCGCGGTCGCGGGCGTGCCGGGCCTGCTGGGCTACCGCGCGGTGAACACCCTGGACGCCATGATCGGTCACCGCTCGCCCCGCTACGAGCGGTTCGGCTGGGCGTCGGCGCGGGCGGACGACGTCGCGAACGTCGTCCCCGCGCGGGTCGCGGCGTCGTTGGCGTGTCTGCTGGCGCCCGCGGTCTCCGGGCGCGCCCGCGACGGGATCCGGGCGTGGCGCCGCGGCGCGCCGGCCCATCCCAGCCCCAACGCCGGCCCGGTGGAGGCTTCGTTCGCGGGTGCGCTCGGCCTGCGCATCGGCGGGCGGACCGTCTACCCGTACGGGGTGCAGGACCGCCCGGTGCTCGGAGACGGACGCCGACCCGGCGTCGCCGACCTCCCGCGCGCGGTGCGACTCTCCCGCGCCGTCGCCCTGGGCTCTGCGGCGCTGGCCGTGGGCGTCGCTTCGGTCCTGGGTCAGCGGCGTCCGTAGCGGTCGGCGAGGACGTCGGGCGCGTCGGACCCGCGGTCCTCGACCGGGCCGTCGCGGCGGGTCCGGTACTCGAGCCGCACGAAGTAGAACCACGCCCCGACGGCCATGACGCCGAAGATCATCCACTGCCACGCGTAGGAGTACGACGAGTTGGGGTCGAGCTGCGGGAGCGGCACCGGCGTGAGCACCCCGGGCGCTCCGGCGAGCAGCTGGACGTAGCCGGGAGCCACCGGGACCCCGGTCGTCGCGGCGATCTGCGCGGCGTTCGCGGCGTAGACCTGCCGTCGACCGCCCTCGTCGATCGCCGCACGGTCCGACGCGGGCTCGTCGAGGAGCTGGTAGCCGATGACGGTGACGGTCCCGCTCGGTGCCGGCGGGACCACGAGCGCGGCGGAGCTCCCCGCGGCCGCCCGCAGGTACCCGCGGTCGATCAGCAACGTCTCCCCGGACGGGGTCCGCAGCGGCGTCAGGACCTCCGAGGCCGCGGCGCCGTCGATCGACCGCAGCCGCACCAGGACCTCCCCGACTCCGAGGTAGGTCCCGGTGACGCTGACCTGGCGCCACCTCACCGCGGGGGAGGGCTCGGCGCCCGGTGCGACGAGCTCCCCGCGCGCGACCGGAGCGCGCGTGAGGGCGTTCTGCAGGGCGGCGTTCGCGTCGTCGCGCTGGGTGCTGCGGTGGAACTGCCACGGCGCGAGCAGGTAGGCGCACGCGAACGCGAAGGCGAGGACGCCGACGGTCAGGGCGATCCACCCGGGCCGCAGCAGGAAGCGCACGGTGTCGAGTATGCCCCCGTCGGGCCGCCCTCAGCCCCGGGTCGCGGCCCGCACCGCCCGCGACCCGTAGCCCCCGCCGAAGAGTGCGGCGTGCACGAGCAGGGGGAAGAGCTGGTGCAGCGCGACGCGGTCGCGCCACCCGTCGGCGAGGGGCGCGGCCTCGTCGTAGGCGGAGCGGACCCGCTCGAGCTGCGGGCAGCCGAAGAGGGCGAGCATCGCGAGGTCGGTCTCGCGGTGCCCACCGTGCGCGGTCGGGTCGATCACCCACGCGCGGTCGTCGGACCACAGGACGTTGCCCGTCCACAGGTCACCGTGCAGGCGCGCGGGCGGCTCGGGAGGGCCGGCGAGATCGCGGAGCCGGACGCACAGGTCCTCGATGGCGGCCGCCCCGTCCCGGCCCAGGGCGCCGCGGTCGACCGCGAGGCGCAGGTAGGGCCGGACGCGCTGCTCGGCGTACCATGTCGGCCAGTCCGGTCCGCCGGTCCCGTTGCGCATCGGCGCGCGGCCGATCCACGCCTCCACCGGGCCTCCCGGGGGCGCAGCGCCGAACGCCGGGGCTCCCGCCGCGTGCAGGGCGGCGAGGTCGCGTCCGAAGGCCTCGGCCGACGGCGCGGTCGCCCGCCCCTGGGGTACCGCCTGCGCGACCAGCCACGACGCGTCCTCGCCCCGGACCTCCGGCACGGCAACGGCCTCGGCGGCGGCCAGCCACCGCAGGCCCGCGGCCTCGGCGGCGACGGCCGACGGCTCGCCGTGCTTGGCCACGACGGTGGTCCCGTCGTCGAGCTCCAGGCGCGTGATGGCCCCGATGTCGCGCGACGCCGTGACGCCGCGACCGGTGAGCCGCGCGACCGCCTCCGCCGCCGGCCCGGCCGACCCGGCGCTCACACCCGCTCCCGCGCCCAGTCGACGACGCCCGGGGCCGCGGCCTCGATCATGTCCATCACGTCGTCGAAGCGGTCGGGACCGCCGTAGTAGGGATCGGGGACCTCGGCGTCCTCGTCCGCCATGGGGTCGAAGGAGCGCAGCAGGCGGACCCGGTCGGGGTCGGCGCCGGCGGCGCGCAGGTCGGCGGCGTGGTCCGCGGTCGCGGCGAGCAGGAGGTCGGCGTCGAGGGTGTCGGCGTCCACCTGGCGGGCGCGGTGCTCGGCGTCGTACCCCCGATCGCGCAGCGTCGCCGCGGCCCGGCGGTCCATCTCCTCGCCGACGTGCCACGACCCGATCCCGACGCTCGCGACCCGCACCTCGTCGGCGAGCCCGGCCTCGGCCAGCCGGGCGGCGAGGACCTTCTCTCCCACCGGTGAGCGGCAGATGTTGCCCGAGCACACGACCACGATCGACAGCGCCACGCCTCCATCGTGCCGGTAGGTAAGAATGGCGCCCCATGGCCGCCCAAGCCGCCCCAGCCGCCCCAGCCGCCCAAGCCGGCCCCGCCTCGCTCGCCGACGCCGTCGCGGCGATCCAGGCGGCCTACCCGCCCGCTCTCGCGCAGGACTGGGACGCCGTCGGTCTCGTCTGCGGCGACCCCGCCGAGCCCGTGACCCGCGTCGTCGTCGCCGTCGACCCCTCGGCCGCGGTGGTCTCCGAGGCCCTCGCCGCGGGCGCCGACCTCATCGTCACCCACCACCCGCTGCTGCTGCGCGGCGTCCACGGCGTCCCCGCCGACGAGCCCAAGGGCGCCGTCGTCCATCGCCTCGTGCGGGCCGGGGCCGCTCTCCTCTGCGCCCACACCAACGCCGACGCCGCGCGCCCCGGCGTCTCCGACGCCCTCGCCGACGCGCTCGGGGTCCGCGTGGAGGGCCCGCTCGCCCCCGACCCGAGCGACGTGACCGTGGGGATCGGGCGGATCGGGACCCTGGAGGCGCCGGAGCCGTTCGCGGCGTTCGTGCGCCGCGTCGCCGAGGCCCTCCCGCCCACCGCGTGGGGCGTGCGGGGCGCGGGCGACCCGACGCGGAGCGTGCACCGGGTCGCGGTGTCGGGCGGCGCGGGCGACTCGATGCTCGGCCTCACGCGCTCCGCCGGCGTCGACGCCTACGTCACCGCCGACCTGCGCCACCATCCCGCCGACGAGCACCTGCAGCTCCCCGGCGCCCCCGCGCTGGTCGACGTCGCGCACTGGGCGTCGGAACATCCGTGGTGCGCGCAGGCCGCCGACGTCCTGCGCCGCGCCCTGCCGGGGGCCACGGTGACGGTGTCGACGGTGCGAACCGACCCCTGGACCCTGGGCGCCGCTCCGCCCGCCCCCGGGGATTCCCGGCACAACGTGGAAGGAGCCGCGATCTCGTGAAGGCCGACCCGCAGGCCCAACGCCGCCTGCTCGATCTCGCCGCGCTCGACGCCGAGCTCGCCCGCGCGGAGCACCGTCGCCGGACGATGCCCGAGCAGGTCGAGGTGGAGGGCTCCGAGCGCGCCGTCCGGGAGCGACGCGACGCCGTCGTCGTGATCGACACCGTGCTGTCGGACCTCGACCGCGACGTCGCCAAGCTCGACCGGGAGGTGGAGCAGGTACGCACCCGCGAGAACCGCGATCAGGCGCTGCTCGACTCGGGCTCGGTGTCGGCGAAGCAGATGACCGACCTGACCCACGAGATGGAGACCCTCGCGCGGCGTCGCGGGGTCCTCGAGGACTCCCAGCTCGAGCTGATGGAGCGTCAGGAGGCCGCGCAGACCCACCTCGTCCACGAGAAGGGCCTGCTCGACGAGGCGCAGAACGGCCTGGCCGACGCGGTGGAGCGCCGCGACGGCGTCCTCGACGACATCGGCGTCCTCGAGGCCCGGCGCGGCGCCGAGCGGGCGACGGTCCTGGGGGAACTGCCCGCCGACCTCGTCGCGCTCTACGAGAAGGTGCGCGCGCGGTCCGGGGCCGGGGCGGGCGAGCTCGTGGGCGCACAGTGCGGCGCGTGCCGGCTGGAGATGGACCGCAGCGAGCTCGGACGGGTGCAGGCGTCGGCTCCCGACGAGGTGGTGCGGTGCGACGAGTGCGGGGCGATCCTGGTGCGAACGGGGAGGCAGGCGGGCGCGTGAAGGTCATCGTGGAGGCCGACGGCGGGTCGCGGGGCAACCCCGGGCCGGCGGGCTACGGAGCGGTGGTGCGATCGACCGACGGCGAGGTGCTCCTGGAGCGCTGCGGAGGGGTGGGACGCGCGACCAACAACGTCGCCGAGTACCGCGGGCTCATCGCCGGGCTCGCCGCGGCCCTGGAGCTCGGGGCCGACGAGGTGGTGGCCCGGATGGACTCCAAGCTGGTCGTGGAGCAGATGTCGGGACGCTGGAAGATCAAGCACCCGGACATGGTGCCGCTGGCCGTGGAGGCCGCGTCGCTGGTGCGCCGGCTGTCGCGGGTGGAGTTCACCTGGATCCCGCGGGCGCAGAACTCCGCCGCCGACGCCTTGGCCAACCAGGCGATGGACGAGCAGGCGGCGGCGCGGTGAGCACGGGATCCGCGGCGTCGTCGTGGACCGGGCGCGGGTCCGCCGTCCCGACCCGCCTGCTGCTGCTGCGCCACGGGCAGAGCCCGATGTCGGTGCAGCGTCGCTACTCCGGGCGCGGCGACCCCGAGCTCACCGCGGACGGCCACGCGCAGGCCACCGCGGCGGCGACGGCGATCGCCGTGCGGCAGGTGGGGGAGGCGGGCCGGATCCGGGCGGTCGTGAGCTCGCCGCTGGCCCGGGCCCGGCAGACCGCGGAACCGGTGGCGGGGGTGCTGGGGCTGGGCGTGGACGTCGACGAACGCTTCACCGAGACCGACTTCGGCGGCTGGGAGGGGCTGACCTTCGGTGAGGCCGCCGAGCGCGACCCCGACCTGCACCGGGCCTGGCTCGGCGACTCCTCGGTGTCACCGCCCGACGGGGAGAGCTTCGACCTGGTCACCCGCCGCGTCGGCGCGGGTCTCGACGCGCTCCTCCACGCGCACGCGGGGGAGACGGTGGTGCTGGTCAGCCACGTGACGCCGATCAAGACGCTGCTGCGCTTCGCGCTCGACGCCGGCCCGGCGCTGCTCTACCGGTTGCACCTCGACCTGGCGTGCCTGTCCATCGTGGACTTCTGGGCCGACGGCGGCGCCTCCGTCCGTCTGGTGAACGACACCTCGTATCTGGCTTGACGGCGAGGCCCAGGGCCCAGGCCGTGGCGTCTGGGTCGAGTGATCGCGACTCCTGCTGCGGTCTCGATCATGAGGCGACGAGCCACAGGGCTGCGGTCCCGGCGACGAGCGCCGCCGGCGTGGTGACGGCGCCGGCCACGGTGAAGCGGGTGAGGCTCGGCGGGACGCCCTCCGCGAGCATCACCCGCCGCCACAGCAGGGTCGCGAGCGAGCCGACGTAGGTGAGGTTGGGCCCGACGCCGACCCCGATCAGGACGGCGAGCGCGGTGGCGGCCGCCGGCGACGGGCCGAGCGCGGCGAGGAGCAGCAGCGTCGCCGGCAGGTTGTTGACGAGGTTCGCGAGGACGGCGGCGAGCGCGGCGACGGCGAGCAGGGCCGGGAGGTCGACGGTGCAGGGGAGGAGGCCGCCGAGCAGGTCGCCGAGACCGTTCGCCCCGACCGCCGCGACCACCACCCCGAGCGCGAGCACGAACAGGCAGAACAGCGGCGACGCGGCGCCGAGCAGCCGCGTCGGGGTGGTGCGCCGTCGAGCGAGCGCGCGGACCCCGAGCACGACGACCCCGACCACGGCCACCCACACCGGCTCGACGCCGAGCGGACCGGCCACCGCGAACCCGACCAGCGTGGCGGCGAGCACGCCGACCGCGACCGTCGGGACGGGCACCGGCTCCGGTGCCGGGTCCGGTGTCGGCTCCGCCGCGGCGTCGGCGAGCTCGCGACGGAACACCAGTCGCAGCCCCACGTACTCCACGGCCAGCACCACCAGCCACGGCAGCGCCATGAGCGCGGCGAACCGGAGGAACGACACCCCGGAGGCCTGCAGGGTCCCGAACGCCAGCAGGTTGGTGAGGTTGGAGACCGGCAGCAGCAGCGACGCCGAGTTCGCGAGGTGCGCGCAGGCGTAGGCGGCGGGATCGGGGCGAGCGCGCAGTCGTCGGGCGGCGCGCACCACGACCGGCGTCAGCAGGACGACGGTCGCGTCGAGGCTCAGCACCGCGGTCGTCGCCGCGGCCACGACGAACACCCGCCCGAACAGCCGACGTGATCCCAGCAGCGACCCGGTCCAGGCGAACACGCCCTCGGCGTCGGCGAGGTGGGCCAACACGAGGATCGCGGCCAGGAAGCCCACCGTCAGGGCGAGGCGGGCCACCTCCGCGAGCGCCGCCGACGGTGACAGAACCCCGACCAGGACGACGACGGCGGCCGCGGGCACCGCCGCCGTCGCCTCGGGCAGACCGCGAGGACGCAGGACCGCGACGACGAGCACCGCCGCGAGAAGCAAGGCCGCCAGGACGGTCATGAGACCAGGTGCATCACCGCAGGAACAGATAGATCGCGACCGCGACGCCGAGGAGGACGACGCTCCAGCGCAGCACGGCGTCGGGCATCTTCTGCGCGACGAGGATGCCGAGGTAGCCCCCGATCAGCGTGCTGGGGGCCAGCAGGAGCACGGCGAGCCAGTCGACCGGGGCGAAGATCGCGAACAGGACAACGGTGACCGTCGCGGTCACGAGCGAGAGCAGCACCTTGAGGGCGTTGAGGCGCTGCAGGGACTCGTCGGCGAGCAGTGAGAGCACCGCGATGAGCACCACGCCGAGCGCGCCGCCGAAGTAGCCGCCGTACACCGCCGCGGCGAACACGACCGGCAGCAAGACGGCCGGTCGCTCGCGGGTGCCGCCGCCGTGCGAGGTCCAGCGCTTGATCCACGGCTGCAGACCCAGCGTGAGGCTCGCCAGGAGCACCAGCACCGGCACCACGGCGTCGAACACCGACTGCGGCAGGATCAGCAGCAGCCCGCACCCCACCGCCGAGCCGAGGGCCGCGACGACCGCGGTGGAGCCGATCCGGCGGGGCTGCCGTCGCAGGTCCCGGCGGGCGCTGATCGTGGAGCCCGCGTACCCCGGCCACTGCGCGACGGAGTTGGTGACGTTGGCCTGCAAGGGCGGGAGCCCGACGGCGAGCAGGATCGGGAAGACGACCAGCGACCCACCGCCCGCGATCGCGTTCACCGCGCCGGCGACGAGCCCGAGGAGCACGAGCAGGACGATCTGCAGCACCGACGGGTCCGACACGGGGTGTCACGTTAACCCCGCGTACCCTCGGGGTGGCGGACGAGTCGGCCGGGCGACCGCGTCGGGCCCCACGAGGGCGCGTCGAGGAAAGTCCGGACTCCACAGGGCAGGGTGGTTGCCAACAGCAACCCGGGGTGACCCGCGGGACAGTGCCACAGAGAACAGACCGCCACCGGCGTCTCGTCGGTGGTGAGGGTGAAACGGTGGTGTAAGAGACCACCAGCGCCCTGGGTGACCAGGGCGGCTCGGTAAACCCCACCCGGAGCAAGGCCAAGAAGGCGTCCTTACGGGGACGCTGCGCAGGTCGTTCGAGGGCTGCCCGCCCGAGACCTGCGGGTAGGCCGCTGGAGCCCGTCGGCGACGGCGGGCCGAGATGGATGGTCGCCGCCCGCGGACCCGCGAGGGGCCGTGGGCACAGGATCCGGCTTACAGGCCGACTCGTCCGCCCCAGAGCCTTGCTGAACCACTCGGCGTCCCGGGAGGGATCTCGACCATCGTCGTCTCTGGCGCTGGGTCGAGGTCAGGGACTCAGCGCACCAGTTCCATCGCCACGGCGCGGGCAGGGGGGCCATCGGCTCCGGTGAGCCGCAGCGGAGCAGGCTGAAGAACGGCTCCGGGGAAGTCGATCTCCTCGAGCCGGGCGAGGTTCTCGACGACGACCCGCCCGCCGTGGCTCGATGGGACCGTTTCCTTGGCGAGCGTCCTCTCACACCGCGATCAGACGTAGGGGAAGGCCGGCAGCCGATGCCAGCCGCTCGAGGTCGCCCGGGTGCGAGGTAAGCACCAGGCTTCCGTGACTCACGGCCAGGAGGACGACCGCTGCATCGACGACGTCGGAGGTGTCGCTGCGGGCGAGCAGGCGCCCGACCCCGTCGGCCACCTCCTCGGTGAACGCGACGGATAGGCAGGACCGGCGGAGACGGGCGAGGGCGTGTTGGCGTGCCGAGCCGCGCCAGACCTGCGCGAAGACGACCGCGGGGAGCATCGGAGGTCGACCGGCGCGCACGGCCGAGCCGCATCGCGCGGCGGTGTCACCTCGTGGACGCGACTCGATCTCGATGAGTGCGCCCGCGTCGAGGACCAGCGGGCCGGCAACCTCGGTTACCCGGCTCGACACTCCTCGCCCTTCTCGGGCCGGGGACCCGATCCCCAGAGCCGGGCGAGTGCCGCGAGGCGCTTCGCGCGTTCCTCGTCGGTCTCGGGAGTGAAGAATCCGGCGGCGGCGAGGTCGTCGTGCGCCTCCTGCATGTCGCAATCGCTTCTGGGAGACGCTGCTAGAGCCCGTCAGCGAGAGACGAGGCGCGCGCTCCCAAGATGGACGAGACCCATCGCGGTAGGGAAGACGGCCATGCTGGCGTTGCGTTGCCAGACTCCGAGCGCGGCATCCCCAAGGTGAACCAACCCGGCCGCCGCGAGCAGCTGGGGCGCCGGACGTCCCCCGCGAATGACCCCGGCAAGCAGCGGAACAGTGATAGCCCACGTGCGCACCGCGGAGGACGCGGCCCAGAACTCAGTCAGCGAGCTCGACGACGAACCAGACTGCACGTAGCTCGGGCGCGCCAGTCCGGCGGCCGCGAACACCGCAGCAGCCGCCGCTCCCACTGCGTTCGCCAAGAGGACGGCACCGCGGGTCCTCCGGCTGCTCCAGCGCGCAGATCTCGCCACGATCTGAGGCTACCTCGCGCTTCAAACGCGGCGACCGGCGAGCTGATGGACGCTGGGTGGCGGTGGGCGCGTTCGGGCACAACGGGGGCACACGCGGGCTCGATGAGCCCGAAGACGACGCAAGGACGCTCCCGCATAACCGGAGGAGCGGCGACTACCCGGCAGGTCATCGACCTGCCGCGCGGGCGCGACCACAGTCATGTCCACGACGAGCAGCCACCCCCGACCGGATGGCTGCGCACCTCGAGACGTGAAGGAGCATCCCGTGCCCGATTTCGAAGCCCTGGCCCAGCGCTACATAGACACGTGGAACACCACCGACCCCGCCGCCCGGCGGCAGGCCGTCGAGGACCTGTGGGCGCCCGACGCGGTCTACGTCGACCCGATGGCCGACGCGCGGGGCCTCGACGCCATCGACGCCACCATCGCCGCGGTCCAGGCCCAGTTCCCTGACTTCGTGTTCCGCCTCGCCGGTCCCGTCGACGCCCACCATCAGCAGGCTCGGTTCGGCTGGGAGCTCGGCCCGCGGGGCGCCGACGCCCCGGTGGTCGGATTCGACGTCGCCGTCGTCGACGGCCACGGCCGGCTGCGCAGCGTGCTCGGCTTCCTCGACCGGGTCCCCGCAGGAGCCTGATCCCGTGATCGAGGAGCGTGGCACGATCGGCGGTCGTGATCGCCTTCGAGGACCTCACGGCGGGTCGGGTGTTCGACCTCGGGACGGTGTCGGTCGACCGCGACGAGATGCTGGCCTTCAACCGCCGCTTCGACCCGCAGCCCTTCCATCTCGACGAGCGGGCCGCGCAGGCCTCGCTGCTGGGTGGGCTGTGCGCCTCGGGCTGGTTCACCGCCTCGCTGTGGATGCGGTGCTACGTGGACACGGTCCTGGCGTCGTCGACGTCACTGGGTTCCCCCGGCGGCGACGAGATCGCCTGGCCCGCCCCCGTGTTCCCGGGCGACGACCTCCACGCCGCGCTGGAGATCGTCGGGGCCCGGCGATCGGCGAGCCGCCCCGAGCTCGGGCTGATCACGCTGCTCGGCACGATGACACGCGCCGGCGACGCCGCCGCCCCGGCCACGGTGTTCCGCGCCCGGTTCACCGGGATGTTCGGGCTGCGCGATCCGACCGCGCGCAGGATGGCCCCATGACCGCATCCGGCGGCGCGGCGCCGCACGGACTCCACCACGCCACGTTGATGTCGGCGCGGCGGCGGGGGACCGTCAGCCCGGGTAGCTGCCGTCGCCGGTGTTGACCCCGCCGCGGGGGACCACGTTGACCTGTGACGTGCGGTTCAGGCCCGTCGACCCGCCGGTGCTGGTGTTGCTCCCGACGAGCGCGGTCATGAACGTGGCCAGGCTGGTCCCCGCGGCGCCCAGGTGGCCCATGCCGTTGCGCGTCATCGACGCCGACGCCTGCGGCTGGGTGATGACGGCGTAGAGCACGACGATGAGCAGCAGGATGCCGAGGACGCGCCCGATGCTCACGGGCGCATCGTAACCCCGGTGCCGTCCGGGCGGTGCCGGCCGACCACGACAGTCGCGTCGGCCTCGTCGTTGCGCTCGCGGTGGGCGTCGAGCCCGGCCCGCGTGAACGCGGAGGCGGTCGCGTCCGCCTGGTGGTCGCCGACCTCGACGAGCAGTCGCCCGCCCCTCACCAGCCACGACGGCGCGAGGCCCGCGAGGCGCCGGACGACGTCGAGCCCGTCCTCGCCGCCGTCGAGGGCGAGACGGGGTTCGTGGTCGCGGGCCTCGGGCGGCATGAGGCGGACCGCGTCCGTCGGTACGTAGGGGGCGACGGCGACGATGAGGTCGACGCGCCGCCGGAGGTCCGCGGGCAGGGCGGCGTCGAGGTCGCCCTCGTAGACGGCGGCGTCGGGCAGGTTGGCGCGCGCCCACGCGACGGCGGCCGGATCGAAGTCGGAGGCGTGCAGCTCGATGCCCTCGACGACGGCCGCGACCGCGGCGCCGACGGCTCCGGTGCCGCAACAGAGGTCGACGACCACGGCGCCGGGCGCTGCGTACCGGACCGCACAACGGACGAGGAACTCGCTGCGCCGCCGGGGGACGAACACCCCCGGGCCGACGAGGATGCGCCGGCCGCAGAACTCCGCCCACCCCACGATGTGCTCCAGCGGCAGCCCGCCGGCGCGCTGCTCGACCATCGCAGCCAGCTCGTCCACCGACGCCGCGCTCTCGCTCAGCACCGCGGCCTCGTCCTCGGCGAACACGCACCCGGCGGCCCGTAGCCGGGTCACGACATCATCCACGCTCATCCACCGCCGGGACCGTGGGCCCGCAGGAACACCATGACCCCGGCGTCGGCGATCCGGTCGATCTCCTCCTGGGGCATGGGGACGGCTCCGTGGAAGGTCCTCGCCGTCACCTCGCCGGCCGCGAGCTGAACGAAGTGCACGGCCGCACGGTCGGAATCGGGGACGAACGCCGCGCTCGCCGAGGAGCCCCATCCGGCGGGCGAGCTCACCCGACCGAAGGCGCCAGGTCGGGCTCGTCGACGTCGAGGTGCTCCGTGATGTGCGCGATCTCCGCGTCGGCGACGCGGGTCGCGCTCTCGGTCATCAGAAGATCGTGCGCGTCGAGACGCCGGCGTCGCGGGCGATCCCGTCGATCCCCGCCGCGTGTAGCCGTCGCGGGCGAACACGGTGAGCGCGCCACGCATCATCGCCGCCCGCTTCTCCGCGGATCGTCCTCCGGGCCGAGCCCCCATCCGCTGAGTCGTCATGCGCCTCCTAGCCTTCCCGACGCCACGACGCAGCTCAACGTCGTGCAGCGCGTCGGCGGCGCGATCGGGGATGCGCTGGTGGCGGTCCTGCTCGCCCGAGGGCTCCCCCTGGGGGTCGACGCCGCGTCCGCGACGGCGTTCCTCGCCCTCAGCGCGATGAGTGTCCTCGCGCTGACCGGGTCGCTCTGGCTCCGACGCGCCGAGCACGGCGGCGGCGGCGACGGGCGGGCGGGCGCCGGACCGAAGCGGCGGCGGGCGGGACTGGCTAGCGTGAGGCCAGGGTGACGCGAGGAGGTCTGCGATGACGCAGTACGGCGACTACCAGCTCGAGATCTACCGCGCGGGAGTGCAGGGCGTCCTGCCGCGCTGGCCGGTCGACTTCGCGAACCTCGAGGCCGCCGCGGCCGCCGCGATGCCTCGCTGGGTCCACTCCTACGTCGCGGGCGGCGCGGGCGACGAGCGCACCCAGCGGGGCAACGCCGAGGCGTTCGGCCGGTGGGGGATCGTCCCGCGGATGATGCGCGGCGAGCCCGAGCGCGACCTGTCGGTGTCGCTCTTCGGACTCGACCTGCCCGCGCCGCTGTTCCTGTGCCCCATCGGCGTCCTCGGGATCTGCGCGCAGGACATGCACGGCGACCTCGCGACGGCCCGGGCCTGCGCGCGTACGGGCGTCCCGATGTGTGCCTCCACGCTGTCGAACGACACGATGGAGAACGTCGCCGCCACGCTCGGCGACACCCCAGGGTGGTTCCAGCTCTACACCCCGCGCGATCGCGACGTCGCGGTCAGCCTCATCCAGCGCGCCGAACGCGCCGGCTACTCCGCGCTGGTCGTCACCCTCGACACGTGGGTGACCGGGTGGCGCCCCCGCGACCTCAACACCGCCAACTTCCCGCAGCTGCGCGGGCACTGCCTGGTCAACTACTTCACCGACGAGTACTTCCGCAAGCTCCTCAGCAAGGCCCCCGAGGACGACCCGCGGGCCGCGATCGCCATGTGGGTGACACAGTTCGGGAACTCGGTGGGCTGGTCGGACCTGGAGTGGATGCGGGAGGCGACGAACCTCCCGATCGTCCTCAAGGGCATCAGCCACCCCGACGACGCCCGCCGCGCGGTCGACCTCGGCGTCGACGGGATCTACTGCTCCAACCACGGCGGCCGGCAGGCCAACGGCGGCCTGCCGGCGCTGGAGACGCTGCCCGACGTGGTGGCGGCCGTCGGCGCGTCCGGCGAGGTCCCGGTGCTGTTCGACTCCGGGATCCGCAGCGGCGCCGACGCTGCGAAGGCACTCGCCCTGGGCGCCGCCGCCGTCGGGCTCGGCCGGCCCTACGCGTACGCGCTGGCCCTCGGTGGCGAGGACGGGGTGGTCCACCAAGTGCGGTCGGTCCTCGCCGAGACCGACCTGATCATGGCGGTGGACGGGTACCCCACCCTCGCCGACCTGCGGGCGGAGGGGACGATCCGCCGCCTGCCGGCCTGATCAGTCGTGGGCGACCAGCATGGTCGCGCCGCCGCTGGCGAAGTTCGGGACGTCGTTCGCGGCGGCCTGTCCCTCGGCCGAGCCCATCGACGACTGCAACTGCTCCGCGGAGTCGAAGGTCAGCTCGGCGATGAGGTAGTAGGGCGGGGTGCTCCCGTCCATGGAGTCGAGCTTGCGGTAGGTCCAGCCCCGAACGCCCTCGATCTTGTCGACGAGGGGGGCGTGCGTGTCCTGGTAGTGGGAGTCGAACGCTGCGGGGTCCTCGGGCTGACCGTAGAGGACGGTGAGGATGTGCATCGGCTCACTCTGCGGCCCACCGACGTCGGTCGCACCCTCCGCCCGGAGGGGGACACCGACCAGGAACCGGGGGGAGTGTCGATCCTGCCGCTTCTGTGCGGCACGATCGACACTCCCGGCACGGTGCAGCGCGCGTGCTTCTTCCTCACGCCCCTGCCGCCACCCTTGCGAGCGGGAGGGTTCTCGGGCGGCCCGCACCTGGGAGGGTCAGCGGCGTGCGGACGGGATCCGCGGACGCCGCTCCGCGCGCAGGTGGTAGATCACCGCGGGGAGCACGACGACGGCCAGGTAGGGCAACCCCAGCAGCGGGAGCACGAAGAGCAGGGCGAGCCCGAGCAGCATGAGGACGAGGGCCGCCGTCGGGCTGAGGACCGCGTCGCGGACCTTGGTGACCAGGCCTGTGGCGACGCGGCCGGCGGTGTCGCGGGTGCGATCGGCCGCCGGGGGGGACGGCGCGGCCGAGGTGGAGCGGGCGAGGAGGGGAGTACCGGAGGGCCAGGGCAGTGCCATCGGAGAGTTGCGTTCCTTCGGGTCGAGCGTGAGTAGGGGAGCGGGCTCGCGTCGTCGGCGTGCCGGCGTAGCGATGGACGCACGGACGTCGACCCGGTTGCGAGGGCCTGGTGACGAACGGGCAACGATCGACCTCGGTCACGCGTTCCCGCTGTCGTCGCTCGTTGCGAGTATCCGGTCGTCACCCACACCGAGGTATTCCTCGGTCGGGTGACCCGGCCTCCGCGATCCGCGCTGCTCGGACCGATCCCGCTGCCAGGAGGCCCCCATGATCACCACCGACGACGACGGTCCCGTCGACCCCACGACGCTGAGCATCGGCGTCCTGGGCGGCACCGGCGCCCAGGGCAAGGGCCTGGTGCTGCGCTGGGCGGCGGCGGGCATCCACGTCGTCGTCGGGTCGCGGGCGGCGGATCGCGCGGACGCCGCGGCGGCGCAGTACCGAGAGGCCACCGGCGTCGAGCACGTCACCGGCGCCGACAACGCGACCTGCGCCGCGCAGTCCGACGTCGTCCTGGCCGCCGTGCCGTGGGAGTCGCACGCCGGGACGCTCACGGGCCTCGTCGAGCCCCTCCGCGGCAAGATCCTCATCGACTGTGTCAACGCGATCGGCTTCGACGAGTCGGGCCCGTACCCGCTGCCGGTGGAGGAGGGCAGCGTCGCGCGGCAGGCCGAGGCGCTGCTTCCCGGGACGCGGGTGACCGCGGCCTTCCACCACGTGTCGTCGGTCCTGCTGTCGGACCTGTCGAGGGCCGAGGTGGACTGCGATGTGCTCGTGCTCGGCGACGACCGGGAGGCCACCGACGTCGTCCGCGCCCTCGCCGACGCCATCCCCGGCGTCCGCGGCGTCTATGGGGGCCGGCTGCGCAACGCCTACCAGGTCGAGTGCCTCACGGCGAACCTCATCGCGATCAACCGCCGCTACAAGGTCCACGCCGGGATCAGGATCACCGACCTGGGGTGAGGCGCAGTGCCGCGCTCGTGCGCGTCAGTCGAACCCGTGCTCCGGGCCCGGGTAGGCGCCGTCGCGGACCTCCTGCGCGAACTGCGCCGCGGCACCGCCGAGCACCCCGGCGAGGTCGGCGTAGCGCTTGACGAACCGCGGCACCCGGCCGGTGTTCAGTCCGGCCATGTCGGGCCAGACGAGGACCTGCGCGTCGCACTCGGGCCCGGCGCCGATACCGACCGTGGGCACGGTGAGCTCGGCGGTCACGCGCTTGGCCACGAGCATCGGCACCATCTCGAGCACGACGGCGAACGCGCCGGCCTCCTGCACCGCGACGGCGTCGGCAAGGAGCTTGTCCGCTCCCGGGCCGCGACCCTGGACCCGGAAGCCGCCGAGGGCGTGCTCGCTCTGCGGGGTGAACCCGAGGTGGGCCATGACCGGGATGCCGGCGTCGACGAGGGCGCGGATCCGGTCGCCGTAGTGGGCGCCGCCCTCGAGCTTGACCGCGTGCGCCCCGCCCTCCTTCATGAAGCGGACCGCGGTCTCGACGGCCTGGGCGGCGGAGACCTGGTAGCTGCCGAAGGGGAGGTCGGCGACGACGAGCGCGCGGGTCGCCCCGCGGACGACGGCGCGGGTGAGCATGAGCAGCTCCTCGACCGAGACCCCGACGGTGGAGTCGTAGCCGAGAACGTTGTTCGCTGCGGAGTCCCCGACCAGCAGCACCGGCACCCCGGCGGAGTCGAACACCTTGGCGGTGGGGAAGTCGTAGGCGGTGAGCATCGGCCACCGCTCGCCCCGGTCCTTCATCTGCTGGAGGTGGTGCACCCGGACGCGGCGGGGAGGTGCGACCGCCTGCGGTCCGGGAGAAGGAGTCGCGGCCTTGTCGGGTGACGTCATCGTCGGTTCCGTCCTGCCTCGAGGCCCGCGCGGCGGGTCCCCGGGCTGCGAGGGGAGTGAACTGCGAGAGCGAGCGTGGCACCCCGCGCACGCAGCAGCGCCCGCGATGGGACCAGCATCACGGCCGACCCTCGCGCCACGGCCTCCTCGCGCCACGGCCTCCTCGCGCCACCTCCTCCCGCTACCGCCTCACGGTGGGGTCACGGCCGTTTGCGACGATCCGGCGGTGACCGACCCCGAGGGCGCCCGCCGCCGACGCGCCGGTCTCGGCCCCGCGGTCGGAGTTGCGGTGCTGGCGATCCTCCTCGCCGGTTGCGCCCAGGCGGTGCCCCCGACGCCGCCCCCGACGCCCCGGCCCCCCGCCACGGTGGGCGCCCCGTCCGCGCTCGCGGCCTACTACGGCCAGACCCTCGCGTGGGGACCATGCCTGCCCTTCGCCGCCACCGATGAGCAGCGGCTGGCCTACATCGATCCGACACTGCGGTGCAGTCGCCTGCGCGTCCCGCTCGACTACGCCGCGCCGGGCGGTCGCGACGCGGAGATCGCCGTGCTGCGCAGCCGCGCGTCGTCGGGGGACGCCGGGCGCATCGGCTCGCTCGTGGTCAACCCCGGGGGACCGGGGGCGTCGGGGGTGGAGACAGCCGCGGCGCTCGGCCCGGTCGTGGCCGGCACCGAGATCGGCCAGCGCTTCGACCTCGTCGGCTTCGACCCCCGCGGCACCGGCGCGAGCACGCCAACGATCCGTTGCCTCACCGCCACCGAGCAGGACGCCGAACGGCTCACCGACGACACCGACCCCTCCCCCCGGGGCGTCGCGGAGGCCGAGGCCGATGCGCGCGAGTTCGCCGACGACTGCGCCGCCCGCACCGGCGTCGACGTGCTGGCCAACCTGGGCACCCGCGACGTCGCGCGGGACATGGACGTGCTGCGGGCCGCCCTCGGCGACCGCGGGCTCTCCTACCTCGGCTACTCCTACGGGACCCGGATCGGCGCCACCTACGCCGAGCAGTTCCCGGCGAACGTCCGGGCGATGGTGCTCGACGGCGCGGTCGACCCGGACGCCGACCCGACCGAGGCCGTGATCGCCCAGGGCGCGGGGTTCCAGGGCACGTTCGAGGCGTTCGCCCGCGACTGCGCGACCCACCCCGACTGCCCGTTGGGGACCGACCCGGCGCAGGCGACGACCCGCTTCCAGCAACTCACGCACCCGCTCATCGGTCGTCCGCTGCCGCTGCCCGGCGGCCGCCTGTTCTCCTACGACGACGCCCTGCAGGGCACCGTCCAGGCGATGTACTCCGAAACGCTGTGGCCGCCGCTGCGCGCCGGGCTCACCGACCTCACGCGCGGCAGCGGCGCCCGGCTCATGACGCTCGCCGACGAGTACTACGACCGCGGGCCCGATGGGCAGTACTCGCCGCAGCAGGACGCGTTCACCGCGATCCGCTGCGTCGACGTCCCCCGGCTCACCGATCCGACGCAGGCGCTCGACCGGGCCCGGCGATACGACGACGCCGCGCCGTTCCTGGCCAGCGGCCGCGGGCCGTCGGCGGCCCGGGACCAGTGCGCGTTCTGGCCGGTGCCGCCGACGTCGGTCCCGCATGTCCCGCAGGTCGGCGGGCTCGCTCCGCCGCTGGTGGTGTCCACGACCGGCGACCCCGCGACGCCGTACCAGGCGGGGGTGGAGCTGGCCCGGGCGCTGAACGGCTCATTGCTGACCAAGGTGGGCGAGGAGCACACCGCGACGTTCGGGGGCTATCCCTGCGTCGACCGCGCCGTCACCCGCTATCTCGTCGACCGGACGCCCGCACCACCGGGCGCGACCTGCCCCGCCCGGTGACCGTGTCGGGTATCGCGATCTCCCCCCGTCCTCCTTAGGGTCGGGACCATGGTCCGTCAGCAGGAGTTCGTCCTCCGCACCCTCGAGGAACGCGACATCCGCTTCGTGCGGCTGTGGTTCACCGACGTGCTGGGCTACCTCAAGTCGGTCGCGGTCGCCCCGGCCGAGCTCGAGGGGGCGTTCGCCGAGGGCATCGGCTTCGACGGGTCGGCCATCGAGGGCTTCAGCCGGGTCTACGAGTCCGACATGATCGCCAAGCCCGACCCGTCGACGTTCCAGGTGCTGCCCTGGGAGACCGCCGAGGGCGGGAACTACTCGGCCCGCATGCTCTGCGACATCACCATGCCCGACGGCTCGCCGTCATGGGCCGACCCGCGCCACGTGCTGCGCCGGTCGTTGTCGAAGGCGGCGGAGGCCGGGTTCACCTGCTACGTGCACCCCGAGATCGAGTTCTACCTGCTGCGCGACCTGCCCGGCGACGGGACGCCGCCGATCCCCGCCGACACGGGCGGGTACTTCGACCAGGCCAGCCACGACGCCGCGCCGCACTTCCGCCGCCGCTGCATCGAGGCGCTGGAGGCGATGGGCATCTCGGTGGAGTTCAGCCACCACGAGGGCTCGCCGGGCCAGCAGGAGATCGACCTGCGCTACGCCGACGCGCTCTCCATGGCCGACAACATCATGACCTTCCGCTATCTGGTGAAGGAGGTCGCGATCACCCAAGGGGTGCGGGCCTCCTTCATGCCCAAGCCCTTCACCGAGCATGCCGGCTCGGCGATGCACACCCACGTGAGCCTCTTCGAGGGTGACCAGAACGCCTTCCACGACGCCTCGGAGCCCTTCGAGCTCTCCAAGACCGGCAAGGCGTTCGTGGCCGGCGTCCTGCGCCACGCCGGCGAGATGTCGGCCGTGACCAACCAGTTCGTCAACTCCTACAAGCGCCTCGTGGTCGGTGGGGAGGCCCCGACCGCGGTGTGCTGGGGCCACGCCAACCGTTCCGCGTTGGTGCGGGTGCCGATGTACTCGCCGGGCAAGTCCTCGTCGCGGCGCGTGGAGGTGCGCACGATCGACACCGCCGCGAACCCCTACCTGGCCTACGCGGTGATCCTCGGGGCCGGGCTCAAGGGCATCGCCGAGGGCTACGAGCTGCCCCCGGCGGCCGAGGACAACGTGTGGTCGCTGACCGAGAACGAGCGTCGGGCGATGGGCTACGAGTCGCTGCCGCAGAACCTCGACGGTGCCCTCACCGTGCTCGAGGGCTCCGAGCTGATGGCCGAGATCCTCGGTGAGCACGTCTTCGACTTCTTCCTGCGCAACAAGCGCGCCGAGTGGGACGCCTACCGCCGCAACGTCACGCCGTACGAACTGGCGACCTACCTGCCGGTCCTGTGAGATCGCCGGAGGCCCGGTCGCCGGAGGCCCGGCCGCCGGAGGCACAGCGCGCCCGTCACCGGGCCCCTGCCCGGCTCGGTCTCACCGATCCGGACGCCGGCCCGCGCCTGCGGGCCCTCGGGTGGTGGGACGGGGACGCCCCGGTCGACGACGCCGCCCTCGTGGTGTGGGCCCTGGCCCGTAGCCCCGACCCCGACCTCGCCCTGGCCACGCTCGAACGGCTCCGCGACGCCGCGGGCACCGGGTGGTCGGCGCTCGACGCTGCGTTGCGCGCCGACCAGGGTCTGCGGGGGCGCCTGCTCGGGGTCGCCGGCGGGTCGACGGCGCTCGGCGACCACCTCGTCGCGCATCCCGACCGCTGGCGCCTGCTGCGCACCGTCGCGGGCGGGGGACCGGGGCGCGTGTTCGACCCGTCCGGGCTGGCCGACCTCGACGCGCGGACCCGGACCTTCCTCGATGCCGTCGGCGCCGACGCCGACGCCGACGTCCCGATCGCCCGCATCACCGCCGCCGCCGCGGTCGAGCTGCTGCGGCTGGCCTGGCGCGACGACGTCTTGTTGCTCGCGGCGACCGACCTGCAAGCGGTGTCGGAACCGGAGCTGCCGATTTTGCCGGTCGACCTCGTCGCCGCGGCCCTCGCCGACCTCGCCTCCGCCGGCCTGCGGGCCGCCCTGGCCGTCGCGCACGCCGAGGTGGCGGGGCGGTCCGGGACCGGGGCGTACGTCCCGCCGCGGCTCGCGGTCATCGGCATGGGCAAGTGCGGGGGCCGCGAGCTCAACTACGTCTCCGACGTCGACGTGGTGTTCGTGGGGGAGGGCTCAGCCGACACCGTGGCCGAGGCGACCCGCGTCGCGGCGGGCACGATGCGGGTCGCCACCGAGGCGTTCCTGGAGATCGACGCGAACCTGCGTCCGGAGGGCCGCTCGGGCGCATTGGTGCGCACCCTCGCCGGGCACGTGTCCTACTACCGCCGCTGGGCCAAGACCTGGGAGTTCCAGGCCCTGCTCAAGGCCCGGCCGGTGGCCGGCGACGAGGCGCTCGGCCGGGCCTACGGCGACGCGCTCACCCCCATGGTGTGGGCCGCCGCAGAGCGCGCGGACTTCGTGGCCGACGTCCGCGCCATGCGTCGCCGCGTCGTCGACCACATCCGCGCCGACCACGCCGACCGCGAGCTCAAGCTCGGCCGGGGCGGGCTGCGTGATGTGGAGTTCGCCGTGCAGCTGCTGCAGCTCGTGCACGGGCGCGGCGACGAGACGCTGCGCGGGCAGAACACCCTGGAGGCCCTCGCGGCGCTCGCCGAGGGCGGCTACGTCGGACGGGACGACGCGGCCAACCTGGCGGCGTCGTACCGCTTCCTCCGGATGCTCGAGCACCGCGTGCAGCTGCAGCGCCTACGACGCACGCACCTGCTCCCCACCCCCGACGACACCGCCGGTCTGCGCTGGCTGGCCCGTGCGGCCAAACTGCGCCCCGACGGGTCCCGCGACACCGTCGGTGTCCTCAACGCCGAGCTCGCCCGCCAGACGGTTCGGGTGCGGCGCCTGCACGAGAAGCTCTTCTACCGCCCGCTGCTGGAGTCGGTGGCGCGGGTGCCCACCGAGGAGCTCGTGCTCACCGCCGGGTCGGCGACGCGGCGGCTGGCCGCTCTGGGCTGGACCTCACCGCAGGGTGCGCTGGGGCACATCACCGCGCTGACCTCCGGGGTGAGCCGGGCGAGCCGCATCCAGAAGGCGCTGCTGCCGGTGCTGCTCGACGCGCTCGGGCACACTGCCGACCCCGACCACGGCCTGCTCGCGTACCGGAAGGTGTCGGAGGCGCTCGCCGACACCCCGTGGTTCCTCGGGCTGCTGCGCGACGAGGGCGTGGCCGCGGAGCGGCTCATGTACGTGCTGGGGACCTCGCGCTGGGCCGCGGAGATGATGCCGCGCTCTCCGGAGGTGCTGCGCCTGCTCGCCGGGACCGGGCCCGACGCCGCCCTCGTCGCCCGCGACCCCGCGGAGGTGGCGTCGTCGTCGCGGGCCGCGGTCGCCCGCCACGCCGACCCGGTCGCGGCCGGACAGGTCCTGCGCTCGCTGCGCCGGATCGAGCTGCTGCGAGTGGCCTGCGCCGACCTGCTCGGGATGATGGAGGCCCCGACCGTGTGCGCGGCCCTCTCCCAGGTCTGGGTCGGGGTGCTGCAGGCCGCGCTCGAGGCGGCAGAGCGGGGCGTGCTGGGCGGCGAGGCACCGCCGGCGCGCGTTGCGGTCATCGGGTTGGGTCGCCTCGGCGGCGGCGAGCTGGGCTACGGCTCCGACGCCGACGTCCTCGTCGTCTGCGACCCGGTCCCGGGCGCCTGTGAGCGGGACGCCCTGCGCTTTGCCACGCGCGTGGTGGAGAACGTCACCGCCGCGCTCGGCGCCCCCAGCCCTGACCCGCCGCTCGAGGTGGACACCAAGCTGCGCCCCGAGGGCCGATCCGGTCCGCTCGTGCGGACGCTGAGCTCCTACCGGGACTACTACCGGCGCTGGGGCGAGACATGGGAGCGCCAGGCCCTGCTGCGGGCGCGGGCCGTGGCCGGCGACGCCGCGCTCGGGCGCGAGTTCGAGGACATGATCGCGCCGCTGCGCTACCCGCCCGAGGGTCTCGACGCGGCGTCGGCGACCGAGATTCGGCGGATCAAGGCGCGCGTCGACACCGAGCGGCTGCCCCGCAGCGCCGACCGCGCCCTGCACACCAAGCTCGGCACCGGCGGCCTCGCGGACGTCGAGTGGACGATCCAGCTGCTGCAGCTCCAGCACGCCGGCGTGGACCCGTCGCTGCGCACCCCGTCCACGCTCGAGGCCCTCGAGGCGGCGTCGAAGGCGGGGTGGCTCGACCCTGCGGACGCCGCGGCGCTCACCACGGGCTGGACCATGGCCACGCACGCCCGCGCCGTCGCGACGCTGGTGCGCGGGAAGCCGACCGACCAGGTGCCGCGCTCGGGTCGCGACCTCGCGGGCGTCGCGTCGGCGATGGGCTACCCCGACGACGCCGACCCGGGGCAGTTCGTCGACGACTACCGTCGCGCCACCCGTCACGCCCGCGCCGTGGTGGACCGGGTGTTCTATCGGGTCGACTGAGCAGGCGCGGGCTCACCGCGCGAGGTGGGCCAGGTCGAGGGTGGCCGGGAACGGCTCGGTCAACTCGACGGTCGTCCCGACGGCGATCTCGCGGTAGACCTCGCCGTCGAGCGCGTGGAGGTGCCCGACGGGAGCCCCGGGGTGCTGTTCGACCCGGAGGTACCAGGGGATCCCGGACTGGGCGTAGAGCTGGGGCTTCAGCGCCCGGTCCATCGCCGCGTCGCCGGGGCTGACGACCTCGACGGCGAGTCGGACACGTCGCACGTCGTTGACCGTGGCGTCCATGTCGGCGTTCTCCAGCACCACCACGTCCGGGATCAGGATCCGGCCCGGGAGCAACCGTATGTTCGCGGACTCCAGGACCTCCCAGGGAGCGGGGGCCACGACGTCCAGGGCGGCGCAGAGCCGGAATCCGAGCTTCTGGTGCCGGTTGGACCCGGACGGGCTCATCACGAGGCTGCCGTCCACGAGCTCGATGTGGCGGTCGAGGGGGAGGGCGAGGAAGTCCTCCTCGGTCCACGGGCCGGCGTGCTCGAACGGGTCGATGTGGTGCTCGGGGGCGGCCACGGTTCCTCCTCTCCGCTGGTCCGGGGGTCATGGTCGCACTCTGACATGGCCCACCGACACGCACGACGGCCCGGCACGCCGTCGCGGGTGCCGGGCCATCGTGGTCGACCGAGCGCGATCAGCAGTTGTAGTACAGCTCGAACTCGTAGGGGTGCGGACGCAGGCGCAGCCCCGTGATGTCGTCGCGCTTGAGCTCGACCCACTTCTCGATCAGGTCGGAGGTGAACACGCCCCCCTCGAGGAGGTAGTCGTGGTCGGCCTCGAGGTTGTCGATCGCGACCTCCAGCCCGGCGGGGACCTGCGCGATGTCGGCCGCCTCCTCGGGCGGGAGCTCGTAGAGGTCCTTGTCGACCGGGCTCGGCGGCTCGATCTTGTTCCGGATGCCGTCGAGGCCCGCCATCATCATGGCCGCGAACGACAGGTACGGGTTGCCCGACGAGTCGGGGCAGCGGAACTCCAGGCGCTTGGCCTTCGGATTGTTGCCCGTGATCGGGATGCGGACGCAGGCCGAGCGGTTGCGGTTGGAGTACACGAGGTTGATCGGAGCCTCGAAGCCGGGCACCAGGCGGTGGTAGGAGTTGATCGTGGGGTTGGTGAACGCCACCAGGCTCGGTGCGTGGTGCAGGATGCCGCCGATGTAGTGGCGGCCCATGTCCGAGAGCCCGGCGTAGCCGTTCTCGTCGTAGAAGAGGGGCTCCCCGCCCTTGAACAGTGACTGGTGGCAGTGCATGCCCGAGCCGTTGTCGCCGGCGAGCGGCTTCGGCATGAAGGTCACGGTCTTGCCGGCCTGCCACGCGGTGTTCTTGACGATGTACTTGAACAGCTGCAGGTCGTCCGCGGCGTGCAGGAGGGTGTTGAACTTGTAGTTGATCTCGGCCTGGCCGCCGGTGCCGACCTCGTGGTGCAGCTTCTCCAGCGAGAAGCCGGAGTTGATGAGGTTGGTGCCGATCGCTGCGCGCAGGTCGGAGGTCTGGTCGGTGGGCTCGACCGGGAAGTAGCCGCCCTTGGCCGCGATCTTGTTGCCCTTGTTCTGGCCCGCCTCGAGCGCTCCGGTCCGCCACGCGCCCTCGACCGCGTCGACCTCGTAGAAGGTGCCGTTCATCCGCGAGTCGTAGCGGACCGAGTCGAAGATGTAGAACTCGGCCTCGGGACCGAAGAAGCAGGTGTCGGCCACGTCGACGGTGGAGAGGAAGTTCTCCGCCTTGCGCGCCACGTTGCGCGGGTCGCGGCTGTAGGCCTCGAGCGTGAGCGGGTCGTGGACGAAGAAGTTCATGTTGAGGGTCTTCTGCGCCCGGAACGGGTCGATCTGCGAGGTGACCGGGTCGGGCAGGAGCGTCATATCCGACTCGTTGATGGTCTGGAAGCCGGTGATCGACGAACCGTCGAACGCGAGGCCGTCGGTGAAGACATCCTCGCTGAACCCCGCGGCCGGGACGGTGAAGTGCTGCATCTGCCCCGGGAGGTCACAGAAGCGGACGTCGACGTACTGAACCCCCTCGTCCGAGATGTACTTGAAGACCTCGTCGGAATTGGTGAACACCCTCGGTGTCTCCTTCACGCTCGGGGACGGCGGACCGCGTTCGGGGTTGGAGGGAAGCGGCCCTCTCGGGCACAGGACGCTAGGGTGCACCCGTTGCTCGTCTGTCACCGCCATGTTTCGCAGCAGTTAACGGCACACGCGTGCGCGTCGACGCGCAGGCACGCGACGGGCCCGGGAGTCCGTAGCCTGTCACAGTGACGTGGTTCCGGGAATGGCTCCAGGGCGGGCCCGTCGACACGGCTCCGGCCACGGCGCCCGACGCCCGTCCCGCCGCTGGGCCCGCCGCTGGGGCCGGGGCCGAGGACGAGGACGGCTACCCGGGGCAGGACTTCGGACTCCCGGTCGCAGGACCCGACTCGGTGGCGACGCTCCCCCTGCGCGGTGGGCAGTTCCTGCTCGACCTGGTGATCGCGGGCGTCGTCGCCGCGCTCGTCGCCTTCCCCGCGCCGCCCTATCTGAGCCTCGCGGTGTGGGCCGCGCTCGTGTGGCTGCCCGTCGCCGTGGTGGGGCGGACGCCGGCGATGGCCCTGATGGGCATGCGCGTCGCGCGGGTGGACGGCGCCGCGTCGATCGGGCCGTTCTGGGCGCTGGCGCGCACCGTTTCGCTCTTCTTCATCGTGCCGGCGTTCATCGTCGACCGCGACGCCCGCGGCCTGCAGGACCGGGTCAGCCGGACGATCGTCCTCCGCAGCCGCTGACGACGTGATCAGCGGCGGCGTGCGGTCCGCTGCATGCCCTTGACCGAAGCGCCCTTCGGCATCGGCCCCTTCGGCATCGCGGGACCACCCTGCGTGGTGAGCGCCGCGAGCCGCTTCTCCACGACGTCCATCTGCTCGCGGCTGATGTTGCGTGGCAGCTTCGACATGTGCCGCTGCAACTTCGCGAGGGGGACCTGCCCCTCCTCGTCGCCCATCGTGAGCTCGTAGATGGGCACCTGGCCGACGATGCGGGAGACCCGCTTCTTCTCCTGGCCGAGGAGTCCCCGGACACGGTGCGCCACGCCCTCGCCGACGAGGACCACGCCCGGGCGGCCGATGACACGGTGCACCACGTCGAGGTGCGTGGTGCCCGCGACGGCCTGCGTCACGCGCCACTGCCCACGCATGTTGCTCAGCGCCCACCCGGCGGCCCCGGGCTGCCCCTCGGCCTTGGCGTAGACGTTGCGCTGGACGCGGCGCCCGAAGATGACGACGGCGAGGAGGACGCCGAGCAGGATGCCGGTGGGCAGCAGGAACCACTCCTGGCCGATGAGCAGGCCCGCTCCGAACGCGACGGCGGCGGTGCCGACGACCGCGCCGATGATCAGCGGCAGCAGCGCCTTGTCCTCGCGGCGCTGCATCTGGAACGCCTGCCAGAGCTGGGAGAAGCGCTCCTTGCGCGCGGTGCGGGCGGACTGCTTGGCCGCCTTCTTCTCGTCCTTCGAGAGCTTGGGCTTCGCTGCCCTCGTCCCTGCGCCCTTCGCGCCGGGGCGGTCCTGCTTCGGGGCCATGCTCCCAGTCTGCCCTACGGGACCGACGTCAGCGTCGGCGTGCCAGCACCGCGCCGACCTCCTGGCGGGCCTCGCCCTCGTCGGCGAGCTCGGCCATGCCCGCGGGCAGCTCCTCGCCGCGGGCGAGCTTCGCCTGCGCGTAGAGGCGGCCGGCCCGGTACGAGGAGCGCACCAGCGGCCCGGCCATGACGCCGAAGAAGCCGATGCGCTGCGCGTCGTCGCGGTGGGTGACGAACTCCTCGGGCCGGACCCAGCGCTCGACGGGGTGGTGACGCGGCGTCGGGCGTAGGTACTGCGTCAGCGTCAGCAGGTCGCAGCCCGCGTCGTGCAGGTCGCGCATCGCGGCGGTGACCTCCTCGGGCGTCTCGCCCATGCCGAGGATGAGGTTCGACTTGGTGACCAGCCCGGCCTCGCGGGCCGCGCGGATCACCGCGAGGGAGCGCTCGTAGCGGAAGCCGGGACGGATGCGGCGGAAGATGCGGGGCACCGTCTCGAGGTTGTGGGCGAGCACCTCGGGCGTGGCGTCGAAGACCGGTCCGAGCTGCTCGGGGCGGTTGTCGAAGTCCGGGATGAGCAGCTCGACGCCGGTGCCGGGGTTGTGCTCGTGGACCTGCCGCACGGTCTCGGCGTAGAGCCACGACCCGCCGTCGTCGAGGTCGTCGCGGGCGACGCCGGTGATCGTGGAGTAGCGCAGACCCATCTGGCGGACCGACTCGGCGACCCTGCGCGGCTCGTCGCGGTCGAGAGCGGCGGGCCGGCCGGTGTCGATCTGGCAGAAGTCACAGCGGCGGGTGCACTGCTCGCCACCGATGAGGAACGTCGCCTCGCGGTCCTCCCAGCACTCGAAGATGTTGGGGCAGCCCGCCTGCTCGCACACGGTGGCGAGGCCGGAGCTCGAGACCAGGCCCTTGAGCTCGGTGAAGTTCGGGCCGGTGGAGAACCGCGTGCGGATCCACTCGGGCTTGCGTTCGATCGGTGTCTGGGCGTTGCGCGCCTCGAGCCGCAGCAACTTGCGTCCCTCGGGCTGCACGGAGCCGGTCGCGGTCACCACGACGAGGGTACCCGCGGGGCGCGGGCCCGTGGCCACGTCGCGGTGACCGGCCCGCCACTACCCTCGGCCTTCGTGGACCTCCGGATTTTCACCGAGCCCCAGCAGGGCGCCTCCTACGGGGATCTGCTGCGTGTGGCCCGGACGGCGGAGGACGCGGGCTACGATGCCTTCTTCCGGTCCGACCACTTCCTCGCCATGGGCGAGGCGAACGGCCTACCGGGCCCCACCGACGCCTGGCTCACCCTCGCCGGTCTCGCCCGGGAGACCACCCGGATCCGCCTCGGCACGCTGATGACCGCGGCGACCTTCCGGCTCCCGGGTCCGCTCGGGATCGCCATCGCCCAGGTCGACCAGATGTCGGGCGGGCGGGTGGAGCTCGGCATCGGCGCCGGCTGGTACGAGGCCGAGCACCGCGCCTACGGGATCCCCTTCCCCTCGCTCGGCGACCGTTTCGGGATGCTCACCGAGCAGCTGGAGATCCTCATGGGTGCCTGGCGGACCCCGGCGGGCGTGCCGTTCACCCACGAGGGCGAGCACTACACCTTCACCGGCAGCCCGGGCCTCCCCAAGCCGATGCAGGACCCGCACCCACCGATCATCGTGGGGGGCGCCGGCGCCCGCCGGACGCCGGCCCTGGCCGCACGGTATGCGGCGGAGTTCAACGTGCCCTTCGCGGGGGTCGACGAGACGGTGGAGCAGAACGCGCGCGTCGATGCGGCGTGCCGGCGCATCGACCGCGACCCCACGACGCTGCGGCGCTCGATGGCGCAGGTGGTGTGCGCCGGGCACGACGACGCCGAGGTGTCCCGGCGGGCCCGGGCCATCGGGCGGGAGCCCGACGAGCTCCGGGCCCACGGTCTCGCCGGGTCGCCGTCCCAGATCGTCGACACGCTGTGCCGGATCACCGAGCGCTCCCGCACCGACCGCGTCTACCTGCAGATCCTCGACCTCGCCGACCTCGACCACGTCGAGCTGATCGCGGCCGAGGTGGCCCCGCAGCTGCCGTGACCGGCGCGCCGGTCAGGATCGGCTGGCGAAGTCCCGGGTCCAGTAGTAGCCGGGGTCGCCCAGTCCGAGGCCGTTCTCGGAGAAGCTGCAGTTGAGGATGTTGGCCCGGTGGCCGGGAGTTCATCCACGCGGCCATGACGTCGTTCGCCGCGCGGTAGCCGTAGTGTGCGGCATCGGGCTCAGCACGGCCATCACGCTCGTCCATGTGGCCTAGCGAGCGTGCGAGCGATCACTGATAGCGGACGAACGGTCGCTCCCCGTGACCACATCGGCGTAGGGCGCGTCGAGGGCGTCGAGGACGGCAGCTCGAACCGCGAGCCGCACATCGTCGACGCCGACACGCCGGCCGAGCTCGGCGCTCAGGCTCGTCACGCCGGCGTCCCGGATGCCGCACGGCACGATGGCGCCGAACGCGCCGAGGTCGGGGTCCCCGTTGAGGGCGAAGCCGTGGAGGGTGACGCCGCGCGCGACGCGGACGCCGATGGCCGCGATCTTGCGCTCTGGCCCGCGTACGTCCGCGGGCAGCCACACGCCGCTGCGTCCCTCGACCCGGGCGACCGGCAGCCCGTACCCGGCGCACACGGCGATCAGCGCGTGCTCGAGCCGCCGCACGTGCTCGACGACGTCGACCGGCTGCCCGAGCATCACGATCGGGTAGCCGACGAGCTGACCGGGCCCGTGCCAGGTGATCCGACCGCCGCGGTCGACGTCGATCACCGGGGTGCCGTCGACCGGCCGGTCCGCGGGTTCGGTCCGGCGACCGGCCGTGTAGACGCTGGGGTGCTCGAGGAGCATGAGCACGTCGGGGCCGGTCCCGGCGACGCGGGCGTCGGCGTGGGCGCGTTGCTGCGCCCACGCGTCGGTGTAGTCGACGACGCCGAGCTCGTGCACCGCCACCGGGTCCGTGGTGGCGCGGTGCGCGCGCCGCGACGGGACGGGCCCGATGGCCGGGGACGACGGGGACACCGCGATCATGCCCGGGACGCTACCCCCGCCGAGACTCGCCGAGGTGGGCGAGCGCGGCCCGGGCGGTGCGGCGGCCGGAGACGAGGGCGCCCTGCACGGAGGGGGTGTCGCGGTGGTCGCCGGCGACGAAGAGCCCGTCGGAGACCTCGACCGGGTGGCGCAGCCCCGCGGGGGTCGGTGGGGTCGCCGCGGGCAGCGCACGGGGGATCTCCACCGTGCGCAACGCCTCCCACGACGTGGTGGACACCCCCCAGATGCGCTCGAGCTCGCGCCGCAGCCGTGCTTCCGGCAGGCCCGCGGACCCGAGCACGGTGGAGGACACGAGGTGGCGGTGGTCGGGGGAGTAGGACGCCGCCGCCGCCGTGAGCACCATCGTGTTGACCACCGGTCCGCCTGCGCCGTCGAGGTGCAGCAGTCCCTGACGCGTGGGGGGATCGGCGGTCACGTGGTAGTGCGTGGTGAGCGCGAACGGGCGCGGGGCCGCGAGCCGACCGGGCAGGAGGCCCGCGGCGTCGCCCCCTTCGGTCGCGACGATCACGGCGCCGGCCCGGACCCGGCCGGCGTGGGTGACCACTTCCCCGGGCGCGACGCTGCGGACCGGGGTGTCCAGGTGGACCGTCCCCGGGGGTAGCCGCGCGGCGAGGTGGGTGGTCATCGCACCGATGCCGCGCGCGGGCAGCGTGAGGTCGCCGAGTGCGAAGCTGCGCCAGAAGAGTGACAGCACCCGCGACGAGGTCTCGAGGTCGTGGTCGCCGAGCACCCCGGAGAGGAACGGCCGCAGGAAACGCTCGGTCGCGGCGCCCCCGAGGCCCCAGCGCGCGAGGTCCTCGCGTGCCGGCCGCTCACGCATCCGGGCCTGCCGCGACGGCGGCATCACGAGTGACCGCAGGGAGAAGCCGACGACGCCGAGCTTGGCCCGGAACGGGATGAGCCCGTCGACGGTGGTGCGCGGCGCCCACGAGGGCTTGCGACGAGGGTCCGCGAGGCGGTGCAGCGCTCCGTCGGCGTCGCGCACCGCGGCGCCGGGGACGAACCGACGCAGGTCGAGCGAGTCGAGATCGACCGCCTCTCGCAGCGCCGGGTAGGAGGTGTTGAGGATCTGGAAGCCCCGGTCGACGAGGAACCCGTCGACGACGTCGGTGCGCACGCGGCCGCCGACGCCGTCGGAGGCCTCGCACACCGCGACCGACCGTCCGGTGGCGGCAACGGTGCGGGCGGCGTTGAGCCCAGCCAGGCCGGCGCCGACGACGACGACGTCGACCTCGTCAGGGGGTCCCCCAGCGCCCAGGAGCCCGGCGCCCAGGAGCCCAGCGCTCGTGATCGGGCTGCTCATGACTCCAGCACGGCCGTCAGCGCCGCGCCGACGGTCGCGTGCCGGAAGGAGTACCCGGACCGCTCGAGCACCGCCGGCAGGACTCGCTGGCTCACGAGGACGCCCTCGTCGGCGAACTCCCCGAGGGCGATCCGCAGGGCGAACGCGGGCACCGGCAGCATCGCTGGACGGCGCATCTGCTCGGCCAGCACGCGGGTGAACTCGGCGTTGGTGACGGGAACGGGCCCCGTGGCGTTGAGCGGGCCGGCCACTGCGTCGTGCTCCAGCGCGTGGCGGATCGCGCCCACCTCGTCGTCGAGGGAGATCCATGGCTGGTACTGCTTCCCGCTGGCCAGCCGCCCGCCCAGGCCCACGCTGAAGAGCGGCTTCATCTGGCCCATCAGCCCGCCGGCCTGGGAGAGCACGAGCCCGGTGCGGACGGTGACGACGCGTGCCCCGGCCTCGTGCGCGGGGCGGGTCGCGTTCTCCCAGTCCCGGCACAGGTCGGCGAGGAGCCCGCCGCCGCTCGTCGAGGACTCGTCGACGGCGACCGAGCCGGTATCGCCGTACCAGCCGACCGCCGACCCGTTGATCAAGACCGGGACACCCTCGGCGGCGACCGCACGCGCCAGCGTGTCGGTGGGCACCATCCGGCTGTCGCGCAGCTCCTGCTTGTAGGCCCCCGTCCAGCGCTTGTCGGCGATGCCCACGCCACAGAGGTTGATGACCGCGTCGACGCCGTCCAGGGCGCCGGGCTCCACGTGGCCCGCGGGCGGGTCCCAGCCCCGCTCGTCGGGGGCCTGCGGTGCCCGTCGGACCAGCCGGACGACATCGTGCCCGGCTCCCCGCAGGTGCGGCACCAGGGCGGTACCGATGAGACCGGACGATCCGGCGATGACGACGCGCATGGGGTGATCGTCGCGGTTCATCGCGCCCCGCGCGAGCCGACCGGCCCGCGCGGGTCAGAGGCCCAGCTCGGCCTCGAAGGCGCCGGCCTCGAGCCGCGTCTTCATCGAGGTGAGGAAGCGCGCGGCGTCGGCCCCGTCGACGATGCGGTGGTCGTAGGACAGGCAGAGGTAACAGGTGGACCGGATCGCGATCGACTCGCCGCCCGCCGCGTCGTCGATCACCATCGGCTTCTTCACCACGGCGCCGGTGCCGAGGATGCCGACCTGCGGCTGGTTGATGATCGGCGTGTCGATCAGCGCGCCGCGGGACCCGGTGTTGGTGATGGTGAAGGTGCCGCCGGAGAGCTCGTCCGGCGCGATCCGGTTCGCCCGGGTGCGGTCGGCCACGTCGGCGATCTTGCGCGCCAGCCCGCCGAGGTTGAGGTCGCCCGCGTCGTGCACCACGGGGACGATCAGCCCGGCCGGCGCGTCAACCGCGACACCCAGGTGCTCGGCGCCGTGGTAGGTGACCTCGCCCTGGTCGGTGTCGATCATGGCGTTGACCCTGGGGTGCGCCTTGAGGGCCTCCACCGTCGCGAGGGCCATGAACGGCAGGAACGAGAGCTTCACGCCCTCTCGGGCCGCGAAGTCGGCCTTGGCGCGCTCGCGCAGCCGGGCGATGCGGGTCACGTCGGCCTCGACGATCGTCGTGAGCTGCGCCGACACCTGCAGCGACTCGACCATCCGCTTCGCGATCACGGCGCGGCGACGCGAGAGCTTCTGGGTGGTGCCGCGCAGCCCCGACTCGTCCGGCGGCGCGATCGACGTATTCGACGACCCGCTCGCGGACGCGGCGGCGGGCTTCTGCACCTCGCCACCGTGGACCGCTCCCTCGCCGGACCCGCCCGACGGCTCGGGCACCGACGGCGAGTCCGACGCCGGCGGGCTAGCCGACGACTCCTTCTCCGCCGCCGCCTGCGCGGCATCCTGCTCGTCCGCGGCCGTCGCCACATCCTGCTTGCGGATCCGGCCACCGACGCCGGTGCCGCGCAGCTGGGTGAGGTCGACACCGCGCTCGGACGCGAGCTTGCGCACCAGGGGCGTCACGTACGGGGAGCCCGACCCCGTATCGGCCGTGTCGGCCGGGCCTGCCGCGTCGCCGCCCGCGTTGGCCGGGCCCGACCCTCCGGCGTCCTCGGTCGTCTCGTGGCTGACCTCGTCGTCGGCGCCGGACGCGGCGATGCCGTCGTTCGAGGCAGCCCCGGCGGGCTGCGGTGCGGGTTGGGGCTCGGGTTGTGGTTGGGGCGCGGGCTCGGATCCGCCGGCCGACGAGTCGGACCCCGAGCGCGGAGGGCCGTCACCGACCACAGCCAGCGTTCCACCGACCTCCACGATGTCGTCCTCGTTCGCCACGATCTCCAGCAGCGTCCCGGCGACCGGAGAGGGGATCTCGGTGTCGACCTTGTCCGTGGAGACCTCGAGCAGGGGCTCGTCGACCTCCACGGTGTCGCCGACCTGCTTGAGCCACCGGGTGATGGTGCCCTCGGTGACCGACTCGCCCAGTGCGGGCATCGCGACCGTCGTCCCCGATCCGCCCGACGAGTCTCCCGAGGACGAGCCCACCGACGACGCTGCTGGCGCCGGCTGCTGTTCGGGCGCGGGCTCGGGCTCCGGCTGCGCGGGCTGCTCCGGCTCGGCCGGCGCCTCGTCCTGGGGCTCGGTGTCCCCGCTGCCCTCGGACTGGTCACCGATCACCGCGAGCTCGCCGCCGATCTCCACGGTGTCGTCCTCGGCGGCAACGATGCGCTGGAGCACACCCGCCTGCGGCGAGGGAATCTCGGTGTCGACCTTGTCGGTCGAGACCTCCAGGAGCGGCTCGTCGACGTCGACGTGGTCGCCCTCCTGCTTCAGCCACCGGGTGATGGTGCCCTCGGTGACGCTCTCCCCGAGCGCAGGCATCTGGACGGTGTAGGCCATCGTGCTCGGGCTCCTCGGGTGGTCGTGGAGGTGGACGGCGGGAATGCGGGCGGAGGTCAGCCGTGGGAGTGCAGGGGCTTGCCGGCGAGCGCGAGGTGCGCCTCGCCGAACGCCTCGTTCTGGGTGGGGTGCGCGTGGATGAGATTCGCGACCTCGACCGGCAGCGCCTCCCAGTTGTAGACGAGCTGTGCTTCGCCGACGAGCTCGCCGACGCGGGTGCCGATCATGTGGACCCCGACGACCGGGCTGGCGTCGCCGTCGCCCGCGGCCTTGACGAGCTTGATCGCGCCGGCGGTGCGCAGGATCTGTGACTTGCCGTTGCCCGCGAGGTCGTAGGTGACGGTCTCGACGTCGGTGTAGCGCTCCTTGGCCTGGGCCTCGGTGAGTCCGACCGAGGCGACCTCGGGCTCGCAGTAGGTGACCCGGGGGATCCCCGTCTCGTCGATGACCGGCGGGTGGAGTCCGGCGATCTCCTCGGCCACGAAGATGCCCTGTTGGAAGCCCCGGTGGGCCAGCTGCAGGCCGGGGACGATGTCGCCGACGGCGTAGACGAAGCCCCGCTCCGTCGTCAGGTTGGTGCGCAACCGCTCGTCCGTGGGCACGAAGCCGCGATCCAGGGTGACCCCGACCTCGGAGTACCCGAGGTCGGCGGTGTTGGGCCCGCGCCCCACGGCCACCAGCAGCAGGTCGGCCTCGATCTGCTCGCCGTTCTCCAGGTTGATGGTGACCGCGTCGGCGGTCTGCTCGAGTCCGGTGAACTTGGTCCCGATCTTGAAGGCGATCTTGCGCTTGCGGAACTGGCGCTCGAGCGACGTGGAGAGGAACTCGTCCTCGTTGGGCACCAGGTGCGGCAGGGCCTCGACGATGGTGACCTCGGCGCCGAACGACTTCCAGACGCTCGCGAACTCCACCCCGATGACGCCGCCGCCGAGGACGATCACGCGATCCGGTACGTAGTCGAGGTTGATGGCCTCGTTGGAGCTCACCACCCGGCCGCCGAACTCCAGGCCCGGCAGCGTCTTGGCGTACGACCCGGACGCGAGCACGACGTGGCGGCCCGTGTAGGTCGTGCCGTCGACCTCGACGGTGTCGGCGGCCACGAGGCGCCCGGTGCCCTCGACCATGTGGACTTTCCGGGACTTCACCAACCCCTGCAGGCCCTTGTAGAGCTTCGCGACGACGCCGTCCTTGTAGGAGTTGACGCCGGTCATGTCGATCCCCGACAACGACGTCTTCACCCCGTACTGCTCACCCTCGCGGGCGGAGTCCGCGACCTCGGCGGCGTGCAGCAGGGCCTTGGTGGGGATGCAACCTCGGTGCAGGCAGGTGCCGCCGAGCTTGTCCTTCTCCACGAGCGCGACCGAGAGGCCGAGTTGGGCCGCGCGCAGGGCGCAGGCGTAGCCGCCCGAGCCGCCGCCGAGGATGACGAGGTCGTAGGTGTCGCTGGACTGCTCTGCGTTCTCGGTGCTGCTCACTTGCTGCTCCCGCGGGCGTGTGGCGTGCGGTCGGTCGGGTTCGTGTCCGGTCGGTCCATCCTGTCACCGGTGGCCGGAGAATCAGCCGTTCTCGGCGATGTCGGCGAGCAGGGCGGCGAGGGTCCGGACGGGAAGACCCGTGCCGCCCTTGCCGGTGTAACCGTGCGGGGCGCCGGTGTTGAACGCGGGCCCCGCGATGTCGAGGTGGGCCCACGGCACGCCGTCGACCACGAACTCCCGCAGGAAGATCCCGCCGACCAGCATCCCGCCGAAGCGGTGGTTGGTGACGTTGGCGATGTCGGCGACCCGCGAATCGAGGTCGGAGCGCAGCTCCTCGGGCAGCGGCATCGTCCAGCCGCCCTCGCCGACTCCCACGGCGTGCCCGGCCACGCGGTCGCGCAGGGTGTCGGTGCCCATGATCCCCGGCGTCCGGGAACCGAGGGCGACGAGCTGGGCACCGGTCAGCGTCGAGGTCTCCACCAGGTAGTCGGGGGAGTCCTCGCAGGCGCGCGCGACGGCGTCGCCGAGGATCAGGCGACCCTCGGCGTCGGTGTTGAGGACCTCGACGGTCCGGCCGCCGTACATGGTGAGGACGTCGCCGGGGCGGTAGGCCGTGCCCGAGGGCATGTTCTCGGCCATCGGCACCGTCGCGACGATCTCCACGGCCAGCCCGAGCTCGGCGGCCAGACAGGTGGCGGCGACGACACCGGCCGCTCCGGACATGTCCGAGGTCATGTGGTCCATGTTCGCGGCGGGCTTGATGGAGATGCCCCCGGTGTCGAAGGTGATGCCCTTGCCGACTAGGGCGACCTTCCTCGTCGCCCCCGCCGGCCTGTAGTGCAGCCGGACCAGGCGCGGGGGCCGCGACGAGCCGCCGCCGACACCGAGGACGCCGCCGTACCCCGCGTCGGCCAGGGCCTGCTCGTCGAGCACCTCGACCTGCACGCCGACGACCTCCGCGAGCTCGCGGGCCCGCCGGGCGAACGCGTCGGGGTAGAGGTCGTTGGGCGGGGTGTTCACCAGGTCGCGCGCGGCGCACACCGCCCGCGCGGTGATCGCGGCCTCGGCCATTGTGGCGCGGACCGCCTCATCGACCTCTCCGCGCTCGCCGGAATCGGTGAGGAACCCGATGGTGCGGGCCGGGGCGTCGGGAGCGGCCTTGTAGTCGGTGAAGGAGTAGGCGCCGAGCACGACGCCCTCGACGGCGGCCGCGAGGTCGAGCGTGGAGAGCGTCGTGGCCACGTGGGTGACCGAGGAGGGCAGCGCGCGCATCGCCGCGCCCGCGGCACGGCGCACCTGCTCGGCGAGGTCGGGCGCGCCCGCGGTGCCGTCGGCCGGACGCGTCGTGGGATCGGGGCCGAGGCCCACGGCGAGCAGCAGCGGCGCGGTGATCGACGTGCGGGTGGGCAGCTTCACCGTCTCCTCGGCCTTGCCCGTCGCGCCGGCCAGCGCGAGCAGCTCCCCGAGATCGCCGCCGAAGGCCTGCTCGACGTCCTGCCCCCCGACGATCACCGGCGCGACCTCGGGGGTGGCCCCGTCCGCGGGGTCGGCCTCGGACGTGCCGGGACGGGTGCCGACGACGACCACGTCGACCGCGGCGGACGCCGCCGTGCCGTCGAGGAGTACGAGGTCGGGCGGGGTGCTCACGGTGCTGCCTCCGGCGGGGAACGGGCGCCGGGGCGTGGATCCCGGCCCGGTGACGTGACGGCGCCCATGCTAGGACGACGGTCCGACACCGTGGCGTGCCGTACCGTGCCCGCCTCGTGAGCGACACCCTCTCGGACACGGCCGGCGCCGCCCCGCGTCGCAGCCCCCTGCACGATCGCCACGTCGCCCTCGGCGCGACCTTCGCGGCGTTCGGCGGGTGGGAGATGCCCGTGCAGTACGAGGGCGGCGGGGTCGTCGCGGAGCACACGGCCACCCGCGACGCGGTCGGGCTGTTCGACGTGAGCCACCTGGGCAAGATCCGGGTCCTCGGACCCGGGGCGGCCGCGTTCGTCGATCGCTGCCTGACCAACTCCCTCGGGCGCATCGTCCCGGGCCGGGCCCAGTACACGCTCTGCTGCGCGGCCGACGGCGGCGTCCTCGACGACCTCATCCTCTACCTCGTCGGCGACGACGAGGTGTTCGCCGTCCCCAACGCGGCCAACTCCGCGGGTGTCGGGCGCCTGCTCTCCGAGGTGGCCCCGGAGGGCGTCGACGTGATCGACGAGCACTCGGCGCTGGTGGTGCTCGCGGTGCAGGGGCCGGGGTCGGCGCGGGTGCTGGCCGAGGTGGGGGTGCTGGCGAGCCTGGAGGACGGCCCGAGCGCCGAGGGCGGGTCGCTGGACTACATGTCGTTCGTCGACGTCGACTGGAATGAGCGGCCCGTCCGGCTCTGCCGCACCGGCTACACCGGTGAGCACGGCTACGAGCTCATCGCGCCCGCGGACGGCGCTGACGTGCTGTGGGACGCGCTGGCCGCGGTGGTCGCCGAGGCGGGCGGACGCCCGGCCGGGCTCGGCGCCCGCGACACGCTGCGCACCGAGGCGGGCCTGCCGCTGCACGGCCAGGACCTGGGCCCCCTCGTCACGCCGCTGCAGGCGCGGTGCGGCTTCGCCGTCGGGTGGACGAAGGACGAGTTCTGGGGCCGCGACGCCCTGGTCGCCGAGCGCGCGGCGGGTCCCCGACGCCGCTCGTGGGGCCTGCGGGCGACCGGGCGCGGCGTCCCCCGGGCGCACATGACGGTCCTGCGTGACGGCCAGCCGGTGGGGGAGACGACGTCGGGGACCTTCTCGCCCACCCTGAGGACGGGCATCGCGCTGGCCCTGCTCGACACCGCCGCGGGGCTCGTCGAGGGCGATGTGGTCAGCGTCGACGTGCGCGGGCGGCCCCTCGAGTGCGAGGTCGTCACGCCCCCCTTCGTCCCGGCCCGGGTCCGGTAGTCGCGCGGACCGAGCGGGTCAGTCGTCGAGGGCCCGGCCCACGTGCTCGGCGAGCCAGGTCGCGAGGGGCTCGAGGCGACGCCAGGTCGACGCCACCCGCTCGAGAGTGGCGGGGGAGTGCAACCCCTCGTCGGGCGGCCAGACGTGCCAGGCGTAGAGGCTGCGGTGGCGCATCAGCTCCAGCCGGGGGTGGTCCGGCCGAGTGCCCCGGGGCCGGGTCCGGAGACGGTCGCCGTCGACGGTGTCGCCTCCCGCGCGGACGGCCGCGACCACGGCCTCCAGCTCGCCGCCGACGCGCTCGTCGTCCACCGCGGCGCGGTAGCGGGCGACCTGCGCGGGCGCCATCGTGTAGTTCCCGGCGGCGACGAGCAGCCCGTCGGCGGAGACCTGCACGTAGTGACCGTTCTCGGTGATCGCCCCGCAGTGGCTCTTGTAGGGGCTCTTGTCGGCGGAGAACCGCACGTCGCGGTGCGGACGGAACACCCGGCCGCGGCCGAAGACGGGCTCCAGGTCGGCCAGGAGCGCGAGCATCGGCGCCCGCACCTGCTCCTCGTACACGGCGCGGTGCTCGGCCCAGTAGGCCTTGGAGTTGTCGGCCTCGAGACCCTCGTACAGGTCGACGACCGCCTCGCCGAACCCCGTGAAGCCTCCCGCGCCCATGAACGATGACCGTAGCGGCGGGCGGCGTCTAAGGTGCGGGCCATGAGTACGGCCTTCACCCACGTCGATCACCCGTCTCCCGCGTCCGCGGAGCGGGTGGCGGAGGTACTGGCCGCTCCCGGCTTCGGCCGGTACTTCACCGACCACATGGTCACCGTCGCCTGGGACGCCGCGCACGGTTGGCACGACGCCACCGTCGGCCCGTACCGGCCGCTGGAGATGGACCCGGCGGCGGCGATCCTGCACTACGCGCAATCGATCTTCGAGGGCCTCAAGGCGTACCGTCAGCCCGACGGCTCGGTCGCGACGTTCCGGCCCCGGGCCAACGCCGAGCGGATGCGCAACTCCGCGCATCGGCTCGCGATGCCGCCGCTGCCCGAGGAGCTCTTCCTCGGTTCCCTGCAGGAGCTCGTCCGCGTCGACGAGCGGTGGGTGCCGGCCCCCGGCGGTGAGGACTCGCTCTACTTCCGGCCTTTCATGATCGCCTCCTCGACCGGGCTCGGGGTGAAGCCGAGCGACGAGTACCTCTACCTCTGCATCGCCTCGCCGGCCGGTGCCTACTTCCCGCGCGGGCTCGCGCCGGTCCGCGTCTGGCTCTCCACCGACTACGTCCGCGCGGCCCCCGGCGGCACCGGCGAGGCCAAGTGCGGCGGCAACTACGCCGCCTCGCTCGCCGCCCAGGCCGAGGCGTCGGCGCAGGGCTGCGACCAGGTGGTCTGGCTCGACGCCGTCGAGCACCGCTGGGTCGAGGAGATGGGCGGGATGAACCTGTTCTTCGTCTTCACCGACCCGTCGGGCGCCGTCGAGGTGGTCACCCCCGAGCTCTCGGGCGCGCTGCTGCCCGGTGTCACCCGCTCCTCGCTGCTCACGCTGGCCGCCGAGGACGGCGCGACGGTGAGCGAGCGGCGCATCTCCACCGAGGAGTGGGAGAAGGAGGTCGCGTCCGGGCACCTGTCCGAGGTGTTCGCCTGCGGTACCGCCGCAGTGATCACCCCGGTCGGCTCGGTGCGCTACGACGGCGGCTCGTTCGACGTCGGCGACGGCTCCCCGGGTCCGGTGACCCAGCGCCTGCGCGCCCGCCTCACGTCCATCCAGCGCGGCGTCGAGCCCGATCCGCACGGGTGGATGCACCGGCTGCTCTGACGTCGGTCAGGACCCGAGGGCCAGCACGACCAGACACCCGGCGACGGCGACCTCGCAGACACCGCCGAACACGTCCCCGGACACCCCGCCGAGGCGTCGGTGGGCGTGCGCCGCGAGGGCGACGGCGGCGACCGCGCCCACGCCCACGGCCACCGGGCCCTGCCACCAGCGCCCGGGCACGGCCGCCGCCGCCGCGGTCGCGACGACCACCGTCCACACCGGCGCCACCCACACGCGCTGCGTCCCGGCGACGGACGCGCCCAGCCCGTCGGGCGACGCCGCGGGGACCCCGCGGCGCGCGCACCAGCAGAACGCCACCCGCCCGAGGGCGAACGCGACCACGGCCCCCGGCAGGGTGACGACGCCGAGGGCCGCCGCGTCGGCGCCGACGGTCACGACGAGGGTGACGACGCCGAACGCCCCCGTCGCCGGGTCGCGCATCACCGCGAGCATCCGCTCCGGAGGGCCGTAGCACCCGAGCCCGTCGGCGAGGTCGGCGAGCCCGTCGAGGTGCATACCGCGCGTGGCCGCCGCGGCGATCCCGACCGCGAGCAATCCGGCCAGCAGGACCGGACCCCCCAGGGCGACGACGCCGCGTGCGGTCGCCCCCGCCAGCACCCCGACGAGGGCCCCGACCAGTGGTGCGAGCGCGATCGCCGCCCCCGCGGCGTCGCGGTCGGTGCGGCGGACACGCACGGGCGCCACGGAGAACATCGACATGGCCAGGGCCGCGCCGTCGGCTCCCGTCCGCAGGCTCCGGTTCATGCCCGTCTCATCCCGTCTCACCGGGTGGCGACCCCCCCAGTGTCCGGACCCCCATCGTCAACAGGGGCAGCGCGGCGAGCGCCCCGGTAGCCCGGCCCGCCCGCAGGTCCACCCGGAGCAGCGGGTCCAGTCCCAGGATCTCGAGGGCGAGGAGCTGCGCGGGCTCGGCGTCCCGGTTCGCGGCGCTCCACCAGGCGGCGGCGCCCGGCGTGTCGGCGTCGGCGAGCAGGGCGGCCACCGCGACCGGAGCGCCGTCGAGGAGCACCGGCGTGCGGCGCCGCGCAGCCTGCTCGAGGAACCCGGTGAGTGCGGCGAGGTCGGCGCCGCCGACGGCGGCCAGGAGCGAGCGCGGGTCACGCCCGGCACCACCGGTTCTGCGGGCGCGGCGCAGCCCGTCGCGCACCGCGGCGGTCTTGCGCATCCACGTCGTGTCGTCGATGCCGCTGCCGCGCCCGACCACCGCAACCGGCTCGCGCCCGGTCATCGCCCCGGCGAGGACCGCGGTCGGGGTGCTGATCCCGACGCCGAGCTCGCCCGGGATCAGCAGGTCGGCGCCGGCGTCAACCTCCTCGTCGGCGACGTCCGCGCCGCGCTGCCGCGCCGCGTCCACCTCTTCGCCGGAGAGCGCGTCCTCCCGGTCGAGGCGCCTGCTCACCGGGCCGACCTCGACGACGCGGAGCGTCGCGCCCGCGACCGCGGCGAACGCCGACACCGGGCCGTCGCCGCGTTCCTCGGCGGCGACGCGTGCCGCGGTCTCCTCCGCCCCGAACGCCGACACGCCCGCCGCGGCGATCCCGTGCCCGGCAGCGAACAGCACCACCCGCGGCGTCCGCGGCGGCACTGGGGTGGTCTCACCCCGGCACGCGGCGAACCACACCGCCAGCTCCTCGAGCCGCCCGAGCGACCCGATCGGCAGCGGGAGCGTCGCGGCACGTGCCTCGGCGTCGGCGCGGGCCGACGCGTCGGGGGGCGCGACGGGCTCCAACGGGTCCTCCTCGGTCGGCGCACGGGACGGCGAGAGGGATCATTGTGCCGTCACCGATCACGACCGAGCAGGCCGGGAGAGTCGTTCGCCCCTCAAATCTCGTCAAGACGGTTGGCCCCAGGTGCCGTCACTCGCGCCCGCGGCAGCGGGGCATCAGTTCACCTGGTGGCGACTGTGTGGTCGAGGGGACATCCCACGCTGGTGCAGACCTCGCGGTCGCACAGGCGGCAGGCGGTCCGTGCTTGAGGCCGGTCGTGGGCCAGACCTGCGACGACTTTCTCCAGCAGCCCTTCAAGCTGCCCGCGTTCGTCCGGCGGGAGCGTGCGCAGGAGCTCGAAGAGCGCGTTCGCTCGGGCGGTGAGGATGCCGTGGTGGACGGCGTGGCCCGCCTCGGTGAGGTGCAGGGCGTGAGTGCGGCGGTCGCGGCCTGCTCGGCGTTCGAGCAGGTTCGCCGCGCTGAGGCGTTCGACGACCGCGACGGGGTGAAGCCGACGCACATGCTCGCGCTGCTCACCGGTCCGCCCGAGGTGATCGCGGTGACGCCGCTCGGTGGCGTCGGGCTTCCCCCGAATGGGGCCTGACACCGCGCCCGCGGCGAGCCACATGCGACCGGACGCAAGCCCGAACCCCCGAATCGGGTAACACCCCTGTCACTCCGGCGGCCCGAGTCGAGGCTGTGCGTCCGGCACGTAAACAGCATGTCCAACCTGGGGCGGAGGGCTTTTCGGTGGTGCGTTCATGGTGAAACTGTTTCAGAATCGATCGTACCCGCGGCCTGAATTCAGCAGGAGGTTCACTGCGATGAGCACCGACACCGCACCCGCGTCCGCCACGGCGCCGCCGCCCGCCCCGCCGCCCGCCCCGGCCCCGGATCCCGGCAATCCCGCCGTGCTCGGAGTCCCGTGCGCCGTGATCGGCGTGGCGGCCCTCGGAATGTTCCTGCTCGGCTACGCGCCGACGGGCTCGGCGGGTGCGCTCGTACCGCTTTCCTGGCTCTCGGCGTCGGGCTGTTCATCGCCAGCCGATGGGCGATCTCGGCCGGGGTCGGCCCACTCGGCGGGATCTTCGGCGTGTTCGGCGCATTCTTCTGGAGCTTCTCCGGGGTCTACGTCGGATTCGTGAACGACTGGTTCGGCACCCACCCCGCGACGCTGGACGAGACGGGGGCCGCGGGCGCCCTCACCGACTCCTTCAGCGTCTTCGCCCTCTCCTGGGCGATCGGCGGAGCCGTGCTGGTCCTGGCGACCCTGCGCCTTCCGCTGGCCGTCTGGATGGTCCTGCTCTTCTCCGAGCTCGTCTTCATCTTCGTGTACCTCGCCTTCGTCACCGGGACCTTCGCCGACGGAGGTGTTCTGCGCGTGATCGCGGGGATCTGCTCCATAGGGGCGGTGCTGTCGGGGGCCTGGGTGTTCTACAGCGCGATGGCCTCCAGCACCGGGGGCGCCGAGATCTCGATGGGGCCGGCACTGGTGAAGTAGGCCGCGGACGGCGGGTCTCAGTGCACCCGAGACAGCACTGGCGGCGGCTCCGGGTCGACGGTGTTGGCGGGGTGCGGCGCCTGCCGCAGGGTCGGGGACCGGGTAGGTAGGGGTTCGGTGATGCGGCGGGCGGGCTGGAGGTAGGTCGTTCGGGTGCGGGAGGTCCACAGGAACGTTCCGGGCTCGGGTTGGCGCAGTCGCCAGCCGGCGTGGTGTTTGGCGCGGTGGTGGTGTCCGCACAACGCGCCGAGGTTGGTGCTGCAGGTCGGGCCCCGCCGGGCCCAGTCGTGGGTGTGGTCGAGGTCGCATTTCTGGGCGCGCAGGCGGCAGTTCACCCCGACGCAGTGGCGATCGCGGGTGCGGACCCAACGGTCGAGTTCGGCGCGGGCGCGGCGGCGAGTGGCGGCGTCGGCGGTCTCGGGGGCGTGCTCGGGGCTGCTCCCGTTCCCGAGCCTGGTCCGCAGCCGGTCCTGGGCGTCGGCGAGCAGCGCCGCCCACGGCGGGTGCTCGGCCGGGTTCAGCGCAGCCAACAGCGTCGTCGGAACCTGAAGTTCGACGATGCCCCGTCCCGTCCGCGCCCCCGCCGCGCACGGCGGGGGCCGGGTGGTCGATGACGGGTGAGGATCACGTGCAGCAGGTGCCCATCGTCGTCGGTGAGCACAATGCGCCACTCCGCGTCGCGATCGGACAGCAGCATGCGGCGAGCGGTGCCGGCCAGGGCCGCACCCCAGCCCGGCACCCGGGCCGGGAGATCATCAAGACCCAGCGCGGTGGACAACCGCAGCCGCACCTCCACCGTGCCCTGCCGCAGACCCCGCGTCGGCGGCGCCTCGGTGTCCAGATCCACATCCACCTCGGTGTCCGGATCCGCATCAGCGGCCCCGTCGCCCCGGTCGGGGTCGGGGTCAGCGGTGTCGGGAGCTCTGTCGTCGTCCCGGCCGGCCGGGCCGCCCCCCTGATCCGGGCCGTCGTCGTCCGGGCCGGGGTCGTCGGGGCCGGGGTCGGGGTCGTCGCTGGGAGCGTCGGGGCCGCTGTCGTCCGGACCGGTGGGGCCAGGCTCGGGGGGGTTGTCGCTGGGAGCGTCGGGTTCGCGCAGGGCCTCCACCAGCGCCCGGATCACGGCGTCGTCGTCGAGCCCGGCGCTGAACCCGTCGAGCAACCTCAGGTACACCGTCGCCCGCAACCGCGCGATCGGG
>JAABUP010001326.1_pt1 | contig 51814 bp, 71 predicted proteins | sample 5559201 | NCBI WGS metagenome assembly JAABUP01 (sample SAMN10711887, study PRJNA513373) | rock metagenome | isolation source: Antarctica rocks | place: Antarctica | reverse complement strand
ATAGAGGGCCTGAGCAATCAGCGTCTTTATGTTATACAGCTCAGATCGGTAACAAGCAGCTTGTACAGAATATACAGAAACAATGGCGACTGTCAACATCGGACAAGGCAATGCTGGAGACCAGTTTTACCGCTACAAGATGCCCAGGTTGCAAGCGAAGGTAGGGCCTGTGTTGCGAGTCGGACTTGACTTTCAGTATTCGCCGTTACCTGTTAATGGCGATTATGGTATTCAGTTTTTCGCTGGCTGCAGGTGGAGGGAAGAGGCAACGGTATCAAGACGTGTGTGGTAAACAATGTTGAGATTGCGAAGGCTCTAGAGCGTCCACCTGAGTGTAAGCCTGTTGTATAGGTGGCTTTTTGTCTTCTTCTTATGGATGCTGCATTGATACTCAATCACACCTTATGCTTGCAGACATTATCAAATACTTTGGTTGTGAGCTTGGTGCCCAGACCAATTATAACAAAGAGTCAGGCACTTCTATTGTCAACGGAGCACATGATAATGGCAAGCTTCTAGAGCTTTTGGAAGGCTTCATCAAGAAGTATGTCCAGTGCTATTCCTGTGGCAACCCTGAAACCCAGGTCAAGATCAAGAGGGACAACATTTACCTCAAGTGCAAGGCTTGTGGAGCTGTATCAGATGTGGATATGCGCCACAAGCTGAACACGTTCATTGTCAAGAACCCCCCTGAGGAGAAGTTGAGCAAGGCTGAAAAGAAGTAAGCTGTTTCTTGGTGCTGTGTAAAAGTATCTCTGGAGTGTGGCTTGCCAGCATGTTTATTTTTCGGCTTGCAAGCATTCACAAAGTATTGACACAGTATGATTTACACAGCATGTACACTGATTATGTGACCTGTCTGCAAAAGCAGGAGTTTTGCAGGTTACAGACGGTTGTTTGCTGTTCAGGCTTCAGAGAATGGAAAAGGAGCGTCTGAAGGAGGCTTCTGGAGATAATCTTGACAAAGAAGAGAAGAAGAAAAAGAAGAAGTGAGTCTGCTGCCTTTGAATGCTTGTTGAAGGTCCATCCGCATTCTTTGTGTTCTGCTTGCTCAATACTTCTGTTTGTGTTTTGGTCGCTCCAATACTTCTGTCTGCCAAGGCTGTGTTGATAGATTGATGTGAGGCTGCGCCAGCCTTTGCTTGTGCATCAGCATGAAAAGGCTGTGTGGCAACAGCGTCATAAAACACCTGCTCCACACACAAGTCACTCAGATGGACTGTGTCCAGCACTAGTTAATAGCTTTTGTGCACTGATCGGATAGCTTTTGTTCCCCGTTTGGGTAGGTTTTGTGCTCATCACCATCATTGCATTCATTTGGTTGTGTTGCATGTGATGGACAACGATGGCTTCAATGACCAAAACAGTATAGATGCTGCAGACAGCGATGGGATGAAGGACTGAATAAGTGGATGAACGTGCAGTCATCTAAGATGCAGACGCTTGACCTCAGCTTGATGGTACCTGCAGGGAGAAAGACAAGAAGAAGAAGAATGGTGGAGATGCAGATGCAGATTCTGGTGGTGATTCCCCGGGATCTCCTGGAGAGGAGGGTGCAGCTGACGGTGAAGGAGATGTGGTGTGGATGACCGACACCTCTGAACAAGCTGCCAAGGACCGCGCCCAGGCCCAACTCACCAAAGCCATGGCAGACATGGTCACTCAGGTAAGCTTTGCTGCTGTTGAACTCCTCAGTCAAGGTGCTTGCTGCGGTGATGTTGTATGTCACACTTGGTCAACTGTCAAGAATTGCCAAGCAGCATGTATATTACAGGACCATTCTGCAACTTTGCATGGCATTGAGTAAGTATATGCATGCATGCCTGAGTCTGTGACTGATGCTGTTGTACAACACAACTTGCTGATCAAACAGCCAAGTCTCAGGATAATCGTGCACATGTTTCTGCAGGTTTGCTTTCTGCTGCTTTCAATAATAGTCAGTGTTGAGAATAGCCCCTGTACACAACAGGTATTGTTGTGATACTGCAGGGCAACATTGAAGCTGAGCAGGCTGAGATCCGAAAGCGTGAGAAGGAAGAGCGTAGAAAGCAGCAGGAGGAGGAGCGCAAGCAAGCTGAGGAGGAGGCTGCTGCTGCAGCTGCTGCTGCTCAGGTGAATAACATCCTTCCCAAGAGATACAATTTCATGCATCAAGTCCAGCTACTATGCATCTGGCTCTGTTAACTGTTGAGATGCTGCTGTGGCACAAGGTCTGAATGTGCTAGAGCTGAGATGAAAAACTGCTGTAGTTGGTGCATGCCATGCGCTTTGGTCAGCAAGGCATGCCACACTCCTGTGCAGCTGCTATTATGGGTTACTCCTCCTGTATCTGACAGGTAGCCTGCTACTATGGGTTACTACTGCTGTATCTGCTAGGTAGCCTGCTACTATGGGTTACTACTGCTGTATCTGCTAGGTAGCCTGCATTGTGAGTGATCATCAACTGGAGCTAAATACTCTTGTGCAGTTAATGGCTTCACTGAATGCACACTATGTGCTGTGTAATGTAGGCTGAAGAGGAGAGGCGTGCAGCAGCTGAGAAGGCCAAACTGGAGGCAGAGGCTGCCGAGGGGGACCCGGCTGTGGCTCAAATGAGGCGTGTCCTGAACAAGACCAAGAGTGGAGCCAAGGTGGCTGATGCTCTGAAGGAGCTGGAGGTTGAGGGTGGCCTAGCTGGCAAGTGGAGGGTCCTGTATGAGGTCAGACGTCAACATCTCGCATTTAAGAAAATTGTTCTGAGCAACTGTGGGCAAAGTCTGTTCTAGTTGGTGTAGCCACCATGCGTAGTCTATGGTGACACTTGTTGCAAGGTCATGTTTGGTGCATCTTAATATGTGGTGTGGTATTTAGACACATGATTGCTGTGCATGTCTTGATGCTGATGTCTTGCTTGGCAATACATATTGGGGTGCTGGGCAATGTACATACCTGCCATCATGCCTTCCTGTGCTTGACTTTGCTGTCATGCCTTGCTGCAGGCTCTGTTTGCTGAGGACAAAGACACCAAGTTGTCAGCCCAGATCAGCAAGCGCAAGCTCATCCTGAAGGCTGTTGGGGATGATCCTCCCACTCAGATGGCACAGCTGCTTGCCCTTGAGTACCTTGTTGGCGTAACTGACCCTGACAGGCTCAACCAGGTCAGCAGCTTGTTTTGGTGTTCGTACACCCTTTAATATAACAGGCAACCTGCACCCAAGCTACCAAACAAAGGTTGGTGATGAAAGGCTATTGTTTGGTAGCTTGGGTGCAGGTTGCCTGTTATATGGTGTGTACTGCTTTGCCACAATCGACATGCATTGTCTTGTCCTTCAGCAAGACAAGGGAAGAGGTGCAACCCAAGACAGCACAGGCATTGTACTGTTGACTCACCATGCGCTTACACTGTTGCAGGTGTCTTTGGCGTTGAAGGCCTTGTATGAGGATGACATTGTTGTTGAGGAGCTGATTATTGCATGGCATGGTAAGCCCTCAGCAGGCAAGGTTTTGGGTGTTCCTGCTCCTGCAGCCAAGGCTGTGCGTCAAGCTGCTGCTAAGTTTGTGGAGTGGCTGCAAGAGGCTGAGTCAGACGAGGAGTCAGATGAGTCTGAGGACAGCCTTGCTGAAGAGGAATGAGTTCGAGTTCATGATGTGTCTCCTGTTTCTGCTAAATTTTCGATCACAGTCATGTGTGCTTCTTTTGTCGTCAATCAAGTAAATTCAAACGTCTACCAGCGGCAGGTCAAATCTCAGACCTAGTGCTTGAACTTTGGCATGATCCAATGCAAGTAGGAAGAACCTACAAGCACTGCTTTTAATTGTCCTGATGAGATCAAGTCGGATGTGCGTACGCATGTGTAATGAATTAGAGTAGCTTCACAGCCCTGCTAGACAGCAAAAGCACACATCATGTTGATAAATTGCCACAATGTTGGCTCATTCAACAGACCACAGCCTGCTAGCACCTTGTACACAGCAAGAATGATGAACATTGTCCCTGACAAGGGGGATGGTACTGCGGAATGTCACATGGAGTAGTGCAGGTTCAGCTCTTGTCTGTTCATTGTTTGCGCTAATCTCCATGGAATCATTGGCAGAGTCTCCAAAGTTTGTGGCAGCGCTTGCATTGCTGTCACTTGAATCCTGCCTAGTCAGTAGCTGCCTTTGCTCTAATATCTGTACACAGAGTGCAGCAGTATGCATATCTGACACACTAAGCAGCAGGAAGCCCCACTCATCTCCATTGACATGGTCATCAGAGTGAAAACTGATGCTGTAAGCTGTATCTGCAACTCTGCCTGCTGATACTTGCTGGCTTCTGAGTGCAATGTCATCGTCCTCCTGAAGAATTACAGAAAAGCCCTTCAGCCCAGGTGGGGCGCTGATGCCCTGCCCTACTGCCTTGACAAAAGCCTCTTTCAGTGTCCAAAGCTGCACAAAGCGCCTGGCACGCCCTTGTGTAGAATGGATGGCTGCACATGGCACAAACACTGGTTGCGCATGTATGTTATTGTCAGACAGCTTTGGGTCAGCAGTTCTGTGTGTTTTTGCTGCATTGTGTTGGAAGTCAAAGCACCATGCAGGGACATCACCAGCCATACGACCTTGTCTTTGATCTGTGCTTGTTCATTCTCTATTCACCACATTGCTGTGTGTGCACATGCATGGCTTATGTGCCCTGACCCTATTGTAACTCGATAAGAACCATGCAAGCTGAACTTGCACATTTCATGGCATCCTGGATGCAAGGCAAGCTCCAAACAGACCAGCGCAAAAACAAAGACATCAGTGGGCAGATGGCTGAAAACACAGTTAAGAGCAGCCGAAAACACAGTTAAGAGCAGTTGAAAACACAGTCAAGAGCAGCTGAAAACACAGTTAAGAGCAGCTGTAGGATCTCAGCAACAAGGTGTTGCTCACCTTCCAGGCTGGCAAGCTCACTTGGTGCTAGCCTCCTGTGTGCCAACCTGAGAGGGTCAACCTTGGTATGACGGTTGCTCTCCTCCACATCTAGCCCAACCAGACTGCCACAGGAAACAGCAATGCCTGCACATCAATCAAGACTTGTTGAGCAGCTGATCGACCGACTGTTGCGTGAAGGAGCATGGGCATTGCAGTCGCTTCCAGGAGAATTGTAATGTTCGACTGTGCTTGTGTAAGAATGTCTAGCCGAAACTTAACATGCAAGCTTTCTTGAGAAATAGGAGGCCTGTCAAACTATGCATTGTGTGGCAGGCCATCAGAAGATTAGCACTGTATGATCCAGGGCTATCATCTGCCAGTGCTGTGATCTTACCCAAGAGGGAGCTGGTGTGAGTAAGACTGAAGTGTATAGGCGGATCTGGCTGCCCATCTGCTTCCTCCCAGGAGAGTTGAGGTTTTCCGTGCGCATTACGCTCAAAGCGCAGGGAAGGAGGCTCAAAATCTTCAGAGCAGTATCTGTGCAAAAATTTGTAGCATTGGGTGAGGCAGCACAGATACTGCTCTAATAGATGCTGCAGTGCACAGCTGCCAAGCACAGCTGCACACGCTACACAGCGCAGCTGGCTGTTAGCACAATACCTTGCTAAGACTGTGCGCTGCAAAGTCCTGGCCAGTAGACGCTCCTTTTGCACTGCATCTGAAGAGCCTTCCCGCACATAGCTTTGCTCTTCAGGAGTCAGCAGCTGCATATACCTGCCAAGAAGGCTGACGTCTGATGCCTGCAATGGTAACTTGAATGATGTCAAAATTGAGTTTCTCACTTGCAGAAGGCAGGAGAGCTTGAAGCTGGGGACTCGCCTGCTCAGGGTGCAACCACCAGACATCAATATGACCAGGAGCGAGTGTGATTGCATCTTGATGGGAAGCCTGCTGATGCAGCCGCTGGTACGTGAGTAACTTGTCTCCGGTGATCCGTAGTGACAAGGGGCTGAGACTCCGTTTAGCTCGTGCACCTTGCAAAACTTGTCTATAGAAGCAACAGCAAAAGCGTGCTGTTTGCATGCAAGTGGTGTCTGTTGACGCTCTGCGCAAAAGGCAGCAAGAGACTGATAATCCCGTCAATGAACAGAAGCTGATCAGCTTGTGAATTGCCTGCTACTATATGCTCGCACAGCTGTCAAGACTTCGCAGACCTGACGTCTGAAGCTCTGTGTCGTGTAGCATTGATGTACCGACCATGCATCGCTAGACTTGGCGAGACCTGTGGGGGCAAACTCTGCCCGACTCGCCGACGCGAAGTATATGGCAGCGTTCGAAAGGCAACAGCCCTTAGCTTTTTGCCCTAGAGACTGTGACTCTGGGGCTGCAAGACATTGACACTACTCTTCGTTGCATCCGCTTTAAATCGGTTGCAAAGCTGCAGCTACATTGTAGACCGAGTTATCATGCTATTTTGCATGCAGCCTGGAGACATCATGCAAGTAATCATGGTCTTGCAAGTGGTCACGGTCTTGCAAGTATACACGGTTCAGTCTTTCATCATGGCAAAGAAATTTCGTAAACTAGGCCTGGCCACAGTAATGATGCATACTGGTCAGTCCTTACCAGTAGCTGTCAAAACAACACACCTTGCTGCTGTGTTGACAGAACAGAAACCGAGTGTCACCAAGCAAAAGTAGCTGTACAAATTGCTTGGCTATGGGCAAGTACACACAAATGTGTTGTGTCAAAGTGTTGAACTGAGTCTACATGGCCTGAAACTGAAACGCTGCTACACAATTGTAACTCTGCTGCACAGAAGCCAAGATGATGTCTGGTTAGTCCTTGTAGTCCACAATGCCTTCAGAGCTGATCTGGTATGATGCCTCACCTTCAGCTGCACGTAACAGTGCACAGTCACATAACAGCAACGTAAGATCTGCCATTGATGTGCATGCAAAGCTACTGGCGCGACTGCATGTGATCCTGGCTGTTGACAACGTTGCTGACAATCTAGGACTGAGTACAGATATGGCATCAACAGAAAAATACAGCTTGTCAAGATGTCAAGTTTTGTTTGTTTGTACCACCCATACTATGTCATGTCATGCCAGGCCATACCACGGCCCGGCTGCTTCAGGCAAGCCTCACATGAGTCAACTTTTATGGAAAGTGATGACAATACAATGTATGAAAAGCAATGTAGCCAAAGCACAAGCAGACTTACGCAGATTGGGTGAGTCCACCACTTTCATGACTCGCTGCTCTCCCTTGCCTTTGCGCAAGGACAGCCTGATGGTGGAGGCATGGGCCATGACATGACCCCCCAAGGGCTTCTTGGGGTCTACCACAAACATTGCACCTCCTGAAGGGTCTGACATCACTTGGTTGGTCACCAACACGGCCACATTGAACTCCTCTGAGATCTGCGCAGACATCACACCCGTTGTCAGCATGCACAGTCCTGCTTGCAATCGACTGTATTTCCACTTTAAGGGCAGTACTGGTGACATAGCTGCTTGCACATGTCCAAAGTAAGGGCAGGCTAGCCTTGAAAGCCCGCCATGCTTTGCCTGGGCACTACTTACAACCAAGGTGAGACGTAATGTTGTATATCACACTGCGCTTTGCTGTCTGGAGTGACAGGTTACCTTCCTGAGCCTGGACATCATCTGGCCCAGTCTCTGTTGTCGCTCTGCCAGCTCGCCACGCCCACAGAAGTCCACCCTCAGGTTGGCAGTGATGCTGTCTACTATGAGCAGCTTGAAGGGCTCCTCTGCCATCATGGCTGCTACAGACAGTATCAGCTCCATCTGCTGCTCATGGGTGTATGCTCTTCCATGGCACACCTGAAGACACCTTTGCTGGTCTCAATAGGAAAGCAAGCACACAGTTGCACTGTGGCGAAAGGGGACAACCATTGTTGCACTTGCCTCCAACTTCTGTGTGCGAGGATGCATTTAAGGATGCAGCCTGCTGGTTGGGATACAAAACCACCAGCATTTCATGGTCCAGTTCCAGGTCATTAGCAGTGCAGTCCTTAACTTGTTGTGGGCCTCAAATTGAGTGTGAACAGTAAATCGCAAAGCTGCGCAAAAACTACAGCATACTCTGAATAAACAGCCGGCACGCACAATATGGGAGCAGTAAGGCAAATGAGCGAGTCGTGGCTGCGTAGAACTTACATTGTTTAAGACCGCATCTGCATTCAATTCAAAGCGTGCAGCAATGGACTTGATTCTCTCTGGCCTGAAGGTACCTTCTGTGTCAATGTAGGCCACCTGTGCACAACATCATGCTGGTATCAGCAGCAGCAGCAGCAGCAGCAGCAGCAGCAGCAGCAGGGGCTAGTAATTTCTGACTTTATGCAGTACAAGCATGAGCTGGTACAAGCACAAAGTCAACCCAGCCTTTGTAAAGTCACATTGCAAGAAAAAAGAAGGCAGATGGGCAAAATTATGAGCTGACACGACAGGATACCAGAAAGCTACCTTGCCAGCTCCGCCTCCGTTCTCAAGTGGCATCTGTGTGGTGACACACAGCGTGTGACATAATTGTGTCTTGCCAGTCCTGCCACCAAAAGAGTGGTTGTCAGCATGCACTTTGCACTTGACCGCAATGCTGCAGAGAGATCAACTGATCATTGCAAGCAAGAGCAGCATGCATGCAGGGAGTGACAGATCCCACCTGTACTCCCCAAACATTTCAGTGATTGCCTTGGACTCCAGACCTCCGCCAAGAAGGTCGTTGATCTGTTGTGCTCCAAAACTGATCCTGACAATGTCCCGTGCTCTCTGCACAGCCAATTTGTTTAAACGCTTTTTGAGTTTACAGCACAGTGAGCTGCACAGAGTCAGCAGCTGCAACTTCTGCTGCAGTAAGCATTGCACACCATGTCAGAATAAGTCAAGACCGCCAACCTGCTTCTCTACTGATGAGCCTGTTTGCCAGCCATGGTTTGGCACGCACTTTCTAGCAGCCTCCACCATCTTCTCAATTTTGGCATCGGAGAGTCCTTTGATCTCAGCCAAGCTCTGCAAGGAGCAGCAAAAGCTCAAGGCATGGCCTATGACCGCATTTTCAAAACGTGGCGCATTAGCGGATCAAAAGCCAGCTCAAGTCACCTTTTTGGTCCTCATCAAAAAGCATTCACAGGTGTGCACACCACCCTCTTTTGCTTTCTTGATATCACCTGTGAGGCAGGAAGCAGGTATCACCGTCACAACCTTCACCAAATCTGAAAATGTGATTGTGTCTGCAACCTTACCTGCATTGATCCCCAGCTGCTGCAGCTTATCAATAGGCTGGAAGTCCTCGACCTCTTCAGCCTCTGTCTCTTGCTGCTGCTCTCTGCAGTGAAGGCACGGGCGCGTCAGGCAGCTTCAGGTGCAAAACAGCTTCAAACGCCAGCACCGGGCAAGTAGTCAGGCTGACACGTCTTGGAAGCGGTGGTCAATGAAAGCGAGAGTCGGAGCATACTGCACAGCCTGCTCTGCTTCCGTGGCCATAGGACCTGATTATGCAGAGGCTGTTCAACGTGGTGAAAGGGAGTCCAGGTCTCGACGCAGGTACAGTCGAGTTACTTTTGCGACTGCGGCAGCCGCTCACTCAGGCTGATGAATTGCTCTGGGAGGCAGCCGAGCAAATTGGACAAATGCGCGCAGCAACTTTGTTGGTACCTTGACGTTGCTGGCCACAAGTCTAGTGCTTTTCGTGTGCTGTGCAAGATCACGTTTAAGTTCAAAAATCGCATTGGTGTCCTAACGCCACAAGGCTCGATTTGAACTTCGGCGGTTGTCCACGGGTAAAGGCGGTGCAGCCTGTACAAATTCTTGCCGACCTTGCAAACGAGCACGCCACTGCATAAGGTGTTCAGTAATGGCTTGTCTATCCTGGGTGTTGCGGTAATGACAGGCAACCAGCGCAGCATTCATGTCATTCAGATGATCAGGAGAACAGCTTGCAAGCTCTGAGTCAATTGAGACCCTTAGCATCGCATCAACTGGATGTCCTGTGGGCAGTCCTGTGGGTGTTTGCGCTTTGGACCAACCTGTACATACCCGCTTAAGTGACTGCAGGACGGCTAGCTTCACTCAGCAGCACACTGTATGTATGCATGTTCTCCTGTGTTGCAGGCCTAGTCTCTTCCTCTTCTTGATGGCCCTGCAGCGAGCATTTCTCTGTTGCAATGGCGTTGACCAGACTGACACAAGCGCTGTCAGGGCGTGACACCGCAACTCCACGATCAAAGTTGTTAAAAGTATCACTCAGATATGGCAGGATTGCCGGTAGCGCTGTGACCTGACGCATGGCTTGCAAGCATGTCAACGCGTATCGCAGTCGGCAACCGGAGCGGGCTAAATATTTTCGACTGCAGCGAGCATTATTGGCGCTTTGGAGAAAGGACTCCGTAAGCGTAAAGTTCTGGCGCACTGCTGAAACGCTGCGCGAGTTAATGGCAGTGCTCAGTTCGTTCTCACGGTGCAGAGGCTGGAAGACCGGCTGAAGCAAGCTGACCAGACTCCGCTTGTTTGCCTTCATTGCGCATTCTCTTCAAGCACATGTGCACATCACAAACATCAGCATTACGCGCAAGCTAAGAATGGTGAGTTTGCAGGTCTGTTGCATGGGCTAACACTTCTTGTGGCCCACTCTGCCCATAGGAGAATGACTGTATTCACTCACCCAGGTGCCAGCATGGAAGTGCAACTCATTCACGTCCCTACATACATGTTGTCTGCCTCTCAGGTCATGAGCTTGCTGTGGACTTGCAACATGATCAGCTGTACTGTGGAGCATGCAGTGCCTACGTACAGGATGCTGCTTTTGAGAATGCAGTCAAGGTCAGTCTTTGCTGTATACTTGACTAGCCCTGCGTCACCCAAACTCCTCTTGCCGTCCTGTTTTGCAACCTCAACCAGGCAACAAAGCAACAACAAACTTGGCTGTTTCAGGCTGCCCGTGCTTTGGCCTGCTCTGGTGTTGATGAGCAAGGCATCAAAGCTCCCGCTGCCAGCAGGGAGTACACTGAGTCTGTACAAGCAATGCCAGTGCTTCTCAAGCGCAAGAGGCATCAGTCAGGTTGGCACATCATACTGTGACAGTCTTGCATTGACTGGCATGGCTGTACGTATGTGAGGCATCAGCCAGCAGTGACTGTTGCAGCATGTATGTAGACAGCTCAAACCTGCCCATCAGGCTGAGTGCTGTGCCATTCTGCATGACAGCACAGGCTCCTGTTGCAATGCCTACAGAGTTGCTGTCCAGTCAGAGTTAGTCACATGCTTAGCTGTACACTGCAAGAATAGGATGGCTGAATGAGCCATATGCTGCGTCAAGAGCCTGCATGGGTTCGTGGAACACACGCAATGCATCATGTCTATTGCCACTATTCTGAGGACTTGCTGTACAGAGGATTTCTCAGGGCTGCATGCAATCATCAATAGAGACCTGCAGGTAAAGTCTTTCAATGAATGACCATGGTGTACGAACACACTTCTCAATACTATTTTGGTCTTGATTAGATGGGTGATAGAGTGTGTCTATCTGGTACAGTGTCTCAAGACAATAATTTTGATGGAGTTAGGTAGAGAAGACTGAAAATATGAGTCATGACCCTCTCAGAGATATGGTTGAAGAACTGAGTCTGTGAGTAATGAAATGAATGTTTGACAATGCGTATAGGTGGGCATGCAGGCTGTGAGCAGCAGCCAGCAAAGAAACTGAAGCATCAGCAGGAGAAGCTCAAAGCTCCTGTAGAGGCAGTGCAAACAGGCACTGACTTTGCTGAGGGCCTGAGAGGCTTGAACAACCTGGGTAACACTTGCTTCATGAATAGCATACTCCAGGTTCGTGGCATGCTGTTGCCTTGCCTATCCCATTTAAGCCTTGCCTTGTGCATCTAAGCCTTGCCTGTTGTATTCTATTAGTGCCTGTTGCGTCCAAGCCATGTCTAGTGTGTTTAAGCCGTGCATATTGCATCTCAGCCCTGCCTGATGCATTTGAGCCCTGCCTATTGCATCTTAGGTTTGCCTATTGCATCTAAGCCTTGCCTGTTGCATCTCAGCCCTGCCTGATACATTTGAGCCCTGCCTATTGCATCTTAGTTTTGCCTATTGCATTCACTCTGTGCCTGTTTTGTCCAAGCCTTGCCTATTGAAACTCACCCTTGCCTGTTGCATCTAAGCCTTGCCGATTATATGCTTGCTTGTTGTAACACCTGCATGCCCTGTGCATACCAGCAAAGTTTGATAGGCCAAGCCAGCATCATGTAGCTACCGCACATCAGGGCTATGTGTTACCAAGGCGATGCAATGATGCTGTATAGCCAAGCAAGAATTGGGAGCCTTCATACACCTAGGTTGACAAAAGTCCATGTGGATCACTGTGTCTTTGATCAAGTGTGGCTGCGACACAATGATTCATGACGCTCTATCAGACGGCGTCTGTCGGTCCACGGCTGTTTGTCAACAGCTGTGACATGTCTGTGCAGGTGTTTGTGCATGTTCCACTGCTTCAGGCTTACTTCCTGGGTGGTGGGCATATGCATAAGCTGTGTCCCAGGCTGACAGAGCATGACAAGCCTGGCAAGTGCCTCAGCTGCGAACTGGTGACACTCTTCAGCCTTTCATTGTGCTTTTCACTGTGTTTATCATTGTGCTTGTCATTGTGCTTGTCATTGTGCTTGTCATTGTGCTTGTCATTGTGCTTGTCATTGATACGACCACACAAGGACGATGGCACTGGTTGTGATACACGTATGCTTACCAATGTGTGCTTGTGTGTGAGCTCTTAAGCAGTCAGCATCACCTGTCCGCCATCCAGCTCCTGAGATATTTATCAAGTCAGAAATGCCTGATGCGAGTCCCTGGGCCTTGCTGGGTTTAGACACACACTATTACATGGGCACTTAATCTGAAACAGTGACGTTTCTGCATCCTCAAGAGCTGCAAGAGCCATACCACCAGACAACAGCATGTCCATTCTGTTCTGCTTGCCTGCCACACCATTTTTTCTGATCTTGATTGGTGTTCATGACATGCTACGATCTCATGCTTTCTGCACCTCATGCTTTTGCCCTTGGTGCCATCAGGTCCATGTTTGAAAGCCTACAGTGGCATTTTCTTGCCTTTCAGTCCAGTCGTTCTTCCTTTCCCCATGTCACTTTGCCTTTCATGCCTACAGGACCATGTCTTCTCAGAGGCCTGCAGTGGGCAGCACCTGCCTTTCAGTCCAGTCAGCCTTCCTTTCCCCATGTCACTTTGCCTTTTGGTCCAGTCTGCTTTCCTCTCCACATGTCACTTTGCCTTTCATGCCTACAGGACCATGTCTTCTCAGAGGCCTACAGCGGGCAGCGCCTGCCCTTCAGTCCAGTCAACCTTGCTTCCCCCATGTCACTTTGCCTTTCATGCCTACAGGACCATGTCTTTTCAGAGGCCTACAGTGGGCAGCGCCTGCCTTTCAGTCCAGTCAAGTTCCTAGACACCTGGTGGCGCAGTGCAGAGGGCTCCTTGGCTGGCTACCAGCAGCAGGATGCCCATGAGTTCTACCTGTCCCTGCTGGATGGCTTGAGTCAATCCGCTGAGAGGTCCACTACCCCCAGTCTGTCCGGCAGTCTGTCACCAGCCCCTACTTCCAAGTCAGCCACGCCACCTGTTGAAGGTGCTTCAACTAACATCTGGCTGCTTGGCAATCAGTCAAGTCTGCTGACATGGCTGAGTCACTCGAGTCTCATGATGAACCCTGCAGAGGCGCATCATCACCACTTGATTTTGACATCAGATCATCTGATGATCATGCGAGGTTGATGGCCCTTGTGTGAATGGCTTGCGCCACCTAACTGAAAACGTCACACTCCTCATCAACTCCACAAACACTTGTCCTTCACCTGCCATCCATTCTAGCGATCTATCTGGCAGTACTAAAAGGCATCCTTGTATGACGTGTCGTCCTGCGCTGTACACCAAAGTGATTCTCACAACATGCGACAAGAACAGACAGCAGGGGTACATACATGGTCGGGGCTCTGCTGGGCCGTGCTTCATTGTGAAATGCAGGGTTACAGCCGACGCAATACTGAATTTATCATGCGTAGCACCCAACATGTAAGACTCGGTACCCAACTGCCCAGACACGGGACAGTCACCAGGTAGTGATGTTTGCAGATGTGTATGGGGAGCTGCTGGGTTCTGCTCCATCGCTGGATGTGTGGAACATGACTGGCATGAGGCGTGGTCAAGCTGATCCTGGGGTCAGTGAGCTGGCCACCAGCAGCAGCTCAGGCTTAGGTGCAGCCCCCTGTGTGCCATCCCCCCTGTGCTGTCCCCTTTGTGCCCTTTGCTCTGTCCCCTTTGTGCCATTTGCTCTGTCCCCTTTGTGCCCTTTGCTCGGTCCCCTTTGTGGCCCTTGCTCTGCCCCCTTTGTGCCCCTTGCTCTGCCCCCTTTGTGCCCTTTGCTCTGTCCCCTTTGCAAACAATTGTGATTTCTCCTTGTACTGTTGTATACAATGGAGTGACTGCTGGCTGTCGTCATCTTGTTGGTCCACAAGCATTGCAGGCTGCCTAGAGGGGAGATTGTGTGCTGAGGCCCATTGGTAATGAGGCATATGGGTAGTGTGCCTGAAGCCCTCATGCTGCGCATTCAGTAGCAGTATCAGGAGTGTATGTACCTTTGCTGACTGTTCTTGACTCTAGGGGAGGGACCGATTGAATTACTTGAATGATCAGATTCCTTTACTGATCAATAATTGAATGGTGAATGAATTGTGAACAAATGAGTGGATGGGTGGAGGGATGCATGGATGCTGGAGAATAGATGAAGCAGTGAAATCCTGACCTGGCAAACCAAAGAATGGAATAACTGAATGACTGAATGACTGAATGAAGTGACAGGCTGCATTGTGCCTGTATGCCCTTTGGGCATGACTTGAGGCTGCTGCACTGCAGAGAGCTCACAGCACAGCAGACAAGAGGATGACATGGAAAGCACAATGGACCAGATTTTTGGCGGAATCCTGAGATCAGATGTGGTGTGTGGGACATGTGGCTACACATCAACAGCACATGATCCCTTCAAGGACATTTCAGTGGACATCCCTGAACCTTTGAAGCACGTACCCACCCCACCCCATGTGGACACCCCCAAGCCCAACCCTGTCAAGAGGAATGGCAGAGCCGACGCAAGAGGGTCAAACGGTGAGTTGCTTCATGCACGCTGATCACATTTGACCTGTATACATTGTCTGTTACCATCTGCTGCATGCAATCTATGAGCCCTCCCCCAATCCACGCTCTCAAGTCCACTCTGTCAAGGGCAGAGAGCAAAGCAACTAACATTTGTGATGAATTTTGTGACACAGGATTACTCATGCTAGCCATTTAAGAGCTGTGTGTGATTGCCCATGACAATTGGCCAAGTGCTCAAACAACCCCATGTGAGCACTGCCTCACCTGCATCCTGTTAAGCATAGTATGCCAGCAGGGACTTCATGGTGCTCATGTACTTGCCAGCATACACACAGCGTGCTGATCATTAAGCCTGTCCATGTGATGATACTGTTGAAGGAAGCAATGCCTGGGAGCAAGTTGCTGCTTGCTTCTGGTCTGCCTCTGGATCTGCCTTTGCAACTGCCTTGGCCTAAACTCTATCATTATGAACACTCTCGCCATCATTGCTTCCATCGTTTACAGCGTGATATCAGCACTTTTACTTTGTTGAAAGCTCCTTGCAATTGCTAACACCATCACTGCTTACATGATCTACAGCATGCCACCAGTACACTCCCTTGCTTGACAAGTTCTGGCATTCCTGACACCGTCACTGCTTTCATTGTTTACAGCATGCCATCGGCAGGTTCCCGTGCTTGACAAGTTCTTGCAGTCGTAACACCATCACTGCTTTTATCTCTTAACGCATGCCACCCACAGGTTCCCTTGTTGGATAGATTCTTGTAGTCACTAACACTCACCACGTCCACCCTTTACAGCGTGCCATCAACAGTTTCCCTTGCTTGACAGGTAAGACAGGCAGCAAAGCAGGGCGAGGCGCAGGCAATGCTGGTGTGAAGCGTGCTGCTGAGGTGCTATTCCACAAGGAGTGGGAGACCCAGACAGAAGCATCTGAGCCCGCTCTCAGCGAAACCAGCGCCCTCCCTGCCACCACTGAAGCGTCTGTCAGATGTGAGTCAGTCTGTCATCTTTCCTGTCCCTGTCAGTGGTGCCTCTTGTCAAGGGCAGACCAGAAGCCTGATTGGGCCCTGTGTCAACTGCAAGCTGGTGTCAGTTCACAGTTAGCAAAGAGTCTCTCAGCTCAGCTGTCTGCTTGTCTGCCTGTCTGTCTGTCTGTCCGTCCGTCCATCCGTCTGCCTGCCTGCCTGCCTGCCTGCCTGCCTGCCTGTCTGTCTGTGCAACTGATGCCGCTTGCTGTTCATGCTGCCTGAAGGGTATCTGCTAGATGCTTACGCTGCATGCTAAACGGAAGCAGCAACAAAAGAAACTTTTGGTTTTGAATGTGCATCAGTGCTACTGACTGCTGTGCTGCTTATATCAATGCTGTTTGCATTGTTGCCGCTACACCAGACTGCCCTCTTTCTGCCACAGAGACCTTTTTTGGAGACATCAGGGTCTCTTGTGATCCAAGGTGCCTCTCAATACGCAATGTTACCTGTATAGATGTTGTTGCATAGACATATCCAGAGCTTCTGTACACACTGATGCTGGTGACACTTCTGCTTCTGTGTTGGCAGGCAGTTCAGTGGATGACCAGAGTTCTGTGGCAGGCCATGCTGATTCTGAAAGGGACCAGACTGTGTCATCTCCCCTGCACCCCTCAGCAGCACCCCAGCGTTCCCCAACACCTGACCCCCCTGTCACTCACCAGCCCCGTGCCTCCTCTTCCCACCGCCCAGCATCTGCAGCACCAAAAGTCACAACTGGAGTGCCGTTCTTTTCTGCAAAAGCTGCAGTGCAGTCTCAGGCCTCCGCAGCAACCATAGCAGCAGCTGACGAAGCTGCTAAGGCAGCTGCTGCTGACGCCAAAAGCAACCTGGTCAATGCTGCATCGATGCCATCAGCATCAGAGGGTGATGCACCAGTTGTCGCTGACCCCAAGAAAGATGCTCAGCATGCATCATCAGCTGCAGCTAGAGCTTCCAGTAGTGGTCAGCAGAGCAGCATGAAGGACTTTCTGCAAGGGCAGGGCACTCAGAAGGGCCCTGCCCCAGGGCCAAGACCCAGCACTGCCCCGGCCTCTCCTGCGCCGTCCAGTGGCAAGATTCAGAAGCCTTCCAGGTGTCAAAAGTGCCACACTTGTCGCCACAAGCAGCTCAAGAAGCAGTGCCTGCGCAATAAGGTTGGTTTCCTCCTCACCATCATCATTCAACCAGGGCTGAAGAAGAAGAAACATTTAAATGTTTCCGCCAGACAACAAGTCCAATCACGTGCAGCAGGGTCTAATGACCCTGCATCACATCATCAGTTTGCAACATTGATGCTTGCACGGCAAGCTGTTTTGCAGGGCTGAAGGGCTACACAAATGAACAAACAAATGAACCAACGCATGCGCGCACAAACAAACTAACGAATGAACGAGCAAACGAACAACTGACTGTCTTTGTCTTCAGACTTCACACAATCTCTGCCAAAGACAGGTGACATCACTGCAGTGGTCAGTTGCCAGTTAACAGGTGTCGGTGCCAGTGAACTCGTTCAGGTCAAAACATGTCAAACCTTGTTGTGCACGCAGGCTCTGACCAGTCCTACCAGGAAGAACATTGAGGAAGCCTTGCGAGGTGGGGTGGAGGCAAGTGAGCTGACTTCAGTTCTGCCGGCCCACCTGCAACCAACACAGCCAAGGTACTACATAACATACTCCCAGAAGACTATAAAAGATGTTTCTACAGTCTTATAAAACCCTTCAATGATTCTTCATGATTTCTGTATATTTTTGCCTGATACTTTCCTGCGAATGCCTTCCAGATCTGTCAGACCAATACTACAAATTGCATGTCATGGACTGCACTAGGTCATGGACTGCATTAGGTCATGGACTGCATTATGTCACCATCTGTACTAGATACACATCAAAAGTGTAAACTGTACGCATGCAGATACATGCAGATACATGCAGATACATGCAGATACATGCACATACATGCACATACATGCACATACATGCAGATACATGCATATCACTTTACTGATGTCTGCACCTGGTGTGCTGAGAAGCAAGGTGTGCACCTGTCCATTAAAGGCTCATTTTGATGGGAGTCTGTTTTCCATTTCATACCTTACTGTCTGGGGTGTGGGAGCCAGTTGTGACTCATCAGACATCCTGGCTGCATCAGCCGTGATGTTGCTCATGATAAGGCCGAGCCTTGCTGAGATATGTGCATGCAAAATCTAGTCTGAACACAGCTGGCACATGCTGAAGCGGTCTGTCTGTACAGCATGAGCATGACCATGATCAGTCATCACTCCACCTCCCGCATGCTGCAAGGGAGTCTTGAGCACCATCTTTGTGCAAACAGCACTGCTGGCTGCCTGCCACATACTGTGCAGGCGTGGTTCAGCTTGTCAGCAATCATATTTACTAACATCATCATGTGTGGTGTGCAGCGGCTTGCCAGGCAGAGACAGTCAGTCATCAGCTGCTGCATCAGCTCCGAGGCTGACACCAGTCCTACACAGCTCCAAACACCGCCAGGCTGCACTGCTGAAGGCCAACCCACCCTCATGGGGCTCTGACTCAAAAACACCTGACCCCTCAAGCCTGGTACAGGCTTCAGGCAAGCTAAGTAATCAGTCCCAGGGATCAGTCAAATCTCAGAGTCAGTCCCAGGGATCAGGCAGACTGCAGGACGCAACGCAGGGATCTGGCAGCGCTGTTCAACCGGCGTCTGCTGTGTCATCAGAGCCTGGAAATCCAGATTCTAGGTCCCAAGATTGGGCTGCGATCCCTGCCCCACCCCCACCCATGCCAGTCAAGGCAGACCCCAACAGTAAGGTTGACACCACTCATGAAGCTGTACAGCAGCAGCTTACTCAGCAGCAGCTGACTCAGCAGCAGCTGACTCAGCAGCAGCAGCAGGGTCAGGTTGGGGTGCCAGAGGGGGTGGATCTTGCCAGGCAGGCCCGGGATGGGTTTGAGCAGTCTGTGAGTCAGAAGGAGACGAGGAGGGTTGAGGAGGGGGGTGGGGATGGCACGGCTGTGCTGTTGCAGGCCTGCTTGCATCGCTTTGTGCGGCCTGAGACGCTACACAGATGGGTCTGCAGCAGGTGTGTTCCTTGATTTACTCATGATTAGCCTATTGTACATGGCAATTTGGGATGATCGCCGGCATGAAGTTACGTTCCTGCCAAGGCTAAGGCCCTACGCCATTAGGGAGCATCGGCTCTTGTAAAGGTGTGTCTCTTGCGCGTGTATGCAGCAGTGACAGCAGCAACCCAACAGCAACAACTTTTCTGGGTGTCACTGGAGGTAGACTTGCACTGGCAACTATTGGTATCCCTCATGTGAGTAGAGACAGATGTGACTTGCAAACTACCCTGCTGCAAAGGCACAAAGTAGTACCAGCATGCAGCGCACAAACCACAGCTTGCAACCTGGGCAGCTCATGCAAACAGCAAACATAGGCCTCATGCACAAACAAATACAGCTTGCTTGCTAAGGCATCTGCATTTTGCAGAGCACATCTGCATCAGGCAAATGCATTCTGCATGACCACAAGCGGCCTCAATGAGGAGTAGCAACCAATGATGCATGCTCATGCAGCCCTTCAAGGTCACCGGTAAGTTTGTTAATGCAAATGCTGCAATCCTGCTGACCTCCTGACCTTTCTATGCTGACCATGGCTGCTGCTGTTGCAACCTCAGAGATGGATCTCTTGTGCTCAGAAAGAAAAGAAAAGGCTATACCTTTCAGTGCCAATCCAACAAGAAGCCAAGCATCATACCGAGCTGCCCAGGTATTGCAACGCCACTCACTTCACAAGCTGACCATGGTCGCTGCTGTTGCAGGTGTCAGTGCGAGCGCACAGCCCTGAAGCAGATGTCCATCAGGCAGTTGCCGCCGGTGCTGTGTCTACACATGAAGCGCTTCAAGGCCACTGACAAGGGTGCCACCATGAAGGTTGACAGCCGAGTGGTCTTCCCTGTGGGCCATCTGGAAATGGCCCCTTTCACCTCTGCCCCTGTCTTGGCAGCTCGCTGCCATCTGAAAGGGCTGTTGCTTGCTGAGCCTTCAAGGTATGTTCTGATGCCGTGTTGTAGGGCGAAATCCTACATTGCGCATGAGATGCCCTATAGCTCATTGTACCCTGCTACATGCCGCTGCTTTGCCTCATGCTGCTGCTCAGATACCTGATCTGGATACGTCTAGAACATCTCTCCGACATAGAAACATGTTTTCATCGTCCTCAGGCATTTCGAGTTTAGACTTTCACTGTAGAATGGACGTCTTTGAATAAACATATGCGCTTTGGGATTGTGCCTACCACTTGTGTTGACCCTGCTGGTTAATAACGAATAACAATAATTCACAGCCTTTGGTATAAGCTGCCATGTGTCAGGATGCGCACGTTTCAAGCCTCAGTGCTGATTCCTCAGGCTTCCGCATCGGGTAGTGGGCAGAGGTTATGTTGGTGAATAGCACACTGGCTGCGTTGACGGCTACTTTTGTGCTGCTGGCCAAATGTTATGTCAAATGAGGGCTGCTGCACCTTACGGGCTGTGCCAGGTCATGCTTCATTGGATCAGCTGGAAATGTGTATTATGCAATTACATTCTTGCGTTTTGATGCCTCACAGACAGGTTGATATTGTGCAGGCAGAAGGGCACCCAGGCTACAGATGCACCTCATATCAATACCTCCTACAGACTGCATGGAGTTGTCTGTCACACAGGCAACCTACTGGGTGGTCACTACATTGGCTACGTCAGGTATCATTGCTGCTGCTCACGGCTTGTACTGCATGACATTACTTTGCCTGTTGTTGCCTGCTATAGTTTGCATTTGAGCCTTGCAAAGTGAACCATAAACAGTCAAGGTCAAAGTTCCTAGGTAGGAAACGAAAATGTGTCGAGAATTGTAGGTTGCCGTTTGTCCTAATCCTTTTTCCAACAACAGGTTCCTTTTTCCAATAACAGGTTTCGCGTTCAACAACAGCGTCGAGTTATCCTTGACATTTTGTTGAGCATGATGCTGCATGGTTAGCAGGGAAGCATTTGACTTCGCATATCAAACTCTTGTGAGTTTCACACTGATTGCAATCAAGTTGTGCGTCATGTGCAGATGTGGGGAGCATTGGTATCAGTTTGATGACGCAAGGGTCACCCTTGTCCCAGAGGAGTATGTGCGCATGTCCAATGCTTATATGCTCTTTTACCTACAGCAATGAAGCCTGTATACTACATCAGCAGTTCCTTTTCAGCTCACTGCAATGCAAATGTCATTTTGCTATTGCAATTCTGTCTGTACACTGTGGGCTGTTGAGTTGCACCACCTTTTTATTGTGCGAGGCGTTTGGCTAGAGACACACCATGGTGCAGAAAATTCAATTTACACCTTGAGCAGTGCTCACAACAATGAAGGAGCGCTGAAAAGAATTTCGAGCTGAGTGCTGCAGCCTCATACTCGCTCAGCAGATTGCAAAGCTCTGCTTTTTGAACTCATAACCGTGAAACAATTTCTGACTCCAATTTCCCAGACTGAATTGACAGTTCACCCGTGTTGTGCAAAACCCCCTCTGCTGGTGATCATAAGGTATCAGTGCCCTTGCTATGCCCAAGCAGAAGCAAGCTGTACAAATAGTGTTGCTATCTCATGAGCTAGTGGGCAGGTCCAATAGATATGTCCTCAGCTGATCCAGCGCACGGTATCTGCATGTACACATCATTGTTGGCTCAATCAACACATGTTAACACTGGCCTTTGCTGTGATATTTGTGAAAGGGGAAGTCTGCTTTTGATGCAAAATGGTGAGAAGCCTCTGATCAAACAGGGTGTGTAAGTGATCACTGCTGCCTGAATTGTCCTCACCATCGCACAATGCATGTGTGTGGCTGCAGACATCAGCACACACGGCCTTGCTTACAGGATCAGTGACACAATTGAGTCCGCCAACAAATTCCTTAGAAAATGGAAGATCAAAGTCGAAATTGAAACAAATATTGAAACCTGACAAACCAAGCAAAATGGCCATAGCAGGCGGTGGAAGGGCTGGCATGAGCATCTGTGCATAACACATACCTGTGTGAGATTGTGTTCTTCACTTTCTTGTCCAGCTCAGCGTATGTCTGGTCATAGCCATCTGGCAGGAACACCGGATCCCACCCAAACGTGGTTTGACCCTTAGGCTGAACAATCTGGCCAGGCGTGCGTCCCACAAAGATCTTGGGCTCTGTTTCAGGACCTGCATGCAATCACAGCTGATTGGACTCACATGCTTCTGGAAGCCACAAGAATGACCCGCCACATCTTCATTGCTTTCAGGCTTTAGCTGTGTGACCATCTCTTGCTCAACTATGCAGTCAGGCTGTTGACCAATGACAGCTTGCTTTGATTGGCATCAGATGTGCATGACTGTTCTGGCAGAGGCTCAAAAATTGTCTGACATCAGCAGCAGCACATGTCAGTCCACTACAGATAAAGCATCGGCAGTAAACAGCTGACCTGGGGTGTAGACAAATATGCACTGCGCATAAGCTGTCTTGTCCTCAAACCCAGCTGCAAAAGCACGTCACAGGCTCAAGCTCTGTGCTTGCATGCCACAGACGCCTGACGTGCAATGACTGCCAAAAGTTTGCAATCATTGGATGCATTGCAACTGCACAGCACAGCAGTCTGCCATGAAGGCTCTTTGAGCTGTCCAACAATCACCTAGCATCTTCCAAAGACCCTCTGGACCCACTTTGCCTAAGAACCACTTTATGTATGGACCTGTGACACACACAACATACATCAGACGACTTGCATATGGCAGCTTGCTGTCTAAGCCTTGGACAGATGGCAAAAGTGTGCTTGCCTGGCAAGCCTTTGTAAGCATTGAAGCAGAGGCTTGTGTCCTCGACCATCACAGCACCACCAATCTGCATGCCACACAAGTTAGTGGTCATAAAATTAGTACTTGCAACAGCTCATAGTCAAATGGAGCGTCGGGTGTGTTTCGGACCTGCTCAGCAGCTAAGCGACATTTCTCTTTTGCAATGTCTTCTGGCTCCCCCTGCGGCCAAGAAAGCCTTGCTCAACAAAGAAGCATAAAGCAGGAGACTGTGGCAAACAGTAGCGCAGACCTGTAGCTCTGGTAGATCAACATCTGCTCTACGGACCTTGAAAGGCAAGGGATGGCCAGCCTCCAATATGGCAACCACCTACTAGGAAAAGGCAAGTTTCGTACTTTGCCTTGAGCAAACATGAGTAAGACTAGGGCAAGACTTCTACCTCTTTCAGTTTGTTCTCATTGCCAGTTGCAAAAGCTATCTCAGAGGTGGCCATGTTGGCTTCAGGCACGTCAGGGGCGTACACCACGGCAGACAAGTGTACTTTTCGCCGGTGAGAACTGCTGAAGTGACTGCTAACAGGGGGATCACAAAGGATTGTCGGAGGGACTAGTGGTGTTTTGGCAGCTGTACCGTGACTGTTAGGTTGCGAGACGACGTGACAGAGGAGCGACTTCCTTGATCGACAGACACGACAAACGCTTGATCGCTGAAGTGCTCGACACTGCATCGGCAGTCAACGCCTGGACCGCAAGCCCATTATTTTACATCATCGTAAGTGCACTCCTTGTCATGCGCCAAATAATGCCTAAGAATATGTCGTGATGGCCATCAGAACTCCACTGACGAGCTGTCGCAGATCAAGAAAAGACTTTGGTCAAACGAATACCAAACGGCGTCAGTCAGCAAGATTCTCTAAATGTGCCACCATGTGCATATGTTCTCAACCATGCACTGACCCGTAGGCGTTTCTTCAGAACTATGCCGAATAGCAACCCAAAGGTGAAGAAGACACCACATGACGGTAGTTCATGTCAACCTAGCTACAACGACAGTCACTGTAAAAAAAAATGCCCTGACTGCTACAGCTCGGGGTCTTGAAAGATTTGTAGAGTCTACAGTGTAGACAGTTGAGCACACACCAACACGCTTGAGGTCACACAGCTCAGGACACAATCACTGTCTTGTTTGAATCATCTGTAATGCCTTCTGTAACAAACAGTATGATACACCAAGTGGCAACAGCAAACACAGGCACACTGCAAACTTTAGTCATCATTACTAAAGACATCCCATATCTGAGTGAAGAGGCCGCCCCCGTCTCCATCATCCCCACCCCCACCAAGGTCCATGTCGGATCCCAGCTCTCCCTCACCCCCTGTACCACCTGTAACAGAAACATGGCTGTGTCCAGCTGTTTGTCCCTGATGATTCCGATTGAACTCCCATGCAGACACAGAATCGTTCTTGTTCACAGGTGGGTGGAAGCTGGCAGCTCTTCATCAGTCATACGTCCTAGACAAACTCGGTCAATGCATGATGCACGCAAATACTTCATGCCTATGAATAGCCCTTGAAAAACCCCTAGCTGCCTGCCAGCAACTTTTGCACTGATACTTTTGTTCACACACACTGATCCCAACAATTTACCGAGCTTTGCTGGCAAGTGCAATTTCTGAAATCGGTCATCGGATTCATGCCACTAAGGGAACAGCCCTTGAAGTGACCATGATCACAAGAGTCTACAGCACCTGGGTCAATCACCACATAACAAAGTCAAAACAGCAACAACCCCAAAGCTCTTCTCACCTGTTTGACCCAAGTCAAAGTCATCACCCCCCAGATCACCCTCCATGGGTTGCTCAGGTGAGAATTCACTGCCTGGCTGTGGAGAACCAAATTCAGAGTCCCCTCCAGCAGAGCCAGCATCTGCAGCTCCTGTACCAGCTGCTGCTGCACCTGCTCAATGACACACAATCGACACAGTCAGCCGATTTCATATTCTTGAAGGTACAAGGCAGTCCTGTCATCTAGGCAAAGCTGTACAGGGTCTCCGAGACGTGCATATCAGATGACCAGTGATCTAGTCATAGGCCATGCGGCAGTCATGCAGCAGTCCTTGTGACACAACTATGGAAGGCTGTATGCTGGCAGCACACATGGGAAGCTGCATAATGACAGTACAGATGAGAGGCTGCAAGATGGCAAAAGAGATGAGTGGCTGCAAAAAGCAACAAGACCAAATCATCCAGTAAGAGAGCACAGAACAAAAGTGAGGTAGTTGCAGAAAATGTCACACATGAAGAGCACAGATGTGCTGCTACTGCCATGGTGTAAGAGGTTGACTGACCCCTCCACCAAAAGCATTCCCAAGCACACTCAAAACAGCATCAGGGTGCATCGCTAAACTTGCATAGAACCTGGTGTTGCCTCTCAATCCTACCTGCATTTCCAGGCACTGCTTCCCCTTGGCCTTGATCACCCCCCTCAGCCCCCTCTGCACCCCCCTCGGCGCCCCCACCGCTGGGGTAGGGTACCGGAGGGAACATCATGGGGGCAAACCAGCCTGAGCCATGTGAGTGCTGGGAGAAGTAGTCATAGTCAACAGATACTGCAGCTGCTAGGGCTACCATACGCTCACTCAACATCAGAGGCCGCTGAACCACCTGCATGTACACCTGTGCTTTCAAGCCAGGATGTCTGATGAGTTAAAACTGGCTCCACACCACAGACTGTAAGGCATAAAATGAAAAATGAATACAGGGCACTTTGTGAGCGCTGCATGTACATCCAGCCTGCCATTGCTGGCTTGCAATGCCATGCCAAAGTGTTGGACAGCTTGCTAACAGCATCAGCATGCCAATGACCTTGGAGTGAGTCACCCATGGCTAACAAGTTATGAAGTGCTGCAATATGTGGTGTTACACAAATGCATGCAACTGTCACGCACCCATTGGTATGATCTGCACGTCAGGTTGGGAACACTCAGCCATAGCTTTGGCACAGATTGCGTGCTTGTACATCATGTCAGGACATGCATGGCATGCCTTGCAATACAGCAGCTGACCGGCTATCATGGCAATAACATGCAATTCAGGCTTTCTGTCCATGGAAACAGCAGCAAACGGAAGTCACACACAAGCTGTATCCAGAAACAGAACCAGGGTTGTGCAACCAGCACACAAGACATACCAGCTGGTCAGCCGTCGAGGTGGCAATGACTTGCATGTCAGGGTTTCTGTACTTGGCAACAGCAGTGACAGCAGGTGCTGGCTTGTCTGGATGAGCAGCCTGAATGGTTTTGGTGGCTTGTGATGCAGCCTCCATGGGTTTGTCACCAAAGTGGATCACATACTTGCCGGCGTCTGTGAAGAGCTCCTTGCCAAAGCCTTGGAAGTTGCGGTCAATCAAAGCCATAGGCCCTGTGGACACAGTCTTTGGTGAAAAGAAAAAGAACAGTTTACGCTTTTCAGTGATTGTAACGGGAGCCTCCTAAGGCGGCAGCCCAGAGCTACAATCGTTTTGGTGTTTTGGACGCAAAGGGGCCGGTCAACGTGTTGTTACGCTTTCCAAATGATGAGGTAAAGGCTACAGACGGTCTTTGCCAAGACTTACACCCTAGACTGTTGATGAGTCTGAGAGACCCCATTCAGCAGGCTAAATGTTTCCACTACCTGAACTACAGTAACTATAGTAAGTACAGTAGCTACAGAAGTTGCAGCGGTGGAAGCATTTGGCCTGCTGCTTGGGGCCCGTCAGGCTGACTGACAGTGTAGAGGAAGGGCTATCTTGTAAGCTTGCAACCTTGCAAGAAAGAGGGCATGTTTGTGCGGAGACATATGCGTGCACAACCAGAATGCTGGTGCATTCACTGCAGTTGTAAACCAGATTTACCAGCAGCAAGACAGCACAATTTCAAGCATAGTGACATTCACATGTGCAGAGGCACATCAGTCATGCTTGGCATGTGAGTCATTATGCCTTTCTTACACTGTCACACTGGCTCACTCAAAGTACACTCAGCCAAGACATCACCTCCATCTTTGTCTTTCAGAAGGAACTCCCAGGCCCAAAGCCCGCTGTTGATGGTGGCATACTGCTTACGGTCAATGTACAGGTCGTAATTACGCTGCCAGAGATGCCACCGCTGCTGCACCTCTCCAATGGTGTTGCCTTCTCCATCCTCCACAAAGATGGAGCTGTTGATGAAGTAGAAGGGCCGGCGGACCCTGAAAATGACCTGCCCACCTGTGAGAAGTGCACCAAAGGAATATGACTTGATTCACAGTCCAAGACACATCGGTCATGCTTGGCATGCCAGTCATGATGGCTTTCTTACACCAAGAAGTGATGATGGTAGCAAACATGTTGGGCCTCTGCAGGTATGAGACAAGACATGGGTATCACAATGAGACACAAGGTGTTTTGTGGGAAGGGCAGGGGCAAGGTGCATATTGGCATGAGCTGCATGCATTGTGAGGGTACACTGGCTATGCATGACACGACTGTCATGCTGGCCTGCAGTGTTAGGACTTGCTGCAGGCAAGATGTTGAAGTGACTCATGCCTGCAGATCTTGCAGCAAGCATGAACAAGCCTGTCTTGGTGATGATCAATCATACCGTCTGGACTGAAGACAGTTGCAGTGAAGGGCCGTCGTGTTCTGAGCAACTGCCTGCCCACCTCCTTTCCAAAGCTGCCTAGCTCCTCTGCTAGCAGGGCAACTACATTGCCTTCTTGGTCATAGATGGTGTACTTGTTTGCTTGCTCAAAGCCAAAGATAACAGTCCCCCATTCTACATTGCGAGTGATGACCAAGGCTGGGTGACCAACGACGTCCTCCACCTGACAAGGCAAGCCATATGTTTGGATTCTGAAGGAGGACACTGGAAGGGACACTTTCAAACCATGTCTAACTTTGTGTACAGATGCTGGTACATGTGTATACACTGCCAGCATCCGTCAAGCTGCGTGATTTGCTTGTGTGACATTTAGACACCAGGTCGCAGCCAGTGCTAGCAGCAGGTATCAGGGCACCTGTAAGTCAGTTGCCTGGCTTTGGGAAGCCTGCACAGAGGACTGGTCCTGTGGTATGGTCACGAGTGCCTCATTGCTTGTAGGGTCAACTGCATCAGTCACTGCTCCGCCTCTGCCACCATGCTGTTGCTGTGCGATGCGTTTGGCTCTAGCAACGCTCTGTTTGAGTCTGCTTGCAGACTGTGAGGCAAACCCTCTGCTGCAGACGAAGCCACTGGGCGATGCTCGGAGATCGGCTATTCGATGCGATTGCAGATCTTGCAGTGGCCAACAAAAGTATGAACAGGTAGAAGGCGTCTGCTGGCTGGCCACACAGCTGGACGAGATCAACTGCCTGCTGACCAGGAACTGTCCTGCTTGAGGGGTTTTTGCCGCAGCAAGGTCGCAAGAAAATACGGTCAAAGACAGCAAAGATCGAGACGTGCTGTTTGCTTTTCGTAGGTGTTGCATGAGCTGCGCTGCTATCCAAAGTACCAGATCACAGCGAGCGCATCAACAGCGACCAATAGCTCTTGATGGGCAATCCAACTTCGAGATGGAATCGGTAGTGTCAGCTAGGTTTGGCGGTGATGCTGCATTAGCAGGTCTTCGGTGCAGGTTCCGCAATCGCACATGGCAAAGCTCACAGTCCCATGACCTCGAGTCTGGTTTCGGAGCCAAACCAAAGTTTAGCAAAGTTAGGTCAGCGAGTTGCTACAGCAGGGTCAAGTTGACATTGCACGCATTGCTTCTGCGCGTCTTCTTGTACGAGATATCACTTACATGATTGGTCCCTTGCGGAGTTGCTAACGTTACCTTCATCGTCAGCCTGTACCAGGCTAGATTGAGTGAACGCTGTCCTCAGACTCTGTCGTAGCAGGACGCCGCTAGCCAGTACTTCATCTTCTCAGTGTCGTCTGGTGTGACTCTAATCAGCTCCGTTGACCACTGTTGTTTGATCGGTCTACGGCCATGGCCACCGACACCCTAACGAATTTGACTCAAGCAGCGCAAGAAGTTGCCAGCAACAACGCTTCGTTGTCAGCATTCGCCGATAACAATGTGACTGAGGAGTGGACAATAGGCCCAGACGGGGAGTTTGACGGAGATCCCGAGGAACCTAGATTTGCAGTTCTGGTCTTCTACTGCATCTTGGTAAGCACTTCTGCAGTGCAGCTAAGTTGTGTATGCCGACACACCACCATTGAGACTTCCTCAATGTGTGCTGCAGGCTGTGATGATTGGAGCGCAGAGTGGCTTATTTTATTGGAAAAAGCAGCACAAGCGAAGCTATGAGCTGGTATGCAGTGTTTGCTTGGCGTGCTGCAGTGTGCGCTGTCCTTTTGCCCCTACACCAACTCCTGCTGCCTTTTGCACTGACACTGGCTGCCTCCTGCAGGTGACACTGATGGGCCTTTGGTTGGTCCCAGTGGTTATCAGTGTCTACATGGTCTGGTGGAAGTTTGTTTTGGTGGGCTTATTTGTGCTATCCCTGCGGACAGGCTTCTAATTGATGTATTTGCATGCACGTGTAATCAACTGCAAATTACAGGCTACATGACCTACGCTCTATCCATGCAATTCACTAAAAGTTTGTGAGTCATTGTCAGAATCCTGCCAACCTGATCCAGTATCCATACATGCGCATTGCTGCAATGACTTACAAGCCCTAGGTGGTCATTATAAGAGCTGACATGTGCTGCAGGTGTGGTTGATGTACTCTGGGATCACAGGCTACTTACTGTATGCATGCGGCGCTCAGAAGAAGATGGCATCAACGGTGCCCAGAATGGTATGCACATCTTGTCCGAAATATGCAGTCTGTAACTTCAGGCCTGTTGTGTCACAGCTCTGGTGTCTCTTCAGGAGCTGTTGCCTCACATTTTCAGAGCCTTATGTAACAGTGCCGCGCTTTGTGATTCATGCTACGTGTGTGCACACTCTGTTGCTCCCTGTCTTCAAAGTCTTGTCTCACATTTGTCAAACGTTTTCAAAGCCTCATTGCGCTGAGAATACAATGACTCTTTACACACACTGACATGCAACTTGAGCAGCACTGCTCATGGTCTGCTGCCAAATCATTTCTGGTTCAGCTGGGCAAACTTATGACTGCAGGTATACAGCTGGTTCCTGGGATGTCATAAAGCCTGCGTGGTCATCGGAATTGTAGGATATGCATTGCTCATTCTGGAAGGCGTGGGGTTTGGTCTTCTGATAGGGCCATCGTGGCCTGATGGCATCTCACTGATGCTGGTATGGTACGGTCTGTATTATGGAGTGCTGGGCAGAGATCTAGCCGAGGTTGCTGGTGATCGCATGGTAAGCAATGCATGGGTACACCTTGCCACAGCAACTCATGGCATCTAACAGAAAGCATGCACGCTGCTTGTAACAGCATTTTGAAAAGCTGGGCAGTGTTTAGCTGTGATCGCATAGAGCGTATGACTGACAGATCTGAAGCCAGACCTGAAGGTTCGGCATGCTCTGGGCAGCACACTTCCTGATGCAAAGCATTGACTTGCTCAAAAGCTTGCTGCCTTGTACACAGTGCAGTAGCATTGCTGTATCAGCAGCTGCAGCTCTGTGCTTGTGATTGTCCGTGCGTAACATCTCCCAGTTGCAGACCCTGCAGCTGCAAGTGAAGCACAGGTCACAAATGCTGTGGCCCTATTGACTCCCCATCGACCCCCTATCAGTTCCCTATCAATCGCCTACCGACTCCCCATCAACCCCCTATCAGTTCCCTATCAGTTCCCTATCAGTTCCCTACTGACTCCCGGTTGAACCCCTGTAAACTCCCTAACAAGTCCCTACTGACTCCCTGTTTAACCCCCATCAACTCCCAACCAAGTCCCTACTGACTCCCTGTTAATACAACATCAAAATTCTACTAATTCATCGTCAAACTCTTTACTTCTTCAACGCCCTGTATGGATGTGCATTGGAGCTGTCTGGGTGACACTGCAGGTGGCTACAATGGGGACCAGGCGCAAGCTATCAGTGTCAGTCAACAGCTGTGGCATCTGCGGCGGAGTGCTCAAGGTGAGCTGTGCAGCTGTGAATCGTGAAGAGGCAGTGACTGACTCCAGCATGGCAAGCAGTGACTGATGTGTGATAATGATAATAATAATAATGATGATAATGGTAATGATAACAGTAATGATAATAATAATAATAATAAACATAATAATAATAACAACATCATCAACAACAATAATAATAACAACAATAATAATTAACGCTTTCCAGCTCATGATGAGCTAGGTACGTGCGAGAACGTGCCTGATGTGGCCACTGCAACAAGCCTTCAGGGCCAGCTGGCAAAAGCTGTTGATAGCTAACTGCACGACATCTTGTTGTGCATAGCACTGCATGGCTAGCTTGACATTGTGGCAACAACATGAACGCTGACCAGGAGTGTGTTGGTCAAAGGGTTGAAAGTCAAGGTGTTAACACAGCACGGTGTAGAGGGCACTCACCAAGTTGCTCTCCCCCCCAGTTCATGCTGCTCGTGTCTGCTGCTTTGTAACTTCTTTGCTATAACCTCATAAAACTTTGCAACTCTGTAGCACCACAGTCTGCAAATTGTATGGTACACGACATACTTGTGCACATGTGACACATCAATAGAACATGAACGCATAGATCTCAGCACTGCTTCTTTGCTTTGCACAGGACAACCAACACCTAGGAGAGGAGCTAGCAAACAATGAGAAGACCGTGCAGCTGACATGCAAACACCTGTTTCATGACCAATGCATACGAGGGTGGACCCTGGTGGGCAAGAAAGACACATGCCCAGTCTGTATGGAGAAGGTGGACTTGCGCGCTCTGTATGCTGACAGACCCTGGGATACCAGGAACCTCACATGGTAAGACTTTTTTAAAAATATAAACATGTTTCTTTTTTCCTTTTGTATTTTGACTTTATTATTTTAAAAACACGCTCTGTATGCTGACAGACCCTGGGATACCAGGAACCTCACATCGTAAGACTTATGCCACCAAGTGTCATGTGCTGCCATGCATCTTATAGTTAGTCATGATAGGCCTATTGTACAAGGCTACCCCGATGGTTGCCAGCATAAATTTGTACATCCTGCTGAGGCTAAGGCACCCCTACTGCATGAGGGAGCATCAGCTCTTGATGTGCTGCCATGCATCACCATGCTAAGCTGGCTTTCTGGCAGGCATGAAGGTAGCTGGATGCAGCTCTACTTGCATAGCCAAAGAGCCTGCCCCTGACGCTTCCATGTGGCGCTGAGAATGACTTGTATCATTGATCTTGTTTGTGTATTTGTGCGTGACAGCAAATGTGCTTTGCTCGTGCTGGGGTGTGGTCAAGTATGGTGTTTGCATCTTGGAAGTCTGCATCCTGACCTTGCATTGAAAGATTCGCACAGCACTGTCGCTGTCTTTGATGTATCTGCTGTGGCAAAGCTGCATTGCCTCTTATGCTGCTATCTCAGATGTGGGTTGGGTCTGGACTTGATTTGAAGTGAAGAATCCAAGTAATGTGTGCCTCGATGTGCAGGATTCAGATGCTGGATGCTGTGCGGTATATGGTTGTATGGAACCCCATCGTTCTGCTGGGCCTACACTTTGCTCTCAACGTGTTGGGAGTTACACAGAAGCAGGCCGCCCTTCATGAGCACAGCAAACAGTTGCACCAATTGCACATGAACATGACCAATATGAACCTGACTCAGTCTTTGAATGGCAGCACCACTGAAATGCTTGCAAACCTGACAAGTACGTTTTGAAGTGGCATGCTTTCTGCTGTTTTTGTTTCAGAAGTGAGTGCGTGTATGACCAATTGATCGGTTGGCTGTTGCGTCTCTGTTTTTGGCAGCAGTTTTGTTGACTGGTCAAAAACTGCCAAATGCTGAAAAATCATGCAAACTGGGGCCAGATGACTCAGTCCGACTTGAATTTTAAAAAACACACAGTTTTCACACTCATGGCAAACTAGGCCCAGGTGACTCAGTCCGACTTGAGTTTTTAGAAACACCCAATTTTCACACTCATGGCAAACTGGCAATTTCTTAAGCCACGGAAAACACACAGTTTGAAATTGTGTCGGACCTCACTGAAAATTGCAGCTGTGTGTCCAAGTACACACACAAACTGTCAGTACATTTCACAGAGTTTCGGCTGACACCACGTACAACGCAACAAGAGACCACTGTAACCAAGCATCACTGATGGCGTGCTCAGTGTCTCAAAGCATAGCACGTTCGTTACAAGGAGAGTGCCATACAGTGTACCACTGTGACTAAGCGGTCTACACTGAGTGCTGATTGCAAGCCTGGGTACAACTTGAAGTCACTGATCACACAGGTGACAGACAGTGCCTGCTCATAGTCAACAGCATGTCAGGACCAAGTCTTATCACAGCTTTTCAGATTGTCAATAGAGTCTTGACAAAGTTGTACAGGTGTAGCTTGTAATCATGTTTAATGTGCTCCAACCACACAGCAGTTGGACCTTCTGTAACATCCCTCATCATCACTGTCATCATCTGTGTCATTCAGCACTGCAACAGTACCCCTTGCTGGACTGTGCACCACTGTCAATGGGAGGAGCTCCTCAGGTGGCCACCAGTCAATGAGGTTATTCAACAAAAAAATGGATCCTGTCACCAGCTTGCCAATAGCTGAAGTTCGGGGAAATCCAGACCAGCTTTCTGACTACATCCAGCTCCACAACTGAATACACTGGCATGGGAGTCCTAGACCTGCTGCGCTGATTAGGGGATAAACCAGGATGTGACTCTGACTTTTCCCAAACCAGGTGGTGTAATGTCAAATCGCGCTCCCTCTACTTTTTTGACAACTGCTGTTCAGGTGCTGCGATGTAGTAGCGCACAAACAACAGATGGGCTTTTTGAAGGTCACGAGCAGGCTGGTAGCAGACCCTTGTTGTGAAAATCATTTGCACCTGCAGACCACCACAGTCAGGATGCATTCAAACATATTTAGCATGAAAGACAGTGGCAGTCCCAGGGGGCAAAGTGGGCTTTGTACATTCAAGTCAGCATCAACCAGCAGCAGCAGCAGAGCTGAAATAGTAATAGTCAAATAGCCTAGATACAGAGGAGTCTTCTGTGCTATGCTGGTGCTTCACAAGACGTCTTGCCTGTGCAATGCAGCAGCTCAGCCATGCCAGTGCAAGCAGCAGTCGAGGATCTTAAGTTGGCTGGTCCTAAGAGCCATGAGTTGATCTTGCCGATAACCACTGTTTGCATGCGGTGATTTGATTGCTGGCTCACCTGCTGACAATTGCTGTAGAGATGCAACAGCATGGTCAAGTGGTCTCAGAGAGCAGGGAGCCCTAAGGGTCAATGCCTAATAGCCCCAGTAACAAACTGTATGTGTTGATTCTGATCTTGCAAAAGAGGCTTGCCAGAATTGCATTCCTGATGAGTGCACAAGTCAAACGAGCTGACACCCTGACCCTTCAACTGCACCAACAGAGCAGGGACAACACTACATAGAGTGAATTCAGTGCATTGAGTGCCATGGGCTGAATGCGGCACCATTGCTCACCACATGGGATGGACTGCAGCGGCTTGAAGCTGTGCTGCATGCTTGTGCATCACACACATAAACAGCACCTGTGCATGAAGATGGCAGAGGGTCTGTCAGAGTAAACTGCATGGAGTTGGCTCTTCAAGACTTCAAGCGCAGACAGTCGTTGTACACTCATACGGCTCTCCTCCATTCAGCTCTATGTTGATTGAGATGAGCCCTAGCTTATCAGCAAATTTGGGGAATAGTATCCATTCGTCAGCAACAGATGGCCTCTGACTATGGCAGCAGTATCACTCTCCAGGGCAGGAACCCCCCCTGTCATTTGATGTGAACCTGCATTTCAGCACGGCAGAAATCAGTGCAAGAGCCATAGCAAACACCAGGCTTTGCTTGCACTTGCATGCTCAATACTGTGATTGGCATGAGATGATTTACTGGCATGAGTCATTATTATCATTATTTACTGACGTGAGTCATCCTCACAAAATTGACTGGCATGAGTCATCATTGCATGAATTCACATGCATGCGCATGCCAAGTGAAAGACTGATGCACATAGACAGCATACGTACTATGAACGCCTGAGCATTATGTGAGCAGTTGAACTGACTAACCTCTTTTGTCAAGAGCCAGACACCTGAAAACATATTATTATCTGTCCTTTACCAACCATTGTACTTGGGCAGCAGATGGACAAGGCAACATGTCCAACAATGCTGTTGCTTTTGGACACTGACTTACAGTTCTGTTGCCAATTCTGGAACTTGAAGAAGAAAGTGAGGTGGGCTTTCTAGCTGTTGCAGCAGCTTGCATCAGGTGCAACACTTCCTGACAGCTGAACACCTGCCGTGGATGCAGGCAACACGGTCGGTGTCAACAACTGCACTGACTGCTCCCAAGCTTTCATCCTGCTCCCAAAGTGTGTCTGGTCTCCCTTCTGTAAGCGTTCTGTCAGCAGCTTAATTGGCGACCCGTTGAGCACGTCTTGTATGTGACGATCGCCTTGTCTCGACAACGTCCACTTTCTGCCTGTGTCAATCTCTCCATTTATCCCAGCGATTGTTGATTTGTCAGCAAGGGCTGCGCATAGTGTAAACCTCTCGGGTTTAGTCGTCGTGAGAGACTTCACTGAAGCTAGCAACACCATCAGTGTTGCACTCACAACTTATAGAACGAGAGCTGAAGTGAATAAGTTTGTATGCAGACAATTTCCTGTCGAGATGGCTTCAGAAAAGCTGAAATGTTTCCTCAGGAGCGTCAGTTTGGCATACCTAGAGTTTGCAGATGCCATCCATGAAGGTGGAATCACCAGTAAGGCAGAGCTCGGAGCTGTTGAGCGTACAGACCTTCAGACTTTGGGAATTCCATTGGGTGCGGCTGCACTTATCATTGCAACAGCTAGAGGCTCAGGTGACTCCTTCGGTACCTTGCTCTTCAGTTGTATCAATATTATGATCTTTGTTACTACCGAAGCAAAACCTGCTTCACTTGCAGGTCAAGAAGCAGATGCGGTCAGTTTATGGGCAAAAGCCTACAGACAAAAGCTGCAAGCCCTACCAGCTCCCTACAAATTTGGCACAATGTGGTCAGCCTTCCAGACTCCACAAGGCAACCTGGGTGATGAAGTGGAGTTTGATAAGCACGGACCATTGTTGAACATCTATAGGCCACAAAGCGCCAAGGTCTGGCCTAATGGACGATGGCCGCTCTATGATTCCTTTCATGCTGATTTGCCTTGTGCTGAATTCCCTGCTGTCATTGTCGTCAAGGAACTTGCTTATACAAAGGCTGCAGCAGCTGCTGTCTGAAACAAATCTAATGCATGTATTGCTTGGCATGATTTTTGCATGAAGTTGCATGGTAACTTCTGCACTAAGAAGGCATCACTGCATGTGTGAGCAGTGTTTGTGGCTCTGGTACAAAACACTCGTCAAGCAATGTGGCACAGAGAGTTGCTGACAGTGCACTCGACTGTTCTGTGCATGCCGAAGGGACTGCCTGCGGCATTTGCAAGTGCGGCCTTTGGCACCTTCTTGGACCAGAAGCGCAGCGGTGAGTTCTCAATAGCAGCCTGCCAGATAGTGCTGCGTCTGATCGCCATCCTCAGTGACAGTTACGTTGATACCACAAAGAAGTCAGTGGTTGGGCAGCTGAAGGCCATTTTTGGCCCCCAATTCGTGGGCGAAGTTCCAGGCCGTGAGAAATCAATGCTCAGCCGAGTGCGTGAGGAGCTGCTGCGCTATTTCCAGCAAGTCATGAGACCAGACGTGCGCTTCATGACTCTTGAACCATCCCTCGCGTCCGAGGTGAGTGCCAATCTTACATCATTGTGAAAGATGTGACACATGTCTTTTCATCGGTGTATTGCTTTGGACTGGGTATGCTCTATGTGTATCAATGCATTCATTTGCGTCCAGTGCTTGACAGCTGCCTTTGACCCTCACATGAGGATGGTAGCATGTGCACAAGTACTAAGCGTATTGTGTAACAGACTAAACACAGTATAAGAGTATCAGACTAAGACTGCTACCTGTCTAGTGAGCGGGTCCCTTCAGCTGATCCCTAAGCCCGGTCTGGGAGTCACTCAAGTGAGACTGAGTGGTTGAGTTTGCTCTCAGCCGCCAATTCCATCTAAGATTCACAGTTTTGTGTGTGATACACACGGCCTAGCTTGGGACTCGCTCTGTCTCGATAGTGCAATATATTCACAGCATGCGCCAGCCTGCCATGCTTGCAACAGCAGGAGGGCAAAACAATATGCTTGCTATGCATGCTGCACGCTTAAAACACTTGTTTTAGTGACAGGAATCCCAAACTGAGACAGGTGGCAGTGGAAGGTTGCAGCTGGATGGCAGGGCCAGCGGAATCCATGCCTTCATTTTGGAAGGGAAGGAAGATTGGGGAGGCAGCAGCAATCCTGTCATGCAACTCGCTGCACACTACGTAAAAGTGCTGGAGGACAATTGGGACACATCATTTGTCACAAACACATATTTCCCAGCTGTCGGTGTCGAGGTGTTTGGCCATGGTCTAAGGTAAATAAAGCACATCCTCTGCAACATCACCTGTTTGGCATTGCCTGCCTTCACAGTTGCCCATTAATCACTCTCAAGAATGCTTGTCGGTTGGCAAGGCCTACCGCAAAAATTCCTACATGCGCTGTTGTACAAGCACCTGATAGTGGCTGGCAATGGCCGCCAAGCTTCCTCCTCTGGCCATTCGCACTGCGCAGAGAACATTTCTCAAGCCGTCTTGCCATGCAGGATTCATGCTCTTTTCCATACTGACAAGATCTGTTGCGAGCCATTGACAGAGTGGCTGCACTTTGCGGATCTGCGTGATGGCCAACCAGACTATATGGTCTACCTGGTCAGGGCCATTCAAGCATTGGGTGTTCTAGTCAATTCTGTGTGTATGGAGCTTGCGGCAGCGCATCAGCCTTTCAAACCAGCAGCTCGCAACAAGCAGCTGACTGATGGCATTCCTTACATGCTTAGAAATGATAGGTCAGTGCTTTATTGTCAAAGTGGCCACAGTTGGGCTGCAGCATCGCACTGTGGCTAATGCGGCAGGCCAGACGGCACACTGAGCTGCCTGCATGTATGCTTGTGCTTGTTGCGCCCCGCAAAATGTGTGCAGGGTGGTGCTTCAAGTTTCTGTTACAGGATTGTTATAGGTATTGCACTGTCACAGTGTATTGTGTGTTGACTTTGACACCCAACTTGCATGGCTACAGACTCTATTGTGTTTCTTCCTTTTTTTGAATGTCTGCTGCCAATCGGCCAGATTAAGTGTGTGCAATGTAGGCGCCATGGCATATCACCAATATACGGCTCATCCCCTGCTTTTGGTGGGCACCATCTCCAGATATGCCTCAAGTCATGTAAACCTGTGTGCCTGCTCTGCAGCCATGACATCAGGCAGCTTGCAAGACGTAAGCATGTGTACCATGTCACCTCAGAACAAGGGAAGAGCTGGGTGGCAAAGGTGATGACAACGCCATACCCATGGCAATTGCATGAAGAACTCAGTGACCTTGGCTTGGCGCCAAAGCTGGCAACACCTGTAGAAGAATACCCAGGTCGGGTGCAAGTGATCAAGATGGACTACCTTGATCCAGCAGATGGTTGGATGCGTCTTGAGCGCTTCACTGGCAACTGGGATGCTCTGCATGAGGTGGCCATGGAGGCACTCAAGTCATTGCAGAGTTGCTTGGATGGTAAAGCAGTGCATCGTGACTTGAATCCCAGCAATCTTCTTGTCAGGTATGTGATGAGTACAGGCTCCACCTTGGGTTCGTCATGCATTGCAAGTTGCGCATGATCCACATAGCACATGTAGCTTGCATAGTACATGCAGGGCACTCGCGTGTCAAGCTGATTTTGCTTGGTCCTAGTTGTTGACTGGCTGGCATGCGTGGGCAGCGCTTGTGTCGTGCTCATGTATGCAGTACTTGTAGATGCAAGGAACTCACATTGAGGATGACAGCTAATCCAGTCACTTTGATTCAGGGAGCCCAAGCCAGGTCTTGGTGGCAGGCCTTCAGAAGGGCCTCAAGTCATGTATTTGGCTCTGGCATGGGGCGGCCTAGAAGGGCATGTCACTTACCCACCATGTGTCAATGGCAAGGCCGTGTGTACCGTCAAAAATCCAGATGGTCGGCGAATTCTCAGGAAGCATGACACTCAGCAGCTCAAAGAGACACTGAGACGTTGCCGTCAGCAGCAGTATAGGCAACCCAACACAAGTTCTCAGCATTGTGCATTTGTGCATGCACGTAAATGCCATGTATGTTGCACTGTTCCTCCTATCGCAAAGTTGCTGTGTTGAATCAACTGCATGACTTGATTGGCACGGTGGTGCTGAAGCTCAACTTGCAGCACCTCAGGGACAAGTCCTGACGTTGCACATTTTACTCCGCCGCGGATTTAAAATGGGCCCATTTTAAATCCGCGGCGGAGTAAAGACTAAAGTAGTCAGTTGGATGCTCATGAGTCCGTTACTGATCAGCACCTGACAATTTCGGACTGCATTTTGATGACGTTTTAAAGACCCAACATAGATAGTTGGTTACTCATGAGTCCGATACTGATCAGCACCTGACAATTTTGGGCTGCACTATCGATGCTATCATGGTCATCACAGGACAGTCACACAGGTGGCATGCTTTGTGCTAGCAGCGCTGTTTGTGACCATTTGGCAATCTCAAGCAGTTTGCGTGCAGCCAATTGTGTTCCAAGTCCTGGTGTGCTCCTGCATGGGCCATGGGAACGTGCTAGCAGCTACCTGGCCTGCAAAGCAAGAAGTTGCTGTCCTGGACTCATTCTTGAGCCTTTGAGGAACAGTATGACTAAGGTGGAAATTACTCAGGCAGGGCCGGAGTCAGCAGGAGCTGCAGTATCGACCCTGCGCAATGTGCAGATCATTGCTAGTCAGTGCTGATTGCTAGTGCGTGAAGTGCTCGCAAACTTCCTCCTCATTAGGCGTACTCGGCCCTTCAACTTATGTTGCTGCTCTGCCCAGTGATCTTCGACCTTTGACTGCGTTTCCCAGTCCAGCCTTGCGCTGATTGGAGTTACAGTCGTCGCCCTCGATAGGCAGGGCTGACGAATGGGCGCAAACTCCAGCAAGCTAGAAAAAGCGCTCGTTGATTTTCCTGAGGGTGAACGCTACTTTGGCTTTGAGAACTTTGGCAACACCTGCTACGCCAACTCCGTCCTACAGTCTCTGTACTTCTGTCGGCCCTTCCGGGAAAATCTACTGCAGCACGCAGCAAAGTTGCCTAAGGACGCAGATGACAACTTGTTGACCTGCCTGGCAGACTTGTTTGTTCAGGTATCAGCCTGTTTCACAGAGCATGCTTGCTTAGCTGAGCATACATTTGCAGCGCACATACTGCGCAAGAAGATCTATGCATAGCATGCTCGAATTTCGAAGCACTGTATGTTCAATGCAGATACACAGTCAGAAAAAGAAGTCAGGGGTCATAGCACCAAAAAGGTTTGTGCAAAGGCTGAAAAGGGATAATGAATTGTTCCGAAGCTATATGCACCAGGTATGCTTGGCTGTTTTGGCTTGTCACACAGTCACTATCACACAATACTCAGCACACTGCTGAGCCTTGCCTGAAGCCTTGAAAACGCCATTGCAGGATGCGCATGAGTTTCTGTACTTTCTCTTCAATGAGATCTCAGAGGTGCTTGAGAAGGCAGAAAAGGACAAGCCAAATGCAGCACAGAACGGCAATATATCGACAAGCAGTCAGCAGGCAACACCTAAGACCTGGGTACATGAGCTCTTCCAAGGCACAATGGTGAACGAGATGCGTTGCATGCAATGTGAGACTGTCACCAGCAGAGAAGAGGCATTCTATGATCTCAGCCTTGAGATTGAGCACAATTCCTCAGTCACCAGCTGTTTGCGAAACTTCAGGTGAGCTTTGTCCATGATGTCATCGAGCCTCGACGCACTGCAGGTTGCATTTGTACCACGTTGTTTGTTGTGTAACACACAAGTTCACCCTTCAGTGTCTCTATGCTCCTACGTCAGTGTTATATGCAATTTCCCTCCTGTTTTTGGACTGCAATCAATGGCCATTTGAGGCCATCTGGCTGACACAACAGGTTCTGCTGCAGCGCGACAGAGACGCTTGATGCAGAGGACAAATTTAGCTGTGACACGTGCGGCTGTTTACAAGAAGCACAGAAGCGCATCAAGATCAAACAGCTGCCCAAAGTCCTGTGCTTACACCTGAAGCGCTTCAAGTATGTCGAGGACTTGCAAAGGTAGCTTTGAATTCTGCTCCAGTGGATCTGATACTGTGTCAAGGTCTTGCTCTGCCAAATTACTCACCTCCAGCATGCACATCCATGGCAGGCAGCAGTGCGGCTCCTTGGTATCAAGTTTGATTGCAGCTTCAGACTGTTTCTACGTTACCTTCGTCGTGTGATGATATTGTCAGCAGGCTCCCTAGGCAGCCCGGAATGAAACTTGGCTTTTCACTAAATTGACGCTGAAAGGCGTAGTCTTTTCTTTTCTTGTCTCAGCAGGTTGACAGGGGTGAACATGGCCTGCAGGTTGCGCAAGCTCATGTACCGGGTTGTCTTCCCATTTGAGCTCAAGCTGGGCAACACATCAGAAGCCTGTGATGCAGCTGATTCCGTGTACAACCTTTTTGCAGTTGTTGTGCACATCGGTAGCGGCATGAACCATGGTAAGCTTAAAAACATGTATTGGCCCTGCTATGTGTGCACTCACCTCTGCTTGTTGCTCATGCACTGTCAAAATGTTTGCAGGTCGTTATGTAGCTCGTCGCTCATGCACTGTTGAAGTGTTTGCAGGTTGTTATGTAGCTCGTTGCTTACGCACTGTTGAAATGTCTGCAGGTCACTATGTAGCGCTTGTCAAAAGTCACGATCACTGGCTGTTCTTTGATGATGAAACAGTCGAGCCTATTCCTGAGTCAGTTGTCAGGACCACTTTTGGCTCAACTCAGGAGTACAGCAGTCATATGGATCATGGATACATTCTGATGTACGAAATCCAGTCCCCAGAAACACCACAGACAGCCAGCAGCATTAGCTAACATTACTGCACCTGGTATGTTTTGCCATGTACAACAGCAACTTATGCTTCTGCCCACGAGCTGAGTGAGCTTCATTAACTGTAGTAGTAAAAAGAGGTCAGCCTGTCTGCTGTGATAGTCTACACACACCATGTCTGTGGTCATGGTGGGTGCAAGTTGGGATCATCTTAGCACACCCATCTTGGGTTGTATCTCAGCAAAGGCTGCAAAGCACTCTGACAAGGTCATATGGCACAGCTCTCTAGCTAGCTACCTATAGCATGCATGCTGAGGATGCATACACCATTCATGTGCAGGCTGGCACAGTGATGCCTGGACAGTTTGTGTCCTGAAGATGTGAAGCCGACAACACTAGTATTGTTTTCTAGCCAGCACGATGTCCATAACCTGCGTTACCTCCATTGTGCATGATGTAAGACCATGTATGCTGGCCCACATGCTACGATCACTTGTTTGTTTCTGCTGACGTTGATAGTAGCATCATTTCAGTGAATTCTGCTTTTCCTTGCGAGACTGGATTTCAGATACACATTCCCAATAAGCAGACGTTGCTTTGGGAGACTCCCACTCGCTTGGTCTGTCATGCAACGCCTTGCCTCTCCTAAATTGCTGCCACCACACTACCAGGTGAACATGGGAGCGGCATGCAAGTACCAGGCTGATTGGAGGCTAATTGTGGCTCAATCTTGCATGACTCTGTGCATTTGATTGACACTGCCACACTTGGCAACAATCGATCTCTGGTTGAATGCTCATGAAATGACACTAAAGTGACACCTCATGGCACAGCCCACAGGCCTTGACAGAAATCCACAGGCTTATGCCATAGCAGAATATAACGTACACAAATGTGGGCAGTATGAGACCTGTAAGCACCAGTTGATTACACCACAAGCAATGGGCAAACAAGCTAGTACATGGCAGCATTTGGCCTGACAGCCTTGAACACCGTCTTGTACTTCCTCTCTGATGGCCTGCAACATGGCAATAAGCCATCAGAAGTTGCACATGAGGTGCCCAATCGCAAGTGAACACTGTAAGACAAGAATGCAGCAAACAAGAATCACACAGTGCAATGCAGCAGTTTGCTTACCGGTAAGCAGCAGCAACTACAGCTGCATAAGCAATGCATGACAGCTGCTAGCATGACACAAATCAGCCACAACTACAATGACATGCAAGGCAGAGATCAAGAATTCTGACCTGACCAACTTCCTGGTAAGGGGGAACTTGACCCGGACCTGCTTGTTGATCTTGTCATCGAAGGTCTGGTGGAACTGCTTGGTGTTGTCACGCTTGCAGTGGTCGTTGGGCACAGTTGCTGTCTTGATGATGTTGAGTAGAGGAGGGCGCACCCTGTGTCGTGAGCCCATCTCATCATACAGCTGCAGGGAGACACACCATGCTTCAGTACAAAGAAAAGAAAAGACAACGCCTTTCGGCGTCAATTTAATGATGAGCCAGGTGTTGTACCAGGCTGCCCAGAACCATGCTTCAGTACTGCTGCGTGCTCTTCCATCAGCTGCAGAATCTACCATTGCAGCTAAAGCCATTGCACGTGAGCAAGTAGCCAACATGCCTCAACAAAGAAGGTGTAGCCAACATGTCTCAACAAAGAACACGTAGCCAACATGTCTCAACAAAGAGCCTGCTGGTCCTGGCACTGCTGACCCAATTGCTGAAAGTGTGAAACTGCCATATAGGAGCAGAGATTGACGCTGCAGCTGCTGCAGTCCAATGCAGGGCAGTGCACAACCATGCTATACATACCTGCTCAACTGCACCGTTCAGGGTGACGTCCCTGTACTCCTTGTACATGTTGTGGTAGCCAGTCCTGGACTGATACCGTACCCACACACCAAAGTTCTTGATCTTGGTTGGGTACTTCTCAGTGATCTACAGCACACCACCAGCTTGCTCAAATGATTCTAGTGTTGTATGAGTCACAGTGGGAATTTGGACGCCCAGTTCATATATGCTACAGCTCCCATGGAATGGTCTGCTGAGACATGCCTACTGCGCTGTAGTGTGCAGAATCTGCAGCTTGATATCATGCAAAAGGTCTGCACCGAGTACTGTGGATCATAGCTGCTGTGGTATATTATTTCACATACACTGATGCTGCTGTTGCGCTTACCTCGTTGACTGCCAACACCTTGCCATTTGCCTTCTTGACCTTGCGTAGCTTTCTCAGGAAGTACCTGCACAGGTATAACACTACACTTGGGCTATTCTGCTCTTGTGCTGGTGTACACCGGTAGAAGTGCTGTGTCTGACATTACTCAGGCTGGCAGGACTTTTGAGAACTATGCTTGAGGCAAGACGAGTGTGCGCTGTCGGGAAAGTGCCAGCTGCAAATGCCAAGCTGCCCCAGAAAGGTGGTGAAGTACACACCAGAACTTTGACTTGGCTCGCACTGCATCTGTCGCCCACAACTTCATGCGGTATATCTGTGGGTTCTCGTCATTTGCTGTTGGCAAGTGACGGCCCACCACCTGGTATTGGTGGAACTTGTATAACCCCTGAAGCATCGCAAAACGGGATGCTTATTATTGCTCGGAGACGATCCCAGCCGCCAGAGGAGCCCTTCCGTGAGCTGCTCGACACAGAGAGGAGCTGTTACGACAGGCAGGGCACGACGTAGATTCACTCACCTGCACCATGGTGTCGATCGCAAATCCTCCCAGACGGCCGCCGAACAGAGAGGCTGGACCTATGCTCTACAGAAAGTTGATCGCTGCTTTCGGGATGAAAGAGGCCCCACCACTAATTCGGGGACGCCATACTATGCTGATGTTATGAGTCATCGGCTTGCCTAAATTGCTGGGCTGCTATGACGCTGAACACTTCATCACACGTATAGGAAGTCAATGACCGGCAGTGCAGTATCTAGTGCTCTTGACGAAGCTTTGCAATACGCTTCATGCCATGCTGCTGAGCCCCATGCAAAGCCAGCAGCACCGACAAATGAACACTGCTCTTGAGCAAGAGCCTGCTTCTTTGCGCCACATATCTTTACAAAGGTGACAATGGTTGACATAAGTCACTGTACGGTCTGCTGTAGGCACAAATTGACTTATGGACAAGCCAGAAGACATCTGACTCAACAAATATTGGCGTTGCTTCAGAAGCACGGGACATTTACACTGTTGTCCAGCATGATAGTTAGTATAATACCACCAGTCCAAACAAGCGGCATAGTGTACAAACAGCAGCTGCGCACAAAGAAACCGTTTCAGCAATGATTGTACAGCAAGGCACTTCACTTCAAGTAAGACACTTCTTGCTCAAGCCCCATGCTTCATGTAAACGTGTCTTACGGCATGCATGCTCTCAAACATTATAATCGGCACAAACTCCTAAATCTTCAAATCATCCTCCTTGCTAGCCAAGTTCATTTGGCATCAGACATTCCCAGCCATAAGAGGCTGAGAGTGAGGTGGCCATGACGCATTTGCAAGCCAAGCTCATTTGGCATCAGAGATTCCCAGCCATAAGAGACTGAGAGTGAGGTGGCCATGCCGCATTTGCAAGCCAAGCTCATTTGGCATCAGAGATTCCAAGCCATGAGAGACTGAGAGTGAGGTGGCCATGACGCACTCCCTGCAGAGCGTAATTGTCCTTGATGCGCTTGCTGCGCGCCACCTCTTTGAAAGGGATGCTCACCCGCCCCTGCACGCAATACGCTGACAGTCTTCAAGCTTTTCATATGTAGCAGGGCTGAGGTAAAAGGCGCAGTGCTAGCGTGTCAGGAGGCTAATTTCCTGCACTGTGACATTCATGCTTGACAGTGTCAATGCTGCTGTTCCATGCATGTCCCTGGCCATTGATTGTTGAGGCCCTCAATTTGAGGGATTGTCCTGTCATTGGCAATCTTGGACAGACATAATTCATGCATATATGTGATTATGGCCGAGAGGTCCTCAGTTGTAACAAAGCACAAGCAATGTCCAAAGATATGCAACATGTCAACATGCATGGAGTCTTTTCTGAGATGCAATGGGCGTTCTCTCAACAGTTCATGGACCTTGGAGACTGTCCCAATGATGTTGGTATGCTTTGCTGCATTGAGCCAGCTGCCGCTTCAGTGTACACAGGGAGTCACCTTGAAGTGGTTGATCAAACGGTAATCCCAAACTTCAATGTCCACACTCAGATCATCATGAGCATCGATCTCCTTTCTGCCCAAAATGAACTCCAGAGTCTCGTCAACAGCTGCATCTTTGCCTTTGGCAGGTGCTGTGAACTTCTCCTCGCCATCAACTGTCACCTTCACTGTTCTGCATTACACACGTGATATATATGTTGATCGATTGTTATGCGCACGTGCATTAAGCAGTGGTCAAACTTACAATCAAAAGTGCTTCAGATGCGGCAAATATGCACATGCAGCCCTGCGCATAAGTGCATCCTTGCAAAGTTTATCCTGGGTCAAAGAATGTGGGAATTGTGTTTATGCAAGTTGCCAACTGGGACGCTACTTGAGGAGCATGATCAGTAACACTCAAAACAAGCAGGCATCAGCACAGCAGCACAGTCGCACAGCGTTCAACTGTTCTGCTGCTTTCGACCTCAGTGGCAGGATTCAAGGAGCACCATGCATGGCACGTTTAAGGCAGTACAGAACACATACGATCATTGCAAAACACATCATCAAGGAAGCTCACATGAGGTCTGGCAGTGCTGGGCGACCCAACATGTACAGAGGTTTACTGATCAGTCCTGATGCTTTGCGTATCTCCACATACAGCAGTCCACCCTGCAGACATGAAACATATTGCAAAATCCCACATCCAGAGTCTGGATTCCAGACACAGTAATGTTTTGTGTCATTGACGCAACCCAACGACACATACAAACACAAACACAACACAAACACAAACACAAACACAAACACAAACACAAACACAAACACAAACACAAACACAAACACAAACACAAGTTCAACGTGATGACAGTTCATCCAGATGTCTATCAAGCTTGACATACAGCCTGAGTCACAAACGTGCATAAGCCACATACAAAAAAACAAGCGCCAAGAAAAGAGCAATACTGTCATGGACTGCAGGACTGTGTGCAGCAGCCAAGCAAGGCTACAGACATCAGACTCACAGACCTAGGGGTGTCAGATGTAATGTAATGGTCACGAGCTGCACACACTGTGCGCACTGATAGCAAGACAGGCAACAGATAGGCTTTGCACAAGCAAGTGCAGTTCAAGATGGGATGCAAATACGATGCTGAATCCCCCACTGCAGCTCATTTGCAATGCTGCAGAGTACGGTCATGTCATACTGAAGACTACACATTTGCACAGCTGACAACCGATGGGAATGACAAACTGCGTCCATTTGGCGTCGCTCAGATCAGGCAAGTCTCAGCACTGTAGTAAAGAAAAGCTTTCAGCATCAGTTTAATGAGAAGCCAAGTATTATATCGGGCAACCCAGGAGCACTGTAGTAACACGGCAAAGTAGTAAATCGCACATCTAAGGTTTACTATCTGTTACCCATTTACTTTAGTGCCGTCCAAAAGCACCCATGTTGATGTCAGTATTACCTTGAGTATGTTCATGACTCTGTCGTTTGGCTGGCGAGCATCTGGGCGATGACTGGACCTCTGCACATGCAGCGACTGTTCCAAAGGTGAGTCATCTCCCTGGTCTGTTTCCCCTTCACCTGGCTGTTCTTCTTTCTGGCCTGTTTCCCCTACACCTGACCGTTCTTCTCCCTCACCTTGCCTCTGCCACTGTGGGTCTTCAGCGTCGGGCCTGCTGGGCCTGTTTTGGCTGGGTTGACTGGACTGTGGCGGGGATGAGTAAGCAGAGTCTGACACATCACCCTGGTCTTGAGCCTGAGCAATACAGGCAAGCTCTATCAGCTGTGCTTGTGATGCAGACTACACAGGGCGATGGAAGGGCAGGCACGAAGGGTAGATGCAAAGGGCAGATGCGAAGGGCAGATGCGAAGGGCAGTTGCGAAAGGCAGATGCTCAAAGATGGCATTGGTTGCGTTCTCTCAATACTCATGAGTCACTCAAGCAGGCTAATGTCTGCAGCACAGTGAGCGCACAAGTGGGATACAACTCCAACAGCAGACTCTTACACCTGAGCAGAGCATGTCACACATCAGAGGGAGGATGCACAAAGCAGACCTGGCGGCGTTGATAGTTGGTGCGGGGCCTTTCATGAGTGGCAGTGTGCTGCCTGGGTCTGTCATGGGTGCTGGTGGGCCTGGAGGGGGCGTACAACCCCTCTCGTCCCACCCTGTCTGCTTCAGCGACTGAGTTGCGGTGACGCAGCTCTGAGAGGGCAGGAGCCTGGGACTGTGTGGTCCCAAAGGGATGCTGGGCGTTGCCCTGGCTGGGGCTGTTCTGGGGGCTGTGCTGTTGATTTGAGCCTGCAGACAAGGCACTTGTTCGTTTTCATTTTGGAGCTTGCAGTCTGGGGTGTGGAGCCAGTTGTGACTCAGCAGACATCCTGGCTTGAACTTGTCATATAGTGCTCAGATGTGGCAAAGAGACTGTGTGTTGACAGGGGGACGCTGGGAGTTGCCCTGCCCTGGGTTGATTGCCCTTGAGGGCAGTGCTGGTAATGTGTGTCTGCAGGGTTGTTGATGATTGCCCCTTGACCAGACTGCCCTGCCCTTGACTATGCTGCCCTGCCTTTCTGACTGGGCTGCCTTGCCCTTGAAGGCTCTGTTGATGTGTCGCTTGTCCCAGAACAGTGAGGAATGCATTGATAAACTGGTGACAAATTGGTACTTTGCATGCAATGTCGCTCATGCAAAAGTGAAGATGTGTATGCTCTTGCTTGGAGCCTTTTTTGGCAATGCATGTCTGTGCTAAGACACATTTACCATATTGCGCTGTGTCAAGGATTGGCACACAGGCAAAAACACACCCTGGCCCCCATCTGGAAACTTCTTCCTATTCATTCATGGACTCAAATGCTGGACTGGCATGCGTGTTGAGCATTGCTGTTTGAACATTGTCACAGCAGGTCAGAAAGGAAGCTAAGAAGTAGCTCACCTTGCTGCTGATCTGAAGACTGATCGTCACGAGGGTTAGAATCCAAGGCTTGGCGGTGGGCAGGCTTCTCATTATGATGGCGCCAACCACCGCTGCTGCGATGATGACTGCGATCTTCTTCACTTCTGGTCTGGCCGCTCCTCCTATTGTACGCAGACCCCCTTTCCACCCTGGCGCTTTGCTCCCCTTCCCTATGGACCCTGCAAAGAAGAAGAGGAAAAGGATGAATCATGCATGCTGTAGCGACTCTGCAATGAAAAGATATGAAATCATGCATGTTGCAGCTAGTCATTGCCCTTCCCTATGGACCCTGCAGCGAAGAAGAGGAAAGGGATCAAATCATGCATGTTGCAGCTAGTCATTCCCCTTCCCTATGGACCCTGCAGTGAAGAAGAGGACAAGGATGAAATCATGCATGTTGCAGCTAGTCATAAGCAATGTGACTATCTGCACTTCTGCTGCCACATGAACTGTTGTTTGCACATCAGACCCTGGACTACTGCCTCACCCCAGCACAATGACTTGCAGCACCTCTACTGCTGCATAAAGGGACATGTTGCGGTTGGCAGCTTGGCATGCTGCCACACCCAAACGCCGAGGTTAGTAAAGTTGCCAACCTAACCGCAGAGACTGGTATGCTGCCACACTCAAGCACAGTGATTGATATGCTGCCACACCCAAACACAGTGATTGGTATGCTGCTCGACCCAGGCACAGTGATGAGTATGCTGCTACACTGAAGCACAGTGATTGATACGCTGCCAAACCCAAGCGCAGAGGCTGGTATGCTGCTAGACTTAAGCACAGTGAGAATATGCTGCTAGACTCAAGCACTGAGGCTTATATGCTGCTAGACGGAAGCCCAAGTGGTTAATACGCTGCTACAATCAAGCCCAGTGATTGATGCCAGACGCAAGCACTGAGACTGGTATGCTGCTAGACTGAAGCCCAAGTGATTGATATGCTGCCACCCAAGCATTGAGACTGGTGTGCTGCTAGACTCAAGCACTAAGACTGGTATACTGCAAGACAATCTAACCTAGACCTAAGCGCAGGCGTTGATATGCTGCTAGACTTCAGCATCTCAAGCAATGGTACAGACTTCGGCATGCACCACTGTGATAAGCTGACAATGGCCACAGATCTTGGTGGATGTCTGAAGCGCTCAGCGTGCGTTACCTATACTGCCTTGCCCCACTGGTCTCTCCTGGCTCCTCCTGGTCCTCCTTATGCACTCTGTACTGCTGAGCCCCACTGGGTCTGTGTAACTCCTCTTCACCAGGCCGCCTGTGCTGATGCTGCTGGTACTCCTCTTCATCACCTGCAGAATGGCAGAACCTGGTGACTTGTGTTTTGTCATGCTGCCTGTTCACCCTCAAAGCCTGTGCAAGGCCAGTGTTGAAGGCATGGGAGACCTTGTTGTTATCAACCAGCTGAACAGGCGTGTGCATTCCCTGAGCCATAACTTCAGGACAGAAGTGGCAAATGAGTTTGAATTTCTCTGTGCTGGCTGATCCAAGACACAGCAGGTCTGTCGAGGCGGCATCACTTCTGGACCTTGCTTGCAAAGGTAGCAAAAGCCCTTGACTCCAAGACACAGCAGCAACAACACACAGGTCAGATCAAGCATATGGCGCTGCATACTAGCTGCATCAAACTTCACTCACACCTTCAGTCATGCCTCACATTTGCCTTCCTCTAGGCCTAGAGCAAGACACATGCAGGCACTAATCCTCTGAAGCAGGACTGTCATAGTAAGCTGAAAATGACACCATCTCTCACCATCAGTAGCAGCAACTGATGTGTGCCTGTGAGTGTCTGTTGCTGAAGGTATAGCTGCTGCAGCAGCTGGATCATACCTGCTGATGACGGCTAAGTACGAGTTATTATTATTATTGTTATTGTTATTGGTATTATTATTATTGTTGTTATTGTTATTGGTATTATTATTATTGTTGTTGTTATTATTATTATTATTATTATTATTATTATTATTATTATTATTATTATTATTATTATTATTACTACTGTTATTGTTATTGTTATTGGTATTATTGTTATTATGTCTGCTGATGACTGTGCACTCTCACCAGATTGTTGGTCTTGACCCCTGTGCTGATCTGATATGCCCTGCCCGGAGCCGTCTGCAGAGTCACTGCTGCTGGTAGTCATGCTGCTGGCAGACATGCCATTGTCCAGCTGCTCCAATTCCTCCTTAGCAAACTCATAGTATGTCAGCTGCAGAGCATACAGCAACAGGTCAGCTGGTCAGTGGATTACATTCGTAGCCAGTCAATTGCTGCTTTCTTGCACGGACATAAGCACAGCTCCTTTGTGGCAAAGTTATATCATGTCGGCTGCAGTGCATACACCACAGGTCAGCTAATCAATGGAGTGTAGCCGTGCATCTGTGGCTAGTAGCCTGCTGCTTACTAGACAGAGCTTGTGACAGACCAGAGTGGGAGTTGAATTCATGACATGTGAGACCTGGTTCCATTGTTTTAAACACATTGCTCAAGCTTGCGTTATGGAACCCAGGCATGAATACTTCTGATCAAAGTCGAGAAGGCGCACCTTGACTTTCAGCGTGCAGGGACCATCATGTGTCTTCTTACTTAGAAAGTGCGTAAGGCTACGCACTTTGTCAAGGGCAACGTCAGCCTTGTCAACAAGCTTCATGATCTGCGAGCAGCATCACCTCACCTTCAAAACGCAGCACAGCACAGCACAGCACAGCACAGCACAGCACAGCACGGCACGGCACGGCACAGCACAGCACAGC
>JAABUP010001325.1_pt1 | contig 51844 bp, 63 predicted proteins | sample 5559201 | NCBI WGS metagenome assembly JAABUP01 (sample SAMN10711887, study PRJNA513373) | rock metagenome | isolation source: Antarctica rocks | place: Antarctica | reverse complement strand
CGCTCCCCTCCCCTCCCCTTCCCTTCCCTTGATGTCAGTCACCATGGTGGAACCTGTCACCTGTGTGTGCAGGGCCTGAGGAGGGTATTGTGACTATGGCGTTGGGGTCAACCATCCCAGCCTCCCTGTACACCCTACCCCGCCTATGGGACCAGCTCAAGACGGAGGCTCAGTATGCCAAGAGGCTGGCACAGGTCAATGACTTCAACAAGAGCAGCGTGTGGCTCAAGAGAGGAATCTCCATCACACCCTGCAGGTCTGCATGTGCTTGCTGCCCTCCCTGCCAACACTGTTGTCTGCTCAGTGCAAATCACAGGTTGCTTTTGGAATGCTCAGAGGTGTGCTCCTCCTGAGGCGTGAATGGTTGGCACCTGCAGATCTGCAAAACAAATTCAATCAGTTTGTGGCAAGAATGACTGTGCAAGGGGCTCAGCAAGCTTGACGCACTTTGCCATGCGCAAAGAGCACTCTTCTACTGCGTAATGGAATTGACACTTGCACATTTGTGTAACAAAAGTTGGCCAACTTGCTTTGACAAGACCAACTCTGCACGGTGCTCAGCAAACTCGATGTACAGTACCACCAACCTGCACAGATTCAAGGCTTTGCTGCACGGAACAACAGGCCCGCGGCCCGCCCTGATCAGCCTTTATCCAGACGGCACAGTCCTTGTCACATGTGCTGGCACAGAAATGGGGCAAGGCCTGTTCACCAAAGTCAAGCAGGTCAGTCCATAGGTCAACCCCCCTTCACCCCCTTTCTCTGACCCTATGCAGATTTAAGGGGGCCATGGTGGGGCCCAAACCTGCCTTGGTCACTCTCTACCCTGATGGCTCTGTCCTAGTCACTGCTGGTGGCACTGAAATGGGGCAAGGCCTCTTCACCAAGGCCAAGCAGGTCAGGCCCTTTTAGATGGCCTTTTGCTCACCTTTTACTTGTTTCACCCCTCAAACTTTTGTATATGTTGTTTTTGAGACTCATCAAGGGGACTGTACTCGTCTTTGGTTTGCTTCGTTGTCTCTGGCGCAGTCCATTTCATTTCTCCTGTGCTTAGATCCAGCTTGGCCCTGTTCAGCTCTGCTTTTCTCTGACAACTTCCATTTGGAGTCTCTGTTCTATTTCCCTGTGCACAAGATCCTGCTGGAGGTATGAGACACGTGCAATCCACATGTCTCACACATGATCCTGCAGCTTCTGGCCTCTGCAGCTACTCAAGCTCAATAACAAGCAAATACACCTGCATATATCTGCATGCTCATCCACATTCATGCTGACACAACATCTTCAGAGGAATGACAAAGAGTCAGCAAGATCACTACGGACAAGGGTCATGGCTGTTTGAAATGTAAGGTATAACATGGGGGGGGGGAAAGAGGAAAAAACAAAATCGTGACAGATCGTGATGACAGCTAGTTATACAGCACAGCTGAGGGAACGATGGCTACAGGTTGCGCTGCATGAGCTGAGCAAGTGCCTGCCAGAGGGGCAGCGGCCCATGCCGGCACACCTGGTGGAAGTGGCAGACAACAACACTAGCGCCCTTCCCAACACTGGCATGGATGCAGGTCTACCTACCTGCCCCTGCACACAAAACTTTTCTGTGTTCAAAACTTGTCTGACAAGATTCTAACTCATCAAGTGTATGTACATGTCTGCAGTGCATGGCATTGTTGCTCAAGTTTGCTGCCACCATATACGCCTATCAGGGCTCTCTGGGATACATCACACGTGATGTAACAGTATCATGCTCTCAGCATCCCACATGGGAGCAGACATTGTATGATTTGCAGCTGAATTTAGCCGCTCAATGCAGCATGTTGTCACAAAGACTGTTGCTATGGTGCAGGCAGTACAACTGCAGAGGGAGCGTGTGAGTCAGTGCGTCTGGCCTGTCAGCAGCTGGTGCAGAACACACTGGCGCCCACGGCCGCCGACCTGCAGGAAGAAGTACAGAATCAGAATTCAGCAGAGGCCACCTGGAAGGCTATCATGAAGGCTGCCTCAAACCCAATGGCTTTCCCCAACAAGCAGCTGACAGCGTATGCCCTGTTTGATGGCTCAAGGCAGGACAAACCTGCAGGTGAGAATGCGCATGGTCTTCTGATTTCCTGCTTGGGACATTGTGGACACATGTCATCACGGCATGTGTGGTCTGGCACGCTGTTGATGTGCCTGTTGTGCTGCAATGACACATGTAGATGTACAAACTGACGTACAGGGTAATGATGTGGGAGCAACTATGCACTGGTAGTGGCTCAGTTGCTCCTTCTCAGTGCAAGAGTCGAGTCTGCACTGCAAGCAATGACATTGCAAAGGCTGGGTTGGCTACAGAATCTCTGGAGCTTGCAGCACACAAAATTGGTCTGTGGGCTTGCCGCAGACAAACTTGGATCTGTCAGCTTGCAGCACATCAAATTGGTTCTGTGGGCTTGCAGCACATCAAATTGATTGTGTGAGCCTGCAGGGAAAGAGAAGCTGACGTACAGCTGACTGGTTCTATTGGCTTGCAGGGGAAGAGAAGCTGATGTACAGCTCCTTTGGCGCAAGCTGCAGTGAGGTGGAGATCAACATGCTGACGGGGGAGAGGCGCGTCCTTCGTGCTGACATCATGCTGGACGCCGGCAACAGTCTCAGCCCTGCCATTGATGCTGGCCAGGCAAGCTTTGGGCTCATCAGCTTGCATCAGCATCAGAATGCCATTGCTCCTGACGCTTAGGGTTCATCAGCTTGCATCAGCATCAGAATGCCATTCATGCTGGCTGCCAGCTCTACCTTTGCAACGCAGTCCTGATGCAAGCTTGCTTCAGCTTTGCAATCATGTCCAGTAAAGCTGCAATTGCAGGAACATCCAGAGGCATTGTTTGGTGATTGTCAAAACCAGTTTCCCGTCTCTGAGTGCGTGGTATGTACACAACATAGAGGACACAGCATCTTTACCAAGGTCAAACAAACACTCATGGCTGGTCCAGGCTGTATGCACTGGCTACAGGAAGGTGTGACACGAATGCCAAGTTTGGCCAAAACAGTTGTGGTGGTTGGTGCAGGCTGAGGGCGGATTTGTGTATGCACTGGGCATGCTGCTACAAGAGGATGTGACATACAATGCCAAGTTTGGCTAAAACAGTTGTGGTGGTTGGTGCAGGCTGAGGGCGGGTTTGTGTATGCACTGGGCATGCTGCTGCAAGAGGATGTGACGTACGATGCCAAGGGCCAGCCTGAGTTTGACAGCACCTGGAATTACAAGATCCCCTCTGCTGCCTGTGTCCCCAGAGAGATGATCATCCGCATGCTGGAGGTACACCCCTACCACATGCTGAAGTCCTAACACATGCTCAAGTCCTAACACACACTCAAGCCCTAACACATGCTCAAGTCCTGCCTGAGCCACTGCGCAAGAGATGAATGTGCTTTGTTGCCCACAGCATTGTGCATGTGCCCTTGTAGGCATGCAAAGGGGTAAAGCATCGACATGTACAGTCATACTGACATGTCCATCTGCGACAGGTTTGCGCTTGAGCACAGGCAACTGTCAACAGGATTGGGTTGTGCTGATTACATTGCCAATTCGGTCTCCCTTCATGCTGCGGAATGTCATTACCGACGACTTCTGTAGTCTGTGAAGTAACCACTCAAAACTCTAGTCTGTGATTGATGGTTGGTGGGGGCTGCAGAACTCACCCAATAAAGTGGGCATTATGACCTCTAAGTCCACTGGTGAACCTCCCCTGCTGGCATCAGTCTCGGTCATCACTGCCTTCCAAGCAGCCATCACAGCAGCTAAGCAAGGCTTGACAGACCTGCAAGCCGCTGGTCTAAAGCATGGAGCTGAGTCATCACATACCAACGGAGGCACAGAGTCTGTCCGGGAGCAGGTGCTGAGACAGCTGGAAGCGCCGGTGACTGTGAAGGAAGTGAAGAGAGTGATTGGGGATCTGCACCTGTCCCAGCTCTTGTTGGCCCATCAGCAGTAGGCATCTGGCAATGTTACGTCTACAGACCAAGGCAGGTCTGGCCACATGGCTGTAGCATGTGTATCCAGTCTGCAGAGGTGGCAAGCAGGGATCGCCGGCAGTTGAGCCCTGATCATGTAAACTACATGCAATGTTTTTGAAATTTTGTTTTCAAGAGTATTGCACGTTGTTGTCTTTTGCTACCAACATCTGCGTGCAGGTTCACACAAACCAAACAGCTTTAATTTTGATGACAGCTTTAGATTTGATGTTCTGGTCTGCTTTGAGGTATCCCACTGAGCGCTTTGTAAACCGCATAATAGAAGTTGTCGAAATGCATGTGAGGCCGCTGTTCTGGCCAATGTGTTTCAGAGACTCTGCTCGTCTTATGTGAGAAGAGGTGCTGCTGCACAAAACTCTACAGGTCCTTTCTTCGATCACGTTGGAACATAGATTCATCAAGCCACACATGCACTGGCTTGACAGCAGCCCCTTCTGCATTATTTAGCAGAACAGCATTACACCAGGGCTTCAGAAAGCAGAAAACAGTCTTAAGACTTTCTGCAATCACGAAATGTTGAATGGGAGCCTCCTAATACGGCAGCCCAGAGCCACTAGGACTTCAAGTGTGCCTACAAGGTCTGGAGGGCAGCTGGATCGTATTCCTTCAAAAGTTTCAGTGCTAGGACTGAGTATATTTCATCACTGATGTCATCTACAGGCGCCCGATGCCATCTCAGCGTAGATTCTGCTTGTTTGCTGTTCACTTGCTGCATGAGCTTCTGCCTAGGCCCTCCAAACAAATGAGACAATGCGCCAGCTGCTTCCACCGTTGCATCGTTAGCACTTGAAACATGCTGCTCAGCTGCGTCATGATCAGTTGGCAGACTTGAGCTTGCAGTTTGGCTGGTGTCGTTATGGTCAAGCTCTTGACTGCCCACACCATTTTCTTGATGGCATTCATCTAAAGACTCCCCATCAGCACTTTTGACAGTGCTGTGATGTGATGCATTGGCTGACTGATCTGCCTCTGCTTGGCTGCTTGAGGGTGTCAAGTATTTGAGCTGAGCTCTGGCATACACAACATCATAATGCTCGTGCAGCATAGCAGCAACAAAGTCATCCCACTTGCTCTGTTCTGCCAGCTCCCGCCACTTACTCACAACCTACACATCATTCAAACACTTTGCTGCAGCATGCCCATCAACACCACTGCCATCAGCCAATGAGAGCCAGGCAACTCAATACCAAGGCTGTATAGTGTGCAGATCCAGTCTGCTTACTGAGTACAACACCTGTTAAAAAACTAAAAAAACTTTTACGCCTGTCGGCGTTCCCGGGTGCAAGCCCGGAGCAACCCTGGTACCGGAGACCAGGGTGGCCGCTGCACAACATGTATATAGTTTCCAGGCAGAGCCTGTACCTACTTGACCCGCCGTCAGCTCATAAACCAAGTTCCGAAAAACCGGGATTTGAACCGCCAACCGCCTGCTTTTTGAAGGCAGACGCTTAAACCACAGGCTAGGTGGTCCTGTGGGGGTCTAACACCTGTTACAGTTCAATCCAAACCAACGACACATACATGTACACAAGACGATAGAGCTTAGCAGATCATGTACACATTTAGAAATGCCTCCTGAACTACAATTGCCTCCTGAATTGAAAAAGCCTCCTGATTAGAAATGCCTCCTGAGTTACAAATGCCTCCTGAATACAACACCAACATACCTTTTTGCCGGAGGTCTTGGTGAGCGCATCCAGCTTGCGCATCAGCACATCCTTGTGCTCATCCTCGAAGTAGCTGTAGTTGTGACGCAACCAAGCCACTCTGCTGTGCAGTGGGACCTCCAGCTCTGTCACTTGGGCAGCAGCTTGCATGGCCTGACACATTCACCACATGAGCTGTGTACTTGAGTGTTGCTTGCATGGCCTGAGACATTCACCACGTAAGCCATGTGACTGAGTGTTGCTTGCATGGCCTGACATATTCACCACATGAGCCGTGTGACTGAGTGTTGCTTGCAGTATCTGTTGCATTGCTGTGCATTGGGAGCCAGACTGCAATGTCTGAAGGCAGCTATGCAACTTTGGTACAGTTTATCTCAAGCATGCAGTGCAATTCATGTGTGGGATACAAGACCAATGCTTGGTGCAAGCACGCATGTGCAAGAACAGCATGTGGTGAATTTGCTGCTACCTAACATGTACAAACCATGAAGGACAATGTCAGGACCTTTTTTTGCACCACGACATGCATCAATGGGGCTCCCAATGGTGCAGGATGCACCTGTCTGACTTGGTCGCATTTATAAAACCTGCTCTCGGCATCAACGACATGATTCTCATGACTGAGGTAGTTATAGTCTAGATTCAACACAAATTTATCGTTGCAGATTCAAAATTATTCAATTGGTACAAACCTAAAAGGCTGGTTTGCACCAGCAGCACGATGCTGTATGTAAGGCAGAGTTGTATCCGACACTGCTAGTTTACCTTCCACATGGCGGCGGGTACTTGGCGGCGGCCAACCAGGGAAGACTCAGACTCAATGAAGACCGGCCGATTCACCGAGAAGTTGCGCATTTGGTGCAGCAGCTTAGATTCAAACATCTTCTGGGGAGGCTGCAGGCGGGTAGGGTGGTCGCCCAGAATACTACCCCGATGGTCTGCTGCCACCTCCAAATCCACCACCTGTTTGAGCCATCACAGCCATCATTGCCAAGGAGTCTCACAGGTGACATTTTCACAAATGCCACATTATCATAGTCTTGGGGCATCATCAGGAGCCAGATTGCCTTTCAAGCCAAAGATCGATGGCACCGTCTGCTGTTCCGCTGCAACAAATGGGCAGAGTGCAACATTCAGGGCAAATGGGCAGTGCAACATTCAGGAGAACAGACTTGAGTTGTGCAGCAGGAGAAGCCACAGGTACAGAGGGTAACTGAAAAACGTGTTGCATGCTGGAAGAGCCTTTCAAATGACCTGGCCTCCGTGATCTCTGAGGCAGTCCAGCAGCTTCCCCTTCCCTGATCCAGTGGCTCCACCTATCACATGGTACTGGAAACGCCCAAGCAACTCCATGCACCGCCGCACCTGAACATAAATATATTCTGGTTCAAGATATATGTAATTGTGCATTGGGCACAAACAGGCCTGCTGCTACATGCTCAATCACTGCAAATGTATACGGGCTACCATCACTGCCTGGAGGATATACTGACTTGCAATCTCCTGTACCTCAGGGGTATGGTCTCTGCCTCACGGCTTTCCCAAAGCTTCAAGATATGAACCTAAAAGCACAAACAGGAGTCCCAACATGCAGCAGAACATGTCAAAGGGCCCCTTGATGTGCACACAACATGCACCCACCTGATTGCGGTAGCCCATGTAGCCACGCTTGACGATAGCAACCTGCCAACCCACCCTGGAGAGGACGTGGGCCAAGGACTGTGACCTCTCACCCCCCCGCCAGCAGTACACCAGAACCTTGAGCTGCTTGCCATGCTCCTGGAAATGATTCAACAGAATGTCTGCAATGTTGCGCGAGATAAGCGCAGCTCCCAGTCTCTTTGCTTCATGCTGCCCCCTGCATGCACATGCCACCTGTCAACTGCCCTTGGCCCTGCCCCTGGTGTTGCCCCTGCCCCTGCTAGTGCAAGGCGCGTGTTCTTTTGGGAAAACAGGCACGCAACCCTAGAACATGCTGTCTTTGTGCATGTCAACCAGATTGGGCAGCTGCATCTTGCAGCAATGGGCATGGTTTGGGTTCAGAAGTGCTGCTTGAGAGATCAGCGACTGCGTGACAGTGCAAACAGTTTGAGGCCGTGAGCTCACGTTTGCTTGTATATAGTTCCAATTTGCGCTCTTTGCTCGTTGCTTAGGACAGGCATGCTGACAGCACCTAGGATGCGGTCTTCTTCAAACTCGTCAGGAGTACGCACATCACATACCACATCCCAGTCCGCAGGATTGATCATCTCAACCTCAGGGTCAACAATCTGCAGCAGATATTGAGGGTGAGTCAAGAGGCATAAGAGGTTGCTGCTTGACTCTAGCCAGGCATACAGGTTGGCCTCAAATATAGACAGTCCACAGTCAAGCAGAGCTACCTTGCATTGACTACCAGTCACCTTTGACAGCTCAGCAATGTACTCACAGTCTCTGGCTGGCAGGATATGCATCCCTATTTGACTTGGGTTCAAAAAGACAGTGGAGAAACGAACCTGTAAAGGTCTCTGACCCCTTGAATAGTCCACCTGCTCTCTCGCAGGCTGTTCAGAGGCGCAAGTCAGAAATGGATGCAGAGCTACTTTGGCTTGTGGTAGGATTGCCTCAGCAGCACCTGCACCTTGTTGGTGTGCCCTGAGGTTTTTGACTTCCTCATGCTGTGCTGCAGCTGTCTGCTGTGTTTGCATACTTGACAGACGGATCTGTCTTCTCAGGGGATTTGAATTCAGGGATCCAACGTGCGCACGACCATATGCAGCAGATGTGCTGGCGCAAACGGTCCTGTGCTGCAACCTGCTAGCTGCCTGCAAGTGGCAGTGTCGAGGACCACGCAAAGTCAGACTTCGGTCGGTCGCCGTTGCACGCACAGAACAGACAGGCGAGAATCGTTTGCAGCCAGCAATGCTTAGGTCTACGCGAACCACAGAAGACAGGTTCAACGCTGAGAAGTGTGCGGTACTGTTGAGCATAGACTTTGTATCTTTAGGCCAGCTTTCGGTAGCCAAATATATTGTCGAGCGAAATGTAGCCCAGCAAATCTTTCGCATCAGACGATGCCAAGTGGTGTAAGCTGTTGCCGAGAGCCTCACAACCTTCTGTCGTGTGCTTTGGTTTCGGAGCGACAGCTGCATGTTTGCTCAAATTTGCATTAACTTTTGACCACACAGGCGACTAAATCACACGCATCACAACAGCTCATGGCCATGCAGGTGGGCTTGTATTCTGTCTGCCCTGCTGCGTTTTGTCCTGTGCCCCTCGTGTGCTTGGAGCTTGCCTTCTAATTGTGCAGGCAGCTGCAGTGACACCAGGTCTTGTAAGCTGAGACACTGCTTTTGTAAGCCAGTGCACTTGTCTACAGCTGTCTGCCGCTGTCGTTCAGCACGACTCACTTCAAGCTCGGCCCGGTCGAGTTGGACATTGAGGTCTCTCTTGGCTTGTGACAAGGCGTCCTCACGCTGCTGCAGAGCTCTTGCTTGTGCTGAAACCTGCAAGATCACGTACTTGCTGAAGCCCATCTATGTGTACTCATCCCATACTCTCAAGTCAGTCCAAACATGGTCACCAAAACACCAATCAACATGTTCTGCATTGTACACCTTTTGCAGCGCCAGCAGACACGTGCGTCTTGCAAGCAGACATCGCTGTGATACTTTGCAGGATAAGGGCTACAGGTCAAGCATGTAGACTGCACATCAACCAGCGTTGTGTTGCCATCCAATGTGAGCTCGCATCACAATGACGTCAGTGCAGCAGCCACTGTACATACATGCCTGCTATGTGCTGGAAAGTCACAAGAAAAGTAATAGCACCTGCTTGAGACTGTGTTTGCAGGCCTTCAGGTCGTGCTGCAAACCAGCATTGCAGCTCTGTGCAACCTCATATTGCTCCACCAGCCTTGAATGATCGGCATGCAAGGAGCGCAGCTCATCTTGCAAGTCTGTTGCCCTGATCCTCGTCTGCTCAGACTCGCTGCAACCATATATCATGACATTACTATTATGTGTTCAAAATGACACATATCAGGGCATACCATGACACCAGAAAATTGCATTGGATTGAGCATCACTAGCTGCATGCTGTGTGTTACGTTGCTTGTTCTGCAGGCCAAAGTTTGTTCATAAGGCAGCCTTCATGTTGCAACTCGTGCATCACTCAATGTTTCAACACAGCACTGCTAGACTTGCATTGCTGCCTCAGGCAGAGACCAAGTGTGAAGCTGAGAAATTCCTTCGTAAAGCAGCAGATATTGCATTGTCCAATGATTGATGTGTTTTCCCATGCAATCTGCATCCGTCATGAGCAATAATGACAGCCCAGCAGGACAGTAGCACAATCTGCCTTGTGCATGCAGAAAGATGCCTTCATGTGTAAACACAGATGCAAGGAACCAGGGGAAAGTGTCTGTACAAGAGGACAGAGCACCAAGCTTACCTGCTGTGAAGAGCTGATGTATCTTGCAGCGCTGCCAGGGCTTGCTGAGCCAGAGTCAGCTCTGCCTGCTTGCTGGCCAGGCTCCTTTCAGATGCCTCCGAGGACCTGCAGACCCACTTCTTTAACACTGGCACAAAACTCAACTTGCGATCACAACATACACCCTGAATCTGAAGCCACGCTGACTGTGCTGTAGCAGATGGTGTTGACATGATGCAGACAGTTGCAAGCCTGCATAAGGCTAATGGGTGACAGATGCTTCACTCCTTGGCTCACAAGCACAAAGACCTCCACAGATGCTAGCAGTCATGCTCCTTAGGACTTGGAGATGATCCAACATAGGTCTGTAGTAAACATAGATACAGATGACCATTGCCGCCGGTCTGTAGGACAGAGCTACTTAAGGTTGTCATGAACACCTGCCTCATGCATGTACAAAGCCTCAGCTGCATCTGGTACGCCTGTTTACACAGAGAAGGGGCAGATGCAGCAGAGGTATGCAGCATACCTTTTGAGCTTGTCTGTGGCTGCTGCCAGCTGCATGCGCACAGCCTCAACCGTCGCATCAGCTTCAGCCCTGACCCCAATGGCATGGCCCCTCAGCTCAGCCTCCAACTGCCCCTGGCTTTGCCTGCTGGCTGACAGCTCCTGCCTGATCGCTGCCACATCTTGCCTGCTCGCCTCTGCTTGCCTGAACAGGCTTGCTGCCTCAGCTCTGTGAGAGATGGCTGTGCTTTCTACCTCGGCCATGCGCTTGCGCTGCTCGTTAGCTGAGGCCTGTGTGAAGGGAGAGCTGGGAGTTGAGCCCCTTGTTGCACACTGTGCTTGACAAGCAGGTATCGGCCAGGGACACAGCCTCATGAAGCAATCAGACAAAACACTGCCATGCCTCCAATTTGCTTGTTGTTTCACAGTTTGTCCTTGAGCGCATGCGCATGCCAAGGACATTGAAGTAGGTGTGGCATGCCGAACTGCTATACTCATGCAGTACCACATTTGTGGACATTGCAGGTGTTCATGCAATTGCTTGCAGGCATGCTTTTCTCACCATGACAGCATTCGAAATGCACAGTCACCACTGCTGCATGAGATCAACAGGAATGCAGATCACTAGAGACCCTGCAACAGTACGGTAGGCCTAAAGTTACGCTTGTACCACTGCTGAGATACCTGCAACTGCTGCTTCTCAAGCTCCCACTCACGAGCTGCCCGCTCGTGACTCTGCTGAGCACTCTGCAGGCGGCTCAAAGCCTCAGACCTGGCTGACTCAGCTTCTTGAGAGGCTCTGAGCGACCCCAGGTGACTACTGCCAGTTGTGGGGGCTAGTCCCAGGGATGCATAGTGCTCCCTCAGTTCTGCTATCTGGCTGTGCAGTGAGGCTTTGTCGTTCAGCAGGCGCTCGCGCTCTGCCCGCATCTCTGCTACCTGAATTAAACATCAGCCAACAGCTGAAGATACGTATTGATTTTGGAGTCTGACAGGTTCGGCTCTGGCGGCAGCAGCTGAATCAGTTTGCAGCATGTTTGATCTAAACACAGCTTATTGTGCTGCAGCCGTGCTCACTTGTCAGAACTAATTGGCAGTTGTTGCAACATGCACGCAAATGAACCCCTCTACAGCCTCTTACTCCTGATGCATAATGTCTTGCAGGACTTCACACATGCCGGTCATGCATGTTCAGATCAGCATAGTCAGTGGAAGCATAGGAGTGTCTTCGTCAACTTTGTTACCTGTGTCTGCCAAGATGAAGAATCAGCATGAGCTGCCTTGCACTTGGCCTCAGCAGCAATGACTCGCTCCTCAGCATCTGCAGCAGCTGTGATAGCAGCTGCCTGGCGAGTCATCTTGGCCCTGAGGGCTTTCAGCTCAGCCTCAGACTCCGCCCGCTGATCCAGCAGCTTATCCCGAGCTGCTGCTGCTTCTTGAGCTGCATCCATGGCTGTCCTGATGCAAGTGTATACCTACCACAGCACATCATGTGTTGAGATTGAAGCTTGTTTACTGCTTTGTCAGGTTGAAAGATCAGTTGCATGGAATTGCCAAGCAGCTTTTGCCTGGCTTGTCAATGTAATACAGGTATTTGTAGTGAGTAGCAAAGCGGTGAATAGAGCTGAGGTAGTAATTATCATCAATGCATGTATTTACACAGGCAACATTGCGACAAAGCAGCATTGCAAGTACACAGTCAGGACAACAGACCAAGGAGGATCAAGTCAAGACTGGAGACTTGACAAAAATACTTTGCCATGAAGACTGAAGGATGGTGCATCAAGACAAGTCGCACCTGGCTCTCCTTCTGCTGTGCTTGCAGGACTTGTGCCTCTGAATCCTGAAGCAACAGACCAAGGCGGCGTTCCTCCCCTTCTGCAGCCGCACATGCTGTGCTGGCCTTCTCATAAGCCTCTGCAAGGGCTGCCAACTGTTGCTGTGCAGCAGAATCACTGACAGACAGTTGCTGCTGCCTGGATGTCACCTTGGCCAGCTCCTCCTGCATCATGAGAATCAACAGCGTCAGCGCTGCTGCTCAGATTGTACCGCAAATCAGCTCTTTGCCTCACCCTTGTGTCCAGGGTGTGGCAAACTGGGCTTGCAGTCGCGCTGCATGCAAGATGACTGAGCGCAGTGATGGCGTTTTGGAAGATATGTTTGCTGTGCATGGGTTACCCAGGGAGATAGAATTGACACCCAAAGGCGTAGTCCTTTTCTGTTACCCAGGGAAGAATCACATGCCCAAATCTGGGCCAAATAGAGGTCTGGGATGGTACACACATCTTGCAGTTGCTTGACCTTCCTGGCCGTGAGCTTGATGATGGTAAGCAGTGCTGGCACACTATCTGGCGCTGAACAGGTCAGGGCACAGTGAGACTGAGTTGAGGCACAGTGAGACTAAGTTAGGGCACAATGAGACTGAGTCAGGGCACAGCTTATGCCGTGTAGCTTACCCATTGTTTGCAGTTCTCAAACATGAGGTTAGATCAGGAAAGACCATCAGAGGCTGTACAGCAACAACTTGCAGCTCACCTGTATCATATTCAGCCTTGTGGTGAGCTCCTCTACAGCCTGCTGACTGGACTGAGCTGCTGCTTGCTCACTGGACAGACTCTCACTCAGCTGCTCCAGCTCGGCAGTGTGCTGAGCATTAAGTGCTTGAGTCTGCTGCAGCTCCCCCTTGGCTGCTCTGTACTTGGCTTCGTACCGGTCTGCAGCTGCTTCAGCAGCTTCCAGACGCTCCATCAGCTCGGCTGCCTCACGGCTCAGGCTCACAACCTCAGCAGAGCGCGCCTAAGATGACAAAGGCTCTGTGATGATAATTTTGGACCGCCTGGCTGTCATGTCCATGATTACAATAAGCAAGAACATCTGCGCTGCTAGTATCATGAGTCAAGCTGATGATGTGCAAGGTCTCTGCACATGCGACAATTGTGAAGCTTGCCCAATCAATGCAGCCGTGACTCGTTCACAACTTGTTTCTCTTTGTGTGCTTGACTGGGTTGACAGGCAGCACCTTGGCATGCAACATGTTCAAGGTTTCCATCAATCTGGACGCCAGTCGCAATGTCATCAGCAACATCTTTTTGCTATTACCAACCTGTACATCGCTTTGCAATTGCTTCATGTCTGCGCCTTGCTGCCGACATTGCCTCTCCAGTGTAGCATTCTCCTGCACGACGCTCTCAGCCTGCTGCTGCAGAGCAGCTACCTGACCACTGGTAGCAGCTTCTGCCTGCTGATGATTCCTGGCACGATTCGGTTGCTGACTCAGTGCTGACTCAGCATGACCAAGCTGCCTCTGGAGTGAAGCCACTTCATTCTCAAGCCTGTGCCGCACTTCCAGATGGGCTGCGCTGCTGTTCAGCAGATTGTCAATCTGCTCTTGTAGCGCACTGGTCTTGGACTGTGTTTGGGCTTCAGACGCTTTTGACTGTGCTTCTGCAGCATGCTGTGCGTGCTGTGGATGCTGTGCTTTGGCCAGCTGCTTGGTCAACGATTCAAACCGGGTCTCCAGCTGCTCATGGTGCTTGAGGAGAGAGTGGTTTTCCTGAGTCAGGTTGTCCACCTTGTGCTGGAGCTCCCAGGCCATGTGATCAGCTTGGTCATGTATCTGCTGCTGCTGCTTCTCACCCTTTGCCTCTTCCTGTTTCAACTTTTGAACAGCTGTTGCCAGCTCAGACTGCAGCTCACTGTTGTGTCTGCCAAGCTCCTCAAGCTGACTCTGCAGGCGGCTAGACCGGGTTGAGTCTTGCTCTGGAGATCTGTCTGATTGGTTGTCTTGAAGCTGCTGTGCAGAGTGTTGAGCCTGACTCAGCTTACTCTGAGCAGATTGGAGCTGCCACTGTAGTTGCTCATTCTCACCACCAAGCTCGGCAACCTACGCAACACATTGATGCTGATGTTCAAGTCGTGGACAAGCAATTGATATGTATGTTGGCCAAGTTGGTATAAATTCAGCATAATAGACTGTTTCCAAAAGGTTACAGGATATTTTGCTGATTTGTCGATGACCATTTGCAGCATGTGGTTGAATCAATCCTGATTGCAAGTTCCTCAGCCCAGACACAGATGCATTATGTTGCTTTGGGGACTACAGGATTTTGCTCAGGACACCATCCGAGCGTACCCTTGCGCTGAGGGCCTGCACTTCGCGCTGTGTAGCAGGAGATTTTTTCACAGGCTGCACAGCATCTTCCTCGGCACGACTGCTGCTGCTGCTGCTGGCCTTCTGCTGGGCCTCAGCCAGCTTGAGGTCATGTGACAGCTGACGCACCACCTCTTCCAGCATGTTGACCTGCGTGCACACTGGCTTGCTGATACAGTAGCAGCTCTTGACTGATTTAACACCCAAACACAGATACCTTGGTGTCATGGCATGCACTGGGCAGCATAACGCTCAGCAGGGGAAAAACAATCCAGAACCGGTTTTAGGGCGTGCAGCCTGGGTATATCTGGAAAGGGTGGATGCAGCCTGGACCGAACTCAGGTTGGTAATGCAGGCCAGAAGCAGACAATCATTCTGCATGATGTACGTGCTGAAACTCTGACGGTGTAACAGTGGTCAGCTTTGGAAACAATGAAGGCACCTATTCATGCAAGTGTCATGTGATCTATACACTGTACCTTAGCCTGCATGGCATCATCTGAGGACTGCTGCTGTCTTCTGCTGGAGCCTGTGACCTCCTGCGTCGCCTCCTCGTCTGCAGAAGGTCGCCGTGAGTACACTGCCAGAATAGGCTTGTCAGAGAAGCCCTTCCTGGGGCTGGTCAGCCTGGCTTGAGCAGGCACCTGCCCTATCCCAGCAAGGTTCTCATGTGGCTGCTGGGCTGGGGACACAGAAGCGGATCTCTGACTAACCACAGCAGCAAGGGTAGGGCGGGTTGCACCTCCAGCTTGGGAGGGTGCTGATCCCAGGACAGCTTGAGTGGAGTGTTCACCGTCCCCAGACGGCTTAACATGGGATGAAGCTGGCCCCAAGATGGGGCTAGTGGAGTAGCCTGAACCCTGCACACTGTACTGCTCAGCTCGCGATTGAGCTGTATCTGTCCGACCTGGACTAGCTGCTTCAGCATGAGCAACTGTGGACCTGTCGTGGGGAGACTGGTACGGCGCAGCTTCCAGGATGTCAAACTCAGAGGACCCCGCTGATGAAGCAGACGACAATGACTTAGCTGACAAGCTGTCTGGAGCCTGTGGTGCTGCTCCTGAGACTGAGCTGGAAGCCATCTGCCCTGATGTCTTCTGACCTGCTGTGTTTTCACCACTGATGCTTGCTTGCCCTCCTTTGCCACCAGCTGATGCAGCCTCCAAGGTAGTTGCAGGTAGACTGCCCTGAGCGCTACTGTCTTGTGAAGGCTGGGAGTGAGTGGCCTCTTGTGCAACCTCTCTGCTGTTCTGCAGCACTACGCCCAACCTCTGCTTGCTGCTCTCTTCAGCTGCTGCTGCTGCTGCTGATGTTGATGCTGGTGAGGTGGACTCTGCCTCAGAGCTAGGCTCGACATGTGCTTGACGCAAAGGGTCGGCTTTGCCCTTGATACCTTTACCATTGGCATTTGCGCGCATGGTAGGTGATGTGGCTGCACCTACCTCCAGAGGCGAATAAACAGACGCAGTAGCAATGGCCAGCTGCGGCCGTTCACCTCGGCTCAGCTGTGGTCTGAATTTGCCAGCCTCTACAAATGAGCCCCTGGACTTCTCAAGACCTGAGTCAGCAACCTGACGACCAGAGAGATCACCTGCATCTGCTTCCAACAAAAGCTCTGTGTTTGTGCCACTGCCTGCCTTGCTGTCTCTGCTGACAGCGGCCTCAGGCTTTGCTAAGGATGTAAACGCAGACCTAGGCTGCGACACTGCCGCAGCAGATGCTGCTGCAGTGTTGCCCTGGCCTGCAGCTGGCCAGGACTCTGTCTGGCTGAAGTCATAGCTGAACTCATCGTCGTCTGAGCTATGACCAGCCTGCGCAGAGCTAAGATTGCTCAGGCCTGATACTGCTCCACGTCTACCTGCTGCTTGGGAGCGTGCCTGGCTTGGTGCAGTGTCTGCAGCAACAGGAGCAACAGCAGCAGTAGCAGGCTTGGTGGGTAAGACTGAGCTCTGCTGTGAGGTGCGGCTGTTATGAGGCAGGTCCTGACCAAAGCTGGGCTCAGCAGCAAGGTCTGGAGGTGCGTGTGTGGCTGGGCTGTTGAACCTGAAAGACTCAGACCGCCCTGCAGCAGCCTTGGCGCCCTGTGCAGTTTGAATTTGATGTTGGAGGGAGATGCTGTTGAAGCGGGAAGGCACGCCGCTGTCCAGGATGGATGCACTGGTGGCTCTGCTGGCCAGGCTGTCAGACTGGGATGCAGTCCGGGACTGAGCTTGCAGCTTTCCGTCCTTGTCACTGCTGCGTGAGGTGCGCAGCTTAGACAAACCTTTGGTGAAGGGGCGTAGCAGGCTAGACCCCATGCGGCTCAAGGGGGAGGGATCACGCTTCTTCTTCTGCTTGGCAGCTTTGGAGGTGAGCTCGGTCTCTGTGCTAGCGCCACTGAAAGACTTGAGTCTTGGGATATCGGCGTCTTGGTCGTATCCCAATGTGCCGCCCTGCAGAACCCAACAAGCCTTCAATCATAGTCTTGAATTTGGAGCCTTCATTCAGGGAGCAAGCGTTAGTGTCTACCAGGTCAAGAGGTCTGTACCAGACTGCATGCAGCAAAAATACTCCTACATGCCAAACTTGCATTGCGGCCCCTCAGCACTGCTTGCACTCAGCTATGACACATGGGTACTTCTCTGACATGACTTGCACAGAAAGCAACCGCAATAAAGTTGTTCTGTCAGGCTGAAATGCATGTTGCCCGGCATGAGTTTCACCTGAGTACTGACTGGGAGCTGATTGGTGAAAGCCAATTGTGCAGGTGAGGAGTCCCGCCTCTGCCTGTTTCCAGCAGTAGCATCTCCTTCTGCTGGCATGCCAAATGCAGCCCCTCCATCCTGCAGTGACAATGAAACATGATGTTGCATGCATCTGTTGCAACAGCAATCTTGTGTGATGCAAATTGGGCGGCAAGGTCATAAGCAGAAAGGTACACTTCATGAGGTGTGCAATTTTTGTGGTAATCTCAGAAAAGCTCACTGTTCATGCGCAGTCACAAGTTGGGGACAAAACATTGCTTCATTGCTGCTGAGGCTTTGCAAGCCATGCTGCGTGTCAAAATAAATCCTCCCTCAAAGATTAATGCACAAGGCATGGGTATTGCTGTGGCTTGTGCAATTGGCTTCTTTGGGTTCTACATGCAATGCATGTTATTCCAAGGCAAGCTAGGCCCAAAACAGCTTCTCTTGCTATTAAAAACCTGCAAGTGAATCATCCAGGACCATGCATGCTCATGCTCTACCTTGATGCCAGAAGACTGATGTCTGATCAAGGCAAGCTCAGCAGGCGAGGGATCTCTTCTTTGTCTTGGGGAGATTGCAGACGCAATGGCATTGGACAGACCACTGACAGACACGTCGCTGTTCATGCTGCTTTGCTTCAGGGCACCAGTCTCAGCAGGCAAGGCATCCCTGTTGAGCTTGAGGGACACGATGTTAGTAGCTGCAGCACCGCCGCCAACAGACTGATGCTTTGCTGCAGCTACTTCTGCAGCCAAGGGATCTCTGCCTTGCCTAGGGGTCAGTGCAGACGCAGCGTGATCTTGCTGACTACCAGCATCATGTGATGAGCCCAAAGAAGACTGCTTAGCAATTGCCAGTTCAGCTGGCGAAGGGTCCCTTCTGTGCCGGGGTGACAGTGCAAACATGCTCATGCTGCCGGTGTCTACATCAGAGACCGCGCTTGCGCTGGGTGTGCCTGAAGCCTGTCTGGCTAGTGCTAGCTCAGCAGGGGATGGATCTCTCCTCTGTCTGGGCGAGACTGCAGCTATATCCATGCCAGACACACCAGAAGCACTGCTCAGTGAGGATTGTCTGAAAGTAGTGGTTGAGTTCAATGACAAGTCCTGGCGCTGTCTAAGGGAGGCTGAGGGGATGAGTGTGCTGTCCTTGTTGGATATGGACGGTGCTTTGCCCAAAGGCGATTTGGTACCCTTGACCTGCAGCAGATATTGATGTGTTGACATGCAGCACAAGTAGGACCTGTGTGTCAGCTACAAACGCGGAAGACATGGTGTTACCATAGTAAGTCCTGATGGTTGCTTGTGTATGGAGTCTGCCTCAGATACCAGCATGCTAGGCTGTATGCTGAACATATCTGAAGGTGCTGCATGCTGCAGAGTAGCAGACTGCGTTCCTTTTCCAGGCTGTGCTGAACTGACATTGCTGTCAGCATTGGTGCCTTTGCCTGCTTCCTGTTGCTTTGCAGCAGCTGCCTTTCGCTTGTCTACCAAATCCTGGACGGTGGCCTCGAGCTGCTTCAAAATCTTCTTAGCCTGCTTCTCAGAGTCTGCTTTAACTCTTAGTTCTCTTGGTCCCTTTGGCGTCTTGAGCTGGATGTCGAAGCAGTCAGCAGTGCCAGGATTTTGACTGCGCAAGGTAGAAGGCAGCCACTTGACAATAACCTCGAAAGGGAATCTCTCCAGGTGCTGCACGTATACAGGTGGTATTTAGTGGTGGTACCTATTGTCGGTGACTAGAGTCGATGCCCAGAGGCTGAAATGCAGTGTTCAGCAGAAGCATGTCTCAGGCTTACCTGAGCCTTCTGACTGAGCAGGTGCACGCCTTCTGTCTCGATGTCAAGTATGACAGCCTGTTCTTGCCCGTCAACACCAACTAGTTTTACTTTGTGCGACTGCACTTTTTGCATGGCAGCAGCTGGCGATGCTTCAGCCAGCCGCTGCTGCCGGCATCCTGCTGATCAAAGCGTGTCACTTCGGTTGATTGTGCTGCTGAAGTGTTGACTGCAGTCAACACCAGCTGGGTACTAAATCGAAACAGTTTCAACTGCAAGCATCAACTCGAGCATCAACTTCGACCTGCGTCGCAGACTGACCACAGACCCTGCCTACACATGGCGCATGTTACGCCTGACAAGCGTCACGAAAAGTTTCAGGACAGCAACGCTTTGATACAATTGAGCAGGCAGCTGCAGGCAGCGCATGCTGCTGACTTAGCTGCGACTGCACGGGACGGAGCTTCACACCCTATAGGAGCACCACCAAAGAGGCATTCCAGGGAAGGTGTGTTAATGCACATGCATGCTGATTCTCCGCATCTCTTCAGTAGCACACAGGGATAAGAAGACGTTGAGCCCAAGCCTGTTTGTGTTCAGTTCCTGGTGTGTCACCCAGCAAGCGGCAGAAGCTGCAGCACGTACCGCAAGAAAGTGCTGATATTAGAGCGTCTCGAGGCAAGCACGTATCCAGAACGAACATGGGAAGTATACCAGCAGTAGCAGCACAACAGCAGGTCAGCGACACTGACCAGCATACCACCATAGTTGACAAAGGTCAGCCAGCATTGAACCTCAGAGCAAAACAGGCTGCAGCGACTGCACTTTCCAAACCCAATCAGAAAGCCACTACACCGCATCCTCACAAATACACAGAGCCAGTCAAGCATGGTAGCTTTGCTGACTGGTATTCCGCTATCTGCACAAATGTTTTTGCTGACGAGCTTTCTGCTCTTCACACAACTCAAGACAGCAGTCATGCACAACCAAGTCTTATCCTGAAATGCATACAATTGCACGCTACAACTTTTGGTGAACAACAGCAAGGGATTGTCACACAAGAGGCTGCATCACAACAAAGACAAGGTCATTTTCATGTCAGCTGCTGGTTGTAGACACTTCATATGTTGTCATGGCAAAACTGTCTGTATGAGACTGTCAGTTCACCATTTTGCTGGGCACCACTGTACTGATGCTACATTTTGACTACTGCAATTCCTGATAATATCAGCACTGCCCAAATTATTCAGCATGTTTCTGTTCTGAAATGGTCGTGGTAAGACTCATGAACAATAAAACCCAATGATGACTCTGTGCACGGCACGCACTCCAATTTACGCACTGTCTACATGGAAGCCCATGGTGTGAGGCTATCCATTGGATTTCTACTGATAAATAGCCTGCTGGGTTGGCATATGGGGCGTGCTACTTTGCAGATCGTGACACAAGGCAGCCAAGCGTGCATTTTGAGATCCAGGGAAGTATTTGTTACAAATTAGACACAGGCTGGTAACTACACGTGAACTTGCATGGGTCTGTATACACGTATGCTTAAGCTAGCTGTACAATCAAAGAGCGTAGACTAGGCCCATGGGCATCACATTGAAAGCTGTCTGAATCAGCAAGGAACTTGGGCATGATGTCATCAATGTATCTGTAGTTCAGCTCAACGTGAACACGGCTGATTAAGCTTATAAGCAAGTTAATTAACACGATATCAAGGAGTCACAATGTGTTTGACTCAAAGTGAACAGCAACCAACAATCCCCATACAAGTCGCACTTGGTAGCCAGATGAGAATATCAAAAGGCAGAACAGTGATTGGGCACTGGCCTGCATGTACAGAAACGCAGATTTTTCTGGGCCAAGGCTGAGCCCATGTGCAACATATACAGCATATGTAATGACAAACACAGGTTGGGTGCCTTGATCTGCAATTTGCATTGCAGCCTGCTGCTCAGTACAGAATGAGGAGAAGATAGCATGTGACTGATGCTTGACTCGAAACTAATCCAGCCTGGGTGCTCTGCAAGGGCAGCAGTGGCGCCCACTCCAACCGTGCAGGCCCACGTACTCCACATCTATGTTGTCACCACTCCCACGTGGACGCAGCAGCTTGATGACAACGTATTTGCAGGACCTGCGAATAAACAATGTGCATTGCTGCCACATGTTGCAGGGCTGCTCGTCAAGCTGCATTGTGCTGCCTTTTGTAAACCCATGACACATGTGAACGATGGGCATGCATTGCGCCTTTCTGCAAAGAGAAGGTCATCAGACTCACCTTGGAATGGCCGCAGGCATTGTGACATTGCATCTGCCCCTCATGCTCACTAATGCTACTGGCTTGGGCATGCAGGGGGTCATTTGCGCCTGTATTGCAGCTTTGTTTGTTGCATCGTGTATGCAAAGAGCATGTTGGCAATCATGACCATTTACAAAGAAGAGACTGTATACAAGTGTCTCACCTGTTGTGACCACCGAATTACTTCATGCTCAAAGTCACGTTCACTGCGTACTTGATCAAAGCTGACAAGCTTTTCCAGAGAAGGCACACCTGCATGTATGATGTGGTTTGATACATCACACTCTGGTGTAACGCTTCTAGTACAAGCAGGTTTGACGCAGGGAACACAGCTTGTATTCACTCCGTAGGACGCAAGGAATACTACATTGATGCCGGAGGAGTTGGTGCCAGTTGACTAACCAAGAGAAGCAAACACAATGGCTTGTGCCACTGGACTGTTGTACCCTTCGACTGGTGTCCTTATGGTGACAGACTCTATGGTGCAACTGCCTCGTCCAGCAAACTTGGCAACCACATTGACAGCAGCACTGTTCCTGCAGGTCATTAAGACTTGAGCCAAGCAATAACTGGTTAGCACGTTGCACCTGTGCAGAGGCTGACACCTACCCAAGTTCCGAACTGTAGCATGAAAGATCATCATCTGTAATATTCTCGCATCCGTGTTCCGGGGAGTATGCGCCTCCTGCACCGCCAGGCAGTCCTGAGCTCATCTGCAGGTCGCTTCAAGGCTTGTGATCAGTTTTGGGGCGAAGTCACCTACCGTCGGTTGATAGGCTTGCAAATGACAGGCACTGCTCATGTGACAAGGGTGCATCATCATCAACCCGACGCTCGATTGTCTCGTCGTCCGTGAGCTTCAACCAGCCGAGAAGGGCTAGGTCGTTCTCGGCGTCTACAAAAGCAGCCAGCGGTCGAACCATAAAAGCTGCGAAGCTGGTCCGGACACTTCCTCAAAACCGCTGTTGACTGGCCTCCAGGTCGAAGCACAAGCACAATGCGTCGCTTCAGCCACCTTCAAGTGTACCCCTAACTGCAGATGGGCACTTGCTGCTGCTATGGTCGTTGGGCACACAAACAATGGTTTGCTGGAACGCTGCACTTCCAGAGCATGCAGTTGTCGGCTAAACAAGCAGTTGACAGCGTGCCTGCACGATCAAAGGCTTCCGGACACCTGCGACCTTGCAGATCGTAGTCAAACCTCGTGCAGAGGTCCCCCGCTGTCTTGTTTATGCCGTAACTGCAGGTAAGGCCTTGCCTAAGTACCATCCCGAACGCCCTTCGGGATGGCTCAGCTCAGCTAAGCCAGGATTTCAAATTGTCTGCTTGGCTTCGGCCGCAGCTTCTGATTTGCCAATGCGGCTTCCGAGTACATGTGCTCTATTGCAAGCTTCCTAAAAGTACGTACACATAGTGTTCCGCTAGCTACATGTATACGTAGTTTTACACCAGCTTGTTGATCAGTCCATATTACATGTGTGCCCCTGACTGGAAGGCCGTTGGGGCTATTGGCAAGCTTGCCAACTTAAGTGGCTTGCTTGTAGTTTCAGAGCCAAAGGCAAAAAACTGGAAGAAAGGCAAACCAAGACATTTCATTGGCGGTGGCATCGGACGCTAGCAACAGCTGTTGGCATAGCTTAAGCACAAAGCAGTTGCGTCAAGCACACAAGCAATCTAAATGTATAGGAAGACTGCCCAAGTAAAGTTTTCATTCATTGACCAGCCAACATTTATACATACCTAAAACAAAGGTGGAACCAAACATTGGCATCATTGTATGTATAGTCACAAGTGCAATAACAGAGATTTGACAGGACTCTGCTGTGTTCTCTGTTGTGCAGGCAAATTGTGTTCTCTGTTCTGCAGCCACATATTCAAAGGAGCTGTTAGCTTGGACCATAGCTGGTAAAACAATGACCCTGCAAGACAGACACAGAGTCGGTATTTTGCACTACATAAGCTGCATTTAATCAATGTTGTAACACTTTAGCATGCCACTGACACTGCAACTACCATGAGACTTACTTGGCTCAATCAAGAGAGGATCTGCCTCTGTCATGCCTGAGGTCTCAACAAGGTGTGGTGGCAACTCCACAAAGCCATCTTGCAGAACTGGGATTTGCAGGAAAGCACTGCCAACTACTACACTGCTTGGAGCAGGAAACCAGTTCCATGCAGCTGCCACTGAGGCGCTGCTTCCATTCACATCCAGTTTGTATCCATTGTATAGCAGGAACATGTGGGCTTTGGGTCCATGTACAGCAATTTGCACTCCTGTGGGCCCCTGCATGCAGGCTCCAAATCTCAAACGGACTGCTGCTTTGTACAGGTATTTCTTGACATTCAGATCAAGATAATGTGCTGTGTCTCAAAGCCATCTGATCGCTAAAAATTGCCTGATTCAGTCAGCAGCAACACAGTAGATCATCCAGATGCAATACCTGGCATTTGAAAGGCTGTCACAATGGCATCCACCAGAGCAGGCTTGCCAGGTAGAGCCTTTTCAAACAAGTCCCGAGATGCAGTGTTCATTGTCAGCCCATCACGCACATGAATGGCGAGGGACTGCAGGTCCTCCTGGCTGAATCTGTCAACATGCTGAGGCGGCATCCTGCTGGAGAGCAGATCGTACATCTGTTTGACATCTGATCTCCTGTAAATGCACAGTATATACAAGCTGTGAGAGCCTAGGCTGGACAAGGGTAGTGCTACTGATGTAGAGCAACATGCAAATGAGTGAAAGCTAGCATAGCAAGCATTTGTGTGCCCCGCATACGCTGTAAGGTCAGCGGGTGAGCCCTAAAGCACAGAAAGCGACTTCCTTGTTGAACTTATCACAAGCACCTGCTGGCAGCATCTGGCCTAAGGACGTCCATGTTGAACAAGCACGACAATTCCAGGTTGATACAGCTCCACTACAGGCCTTGAACCTGGGAGAGAACTGTACAGCCTCTTAGCGTTCGCTGAGTTCTGCAGTGCTTCCCACACCAAATGTCATTGTAGCTGCAAGCATCATAAATGTCTGAACCAGGGTGTGTGCAACCGTCTGTGAGCATGCAGCTGAGGCAGCACCCTCCTATGTGTTTTGCTCAACAGCAGCAGGCACGGCACAAGGGAAAGCTGACAATGCGGCGAAAGGCAGCACTGAATCTGTGAAACGCAGTCTCTGTCGCTACCGATTTCCAAGCAGCTTTTTGCGTGAACAGGGCAGCAGAAATGTTGGCTGCGAAGCTGGTCCTACTGGATGCACCAGGTAGGATGCCGCCGGCTGCCTCTGTGGGCAGCTGCCCACACAGCCTCAGATCGAAGGGCAACTAGTTTCCGCTTCTGCCAACGCTGCATCTCGAGAATTACAACATCAAGGTTAGTCTTATTGACTAAAGGCTTAGTTAACCAGCTTGTCTAAAAGCAGATATAATGCATGAAACAAAGGTGTTTGAATCTTGCTGATACAGGTACAACGACTAAGACAAAGCCCAATTCTTGCTTTAGATTTACACGACTTGTCAATACGGTGATTGCGCTTACAGCTGGCATGCTTTAGATCTACACGACGTGTCAATACGGTGATTGCGCTTACAGCTGGCCGTCAGGATTGTCAGAAAGGCTGCAGCCTTTCAGTAACACACGCCATGAATGGATATTCTCAGCAGCTTTCCAGTCAGCGGGTTTACTCATTATGCCTGTAACCTCCGAGATGCATTTGAATGCATTTTACTTGCAAGCTTAAGGTACCGGTACCTCTAGATCTTGCATGCATTGCGCAGCCTACCGGTACCCTTGCTAGACTGCATACTGTATCTGACACAGTACCGCTACGATCTGAGAACTTGTCCAGCTCTGCATGATAATCATCCTTCCTTCCTTCCGAAATGTCTTATAAGAATAAGTAATTACGCCCTCCGGTTGAGGGTCAGGCGTTCTTCTTCCTGCTGCCGAGCAGGAAAGTATCGCGACAGTTGAGCGAAGGAAGCAGCCTGTCGATACATCAGGGACAATATGCTGCGACACTTGTTGCTATGCAGTGCTCTGCTGAGCTTGCACTGCGCCAGAGCAGTGCCTCAAGTCCACTACTCGGGTGGCACGATCTCTCCTTTTAGGTCCCAAAGCTCTCAGCCAAGCATATCAGCAGAAGCAATCACTGTCACGCTTGCCTCCCTGTTGAGTGTCAAGTCGCCGGTGGCAGTCGAGCCGAGGGTTGCCCAGCAGGTGCCCACAGCTGTTCAACGTCGGTCGCGATTGCTCCACGAAGCACAGGTTCTGTTCGATCAAGGTTGAGGTGTCTACAGGTTGAGCGACTACTTCAACCAGATTTGTTCAGCAGACCGGCTGCTGTGTTGGCTGTTGCAATAACAGGATCCGACATCGGTGCGTGTATATGCCCCAGCTCGAATGTGGTGTCTCTCTATGCTGACCTACGTTGACCATTCGGAAGATTGTTCTGCAGACTTGTCAGGCAGTGACTCTTCAGTGCTGATCGACGGTGGTGCAAGTGATTCACAAGCATCTCAAGTCTTAGCAGCTGTGGCCTCACCAAAATTGACCGGAGATAACCTGGTGAAGCGCGTATCACTTGACTACACCAGCCTGCAGGGATGCGGGAGCGCCTGCATGGAGGAAAGTCTCAAGGTACTGTGTTGCCACTGATGCGTATTGTCTTGTGCACAGGGCTGCGGTAATGTTGCCTGCCATGTTGCCAAATCTGCCCGAAATGTAGCTCAGCATGCTACAAAGTTGCAAGGTCAGTGTTGAACATTCTTGCAGCAAGCATTGGCTGCGACCGGTGCCACATATGCTGCTGGCAACGGACCCCTGAAGGGCACAGTATCTTATGAGGGGGTAGACATCCCCATCAGCAGCACAGCAGGTCAGCTGTGGGCCACAGAGCTGGCAGCATTGTACCAAACAGCACAGGATGCTGCCCAGGAACATGTCAGAAGGTGAAGCCTGACACCAATTAATTGTATGCATATGGATGTGATCAGCATGACTATCTGGTGCTTTCAAGTGCACAAACAAAACACTACATTTGCTAGCTATTGGCACCGAAGGCTGTCAGCACATTATTTGTACAAGGCGTTTCCTCAGAAGCAGTGTGTATGGAGGAGGCAGGCTGCACAGCATGCCCTCTGCATCGGCAAATGCTACTTGCATTCATCTCGCTGCAAGGTGACATGACAATGGCTGTACAGAGGGACATTGCATACTAGGACAAGCTTTGTATGGCTGGCCAAGGCTCTTATCTGCAGTTCTCCATATTTGTCATGTCATCTTTGTCTTCCTGTGATGTCCACACATTTTTGTGTTGCAGGGTCCAGCAGGGCAGTGCAGAGGCTGAGAGGGCACTGCTAGAGTGCAGTCTCATCAGTCTACAAGCTATTCAGCAGGCTGTTGGTGCAGACTCTGCCCAATACAGAGCAGCCAGCAAGGTCACCATGAAGCTGGTTCAGATCATCCAGACACTGCTTTCGAATGCCTATGACGGCAGGTAAACAGCTCGCTCTGATGGGCATGACTGCTTGAAATGTCAGTTTGTGATGAAAGCAAATACCGTTGGTTGAGTTATCAGGCAATGTCGAGTCAAGCCTGCTCAGGTGTACCTTCTGCTATGTACTGTTTACGCAAGATTTGTCATCAAAAAAGCCCCCAAACAACGCCCAGGCTGTTGGTGCACATCGGCACATGATGATGCATGATGTCTCATGGCATCACCAGATATACCAAAATGTCTTCTTGGGATGTGGGTATCATGGCTCTGCAGTTGACCAATGTTGTTTGCAATGGAAGTTGAGCTGATCACTTGTAGTGGTGGCACATGCAGGCTGGCAACTCAAGTGGCTCTGCTTGGTAATGTTCCAGAACCTTTTGACAGCGTGAAGGGACTTGTCAAGTGGCAAGAGGCACATAGGCGCAAGCTACTGCAAAGTGAGCACATGGTCCATAGCATTGCTTCTCTTTTGTTGTGTCATGCAGCATTTCCGCAGCTTTATGACTTCCATGGCAGTTTCACAACCCCAGAGCTTTAAGCACTTTCACTGCACTCGTAAATCATATTGTTGTGTACATCAGACTTTGTTGTGCCTGTTATCATGTGCTTATCAATTCAGATGCTTGTATTTTGCTGCAGGCTTCCCTTCCAATTCTTTGACCAACCTACAGTGGTCAGAGAGGGCAACAGCAGTCATGTCATTCCTAGTGCTGCTAGCTGGGGCGCTGGGTGGTGTACAGTGCCTAACGCACATGAACTTCAAGAGAGACACACTCTTGTTTGGCTCAGCCAAGTCAGACTGAAAGGCGTGATGACTGCGTTTGGCTTTTGCATGAGCTGGCTGACATTAGCGCAGGGCATTGTGCAGCTGAGCAACCTCTGGGTGATCTAAGCCAGTCCTCTCAGTCCATTGCCCAGATCATCCAAGTTGCTGCTGTGTGCTGCTGTTTGCTGAATCTGCACAGTGGATATAAGGCAGGCATGTATGATGCAATTGCCATTTACCGGTAACCTTGAACTTGGAACAATCCCCAGACACAGATGAGCTTGCTTTTTTGTTATGCTGCATGCGCTTGCATAGAGGCTCTGGTTTCAAGTCGAACATGCTGCCCTGCTTGTCATAATCTTGTGAGGCTCGGCAGTGCTTTGTGTACATCTATACAGAAATCACAGTCATACATCAGGTCATACGTTGCATGTATTCAGTGTGGTGCACCATGCAGTACAGCGCCACACTTCAGCTGTTGCTACACCAGAATACACTTGGGCAGCATATACACATACTATTGTATCAGTCTGTAACATGAAGATATGACCATATTCGCATGTATCCGTCTGCAACACAACTTCACTCAATGAACTTTGGGGTACTATTGAAAGTTTAGGAGACGGCTCCCTGGGTGCTCACCAAGTATCAGTACTACTTCAAGAGAATTACTGATGTGCCGCCTGTTGCTATGCGGCACATCTCTTGTACACGTGGCCAAGTTTGGCTCACATTTTGGAATTGAATCAACGTTATCAGCATGCAAGGTTGGTGCAGTATAGGAGCATGTGTGTGCTGGCCTAGACACGAGCGCTGTGAACTTACACAGAGGTGACTTGATGGCTCTGACTGGTGCTAAGGCACTCATCCTAGACTTTGTCATCGCCTGTCATGGCATCTGGACTGTCAAACAAGTTGAATACATCTGTCAGTGTTGATGTGTGTGCCTCAGGCCCTACGGCCAATCCACTTGACTGGTCTGCCCTGGACGCTTTTTCAGCATCAGGCTGCATAGCTGCATCTTGGGTTGCACCCCATGCCTGTTGGTCTAAAGTGCCTAGTTGATGACTGTCTCCTGCTTCAACAGCAGGGTTGGCTCCAATACGGGGAGGAACAGGCAGTGCTCTTGTGACAGGAAACAGCTTGGCGCAGTATGCTCTGACTTTGGCAAACATGTTTTGCTGATCATTCTTCACACCGTTTGCCGCGGGACTGCCTGATTCGCGGTCACGCAGAGTCACCTGGACACCACACGTGATCCTGAGACACAGGATGATGCATGTATCAGTCAGCATCACAGCATGAAACTGCTTGCATGCTGAGGGATGCATCTGCTCTCTGCACAGGAAAGCCAAGACACGCAATAATGCTGCTTGCAATGCGCTGTGTGATGACCTGATCAGATGCTCCCAGAGCCTGGTAACGCTCCATGTTGGCAAGCAAGGCAGTGTGCCTCTTTGCAGCCTGGGCATCTGCAAAGAATGTGATGGCTGATCCCATGACGGCGCTTGCCACAGCAACAGCTACTAGTGTGGCCCACATACTCTTTTGTTTGAGCCAATGCTGCTTGTTCCCTATACAGCATTGGACCACTGGTTCATGAGCTGATGCAAACACTACTTGCTCAGGCACAATCAGATTGAGCAAATACATTTATAAGCCTCATGTTGCTGGGCAATCCTGACATGTAATCTAATTGGCAGTCATGAAATATCATAATCAATAGGCAGCACTCTTGTCACAGCAAGACTCAGTTGATCACAGACAGGATGCATGAGGTTGACAACCTTGTCAGCAATGTGAGGCTGCACACAAATGCAGAAGTCTTGAGGCACCAGACCTGCTGTTGATGCTGCTGGGTCAGGACATGTGCCAGAAGAGTCCTGTATAGTTCTGATGCGGCCAGAGCCTGGCTCTGCCACAAGCACTGAGCAGTTGTCAAGGCACTGCACATCCCAGACATCTGAAAATAGGGCTTCTGCAGCATTCCCATCCACCTCTCCTGCTTTGCCACAGACTCCAGCATAAGTGCTGACAACACCTGCAGTTCATGGCTGATGGTGCAGGATCATTACCGTTTCACATTGCAAGCTTTGCTTAAACCTAAAGAATGTGCCTGTCATAGTCATGGGGTACTGCTAAATTTTAGTCCAGCATCTCTTCCGCTTGCAGGTGCAGAATATATTGCAGTGGTGTATACCCTCTGGGCTGACTGCTCGTATGCAGTGATTGCCTTGATCTGCGACAATCAGCTGCCCTTTTGGGTTTATGCACATGCTCCTGGGCTTCTTGAATTTAGCTGTGCTTCTCAGGCCATCTCGATGACCTGCAGAGTCCACCGCGCATTCGCCAGCCCATTGCTGCCAGACTCCTGCGACACAAGGCTACCATCACCGGAAAGCCGCCATGCACTTGTTCTGTGATGTGAGGAATCAGACCGCGCAACTTTACCCGTGTCTGCTTCCAACTTGCGGATACAGTTCAGGGAGTGATCGGAGGCATACAAGCCTGTCGAGCCGGCTGCCAAAGAGAAAAACCATCCGCTTCCGAACTCGTTGATGTACGGTGTCTTGACAGAAGGTTGTGCGTCTTGGCCTTTGGCTCCGGCAACTGCAACGTTAGGGCGAAGTGACCACCTAGGTCAGGCCTGACCTAACGGAACTGCGCAACAAACCAGGACACGGGGAGAATGGTGTGAATTTTGCAGTCGATGCTGAGTTATTTGCCAGTTTTGGATCATAGCGACAGAAGAGATGACAATCGGAAGCCGGTTGAGCAGGCGCAGACCGATCCGAGCATGCTGCACTTGCGTGGCTTGATCTTTCGCGTACCAGCAGAACGTTGCTTTCAGGATAGATTGCTCTCAAGTCTCACCTGACAGCAATAGCAAGACCCCACACGCAGTGCGCAGCGGTTTTAGACCTGCCATGTGAGGACCTTCGAGATTGTATCGGAACAGTCAGCCATCTGGTCAGCCATGCAAAATGCGATTCAAGGTTTTGCCTTGCCGTGTTTGCCGTGTACTGTTGCCGTGTTGACAGATTCTGGGCTCCGTAGTAGCAGCTTTTCAGAGGTACTTCGCTTGCTCTCAGGCAAATTTGGCGAAGCCAGGTCTGCAGTTGCAAGCTGCAAATTTCTGTTCGATAAACGGCTGCAACGCAAACATCCTTGACGAGCGTTACAGCTATTTGCTATGCTCTTTTGCTTGCGAACTCTGCTGGCGTTGAGCCTATCTCTGTGCCCGGTAAGCTATTCCTGAACACGCTTGTTCTCATTTGTCAAGTCATCCAAGCTGACGTCTTTGCAGCTTGCGCTTGGCCTGACCGATCCTCAGCAATCTCAGCTGAAGCTTGAACCAAGCCACCTGCCAGACGCTAAGGATCTGGAGCACATACAGCTGGAATTAGGGTAAAACGCTGTTGTTGTGATGAATTCACATAGTAAAAGCTGCAGCCGCCATGCATGCATGTGCACAGTCCATGAAGACAATAATGGCTTGTGGAAATGGAGTGTGGTGTGCATTGGACGTCCACAACACCAAGCAATCACACTTGACATCATCTTGCGCATTGCAGATACACCTTCAATGACACAGACCTGCTGAGATTGGCACTCATACACCCTTCTGTTGGTCAAATTAATAATGCCAGACTTGCATGGCTTGGGGATGCCATACTGGAGATGGTTGTGAGTCACAATGCATACAGAGATTTGCCATTTGACGTGCCTGGCCGATTGCACAAAGTGCGACAGTCCTTGGTAGACACAAATGCTTGTGTCAGCAACGCTAAAAAACTCAACTTACTACAGTACTTTGTTGTTGGCAAGTCTTTCAAGCCAGATGACCTTCCAACGCCTCACATGGTGGCTGATTTGTTTGAGGCTGTGCTAGCTGCGGTTTACATTGATGCCAGTTACAGCATAGATGCAGCACAGCATCTGTACAATGCACACTTTGCATAAACAGCATTTGTGACGCGTAGGTGTCGATGTCGTGCAGATGCGTATGCACACACCGAAGGTGAAACCTTTTAGTGGGAGACTGTGTGCTAGTTACAAGGTGTGGTTGGCTATAGCTTGCGCTTATGCCTGAAGTCGACTATGTCCGAGAATTGTGTTGAGGTCTGAGCTAGGAAAGCTTATTTATACCAGGTCAAGGAGCTGTGATAAGACCAGAATGCGTCTATACAGCAACTGCTCCTGGATGATCTCAAAGTAAGTAAGATGCGATGATCTGACCCCGGGACTCATTACTAATAGCTGTGATGTTTACTAACGGGTGGCTGTTGCTTGTTGCTATGTTGATAACTATACAGCAAGCTAACTGCTGCCTAATACGGACTTGACTGCATATCTAATGCTTCGTCACAGCTGTGACGCGTACTCCCTCCCAAACAAAGAAAGCAAGGTACAGTCAAAAGAAAAACAACCCAATAATAGCCCTGAAAATGTACATTACACTACGTAGCAAACAATTAAGCTAGTACCTTTGAATTGACTACCGTCTTCATTTCCAATCTTCAGCATTCTTCAACATTCTTGAACTTGCTTCAACATTCTTGAGTGGTCTTCTGCATGGTAGGGGACACAAGTGAAATCAAAACACGTCCCAGCCACCTTGCTGTGTGTAACCAGGCTCAAAGGTTGAAGTTACATGCTTACTGGGCTTCTTGCGCTTCCATTCAGGCTTGAAACTAAGCTTCAAGATTGGTTCTGCATCACACCACATGCTGATAGGGGATTTTACTGCAGTTGATTGCATCCAGGTTGACTGGTAGCCAAACATCAGGCTCAAAAATGTGCTGAAAGTCACAAAGAAACACAACAAATTTCTCTTCCACGCAGCCCATGTCTTGCAAGCTGCGTCTTTGAAAGGACTCTGGCTTTGCATAATGGCTTTTGCCTCCATGCTTGTAGTACACTGCTTCAATTCTGCCACACAAGTGATCTCACTCTCACTCAACAGTAACATGCAGCCAGGCAATTTGTCAGGGTCTCTGGAAACATAGTGTGGGAGACCACACTCAACTTTGGCTGCTTCTGCAGCTGAGGCTGTGCTAAAGGGCTTCGAATCTTCTTGATGTTTAGGCCTGTCTTGCAATCCAGCAGTAGTACGTTCAAGGTCAATCTGGAACTGTGCAGGGTCTGCGAGTCCGATCTGACTGTGTACCTTCCCGCTCTGTGACCTTGGTTCCTCTTTCTCTAGCTTAGCACCCTGGCCAGTCCATGCTGTCGCCTGTAACGGTCCTTGCAGACCTGCTGGCCTCTGTTCCAGCGTCCTGTCGGTCTTATGGCTTCCAATGTCTGTGTCAGCCTCCTCAATTTTGCAGCAGGTTTCTGCAGGTTTCGGGGCGAGTACTGGCGGTTTCGCCCTGTGTTCTGCCCTGGTGACAGGCTTGCTGAAATTGACACTAAACGGCGAAGCAAAATCCCTCTCGGTTTCACGATTGGTATGCACTTTGTCGCTGTCTGGCTGCCAGTCAGCTGCTGCCAGTATCGCCTTAGACTGCACCCCTGGGTCAGCTGCTATTTGTGACTGATCAACACATGTCTTCCTGTCTGCTGTTACTTTATCTGATACAGTAATCTTGTCTGGCCACCCATGTCTGCGAGTCTCTGCCCAGCGCACTTGTTGCTGCTCTTCAAACGTCTTGGGAGGTGGTGCGATGCAGGTTTCTCCTGTCTTGCGCTCTGCCTCAGTGTGTACAGCACCACTGCCACTGACTACTGGACAACACTTTGCAAAAGCTTCACTGTTTGGCTTCACCAATGCACTGCTGGACACCCGTTTGCTGTTTCTGACCTCATTCTGCTCAGCACCACTGCCACTGACTACTGTACAGAACTTTGCAAAGACATTACTTGCAGACCTTGTCTTGTCTGAGTAGGGCTCTCTCTGGCTTACAATTTGCATCAGATTGCTTGACTTGAGCCTATTCGCATATAGGAGTGCCTCAGGAGTTGACGGAGTACAATCTCTCTGCCACCGGCTCTGCACTTTGTGTTCATCTGGCCAGGGTAAGGGTCTTCTGGCTGGTTGTCGTGGTCGATTTTGGTACAGATTTTGGTCTCTTGCAACTTTAAAGGTGGTGTATGCTGTGCTCATCTTGTCCATAGAGGTGATGAGGCGCTCCAAAGGGTCACGTCTGGTCTTGTTGCTCTGTGGTTCCCATATTTTAGCTTTATCTGATGCTACACAAGCTGCTTTCTCTTCCAAGAAAGTAGCATTGGCAATGACTTGGTCACTTGTGGTAGGGATTGAGACCATGACCTGTTCTCGCAAGCTAGGTTTCAGATTTTTCAGTAGCATATCTCTTTTCAGCGAGTCAGGAAGTGCAGATTTATTCATCAACATGGTCATGTCATCAGCATATGACTGGACACTCTCATCTTCATACTGCTGCCTATGCTGTATGCGTGTCATAATGGTGTCACCAGTGTCTCCAAATCTTGCTTTCATTCCAACTTGAAACTCACCCCAAGATGTGTCAGGGGTGCAGTGTGTCATAAGCCAAGTCAGAGCTACATCACCCATACACAAGCTTGCCTCTGCCACAGCAACATTATCTGGTCATTGCCACAATAATCGCATAGTGTTGATTTTGTGCAGCCAAAGTGCAACATTTTGCTCAGGTTGGTACTTTGCAAGGTGAAATGGCCTCTCAAGCATGAGGTCTGTTGAGTGTTCAAAAGTTTTGTATACTTCGCGTGTACAGTGCTGAGCTAGCTGGCCAAGATATCAGTTTGCAGTGCAAGACCAGCAGCAAATCAGCCTTGACAAAGTTGCGAGGTGTCAACAGTCTGGAATGCACTCAATACTGCAATGGATAAAGTCAGCAACCACGCTTCTTGTGCTTCCTGCGAGCTACTGACGCTCCACGTGAGTTCCAGAAGACGTTCAGTACTGTTGGTAAGCCACGCACGTGGTACTACACTTTCGTTTCACAAAGTCAGTCAGTCAAGCAGACGTCTACTCCACAAAATTGCAAAGGTGATGGTGCAAAGTCACAGGCACGCACGACAGGCACTAGCAAGGTCACAGGCAATCACAAGGAAGCAGACAGGCAGCTAGAAGGAAACAGGTAGTCGAATTCCGACGAACGCAATCGGGGCTTCAGGCGCAGATGTAGGCGCTTTGCTGTCCGTAGCGGTTGTACATACTTCTAGAAGATATGTAGTCGTAGTCGATGGGTGTAGACGTAGTCGAGGGTCAAGTAGGCCAGGGAAGCTGGTTGGAACCTTCAAAGAAGCGATCAAACAGCTGCGGCTGATTTGCTGCAAGCAGAAACCGCGCTGGTCAGTGTGAATAAGTTATCCTGCCACGGATTTAGACGTTGATTCTCGGGGAAGTCGCAGTGACTCCCACTTCCCGGCGAACGGCACCAAGGTGTCGATGTCGTGCAGATGCGTATGCACACACCGAAGGTGAAACCTTTTAGTGGGAGACTGTGTGCTAGTTACAAGGTGTGGTTGGCTATTGCTTGCGCTTATGCCTGAAGTCGACTATGTCCGAGAATTGTGTTGAGGTCTGAGCTAGGAAAGCTTATTTATACCAGGTCAAAGGAGCTGTGATGAGACCAGAATGCATCTATACAGCAACTGCTCCTGGATGATCTCAAATTAAGATGCGATGATCTGACCCCGGGACTCATCACTAATAGCTGTGATGTTTACTAACGGGTGGCTGTTGCTTGTTGCTATGTTGATAACTATACAGCAAGCTAACTGCTGCCTAATACGGACTTGACTGCATATCTAATGCTTCGTCACACATTGCTTTGAGGTCTCTGCAGTTTCAAGTAAAACTCGACTGGTAATGAGCGCTGACATTATTTTTGATCTGTCAGTGAGCCCCTGAAATCACTAGGGGTTCAGGTCTGGCAAGTATATTGCTCAACATTGTCAGAGATTTCCATGATGGTGCCGCAAAGTTATCAAGCCACATGATGTGCTGGCCAGACTTCCAAGTTTTGCATGCATGCTGCAACACCATGACTAATAATGGCAAGCATAGCTCTCCGTTGACAATTTCGGCTAGCAGCGCTTGTACCGTGTGGTACTTGCGATATGCTTGAACCCTTGCCAGAAGAGCAGACCGTATCTTGAAGCATCGCACGCAAAGCAAGCAATACGCTTTTTATGCGAACTTCCAAAAGTTGACTGGCCGTTTGTCGTGTACAACTTTGTTTGTGTAGCGTGATGGTTTGCATGCATGCGCACAGCAGCCTTCAACTGGTTTCTTGGACTTGCTCGCGACCGGCCCCAGTACGAAAATGGCGTACCACGACTGCATGCAAAACAAGCAGTGCAGACGCTGCGGAAAAGTATGACTGGAAATTAGATCGGAAGCCAAATCCTCACATTAGAGGTGAGCACACTACATCAGAAATATGTTGCATTACCATCACTTTTCCACGACCAGGGGTGCCTGCAAAGCATGCTGTGCAGGGCATGCATGGCTTAAGTTGACTCTGATACTGCGGTACTCAGCAACATGTCACTGCCCAATGTTGAAGGTGATTTGCTGGAAATTCCCGTGACTGCTATTCGGCGGCCTCTTGGCAGGACTCGAAGCAACGGTATGACCAATTTTGCTTCAGCGTAATGTGTGTCACTTGTGTGCAGCCAACATACACTCAAGCACCTGTTGCGCAGATCAAGAAAAAGTACAAGCCTTGATGGACAGCATACAGGAAATTGGTCTCAAAGAACCGGTGTGTGGTATGGAATCGCTTGACACAAAGTACTCATTGACCTCCTGAGGCCGTCTCTGATTGATGCGCTACATGGCTTGCTGTGTGGGGTACATGTTACTATCTATACCAACACAAGTCATGCCCTGAGCACTACAGCTGCAGCTTGCCATTATACTGCAGATCGACATTCTTGAGGTGGATGGCAAGTACTATGGGTTCTCCGGGTGTCATCGATATGAGGTGAGAAAGATGCAGTTTACAACAGCTTTTGTTCAGCATGTGCATATGTCGACTGAGGTATGGCACCATGGCATGTTTGAAGCCTGAGGCGAAAGCAGCATGAACAAGCGTACTGTATTGTCTGCATAAAGTCAGATCAACATGCGCTATAACATGATGCAGCTTATGCTTGTGCAGCAATGTTTATGCGCCAGCCATGCACTCCCCATGTTACACATCACACATTATGCCCACATGTTCACTGCAGGCATTTCAGCGGTTGGGTATGGAGAAAATTCCATGCAAGGTCCGAAAAGCAAACCAAAATACTCTGAAGATGCACATGATGTGAGCAAGGTGAATACAAGTGGTTGGAGCCATGATCTGACTCAGCGCTGAGTTTGCATGTTCAGCGCCTCACTCTAGCCCCATCCTGAAATGGTATGCTGTATATTATCTCGAGGCTGCTGATGTTGGCCAACAGTACAGGCCCTAGCCAACATCTGCACTCAGGTCTGAGCATACCAGAAGTGATCAGACATGTAGACTGCCAGCTGTATTTTAACATCATGTGGAATCGGTACAAGGCTGTCATCTATTTAAATGGCACAAAGGTAGAGGAAATGTTTGATTTCAGCCTGCATGAGCTGAAGGAGCATCTGAGGAAGAGGATCGACGAGCTAGATGCCACGAGTCACACGCCGCTCACTAAAATTGTGCTCTGGACCACTGAACCGTCTGCATGGGATTGTGCGTCTGAGGCTGTTCAGATACAAGCAGCTCAAGCGAAAGACCCTGTTTCTGCTTGTTCAAAATAGAACTTTGGACAAAAAAGTCTGCACCCGGGACCCTGTTTACAGAATTCCTTGCTTTGAAAGTCAGGGCAAATATTATTATAGGCCGTACTGTCACATTATGTGTTGGCGGAGCACGCTCAAAGCCATGCGTGATAAGGTCATCCAATTCTAGCCACCTGTAATCACAAAAGCAATCAAAACACTGACAGACCGCGCTGTGCACTCTGCACGAAAGCATGACAAAACACTGCATTCCTCTGCATGCAGAAGCTTCTAGACCCTGTAAGCCTTCTGTTACAGACCGTGATTACTGTATAATGTTTGCATTCCTCTGTATGGGAGCCTTTCACAGCTCGCGGCCGCCTTCTAAAGACCCAGAAGTGGGGAAAAGCCAGGCAGGAGGTGGGGGAGTGGTGACTATTATAGCGTTGACTCTCTAGGGTTTATCTGCGGCACTGATTCACCAGTACTGGCCCTAAGCCTCTTATTACTGTAAAATCTGAGATTAAGGCTTACATGGTTCTAGGGTGAAACAGTTCTTTAGAAAAAAAGAAAAAGATACTGTAGTTAGTGTAGACTATTATTTGTATAATGTTTGAGTTTGGAACCTGAGTCTAACTCAGCAATTTGTGAGTCTTGAGTAAAATCACTGAGTTATGCACGCTCCCCACCCTACCTGTAAACCCTGGAATCTGAAGAATGGTGTTCTTTTGAAGATATGACTAACGTGAATATCTGAAACCTACAGGGTTTACAGAAGCTTCCACAGCACCTGCAGACCACGTGACAGATCACTAATGGATCAATTACAGCATAATCTTAATCTTTCCTGTGAAGCAGATCAGAGTCAGTAGTCAGCAAGGTACTTGTATATACATCATTAGGGGCACTCAAACGAATGCAAGACTTTGTACACCCAGCCACTCATGTCTGGCGTGTGAAACTTGTGATACATGTTGGCTTTTTTCTTAGTGGTATGAATCCGATGACAAGTTCCCGAAACTGCACTCTTCAGCAAAGCTCGGTAAACTGTCGGGATCAGTGCGTACATAAAGAGTGTCACTGCAAAATGTATCGGTAGGCATGAAGGGGTTTCATATGCATGTAGGAAGGGCCGGCTGAGTGCTGACATATTGCAAGCTGTCAGCTGTCAAAGGATCTGTAGCCTTGCTCAAGCCGATGTTGGCTTTGCAGACTCCTGTACCTTTTGTCATAGGATCTGTGATTTCAACAATCCTGTCATAGAATCTGTGATTTCAACAATCCGGTCATAGAACCTGTGATTTCAACATTCCAGTCATAGAATCTGTGATTTCAAAGTGCAGTGAAACACTCAAATACAGTGCCAAGCTGAGGGCACCGCCATGGGGTCACTACAGCATTAATGAATATTCGTGACTGTAGCTAGACCCAGCAGCAGCTGCTGAGATCTGCATACCTGGGGTTCAACTTGTATTCCTTTGCAATACTGTAAAAGACCAGCTGCAGATGCGGTTTGCAATCTGCATACGCCATGGTTGCAATCTGCATACGCTGTATGCATTGCACAGCCTACCCTTAAGGCCTTTGCTAGACTGAATACTGTATCAGACACAGCACCACTACGATCTAAGAACTTTACGAAGCTCTGCACACTAGTGATGACTGTGTTGGTTTCACCCCTAATACCCCTAGTAGACCACACTGGGGAAGTCGGCAACGTTTGGATCTATTCTGCTAGATCTAATGCTACAATGGCTGCTATACCTCACTCCCGCTGTTATCTCAACAAACGCATCGACAAATAGACACTGTGTTAAGTTAGTCTTGTCAAACTTGCTGCAGCAGTGCATTCATGTGTACCATATTTACAGCAAATGGCCTTTCAGGCGATGCAGCCATGCCACGGCGTGACAGTAAAAGCTGGGTGCAAAGCGAAAAATTCATCCAGTAGATGACAAAGGATCTATCTCAGCTGGGCTGCACAGAGGGCTTGTGTGCTTCATATTGTCTTGATGCTCAGGCATTATGAGACCATGTCATCTCTTTGCCTTTGCCTTGTCTGCTTTCTCCTTGTCTTCCTTGTCTTTCTTCTTTTGCCATGGAAACTTGAAGTTTATGCCCATGCCCCATGCCTCCTTGCCCTCATTTCGTTGTACATCACCTGCACACCATGTACAAATTCAATGCCAGCAGGTTTCTCATTGCACTGATCACCATAGTGCAAATGCAACTTGTGTATGTCACGCTTGCCATTTGCCTTGTGAAATGAAAGGAAACAAAACACAAGCTAGACATGGCTCCCATGATACAAATTCAGCATGCAATGCCACGCCAACCCCATGCACGCTGGAGTCATTTCAAAAGGCGAGGCCATACAAAGCACTGCAAGCTCATCAAAACATAATCAAAGCAGCAAAAGAACACGACGCTTACATTTGTGCGAACAAAACTTTGCGACATGCAAATCTAAACACACAACGGCAGCCTTTGGGCATGGTTCCTCAAACAAGAGCATTGGGGATGAAGCAATGAATGAAGCAAACAAAAGCCCACCTAGGTCAACAACACCGGAGCTTTGCTTCATGCTGGCACCACCGGCACCCCCAGCCCCAGTTGCATCATCCAAGCCACCCTCTCCCTTTGGACCTGCACACAATCAAGCAGGCAGGTGTAAGCTTGTGATGGCACCATTGACAGGCTTGCAAGCCTGGATTGCTTCTGGGACTGGCACAGGTCACCCATGTGTTGATCTGGTGATTATCAAGCTGCAATCATGTTGTGTTTGCAGAGTCTCTGGTGCAATCAGTGCCTGTTATGCATCTCAACCTGCTTTCCTCACATGCAAAGGCAGAGATCAACTCCTTTGACACGGCGTCTGCTTGATTGGCAGCGCCTTGACAATGCATTGAAGCAGCAGAGTCCAATGAACGTACAGTGCGTCATCAGAGATAAACCCTTAAGATAACATGTTACCTCCATGCACACAGGCCATGCCAATTTGACCGTCCTGCCACTCGTACAAGGCCATCCCGATTGGGCCCTCAAGATGCTGCTGAACCTGCATTGCACCTTCACCTGATACATCTTTGTACAGGAATGCATGCCATGCATTGCATAGAACCTCAGGCAGTTGGTATTTTCCGCACCACTCGCATGAATTTGCTGTATTCATCTGTTGTGTTATGCAGTCCCATGCTCCTGTTGCCATCATATCTTTCCCAGAAATGCAGCACGTTTGGCTCATAATTGTCCAGACTGCATTCAAATGCTAGAATGCCGCTTTTGCTGTTCTTCATCTTTTCCTTTGAGAATGTCACAACCTGAACACAAAGTGAAAGCATATCCAACATGTAGTCTGCGGCTGTAAGCTGTAGATTCGCAAGTCAATTTATCATATTGGCAGGACTGGCTGAACACTTGCCATCCAATAGCTGGAGAAACAGCGCAGAACACTTGTGTCGATGGTTTACCTTTTGGCACATATCAACAACTGCGTCTTTGTGATCTGGCTTAATTGTCAATGTCTTGCTGCACACCAGGTTCTTCTCTGACTTCTTTTTTATTGCACAAAGGGTCTGCAACTGTCCTCTGTTAAGCTTTCTATTTCGGTTGCAGATCTGTTTGCTGAAGGCGGCTGTCCGTGGTACGCGGCTGTTGCAAAATGGTGTTTGAGCGGATGGCGCATGGCTTTGGCGTCCGCTGGTGGACGGCATAGAATCCAACAGAGACGGCAGTGTACACAGCATTCTTGCTCACCTTGGCCTTTGCGTCGGCAAGCCGACAAAAGGCCTTTTCTCAAAGGGATTCGAAACTCTGTTGTTCAAAGGTTGACTAGTTCTGCAATCACGTCTGTGCTTGCCGGAAGTCCGACAGTAAAGCAGGCAAGATACTGATCTTCATCCAAAGTGAGTCATTGCCTGTGAGTCATCCGCAAAGCTAGGGCGGGGCACTGTATACAGCCGTAAGGGCAGGGCGGAATGCAAGTCTGAAATCTTTCAACTTCCTCTGCAGCTGCCCTGCATATTGCGATGGCAACAAAAGCTTTATTGCCTGATGAGAGAGGGGCGCCGTGACATGAAGTCCGGTAGATCCGCGCAGGAAGTTGCAGCGTTCTGTCGTCCGTTGCAAGCACACTACACACAGTGCTGACATATCTAGCTCAACTTTGACTCTGAGTCCTGATTTTGTCGGGCTGCCATGAAGCTCCTTCCTGCTGACATGTTTGCTCGCCACACACCTGCCGCTAACGAGCCTAGAGTCATTACCATCAACAAAGGCCACGTACACCTGAACTACAAAGGCAACTATACCTCAACCACTAAGTATAATGTGGTTACTTACTTGCCTAAGGCTTTATTCGAGCAATTTCGGTCAGTGCCCAGCCTGCTGCTGCTGCTGCTTGTTACTAAGCTGCCATACTGTCATGCCGACGCCTCCTTTGCCTTTGCTTTCACAAGTAGAACACTAGTTCCTTTGACTTTCAGGCGTGTGGCAAACACCTACTTTGCTCTTGTAGCCGGGCTCTCCTGTCTCAGCATCAGTCCTGTAGCGTAAGACCCCAAACCCCATGCTTGCAAATATCTGCATCAAACCCTGCCTGCTTGCACTTGATTTCACGCTTTGCTACCTGATGCCCATGTCAATACTGGCTAACGCAGCCTATTGCTTTGCAGGCCTGCAACTACCTTTGCTCCTTTGATCTTTGTCTTGGGTGTTTCCATGATCAAGGAGCTGGCGGAGGATATCAAGCGTTACAGAGCAGACAGGGAAATCAATGCGCGCCTGGTCCTTGTGTTCAACACAGACACCAAAGCCTTTGAAGACCGACCGTGGAGAGCTGTGAAGGTCTGTGCTGTGCGTATTGCTTGAACTGCACATTGCACACCACAATGTGCAGCTTCCTTGTTCATAATGACTTTGCATGGGAGTCCGCACATGGATTTGCATGGGAAAGACCAACCTGCATGAGTTTGCTTTGAAGAATGGCAGCGTACCACTTGTGGCTTCATGCAGTCACTCATGCAAAAATGTGTCATGCACATTCTCAGCCGTCCTTCATTGGCAGTGCAAGCAACTCCAGTGTGGCACATGACCAACCAAGACAGCTTGTGGTGATCAGGTCGGGGACATTCTCCAAGTCCAGAAGGACACTTTCTTCCCGGCAGACTTGCTCCTTCTATCTGTACCTGAAAGTGCTGATGGTCTGGCATATGTTGAAACCATCAACCTGGATGGAGAGAGCAATCTCAAGATCAAGAAGGCCCTTGACCAGACGCAGCAGATCAGATTGGATACCTTGTCAGACTTCACGGTGGGCTTGTATGTAACACATATGTCTGCGTCGCTTATGTTGCTCTTCAGGGCCTAGCTGCAGGCAATCTCAAGCGACACCTCTTCCAAGCATGACTGAAGCCTCACCCAGTTTTCAGTCATTTGCATTGTCAGTGGCGCTGTTTGTTGCTCTTCTGCCATTCAAACTTCTCAGCAAGAATAGGTCATGAGTATGGCCATAGCATGCAAGCTGCATGCATTGCATACACATATAGCCACTGACCAGCATACTTTGTTGGCCAATGTGACATTAGTCACCAATGCACATCACCATTAAACTAGTTGCCGAGAGGATTTAAACCTATGCGTTGCTGGCTCAGCCAGTCACAGCAGGCAACACCTGTCCCTTGTGTTTGCATTTTTACAGGCTACTGCTTGCATGCTATGTCCAGTCACATTGCTCTCACCTCTGCATCTGTAGATTGCAGTGCTTTGCCTGTGTATTTGCAATGTCTCAATGCATCCGTCGTCGTGACTGCTAGCTAAATTGGACATGTAGTGAGAGGGGAGATTCTGCAGGGGGAAGTGCAGTGTGAGCAGCCCAACGCCTCACTGTACACCTTCACAGGCAATCTCATGCTGGCACCTCCTGTTGCGCCAGACCAGCAAACCATACCACTCTCGCAAGCTTCGTTACTGCTTCGAGGGTCCAGCCTGAGGAACACCAAGTATGTGTATGGGACTGTCATCTTTGCAGGCCATGAATCCAAGGTCAGTCGGCTCATTCATGCCCATCTTTCATGCTGATGGCTGGCCAAGTCTGCTGTGAATATACACTGCTTGAACTGTGATAGCAGCAGGACAGCATTGCATCCCATAGCTACCATATCCTGCATGTTGCCTTCAGGCTTGCTGTCTGTGCTCAGCTGCATGCTTCCAGAACAGCGTTACTTGTACAACGCCACTTTTGCTGCACCAGAATGAGTTGGAGACCGCTTCCTGGCGGTACTCTGTATCTGTTTCCACTTACATGCCTGGTTGCATTCTCTGGATCACTCGTACACTTTGCCTTCAGCTGCATGACGCAGCTGAGCTAATATTGTCGATCAGAAGGGTGTAGAAATCATGGGGGTAAATGGCATTTAGGTGATGATGAATGCAACGCTGCCCCCAAGCAAGCGCAGCAGGGTGGAAAGGGAGATGGACTGGCTCATCCTGTTCATGTTTGCCCTGCTGCTGGCAATGTGCATCATCGGGGCCGTTGCCTTCTCCATCTGGACCCATCACCTGTCCCCTGACCAATGGTAGGGGTGCCCCCCCACCCCCCTGTGCATGCATCATCCTCCTGTCACTGAGCCATGACACACATGTACAAGGTCCTAGCCTGCAGGGCTGCTGCTGTGTGACAACAGCTCACAATGTGCATCTGCCTGTCACTGTGCTAATATTGCTACTTCACTGCCTGACTGCTTAGCCCTCCCTCACCCACTTCCATCATGACTGTGTCTCCTTTGCACCGGCGACCTGTTTGCAAACTTCTTCTGCCTGGTTTGACACAGAGCATCCTCACATGTTGCTGTGTTGTAGCAGGTCACAGCTCACAGATATTATGTGATGCTGTCTCAGTAAGCTTGCTTCTTTTTCTGTCTGCGGTATACATACACAGACTAGCTGTAGACAAGTAGTTGGTGTACAGGTACTTAGCGCCGGACCGTGCAGAAGGGGATACCAACCCCAAACGGCCTGGGGTGGTGGGTATTGACTCCTTCATCTCTAGCTTCATCCTGTATGGCTACTTGATTCCCATCTCCCTGTACGTTTCACTGGAAATGGTCAAGGTCTTCCAGAGCGGCGTGTTCATTGGCAAGGACAGGGCTATGTACCACGCCCAGACAGACACACCAGCACAGGCTCGCACCTCTAACCTCAATGAGGCGAGTTGCACATCCCTGCATGCTACATAGCTTTTCCAGAGGATGCTTTTGCATGCAACAGCTTGAAAGCTCTTGATGTCTACATCAGGTACATCTGATTCTGCATGTATGTGCTTCCTGTATGGCTGATCCCTGCAGGGCCTTCAGTATATGCTGCATGAAGCTGTGCTCAAGCCAGCAGCTTGATTGACATCAGCAGTGCCTCGGCCATGCTTGATACAGCTCTCTGTCCACACGTCCAGCACCATACTTCTGTCACAGAACAGAAGAACCGTGCCTTCTGCCTGATGCGCTGTGTTGTCTGCTGCATGTGCTGTCACACTATCCATACCACGCGCACTTCACAAGCAGTGTTTGCTGGCAACCATCAGGGCATGCCTTGTACAATAGGCCTATCAAGACTCAATCATTGTTATCACAAGCAATGGCATGATTGCTGTGTGACATGCGTGCAGGAACTGGGCATGGTGGACACGATACTGTCTGACAAGACAGGCACGCTGACGTGCAACATGATGGAGTTCTTCAAGGCCTCCATTGCTGGCGTGTCATATGGCCAAGGAGTGACTGAGATCGAGAAGGCAAATGCTAGGAGGTCAGCTTCTTATCATGACACCCTCTACAATCTCATCACTCATTCTGACGGTTGCTAGTGTGTGTGACTGTAGCAAAGCGAGCTCTTCTACAGAAACTTGAATCAGCCGCGTGGTGCCTGATGCTGTCTGTCATGTCCTACCTTTCTAGATTCTGCCCTGTCAGGGCTGATGCCTTGCTCTGCCCCTGCTATGGTGTCTGCCAGGGCCAGCCATGTTCAGTGAAACCCTTCAAAACCCTGTGCAAGTAGCCCATCTGCCAGGGCCAGCCACATTCTGTGAAACCCTGCAACCACCCTGTGCAAGTAGCCCATCTGCCAGGGCCAGCCACAATCTGTGCAACCCTACAACACCCTGTGCAAGTAGCCCATCTGCCAAGGCCAGCCACATTCTGTAAACAACCCTGCAAACACCCTGTGCAAGTAGCCCATTTGCATACAGAAATGGGTCAGCTATGGAGGCAGCTGAGGATCCAGCAGCAGTGCCTTGGAAGCAGGCCAGCTTCAACTTCTATGACAAGAGGATACTGGGAGGTGCCTGGGAGCAGGAGGCCCGCCCTGCTGTCCTCAAGGAGTTCTTCCGAGTCCTGGCTGTCTGTCACACTGTCATTCCTGATGGTACCAACCTTCAAACTTCTGCCCTTACCCTTGCCCTCATGCATGCATGCCATGATGTTCTGCACTCTTCATAGGTCGGCCTGTCTTAACGTATGCAATGGTTTGTACCTGTGTCCTGGTAACAGGTTGGCCTGTTGTAACATATGCAATGGTCTGCATCTGTGTTTGGTGATAGGCTGGCCTGTTGTAACGTGTGTTGCGTTTCTACTATCTGCTGCACTGTTGCTGCTGGTGTTGTGGTGCTGCCCGGTGTTGACTGTTTGGTGCCAGGTTTTAACTCAGACACGATTGGCTGCAATTTGGGGATTTTTAGGTCAAGGTGATCAGGCTAGCTGGCATTGCGTGTTTGATGGGAGCTCTCTCAGGGTTGTTTTGTGCCTATATGGATGCATTGTGGGAGTTCACACATGCTTGATCACTGTACTGTTTCTTTTGCACAGGACAACCAGCAACCTCCAAGCTGCTGCATTTCAAATAAACTCTGATACATTTTCACACATTGCTGTAAGTCCAGACACTGACAAGTCACACTCATCACTTGTGTGTGAGCCATGCCATGATCTGTAGGTCCAGCTGATCCTGCCAAGATCAAGTATGAGGCTGAGTCACCAGATGAAGCCGCTCTGGTAGCTGCTGGCAAGGTGTTTGGCTTCTTCTTCTACAAGCGCACCAACACCACTGTCTTTGTGAGGGAAAGCGAAGGGGGCTTGGTGCAAGAGAGGGAGTACGAGATCCTGAACATCCTGGAGTTTGACAGCACCAGGAAGCGCATGAGTGTGATCTGCCGTACTCCTGAGGGCAAGCTTAAGCTGTACTGCAAGGTGAACCATCTTCTACTTGTCTTCTTGCACGTCTCATGTCCTGCTGCTGAAATGTGCTCTAACAGACGCAATCTCAGGGGTGCAATACCTGCGGCTGTTTGTACTGATACTGCGTGCTGTGAGCAGTACCAGCGTCTGTACAAATAGCCCATGGCATGTCTGTTGTGTGGCATTGGTTTGGCCTGTCCTGGTTGTGTCATGTTCTGCTCTGCCTCTGCTTGCTCTGTCTGCTTGCACCTGGTGATGCAAGAGGGTACTGGTGCAGAACGCATCATCTCAGACCACTTAGTAAAGCACAGCCAAGCAGCTGGTGCACGTCAGCGTGTCATACTTGACACACTCGATGCACGTCTGCTCAATGCAAGGAAGTAGAACCTGATATGTAAACTATTGCTGATGATGAGACACACTTCATGCAGCGCGTGACAGACCTCAATACATGCCATCTATAGACACAGTGGTCTGTGAGAACAGCCATCAAGTTTCATTTGAGACCCCTTGACCTACCAGCATGCCACATCATCACCACAATCATCCCCAGAATGATCATCCCACACAGGGACAACATGCCCAGCAGAAAAGAAAAGAAAAGGACCTTCACCTTTCGGCGTCAATTCAATGAGAAGCCAAGCATTACACCGGGCTGCCCATAGCATGCCCAGCATATGAATGGAGCAGCTTTCTGATGGGTGCAGGGTGCAGACACGGTGATCTATGAGCGGCTGGCAAGCAACAACCCTGTGAACAACAGCATGAAGGGCGTGACCCGGGATCACATGGAGCAGTACGGAGCTGCTGGCCTGCGCACCCTCTGCCTGGCCTACTGCGAGCTGGATAAAGCAGATTATGATGCGTACGTCTCTGTAACTGCACCCCCACCAGGCGCACTTGCCTACTGTGAAGTAGACAGGCGACTCATGGCTCGTTTGCCTACTGCAAGCTAAGGAGGGTTTGATGTGTACATGTCCTTGACTGCAATCCAGCTGTGAGTTTGATCTGTACATTTCTTTGACTGCATCCCACCAGGCATGAACAATGGTGATTTGCCAACAGCAGCGCGCTGTGACTGAAGTCAATGGGGCTGAAACACCACTACTGGTCAACAGATTCTGTCTCAGCAGATTGGTGTGCCATGTTCAGCCTGCATTCTGTAAAAGCTGTCCTAGTCAGAAGGCAAGCACACATCACGCAATGTGATTCTTTGTGTCACTGCTGGCACTGCTCTGTGCTTCTACCAGAAAGAAAAGGTGATGCCCCGAAAGTTGCAACAAGATTCTGTCTCTGACAGAGAGACATGCCCACAGTCAGGACAATTAGTGCAGAGGGAAGGGATGACAAGACCAACTTTCAAGCCTTGCCCCAGATGCAAGGCACCCCATACGCCACTTCAAAGGTCATTTGTGTCATCACAATATGCCTGCGGTAGAAGGAGGGCTTGTCGTGAGGGACAGGTGGCAGCAGTTTGGGGCTAAGACAGCCATTACAGTGGTCATGCATGCAGGTGGCAGCAAAAATACTTTGGGGCCAAGACAGCCATGACAGCAGTCATGCATGCAGGTGGCAGCAGAAATACTTTGAGGCTGAGGCAGCCCTGACAGTTGTCATGAGTGCAGGTGGCAGCAGAAACACTTTAGAGGCCAAGACAGCCATGACAGATGTCATGCATCCAGGTGGCAGCAGAAATACTTTGAGGCTAAGACAGCCCTGACAGTTGTCATGAGTGCAGGTGGCAGCAGAAACACTTTAGAGGCCAAGACAGCCATGACAGATGTCATGCATCCAGGTGGCAGCAGAAATACTTCGAGGCCAAGACAGCCATGACAGTGATCATGAGTGCAGGTGGCAGCAGAAATACTTTGAGGCCAAGACAGCCCTGGAAGGGCGTGAGGAGAAGCTGGCAGCAGTTGGAGACCTGATAGAGCGCGAGCTGCTGCTGCTGGGCTGCACCGCCATTGAGGACAAGCTGCAGGCTGGAGTGCCAGAGGCCATTGAGCGCCTGGCTAACGCCGGCATCAGAATCTGGGTCCTCACCGGAGATAAACAGGTGCGCTTCTGCAGCACTTGTCACTGAAGTTGTGCATGCAAGAGTGCTGATACTCTGAGGAGGGCATTTACTGTGTTGGCATCCAACATTTGGAGTTCTGGTATTGAATTCAAGCAGGTTGATATGAGGTTTTGCTGGGTGCTCCATGTTGTATGGGCTTCCCAGAAGATGGATGCATTGCAACTGGCAGGGACTTTATGAAGGCACAGTTGAGCTGCAGATATGACACATCTGATCTAGTGCGTACATGCACCTGTACTTCATCAATGGCCTGCGACCTTTGTAAAGCGCTGTGATGTCACTTGGCCCATTTCATGACATTGTCCCCATGCTTTGTGGCAACATGCAGCTGGATTCTGGCATGCATCTTATCTGCCCATCATTCTATAAATCCACTCATCACTTCTTTGTTCCCTCCAGACGGTGCTGCCCCACGAAACTCATGACACCATGTGTAAATCTACGTGCCTGGTTTCCGCCCAACACAGAATCAGGACGAAAGCTTCCGCGCATGCACCAACACAAGTGCCATGGCTGACTGCAGGAGACAGCCATCAACATCGGCTTTGCCTGCAGCCTGCTGCGTAACGACATGACTCAGTACATCATCAGTGCCAACCTGCCAGAGGTGCTGGCCTTAGAGGAGGCCGGTAAAGTGGATGAAGCATACGCGCTGGCCCACAGCAAGATTGGGGAGCAGCTGCAAGATGCACTGCAGTGCATGGCAGAGGCTAAGGCGGCTGATGGCGGGGATAATGCCCTCATCATCGATGGCAAAGCCCTGCTGCATGCCCTGGCCACTGACCTCAAGGGGCAGTTGCTGCAGGTGGGTCAGCCTGACCCCCTCATCCAAGTGCTGCACAAGTGTGTAGGTGTGATGAGTGACAAGCTGATCTGTTGTCTCTGCTGTGGACTTGTTCACAGCATCAAGGCATGTGTCCTGCATGTGACTGGCCAGCTGTCCACTGACCCCTCTGACTAGATTGCACACTCCAACTGCTGCAATATACCAGAATGAGCGCATCATCAACCGCTGCATCTGCAAGGTCATTGTTGTCCGCTGGGAGTGTAGCCGCCACAGGCATTCAGCCTGAGCTGGCCACTGCTGATGTCCAATCCCTTGATTGGGCACCCGAATACTGTGCATGGGGTGCGGGGCATTAACAGGGTACAGCGCTGGGGGACCCCTACAGTACAAAAGGGTGATTGAGTCATGCTTTGTGCGGTTGCTGTAGGAGGTGATGAAGTGGGTGCTGGCCACCTAGAGAGCCAAAGGCAGTTTGGGTATGAGCAAGGCTTCCTGTCATCGGGAAGGCACTCAGAATGTTGTTGCAACACCACAGTTTTTCTGTTGGCTGTACAGATTGTCATCAGGAAGGCATTCGAAATGTTGTTGCAACATCATAGTGGTTTTCATGGCCTCTTGTATAGGTTGAGACGAGGTTGTCTGCATGCAGGTTGGGCAGCAGTGCGCGGCTGTGATATGCTGCCGGGTGTCCCCAAAGCAGAAGGCCCTGGTGACTGCTCTGGTGAAGACCACTGGGGACACAACTCTGGGCATTGGGGATGGGGCCAATGATGTGGGCATGATCCAGGAGGCTCACATCGGTGTGCCCAACATGCTGCTCCTGCTTTCATCACTTGCTGCCCTTTTCCACCACCTGCTGCCCTTCTTCATCACCCATTCACCTACCTTCTGCTTCATTGGATGCTTGTTCATTCACCGTTCTCCATCAGAATACTTCTTCATCATTCGACATTTTGGTCAAGACCAGCTGCTCTGTCTGTGTGTCACTCACTCTCCCATGCCATAGCTGCTTGAATGATTGGAGCGGCCGACAATCCTGGCTGCTAAGTCCTTGTTGACAATGCTATGCATATGGAGCAACAGGGGTTTGTGATACAATAACACTGCAGCGTGTACAAGAGGCCGATATGTTGCAAGTGTCACACCAGAGGGCGTTGATGGTGCAAGAGTTGCCTAAATTGGAACTGTTAGACAGATGCTGCTGCAACTCAGCTCTAGCAATACATGACAAGCCATACACCCAAGTGGGGTGACCCCGCCAAATGTGCAGGGGTGGGCATCAGTGGTCAGGAAGGCATGCAGGCTGTGATGAGCAGCGACTTCAGCATTGCCCAATTCAGATTCCTGGAGACGCTGCTGTTGGTGCACGGCCGCTGGTCCTATGCCCGAATCACCCGCATGGTCCTCTTCTTCTTCTACAAGAACCTGCTGTTTGGCCTGACCATCTTCTACTTCAACTGCCTGTGCTTCTTCAGCGGCCAGACATTGTACAACGGTGAGCTGCTTGTGAAACGTCATGCACTATTGCTTGTGAAATGTAATGTTATTTATTGTTCCGATCCTTCCTATTTGGGCATGACTGTTGTTGTTCGTGCTGCTGCTTAGGACGTGTGGTTCAGCAGCAACCTTTGTGTCTTGCTTCAACTGTGTGCCGAGTTGTGTGCTGTTGTCTCTAGCTTGAGGACACTCAAGCAAGCATGTCAGAAGAGCTATTCAGAGCTGCTTTACATGTAGTCGTCCTTGCAGTAACACCTGTGAGATATCAGGCAACAACACCACATGTTGACCACCATTGTTTGTGATGGGTCCATGCATGAAGAGGTTTCTCACAAAGCTAGAAGCAAGCTGCAGTGCATTTGGACAGACAACCACAAGGTCAAAACTGCTACTGCTGACAACTGAAATGACACTGTGCCAAGGCATATGTGTCTCCTTTGTACTTCGTGCAGGCTTCCCACTTCAGCATATCTGTTGAGTCTGCATGGGCCCCCCCCCACTTGTCACTGCTTGCACAGGTCTCTTGATATGCCGGCATCTGTTTGCCAGCACTTCAAATATGCTGACAAACCATTGTCCTGTCTACTGCAGATTTCTACATGTCATTGTACAATGTGGTGTTTACAGCCCTGACCCCTCTCATTGTGGGCACCATGGACAGTGATGTCAACAGGGAGATGAGCCGCAAGTACCCAGGTCTGTCCTGCCACCCTGCAATCATCTGTCCTGCCGCCTAGGTTGCAGCAGTACATGCTATCAGACCT
>JAABUP010001324.1_pt1 | contig 51867 bp, 65 predicted proteins | sample 5559201 | NCBI WGS metagenome assembly JAABUP01 (sample SAMN10711887, study PRJNA513373) | rock metagenome | isolation source: Antarctica rocks | place: Antarctica | reverse complement strand
TGTGTGTGTGTGTGTGTGTGTGTGTGTGTGTGTGTGTGTGTGTGTGTGTGTGTGTGTGTGTGCGTGCGTGCGTGCGTGCGTGCGTGCGTGCGTGCGTGTGCGTGTGCGTGTGCGTGTGCGTGTGCGTGTGCGTGCGCGTGCGTGTGCGTGTGTGCACGCACGCGCGACAATGGGGAACAATCTGCAATCTGCAGTCATAGTCAAAGAGCACAAGCAGACACTATGCTTCCGGCTTGCGCTGGTCTGCAGCCGCAGACAAGCAGGTCAATAGTGCTTGCTTGGCATTGAACTTTTACTGCAAACAATATGCCACAGATGCCAAAGCCTTCATCACGCATGAGACTCGCTCAAGCACAATCCAACCTGCTCAAGCTGGGGGTTTTGCCCAGGCAAGGAACACAGCCTCACAACAGTCACTTGCGTGCGTACATGTACATTGTGTTTCACCCCCGACCTCTTACCCCTAACCTCCTAACTCTAACCTCACAACTCTAACCTCCCAACCCCCAATTTCTCTCAGCCCCTTACTGCCTAACCCCTAACCTAGGGGGGGTGGAGCTGCAGGTAGCATTTGCTTGGGCATCAAGCATAGAGCCGGAGGAGGGCACTCAGCTGTTGATCAAGCTCGGGCTGTTGGACTCAGCCATTGAGTATGCACTTGAGTCTAGAGCTTTTGCTCAGGCCTTCCAGCTGTGCCAGGCCCCTGCGGCACAGCACAAGATGCCAGACTGCCATCTCAAGTATGCCATGTACCTGGAAGATGAAGGTGCGCCTTCAGCCTTGAATGCGTGCACCAGATGCTGCGTGTTCATGCTTTCTATGTTTGTGTACATAGTCATGCTTCATTACACATATACAGATGAACAGGATTACACATATGCTCATGTGCTTGTGGTGCTCCATGATTCAGGTATGTCATGTACCTGCAAGCAATATTGCCGGCATTTCATATTGCACCTACAAGTGGCTGTCGGCCCCCGTTTGCTGCCTGGACATTGGTGTGTGTGTGTGTGTGTGTGTGTGTGTGTGTGTGTGTGTGTGTGTGTGTGTGCTTGTCCATTTCTGTAGCTTGTCCATTTCTGTTAGCAGCAAGCAGGTGCCTCGCTGTACGTGCAGTGACTTGTGCCACGCCGTTGTGAATGGTATAACCATCAGTGCGCTGCCTCGGATACACAGTTTGCTATGGCACTCTCAACAATTCTGTACACCAGCACCATTACAGGCAGACCGGCCTAATCAACCCCATTGTCATCATTGTGGGACCCGTGCAAACCTACTCTCACCACCATCACCCTCTCTATCACCACCAAACCTACTCTCACCATCACCATCACCACCAAACCTACATTCACCACCAACATCACCATATCTGTCATCACCAAACCTACTCTCACCATCACACTATCACCACCAAACCTACTCTCACCATCACCATCTCTTGCACCACCAAATCTACTTTTACCACCACCACCATCACCATCTCTATCACCACCACTAGAACACTGTCAGCTTCAGCACACACCCATGTGCATGCAGGGCGAATGGAACAGCAGCGTGTCGCTCTGCTTGCCTATGGGCAACAGCAAAGCTGACTCTATGCGTCCTCTGTTGATGGTCCACCTTGCTTGGAGTGATGCAGGCAGATTCAATGAAGCAGAAGAGGAGTTCGTGCGGGCAGGCAAGCCTAAAGAAGCCATAGACATGTACTGTCACCAGCAGGACTGGCCGGCGGCACTTGGGGTGGCCGACAGATGTGACCCGGCCAGCATACCAACCATTTGCACCCTTCAGGTGCCCCTTCTTGTTTCCCTCATGGTATTTCCCACCGCTGCATCACAAACCACCCAAGCTTGGACTTTGTCTTCACGTCTTCACGCGCAAACACCAAGGATCTCTCGTGCTCCAGTTTCTTGTCACTCTCTCTCTTTGGTCTTTTTCCACTTGTGGCAGCACCCATCTGCGGGTGAATGCCCAAGCTTGAACTTTACCTTCAGAAGCAGACCTCAAGGATAGCTATTTTTGCGATCGAGACATGACATGATGTAGCCAAGCCCTTACCTGGGCACATGTGGCTTGACTACAATCCCAACTGGATGACAGTCTTGCATGACATGTATCATGCAGCTTGCAGTCTGTGCCTGCCTATTGCGCACAGTTGCATAGTTGACCAGCTGCATACAAGAGCCTGCAAAACAGGCACTCTAATATAAATACATTCATGTCTCGTGGAGAACTGATAACCTGACATGCACACATGCTACACTCCCAGAATCCTCTGCTCTCACCAACTGAGCCATCTAGACAGAAACGACAGACATTTTTCATTGAAGATCACTGTGATTTGGTGGGAGAGTCGGTGCAAGAATAACCAGTCATTCTGCAATATTTTTAAATTGATGCCATGATGCTTACAGGGTGAGGCAGCAGCCCAGAGGCAGAGCTGGGCTGAGGCAGAAGGCTTCTTCCTGAGGGCTAAACAGCCTGATCTGGCCCTGGCCATGTATAGGAAGGCTGGACTGTGGGAGGCAGCGCTGCGCATTGCAGAGGACTACCTACCTGCCAAGGTATCCTACAGCTGACGGAAAGCCAGCTGTTGGCAAGCTTCTGCTGGACTGTGGCGCTGCAGACTGGCTATGCAACGCTGCTGTCTTGAACAGCTGCGACAAAGCTGCATCATCACAACATTGTGATGATTCTCTCGTCAGCCTGAGGACAATTGCTGAATGCAATTCTGAGGTCTTGGTATAGCATAGACAGCCATAATAGGCTAAGATGTGCTGACTTGCACTGGCTGATGACCCTGCTACAGTTCTAGATCACCCAGAAAAGCAACATCAGCACCTGCAGCTCATCAAACCCAAGACTTAAGCCATACTCAATCATAATAAACAGTAGTGACACGAATTAAGAATCAGCAAAATATGATGTACTATGTTGTTGGTGCATGCTGCAGGTTGCAGAGGTGCACAGTGACATCCAGAACAACATGGGCAGCAGCAAGCAGAGTCCAGAGGGGCAGGTGGCCAGGGCTAAAGCCCTGGAGAGGGGGCGCGACTGGTCAGGGGCCATAGACGCCTACCTGGCCATCACCACTCAAGACACTGGTGACCTGGACTTCCTTGAGGGGGTAAGCTGCCCTTGTTGGTGCCGCTGAAAGGCATCCAGCTGCCAGTTGGCACTGCTCATGAAAGGCAACCTACATGGGCAGCTGGTGTGATCCCCAGTCAGCAATGCACATGCAGCTGCTAGGCTTAAATACTGAGTACAATGCCACATCAAAGTTGTAAGGCGTGTAAGGCATCCAGTCAAGGATGTCGTGTTCTCCTTACATGTCTTTGTATCAGTCGAATCAAAACAGCGCAGGTGCTCTTTTGCACATAGGTACCCCCCATCCTATGCTGACCTGGCTTGGTCCAACGTCAGTCAAATTTTCCTGCACAGGTGTGGGAGAGCGCTGTCAACATAGCCATGAACAACAGGAAGGAGCGCATTGGTGAGGTCGTCAACACAGTTGCGCAGCGCCTGGTTCAGAACAACAGACATGAAGCTGCAGCTGAGCTGCTGCAAGGCATTGATGACATCCAAGGCGCTGTCAAGTAAGCTGTCGCTTGTTGGCTTGCACTTTGCCTCTGACGAAGGCTCCGTCTTTGTGACAGCCATCACCCGATACAAAGCTGCATCTTACAACAGTCTCTACAGAGGCAGAGATGGGCCATGCTGTCGAATTGCTGCTGAGCAAGCTGCCAACAAAGTTAAAGCCGTTCCACCTGTGGCTGTCAGAGGTTTTCCCCTTGCCAGAGCAGATGATGGGTCAATGGCGTTTCACAGACATCACAGACATTTGTGCGCAGGATGTACACCACCTGCCATGACTTTGACCAAGCACGGCCACTAATCCATGCAAGCCCAGCGTTTGCTCATTGCATACAGCAACATCATAGTCAGATCTGTATAGATGCCAGCGTGATTGTTGATGTGACTTCAGTGCCCATGCAGGGTGTACATTCTGTGCAATGACTTTGACAAGGCGAGAGCGGTAGCATGCACAGACCCAGCATTGAAGCAATATGTAGAGCAGCAGCATACCCAGCATCTGCTGCACAATAAGAATGCAGATGGGCTTGCCAATATAGGCAATGCTACAGAGGCCATAGAGATATATGCCCAGCAGGGTGATTGGGGAAAGGTACATCAGTTGGCAGAACAAGCTGGACCGCAATCAGTCATCAAGTACTCTGTCAGGTGAGGAGAAAGTTACGCAGTCAATAGCCCCTTTGGGCATCTGTCAGGCAAGCTTCTATCAAGTGAATAGCATCACTGCTGGAAGCACAATGGCAGAGGTGCATATTGGCGCATACAAACGCATTCACAGTGCACCCAATCCTGTCAAGCTTGCTTGGAACACAGTAGATATATCGGACACATTAATTGCACATGGCATCATGCAGTAACCAGCTGGTCTTCACTGCATGCCCAGCTGTCAGGTTTAGTCAGATTTAGGTGAGGTCAGGACCGGTCAGGGCAGGGCACTTTGGATCTGGTCAATGCTGTGCAGGTTGAGTCAGTTTAGGCCAATTGCTGCCAACTCTCACGTAAGTGCTTGGCCACTCAAGCCTTGAAGGCAGTTCTACCTCCAATGCAACCTGATCTGCACAAGCAGCGTAGTTGTGGTGCACTTGCCCCTGATTTATATGACAGACAACACGGTGCAGGCATGCTAAGCAAAAGGCACAGCAAGGGGAGGTAGCAGAGGCTGCAGCTGTTTTGGCTGAGTATGGAGCCTCGCCCGAGCCAGCCAACTTCGACCTGTACAAGCACATTGTGGGAGGCGTGCTGGCACTAAGCCATGCAGAGCAGAGTAGAGAGGGAGAGCTGAGCTGCAAGGACTTCCTGTGGCAGCTGGTCCAGCCACTACTCAGCTCAGCTCAAGGCACTGACTTGCCTGCTAAGGTGAAAGCTCCCTTCTTTGCCCCCCCCCCCCCCCCTCACTACATGTAACGCTGCCCCACCTTGCCTTGCTTCATTCCACAATGAGCCATAGCTTAGCCTAGTGCCGCTGGTTAGCCGCTGTTGAAGCTGAGCCAAAAAGTCACACGCACAGGGATCAGGCAGTGACTTCACACCGCTGTAGCAAGTTTGTCACAGGTGGCATGCAATGCCTAGCTTGCCAACCCTATATGCTTTTTGCTGTGTTGAAGCCCAAAACCATGTTGAAAGGCAACCATCACGATGCAGGAACTCGTGAGGTGGTGGGAAGCTGTGCATTATACAGCGCTACGGCGGCGCTGCGCAGAAGCTGGCATGCACAATCTGGCAGCCAAGCAGGCGACCAGCCTTCTGAGGTACATTGGGGCTGTTCCAGCAGATAAGGCCTTCTATGAAGCAGGTAAACAGCATGCATTGTCAGCAACTTTGGTACAGGCAACCCGAGATCAGTCTGTGTTGTACCTATGCATGTTGCCTGAGCTCTGGCTTGTTTATGCAACGCCTATCTTGCACAGTCTGACTTATGCAAACTGCTGCCTAATCCAAGTCAGCAGGCCGACAGACCGAACCCGGCTTTGGAACCATTATATCCGCTACTTTCCTAAATGTCACATGCTGGTCAACTTACTTGTGTAGGCTCTGACGCGTCACGACAAGTAAGCAATGCTGAATTACTGTGTCTCTGCAGGGTATGCAAACCAGGAGGCCGGCAGGCTGAACATGGCCTTTGTGTTCTTGAATCGCTACCTGGATCTGACTGAGGCCATAGACGATCCTGATGCTGGCCCTTTGGAGAACGCAGACTTTGTGGACACTGACATCCCCTTTGACTTCACCATTCCTGATGCCCACTTCATCACAGAGCCCATGCGAGAAGAGGTAAGCCTTCGGCTCGTCTGCGTCAGTCTGTGCAGAAGGCACAGGATTCAGACTCCCAGAATGTTGCAGCTGATGTGATGTAGGATGCCAGGCAGGCTGGATCACCAGCACTGCTTGACGGACTCAAAGCTATGTGGGGTTGACAGTCAGGCAGGTTCACAGACAGGCTGACAGACAGACAGACAGATTGAGTACATCATGTCGTCAAGCAGCTGATCAGCTAAACCAGGAGGACATATGGCTGCAAAATTATTGTAAGACAGAGGCATGGCAAGCTTGCTTGCCACACCACATACACCGCATTTAAGATCAACAGCAATGTGTTCTACCACCTGTTCAACTTTTTTGGAGTGCTGTGCAGATTGATTAGACCAATGACTGTGCTCTGCTCCTGGCAATGCAAGACTTGAACCAGCTGTGCTGACTGGTGACTGCAGCAAGCTGTGATGCCTTGCAGGTGCGTGACAAAGTGTTGGCCATGTCCATGGATCAGTCAGTGTCTCAGGAGCTGTCACGCCGCAGCTGCAGTGATTGCGGAGCCTCGACCTATGATGCTTCCTTGACATGCCATTCTTGTCACAAAGTGTGTGAGACTTGCTGCATCTCAGGTGAGTTCACACTGCTGTGCACATGCACCCTCGGTTGCCCAGATTTGCAGCCGTGCATGAAGGTATGAACTGAACAAGTGTCATCACATGCTGCAGCCCTCAAGTATATGCGCCCCTGCCCAAATTACTGCTGAAAGACCTTTCCATCGCAATTCAAGGATGTTGGCATCACAGTCTGCAGCATGAGGCTCCAAGGGCAAATTAGTCTTGACAACACACCATGTTGCTGCTTAGTAGAGAGCTGTTGCATGCAATTTGTACATTGGCAATGCAAATTTTGCAGGAGCTCTTGTGGCTGCACTGAGCCCAGGGTTGTGCAAAGGAAACAATTTGTTTTGTTAAAGGGTCTTTTCATCGCAGGTTACCCTATTCGGCGGGAGGAGAGAGCACAAGGGTTAGGTTGCCCATTACCAGCTGTACAGAGCGACTGGAATGAATACATCACTAGGTTTCAAACGTGCCCAGTCACTGGCATAGTGCAAACTCCACTGCTGTGATGCACATCTTGAGCAGAGTTTGGTCAACCTGCAAATAGTACCTTGTAAGATCTTTGAAGGACAGCAATGTCCCACACACAATCAGTACATTTGGTATATATTGTTGCAAAAAACTATCATGAGGATGCTTTACATCAGGGAGGAGGTCTGGCATAGCGTTGCATCTGAGCAATATAAGTTTTGCAATACAGTGCCTGACTATCTCTTGACCATAACACTGTTGCAAACCATAGCACCAAGAAAAAAATACTGACTTGAGCTGAAGCAGTCACTGGCACAATATGCAAACCGTTGGGGATACAGAACTCTTCCCGCCTACTTATCTAGCATGTGACAAGCCGCACTGGGCATAAAACAGTGCCAGGCCTGGACAATGAACTCTGCAAAGAGCAGAAAAAATTGATCTGGACACAACATACCATGCAAACATCCCCAATAAACACAAATTGATTAGCAAAAATGGCAAGCAACTCATTGGTGTACAACTGAAGGGGTGTTGCCACACTGCTGGACATATTATTGAACCACTGAGGCTCTACACTGCAAGCTCAAACTCTGAAGTCACTCGATGATAACTGGATGCTGCTTTGAAACATCGTTTTCTTCTGAACATTGCAAAGTACAGGAGGCTGAGATGTCCATTTGGGCACTATAACCTGAAGCCTGGCATCAGGACTGCTTGCAATGCCTATTAGAGGACTTCAACTTCGCAAATGTCTGCCTCCAAAAGAATATACTCAGCTGCACGGGAATCATGAGGTACGCTGAATCGCTCTGTCACAATGGGCACCTCACAGTGCACGAGTCATGCAACTCAGGACATGGGGGACTGTACTCGCTTATCTTTGATTCAGCTGCATCCTTTGAAATCCTTGAAGAGTGCTCAGCAGCTCACTGGTGTCCTGAAGAGGGTGCGAGCCTTGAGACAGCAGGGACAGCACTTCAGCATCAGTCAAGCCCAAGTTGCGTGTACGCTGCTGTTGCAGCTGGGAATGATATACAGACAAATGTGGTACTCCTGCACCCATTGTCTTCAACACTGGCTCTGAGTGCAGTGGATGCCTGCGATCCAGGGTAACAGGATAGGCTTATACTGTACGGCGCACATCAGAGATAAGGACAGCCTTTTGCTTGATTGTGCATTGAGACTAGTTGCAAGCAATCCTTGCAAGCTGCAGTGAAGACTGCTGTCACTGTCACAACACATATGCCTGCAAGCAGCTCGTCTAAACAGACCTGAACCGGCAGGCTGAGCCATAACGGCAAGTGCCGAATCTCCAGTAGCGACACACTGGCTGCACTGAAGGCGGCGGTGTGGGTGCAGGGCCGGCCGGGTGAGCAAACCTGCACAAACACACCTTCAAGCTCAAGAACTGTGTACTGCCCATTGGACAGCATTTTGTTGCATGGCCAGGGCAACACCAGAAATGCCATGCAGAGTATGCAACATGTGCACACAGCATTAAGCTAGACACTTGCAAAGCCACAAGCATGCCACACACAAATTACTTCGACATGAGGAGAGGCCCTGAAGTACCTGCACACACCAGACTAACCAAACTACAAGCCAGGCACTGCAATGCATTCCTTGTGTTTCCAAAAATGGAGCAGGAATGTACCTGCAGTGTGCTCCATATAAGCAGCGCCCAGAGTGCCAGTATCTGCACACCGGTTTGCTCAGGGTTGCTGGGTTCTGCTGGTGATGGCCCATGGGTGAGTGTAGGCCTGCTGATAACAGCCCCAGCTCCCTGCTCAGATTGCTGCCATTGCTCAACTCAGATGAGCGCATGCTGAGCATTGAAGATGACAGGCTAGAGTTGGCGGGCTCTGAACCTGCTTGAGACAAACGTGCCATTGTTGCTTGAGCAAGCATGCCCTGTGATAGCATAGGGTTCAGCAGTGGATGTTGAAACAGCTGTTGCTGTTGCTGCTGCTGAGGTTGCAGTTGATAGTGCTGCCGCTGAGGCATGCCAAAATGTGCTGGCTCTTCAATTCTGTATTGAGTAGGCTCATCTTGTGATGAGTAAGACTGGAACATGTGCTGCGTTCCTGCTGGACTAGGAGAGGGTGTTGAGTAACCTGGCAGCTCAATCTGCAGCTGGCTGCCATTGTTCTCCTTGTTTGAGTCTTGATGTGGGAGCATCTGCTGGGAGTGTTGCTTGTCTCTGTCCTGCTGCCACATCATCTGAGCTTCACCAAGCAGTCTGTTGATCTCCCCATGCTGTGACTCATGACTGCCACAAAAGTCTGATGCTGTCCAACCCACGGCACTTCTGGCTGTAGGATCTGCGCCGCGGCACAGTAGCTCGTGGACACAGTCAACATGACCATGTTTTGCAGCTTCCATCAGTGCTGTGCGGCCCATGGGGTCTCTAAACTCCATGTCTGCTCCACTGTCAAGCTCACGGCAGAGCTCCTGCTTGTCACCTCTGTTGGCTGCCAGCCAAGCACTCATATGACACCTGCATGGACAGCAAGATTGTAATGCTAAGTCCTTGTCCAGTTCTAGCCATGCATACGCATTGAACAAAGATTGAAACCGGTTGCAGACGGACTGCGGCTTTCAAAAGCCTTCTCTTGAACAAGTGCCAGAAGCAACCAACCAAAAGCCGTGATTGAAGCAGCTCGTGAACTTAGACATCGCTACACGGCACAAATACACTGCTGTCTATAAAGCTGCTGATCAGTGCAGTGAGCTGTTTAAGCGCGCGCGTGGCTGCGAGCAAACGCCTGATGGCAACACCAAATGTTCGTGGATGGGCTGTGCGACGCGCAGGGCCAGTCATGCTGGCGCAACAGCAACACTTCGGAGCGCCTTGAGTTTGCCTCGAAAGTGGGGTCTGCGACGCTCACCTTAAGCAGATACTTCCTCAAGCCACAATTGATTGCGATGAGGTTAACGGTGCTATGATGGGCGCTAACTCTGAAGACACGGGTGATACACACGCAAATTTGCTTGGGTTGATCACTTGAGCTGCTATAAACAGCAGCACAGCGTACGGCAGCTATGATAACGGCTGTATTGACTTTCCCAAGGTGCGCAGTGAAGCGCCAGACCTGAGCGCAACGATCCCACGTGCAATATTTGCCGTGGCAGGCCTCATGGAAAGCTAGGTTGTCACCCTGCATAGTTCATCTGCTTGGCTCAGCGTGGCCGTAGTGTAGGCGTGGCACCATCACATCTAAGTTCTTCCATTGATGTATATGTGTCATCATAAATCATTACTCCCAACACAGGTTCTTTGCCAGCTATGCACGGGCATGTCGTATAGCGACATATCGTCGTAAAGCGCTTCAAACTGTGGCACTTGAAAGTTGAGGCATTGCCCGCTCTTTTGCAAATGTACTCAGACGTGGCGAGATGCCATGGTGTACAGCATGGTGTGGGTCAAGCTTGCGAGTGCGTGTGAGATTCACATAATGTGACTTCGTGTCACAAAGTTCGTGACCCCCGCCAGCAGGGGATGATCAAAATTGCGAAATGCATTATTTCTTTACGTTCCAAAGGGAAATCACAAGCATTACTTTCTGACTCATAATGTATAGGTTGGCCTTCAAAGCCAATCTTGAAGCAAGTACGTTGCGGCCGTCTTTTATAACCGGGCAAAATCATTATAGGACTGTTTCACTCACTGTTGTTCCTACTTTCACATTGTTGTCAGGCTGCTGGACTCTGTACATTAGTCTGAATAGCTGACGGCGGGACGCTGCTATACGAAACTAGTCATCATGGAGACACATGACCCAACTATAACTAACCAGGTCATGAATGACTTAGTCTAAGTGCTTACCACAACTCAACAGCCAAAGATATGCTAGGTGGAAAGGGACTCACCTTACTATCTAGATCGCACATTGCTTTGTCTTGGCCGCAGAATTTTTGAAATGACTGACGCTGCAGACTGGCAATACAAATTTCCTACACAGCCACTTTGACCATATACCCGCCACTTTGAAACAAGTTTGATTTTTTTGTGATGATTATCACAGCAGCGAGCTTGGTCCAGAGCTTGCTCATGAAAGCGCACCCAACTGTCACTCATTGTGTCACTTGCAGCAATGGCATTCATGTTGCTGTGTGTCCATGAGCCAGAATTGCTCTGAAAGTTTATGAATACCTGCATTTATTGTTTCAAGGCTGCAAGCGCTTCTCATGTCCGCATGCTCTCCTAGAGAGCGCTTGAAACCTGAATTTGCTGCGACGTCGTCTCACAGTAAAGTGTATTTTCTAGGGGTGAAGCTGTCAGTTCTCAGATGCAAGCCTCAGTGGAAGCTTGCTGTTAACCAAAGGTCAAAATACAAGCTTGTTCAGGTGTGGATTCTCATGTGCAGACTCAAAGTCCACTCAAAAAGAGGTCCCTCATCAAGACCCACCAACCAGCAATTGCAAACATATATATGTGTATACACCTGGGTCCAATGTTCACCTGTTGTTTGTATGTATCCTTCTCATGCAAATTTGCCACAAGCGCTAAGGAAGGCAAGATCTCGCGCAAGGGAGTCAGGACTCAGGAATACCTGAAAACTCAAGCAGAAATACGGCCTGGAGCTGGTGTGAAAAGGCGAAGAGCGTCCACTGGCCAGGTACAGCAGAAGGCCTTTGAACAAGGCAAACACGTGCTCGTGGCCAGGCGTCGTCGTCGTGGCCCAGCAGTAGGAAGGAGAGGCGTGGTTGGAGTATGTGAGGTGTGAGTGTCGTGCCAGTTGGAGGCTGTTCGCCGAAGCAGCAGAACTAAGCTTAGCTACCTGCAGAGTGTCAGCCCTTGATCTGACTGCCAGATCCAGTGTTGGCAAGGTTACAAAGTAGGGGGGTTATTTAAGGGTTAATTACCAAATTAACTTAACCTTAAGAACTCACCGCCAATTTCACCCTTAAAAACCCTTTACAATGCAAAACCCCTCCAAAGCCCCACAAAATCATACCATTTACGGTTGTGACATGCTGCTTGACCTCTAAGTGTCCCACTGTAGCCACTTCCAGGCTGTTTAGGTCCTTGGGGGCTGTCAAACCACCCGTTTCCTATTACATTCAATATAATAAAATTCACAAATAATGTGCATGACAACATGATGAATGCATGTATGTCCATATTTAGACACAAATTCAGTCCATGTCCTGCAACTCACAGTTTTCTGGTGGGACGTAAGTGTACGGCAACGTCTGAAAAAGCCGTTATTCACTTTGCACTTTGCGGGCACAAATGCGGCACACATTGCGTTACATGCATGCCTTTTGCACGTAAAGTGCACTGTTTTCAGCCCTTGGTTACCATGCTAAGTTCTCAGTTTCACAGGTTTTTAACAGTTGGATTGTGATCAGCAACATCAAGAGACGTCGATTGGCACTTTCGCAGAGTTGTTAAGGGTTTTTAAGGGTACCCTTAATGACGTTATTAAGGTAAGAACCCACCGCACATCTCTTTAAGGGTTTAAAAGCCAACACTGGCCAGATCTGTCATAATTTCGTTCGTCTAGCGAAAGTGACAGATTCCGAAAGCCCATGGACACAAGCAGAAAGTGGATACCGAAGCGCAACCAGCGGAACAAAGTTCTGGCCGTCAAGGCACAGCAGCAGCGGAATGGCACGTACAAAGCAGACAGCGCGCAAGTCGACTGGTGGCAAGGCACCAAGGAAGCAACTTGCAACAAAGGTCTGGATCTGCAACAAGTTGCCGGCTCGGTTGCTCCGTTTGTGACGTTATTGCTTTTGCTTTGCAGGCCGCACGTAAATCTGCTCCTACAACCGGTGGGGTCAAGAAGGTACCTTTTACTGGCAAACAAGTTTTCTCTGTGTCCTTATGTTGAGTCAAATTTCCTAGTTTGTGTCTCATATATAGTGGACATCGTGAAGTCACGCACTGCTGATCTGCTTGCTTGTGTGCTCTGCAGCCTCACAGATACAGGCCCGGAACGGTTGCTCTACGTGAGATCAGGAAGTATCAAAAGTCTACAGAGCTGCTTATCAGGAAGCTTCCATTCCAGAGGCTTGTGAGAGAGATTGCACAAGATTTCAAGACAGGTGGGATTTAGTGCGAGGTTTGGACGCATTGCACAATGTGCTGCTGCCATGCGGCGTTTGCTGCAGTCAGTGACAGCTGCATTGGTGTGCAGACCTGAGATTCCAAAGCTCAGCTGTTCTGGCGCTGCAAGTTACTTGGTGTCCCTCTTTGAAGGTATGATTGCACAAGAAACAGAGTGCTGCTGGGGACTGTCTATGCGTAGCTGCTGAGCCCTTGCAACAATACATATATTGTTGTGCAGACACCAACCTGTGTGCAATTCATGCCAAGCGTGTGACCATCATGCCAAAGGACATTCAGTTGGCCAGGCGCATCAGAGGAGAGCGTGCTTAGAGCCAAGAAGCACATGCAAGTTTTGCTGTAACATTGCATCCCATTTTGCAGATGCCAGCCTGAAGTGTATTATTGTGCTCGGCTATGGCACACTGTAACCTTTGGCTGGTGAAGAGCGTGCCTGAGATTAGATAAATCTGCAGAAAGAGGCCTGCTCACTGTCTGCATGCATATGACTGGTTAGCTGCATGACATGATTATGTAGTTGCATAAGTACACTCATCATTCCTGTGTACACCTTACAAGCTTAATGTACCTGGCAAGCCTGTGTGCTACAAGAGCACACAGCCACCCAAGACCTGCAGGGCAGATCAAGCACAATTACACTAAGGTTCGGTCAGAGATCAAGATTTAGTCCAATCTGGATATGGTAAGTCTTGGTATCCCAAAATTGAACAGCCATTTGGATGGCTTGTCGTTATGCAGGAAGTGCTTGCCCATGCAAAACCAGGGTATTTAACTATCAGGCATTTCATCAGGCTCTCTAAAGCAGTGCACCCTAACTCTGGGCGTGTATTTCTGAATGCAGCAAAAAAGGATATAGTGTTCAGCACAGCACACTGTTACAGTGACAGTTGCCCACACCCTGTGTAAATTGAGCCTCTGCCAGTTGCACATAGGGGTACAGCCATGATGGCCTATGACTCATGCCATCTGTACCAGGCAGGAGCTGTAGTGTATAAGTGACACGTGCATCTGCTGCTGACATGCCCTGTAAGACGTGCTGAACATGCATGCACACGCGTTGCACTGTCGGGGCCAACAGCAATCAAGGAATGAGAAATCAGCACACACAGTAGATGTTAAAGCTATATGTCTGAAGATAGCTGTCACAATTCATTGAGTGCAGTGTACCACAGGATTTGCCCTCATCACAACACATGACAGCAATGCAGAAGGGCTGCCTGCAATACCACAAGACATCAGCTACCGTGCTACACCCTTGGCTTCTTCACAGCACACATATAAATCAACAACAATCTACGGTTGATCTATACACCAATTACACTCAAACATCTAACAAGCCCTCAATCAGGTTCCTTGACATTGCTAAATGAGCGTTCAGGCGTTCCTGAGCTGCTCAACAGCATCTGCAATGGGCTTCTTCTTGTAGCCAACAACTTGGTCTACCACCTCCTTGCCACCTTTGAAGAACTTGAAGCTGGGCAAAGTCTGGATCTTGAGCTCCTCAGCTACCTTCTCCAGTGCATCCTCTGAGGTGTCAAACTTGGCAAAGATCACGTCAGGGTTCTTCTCCTGCAGAATGAGGTGCACCAGATTGAGCATAAAGCCCGGCTAAGTTGACAGTGCAATTTCATGCTTGGCCTCCATGCAGAGCAGACAGGCGTCACGACCCTGCAAATTTTTGTCACTGACCAGCATTGACAAGACCTTGCAGAACTGTATCTGTTCATGAGCACCTGGGAAGCATCTTAATGACAGCATGAACAGAGCATCAATCTGCAGTATGGTAACTTTACTACACTGCTGCTTCAATGTACAGGCTGGCAGGCACAATCAACGCAAGGTGTAACAGCTGGCACATTGACCTGCAGCTCCTCGATGTAGGGAGCAATCATTGAGCACTTGCCACACCAGCTGGCCATGAAGTCAATCACCACAGGCTTGTCGGACTTGAGCAGCTGAGTGTATTCCTTTTTGTTGTTGATGATGGTTAGCTTGGTGGCGTCCTCCATGGTGCTGTCCACCTCGCCAGCATTGCGGAAGTACTCCAGTGACTTCTCTGCATCCGGAACCATACTCTTTGCACCAGGCTTCCAGTTTGCAGGACACACCTGCACAAATGCACACATGAGGCAACAACGCATGTAAGAAGCTCTGCCAATGGTGAGTGCGGCTAAAGTGAGGTTGTGAATGGCTTGCATTCTGAGTAGAGAGTTAAAAGTTGAGTGTTGGTAAAAGCATGTGACACAAGGATCGCATGGGGAGCAAGTGCTGTCTGTGAACACAAAAGACATTGCAGGGAACTGGTCAAGAGAACGATGCAGCTGTGTCCATGCGTTTATTAAAGACCTGCAGATGTGACATATTTCACAATGCCAGAGCAGGTGCTCAGAATACCCACTAGACTGTGAATAAAGAACCGCTGAACAAGAGAAGCTCCAGCAAATCTACCAAGCTTGCCCATGAGCTAACTAATGAACTGCGTACCTCTCCATGCTCTGCAGTGAATTGGATAGCTTGCAGCAGGCGCAGGGCCTCGTCCACACTGCGGCCAATGGGCAGGTTGTTGATGGTAGACTGCTCCAGCACCCCCTGAGGGTTGATGATGAACAGGCCACGCAGAGCTACTCCCTTGTCCTTGACCAGCACTCCATATCTGGCTGCAATTTCCTGCAGATGACATGCCACTCATAGGCATTTGATTGTCCACAGTCCCATTGCTGACTGTGCAAGTGCATATGATGGAGGGGACAACAGGGCATCAGGGACAGAAGACACAACTTGCAGACCAATGGCTGGTCAATGGTGTGGAAAGGAGCAGTACTGGGTGTTTACCTTGGTGGTGTCAGCCATAATGGGAATCTGCATGATACCAAGACCGCCCTTCTTGCGTGGCGTCTTGATCCAGGCCAAATGCGTCTCTTCAGTGTCACAGGATGCTGCAATCAGCTGGCAGTTCAGCTGCTCAAACTGCTTGGCTCTCTCACTGAAGGCAATAATCTCTGTTGGGCAGACAAATGTGAAGTCCTGGAAGCAAAGGCAATAGTGGTCAACTGCAGCAGCAACAACAGCAGCAATATTGTATTGTGCAGAAAAGCACGACTGGTTGTCAAAGACCTGCAGGAGAAAATCACCTTGGGATAGAAGAAAAGAATGACATATTGTCCCTTGTAGTTCTTGAGGGAGACCTCACTGATCTCACCATCTATTACAGCTGCGGCATTCAGTCTTTCTCAGAGAAGTAATTAGCCTCGACCTGCTGCCTTTGCGAAGTAGTCCACGCAGATTGTGACGTGGAATACTTTGTTAAGGAAAGCGCCGTTTATCGGCAGCTCGCACACAATTAGGTAGTGTTGATTACCTGGAGCAGTGAAGTCTGGCGCAGGTGCGCTGACGAAAGCCTCTGCCGCCGGATAGACGATACTGCTATAACTTCTGAAGCCGTTTGAAGGCCTTGCGTCCGCCACTGGAGTAGCGTCGATCTTAGCACGCTTGGCCGGGTTGTTTTCGACAGAACACATGGCTGGAAGGATGACAGATCCTCCTGGAAGCGGAATGGACAACCTTCAGCAGGACTAATGCGATGATTTTGGCCGGCGAATATCAACCGCAGCAGCGATCTTGGTCTCTTGAAATGTGCGGATCACAACCAGAAGTTCACCTGCGACGCCTACAGCACGATGAGCTTGAGAACTTCCGCTCTGGACAGCCTTGGCAAACTGACTGGAAAGTCCACTTAGCAATCGTCTTCCCGCTCCGCTCATACCGTCATGCTAAAGCCAAAGCTGCTGCTGAGGTATTATGTTACGGTTACTCTAACTGGCGTGACGCGAGACACGGGTAACAGATCGAGAATCCTACTTTTGTGTTCATGTTGTCGTTGTTGATGGTATCTCTTGTCGCCAGTGTTCGATTCACTGGCTGTGGTTGCACGGATTTGATGCAACATGAGCTTGGATCAACGGGCTACCACCGGCGTTGCAGGCTTGTCAGTACGCTCAATTTATTGGTTGGCGACATGTTGTAACAGCCTTGCAAGCCTGGCAATTGGGATGTCAGAAAGATCTGTACAAAAGCATAGATACAAGGCTCCTGATGCTCTATGTACTCAGTACCATGGCTTGTGTCATTGTGGTGCTCATGAGCAGCCAGAAGCATGCACTGTACTATGGCTGGTCTGCTGGGACCACAATGTCCCCGAGCTACGGCTTTTGGGCAACCGCTTGCCGCCTGTGAAATCTTACACATCACAGCTATGCTCAAACCAGCGTAGTTGCAAACTTATTCAGTACCTGCAACATAATTGATGGCATGACACATGAATTTTTGGTCCGAGTATCAAGCTGGAAGCAGCAGCAACTATGAGAACATGGTTGTCTCAGCTGCCCATGAGGTACATAGCTGCAAAGTGTGATTGGTTCTTGAGCAGTTCCTGTGGAGAGCCTTGCTCAACAACCTTTCCCTTATCCATGACCACTGCCCAGTCACACTCAAGTATTGCATCCAGCCTGTGTGCAATTTGGAGAATAGTGCTATCTGGCAAATGCGTGGTAAGAATATGCTGCATGAGGCGTGCAGTTTCTGGGTCAACATTGGCCATAGCTTCATCTAAGCAGACCACCCTTGGGTGCTCTAGAAGTACTCTGGCCAAGCACAGTAACTGCTGCTGCCCTGCAGAAAACATGTGAACTGTGGAATACAAACTTAACATATGCAATGCCATCATCAGACATGTTGTATTGCATGCCATGCCATGGCATACACTGGAGGTCATGCTCATTGTGCCATCTGGCCTTGCATGCAAAGACAAACAGCATGAAGTATCCTAGCTACAGCTACAGATAGAACATCCATTGAATCAGCTTGGTTCATGACATGCTTTTTAGAAATGCTTTTGAACAATGCTCTTGACAGCCTGTAAGACAGAAAGGAATGATTGGGCAGTAGATGAGTATGTTGGTGTTGTCAAAGCCATTGAGTAAGGGTGAGAAATGGGCTAAAGCGCTGACCTTGGGACAAACCCATGCCTCCCTCACCCAGTTGCATGGAAAGCAGCTGACCTCCAAAATTTGGCCACTGCAGCAGCAGGCAACCGCACACATTCAGCACGATGCAGTTGAGACACGGTGGTACAGTATTGATGTGTCCACATGGCTTTGAACATACCACCTCCCTGGGCATCATGCAAGCATGCAAGATGCATATGCTTGCATGGTCGCACCTGTCTCTGCATATGAAACTCTGTGGATGAGCGTGACTCAATGACAGGCTTTCTGTCTTGCTGCCGTCTGGAGTTCTGGACAGAGGTGCTGTGCCGTGATGAGCCTTGCCCTGAGGGACTACCCTGATGGGTGGCCCCCACAGGCACCACTCTCCTGGGGACTGAGTAGCCAGATTCCAGGGATGCTGAGTGGCTAGTGGGATCTTGCCTTGCCTCAGGGACCATGCCTGACTCAGCATGCACGCCCTGAGCAAAAACAGAACATTGACGTGCTTTTCAAGGGATGCTGCTTGTCAACAACATGCATCAGTGCACTTCAGTACAATATACACTGCGTAGCACAAGCTTGGTCAAATGTCACTGGCAGCTGGAAGCAGCGACAGGCTGTGATCATGCTCTGTGGCTTCCCAGTAGCCAATCATGAAAACTTTGCTTGCCCAGTTGTGACATGTTTCAAGGCAGCAGACATGCTCGGTTAACAAGCAGGGGGGTTTGAATCCAGGTATGTCCAAGACATGCGAGCTACCATTGCCATTATGCAAACACATTGTCAGACATACTAGCCTAGAACTCTGACACACTGTCTTTCACTCTGATACACTGTCTCTCACTCTAATCCACAGTCATAAACATACAAGCCTATAACTCTCTGGGCTTGTCTGCAGGCTTTGATGACAGGTGTTGCTGTGCTTGTCCTGTTACCACACTGCCTTTACCATGTCCAGCGCCAGGGGTGCAGCATCACCTGCTCAGAATGTAAAGGCTCCTGCAAGGCTGATCTGCTAGGCGAACCTGACTGTTGCTCAGGTGTCCTGCCAATGCTGTTGGCACCTCCGCTTAGCCTGTTGGTGCTTCTGTGCCTGGCAATGTTTTGCACTGGGACTGTGGAAGCCATGGGAGGAGCAATGGGAGGCAGACTGGAAGATGTCACCAAGGTGGCTGAGGCCAATGTGTTCTGAGCAGCACTGCCTGTGGAGCAACAGGGCTTATTTGTTTCTGGTGTCATGCATGCGATGTGGCTAAAGCATTGTCATCACTCTCTCTCTCCAGGAGGCTCGCGATGCGTTCTGCCAGTTGTCTTGCAGATTGTGATTACTGGCAGACCAGAACGAGCAGACACAGATGCATGGAAACACAGTTTGCAGTGTCACAACACAGTGCGCTTCGTACACAATGCACGCTCAGGTTTGTTGCTCGCCAGTCTGGGACACACCATGAGTGGAGATCCCATTTGGCATCTGCCCCCCAGAGGATGCAGATGCAGACAGTGACCTGGACAGTCCACCAGGGGCAGTAGTCAAGGGCTGCCGCGAGACAGGCACAACATGGTCGTCAGGTAAGTCGAGTGATGCTGAGCTAGCAGGGAAGGATGGTGGCCCAAAGTGGGATGAGACTGGAGCAACACGCAAAACCCTGGTGTGGCCAGAGCTGGTGAGGGAGCCTGGATCTGGATGCTGTGTGAATCCAGTCAAGGATGACCCTGCTTCCTCTAGTAACCTGAAGGCAGACAAGCAGGTTTTACTTAACATATGGTAACATATGGTACTGTTTTTTGGAATGTCAAAGGTTTCTGGTGATATAGGAGGCTGATGTAAAGAGTTACGTGAAAGCAAGAACAAGAATTAACATGTGAAATGGGAGATGTGGCAGACGCAAAGCGTGTACAGCTGGGGTGCAACATGCTGATCTGCTGCTCATGTATGTGTTGGTGCTGACTGCAGCAACAAGACGCATGTCACATCTGGCATTCAGCACCAGGATTTTACCTTTCATCTTCTTCTGTGACAGACAGGGTGCTGAGGCTGAGGCTGCCCAACGGGGCGCTGCCGTGCAGGGGGGGCTTGGATGCCAGACGGCTGGGGACCCCTGGCCGCACCAGGGGGGACCTTGGGGGCGTGCCTGTCGCATGAATCAGAACTCTCCTTGAGCTCAGCAATTGCTGAACTGGTGGCGATAGCTTGGAGGATGTTGACACCCAATCCGCTCAGTCAAAGCATGTAAATTGGAACCAAGGAGGATACTTAGAACACCTCAGAGAGCAGCAGCAAATGTGCAGGTGAACATGATCTGCATTGATTACATGCCATGCACAAAACATGCCAGGTTCATTATCTCGATGTTCTCAATGCATGAACTGCAAACGTCACAGCCACCATACGTCTTTGATGCATTCAGTGCTGCTTTGCTGCTCATGGGCCCTGGACACCTCAGCTATGCGACCGCAAGCCACAGCAGAGTACATTCAGCCACAGAGATTGCCCGCCACACAAGCTGGCTGGGTATGTCACTTATGAGTACAGAGGCCATGAGTCACAGCAGTACATGTAATTCCTGTGAGTGTGTACTGCACAAGGTTGCGGGGGTGTCACCTGTGGATACAGAGGCCATGAGTCACGCAAGTACATGTAACCACTACAGTCTGTACTGCACAAGGTTGTGGGGTGTGACCTGTGGGTACTGAGGAAGCAACAGATGAGGCGTAAGAGATGATAGCAGCAGGGATGGGCTGCCCTGCTGCCTTGGACCTGGACAAGCTCAGCCCAGCCAGCACATCCCACAGCCCCACATCCTTCAGCAGAGACATCATGTGCCTGTCGCTGTGCATCCCCAGGGGATCTAGGTTCTCCCGAATGCTGCCCTGTAGGCAACATATACATTCAATCTGGAGTATTAACAAGAAGATTGAGACTCCAGACTTGAATGAATCAAGTCATTCAATGCTGTTCTGGGCCACCAAAAGGGTCCAAAATCTGTAGTCAAAACTCTACATTTACATGCACCCAACTGCAGAAGAAGTCCTAGCATAATACAATAAATCTTCCAAGTTGCAAGAGTTTGCGTTTGTCTCAACAAGCTTTGTGTGCTCAGGTAAACATCTCGTGTTCAAGTCTGATAGAACAGTTGACAAAAATCAGTGCAGATGAAGACAACAGGACTTGGACATGTGCCAATGTGCCATCCAGCTTGAACAAGATACTTTGATCTGCATCGGCAGTGGGATGATGGCATTGCAGCACCATGGTCATAGACAACTTTTGATTGCTCTTGGTTGAATCCACAGAGTATTATGCGCCAGGTTCCAAGCAAAAGGAACCTTGTTGCGTATGAAGCTCAAAGGTTTCAACAGCAGGGTAGGCTGTACACGATTTGCACCTGGAACAGGAACGGCGTCTGAGGCACAACACCAATGGCTCTGCGCAGCGTCTGCAGAGGCACTGTGCAGCAGTCTCTACCATCTAGCAGGATTGCTCCAGCTTTGGTCTCGGTCAACCGCAGCAGTGCTGCTACCAGACTGCTCTTGCCAGCACCTGCGCTTGTACAAGCCAGGTAGGGCCCAGATGGTCATTGTTGCTGCATATGTTGGATGTGACATCGATGCATATCTCTTACCATGCATCCACAAAGTGCTGCACACGTCAGGTTGGTGAGCCCATATGGTCGAGGTGGTGATGCCTGGTCAGATGGCTGCAGTATGTGGGACATAGCATCGATGCATATCTGTTATAAGGCATCCACAAATTGCTGTTGAAGCTGGTGAGCAGCTCATACAGCAAAGCAGGCATGGTACCGGCTGTCAGTAATATGTCTGCATTGTTGAAGATATGACAATGCAATGAAATGGCAGCTGTCCATGCATTATACCTTACACAACGTCCTTGCACATTCTCGGAGTTCCTGGCAGACACAGATGCAGATGCAGAGAGCTGACCTGTTCGACCACATATGCCGACTTTTTGCCCAGGCCTGAGCTCAAAGCTGACCCCAGCCAAGGCATAAGGGGCTTCCCGGCTGTACTTGAGTTGCACCCCACAGAATTGCAGATGCCCCCCCTGGGGCCACATGTCTGACCCCAAACACATGTGCTGCCCTGCAGTATGCACACTCACAGGTGATACAACAAGAAAGCAGCAGTTCATAGTGCCCCTGTGAAGCAGGAAGTGCATAAGGCTGTGATGGCAGAGGCTCCTGACATCAGCAAAATTTTGCAGGAGGACAATGTGTGACATGTGAGCAAGAACCCAGCCTTGCCCTTCTGCAGCCAAGTGCACTTCCTGCTTTGACTATGCCCATTGATCCATGAACTCGGCACAGTCAGCATGAGTTGTGTAGAATCTCCTTGAGGCCCTTCTCTACACAGAGAAACTGGCGCACTTTGAAACAGCATGACAGACTCCATCCACAGGTAGTGCTTCTTACGCTGGAAGGGCAGCTCCATGGTGTCTGACTGGCTGTGGGCATGCAGAGTAGAAGGCTGAGGTGGCAAGTCAGTGTATTCTGCCAGGCGCTCCACTGCAACCATCTCCTGCTCGGTTTCAGCTGACACTGTGAGGAGGCCATTCAGGCGGTCTGTTATGGGCAGGGCATATGCAAGGCTCAAACCTACCAGACCTGAAGGCCAGAAACTGTGTGTCTATAGACTGCAAATGTACATAAGCGGGCTATTGGGATGAGCTGTCTGCAGATGAACGTGAGCAGGCTGATGCTGGAATGAACTGTCTGCAGTTGCATATGAGCAGGCTGATGGATAGAGCTGTCTGCAAATGCACATAAGCGGGCTAACAGAAAGAGCTGTCTGACAATCCACCTAAAGCGGCTTTTGAATTGAGATGTCTGAAAATGCACATAAGCAAGCTATTGGCTTAGACTGACAAGACAAGGGCTCCTTCTGCAGTTGCTCATTCACAGACATGCATCTTGCCTCCAGATCGGGTTTGTCCCAGACAGATAGAAGGTGACTCTGCGGCACAAGAAGTCAGGTGACTTCTTCATATTCTAGCTGCCATGCCTGCAAAATGTTTTGATACAAGTCTGCCATGCATCACCTTGTGTCCGATAGGCAGGTATTCTAGTGCAACCAACAATGACCCTGTCCAACACAGCCCCTACGCTTGAATGTGCAGACTCACTTGCGGCAAACTTGCCATCGCTCACAGCAAATGGTAGCAGTCCCTGGTGTCCCAGCACTGCCAGCAGGGCGACCAGAGTGATCACAAAGGCTGCTATGCTTTGCAAACGCAGCCCCAGCCATTGAGCAGCTGCAATACCTGCGAACCACCTTTGCAAGCTCAGCCCCTTTTTTTGGTCCGCGTCCGTGTTTATGCATTCATTCAGCAATTGTGTGTCTCCCCATAGGGTCATGTATGTACAGCCTTGAGTAGCTCCCTGAACGAGGTCCTGTTTTGGCAGTCAGCATACCATCTCAGCACAAACAGACTGGTCTTCAGCCACTGCACAACCCACTTGATGAGAGCATGCATGATCAGTAAGCCCTTACTGATCACAATGGAAAAGGTGTCGGTACCACCGACAGACATGGAGGAGGTTGCCTGAAAAGGTACAACTTTAGGCTGCCAGGACCACAGCTGATTCCCATCAGGCCAAACTCCCTCAAGACTGTTGGTTCTTTTCATTTGTACTCTGACCAACGATCAAATGGTGACAGCAGGCTTACCAGCAAAGGCAGCCTGTTGAGACAGGGCCACCTGTTGCTCATTCAGTTGGCAGAATCTGTGCTGAGCGTCATATGCTCTAATGCTGGCAGCACCATCTAGGGCCTCTGTGAAGGTGGCATACACAGGCGACCTGCATGTCACACAGGGCAATTGCACAACCTGTAGTCAGCATCATCTGCCCTGATGCTGGCAGCTCCATCTAAGGCCTTGTTAGTTGCATACACAGGCAAATGTTACTCAAGGTGGCATACACAGGCGACCTGCATGTCACACAGGGCAATTGCGGAACCTGTAGTCAGCAACATACGCTGGCTACAGGTATATTGCTGACTACAAATGCCCTGATGCTGGCAGCTCCATTTAAGGTCTCTGTGGAGGTTGCATACACAGGCAAATGTAACTCAAGGTGAAAGAACATGCTGTGGTTCTGCAGATAGCTTGAGCAAAGCAAGGCTACAAACTGCAAAATCTGTTGCACCTTGCAAAGAAATGTGTACGCCCATTGGCAACCAGAGTAAGAGCTTCTTGAAGCGGCAGTCCAAAGCTAGCTGTAAAATGCGGCTGTTTACTGGCGAGTGATGCACGGGAGGCCAACAGCTGGTGAACGGCTGTCAGTCTGTCTGTGTCCCATTTGGGGTGATCAGTAACATCATAGCATGTCCTTTTCCATGCAGAACATCCGCTCTGGCTTGTACAAGATGCATGCACAGGTGACCAATGTCCCCTCCAGAAGGAATTGCTTGGTTCGCAGTCTGGCTGGAGAATGTCAGAAACAACATCCTTTGCATGCCTGCTGAGTTCTCTGGCTTTGCTGCTTACTGCTGACTTGACTGCACAAGCAAAACAGGTTTCATGCTAATGCAATGTAATGCAATGCATGCAAAGGGGCATCCTGTTTGTCAGAAATAACATGCTTTGCATGCATGCCAATGTAGCTGACCTGGCAATGCTATTCAGGCGCCTCAGCTCCCTGGCAGTATGTCTGTAATACGTCTGTAGGTACTTGTACAGGATGGCCAGGGGGATGAGGGCCAACAGGAGGTAGGGCTCGCTCAGGCACAGCACCAGAGCCGTGCCCACAAGACCAAATATGTTTGCCAGTAAGATGTTGAGAGTGAAGGGCAGGGCATCATCAGCAGTCGCGGTGTCTGAAGAGAACCTGTTCAGCACTCTGCCTGCAAGTCAAAAGGAGAGAATCAGAAACTTGATTCACCAGGAATTGCTGAACAAGGCAGTGTGATGTTTTTGTGTCAGATCACGGGTGTGACCTGCATACTCATGCAAGACAGGCTTGGTGAGAACAGAACTCTGCAAGCCCTGACAGTCTGCATCAGCTTGATTACTGAGATGATTGAAAACATCAGCAGTAACTGAGGTGATTGGAGCCAGATGCAACACAGATAGCTGACTGCAAAACCACAGCGGGGTGAGCACCCACCATGTTCGTGTGCATACCTGGCAGGGTCGTTTGGAAGAACTTATCAGGCGCACTGATGACAGCTGTCAGAAGCTGCTCATGAAGCTTGCGGGCTGCCACTAAACCCCCGTACGCAAAAGAGAACGCCCTCACAAACGTGAAGACTGAATTTGCTGCTGCAATGCACAGCAGCACAACCAGATAGAATTTTGTGTCTGGGTCCAAAAATGGCTGATTCCTCGAGAGTCCAGCAAGCAAGTGGCGTGACAGCGACACAGACGGACTGACCATGGCTGGTGGTGCTGTCTGCAAAGACAATGTTGCATTTGGATTTGCATTTGTTGAGAAAATAGGATTCATTTGTGGGTGACATTGCATGAGACCACCCAAGCTGGTGAATCGAGTATAGGTTGGCAGACTGCTATAGCATAAGCCGTTGGGCTGTAGCCAAGGCTGGCTGGAAGTCAAGCTGCTGGGGTCATGCCATAAGCTATGGACATGTGCTGAAGTGCTGTTGAAAGTGGTGGATGCTGGAATCTTGTGATGGTGCTGGTCATGGGGATTGTCCAGATTGGAAACCCAGTAGGACAGCCACAGATCATTCCCATTTCTGGTGATCTGCAACAGGATGAGGAACCAAGATATCTTTACAAGAAGTTGAGAGACCAGATGTGTATGCAAATGCTTGCTGCAATATCCGCAGTGCAGCAAGTCTGGCATGACGTCAAAGATGTTTTCTGGCTGCCGACTCAAGAAAATCGCATCATGATTGCTAAAAAGCGCAAAATTTTCAGGTTTTGCCAGAGGACAGCAAATGCAACCAGCATTGAGGAAGAGAATGCAGTGATGGTTGGCACAACACTACACCCCTGGTCAATCAATCAGGACAAGTTGCGGAGAAGCAGTGCTGGCTGATGCTGATGCCAAGGTAAAAGCAAGTGCAAAGGAAAGGGAAACAGCAGGGGCAATGGCTTGGGCAAAGGTAAAAACAAAGGTTATGTGAGAGCCAGAGTGTGCACCTGCATGAGGGCAAGACTGAGCAGCACAAACAACACCAAGCCAGTGCCGACAGCCCTCATGTATGCTGTGTAGACCTGCCACCTGACATGACCAATCATCCTGCCCTCTTCAGCTCCTGGCATCTGCGCAGCAGCCTCCTCAATGGTTTCAGCTGGCAGAGTGGCATCTACTGCCTCAGGCCCAGAGACATCTGCAGGAGCAGCTACAAGAGCATCAGCAAGCGAGTCTGTGGAAGTTCAGGCACAATGACTTGTATGGTTGTGATGCATGTTGGCTGAACTTGTGTTCTAGCTTGCAAGACATGACACAACCTGCAGTGGGCAGCAGCCCATTCTGCGTAAGCAAACTTCAGCACATTGATGAAATCAAGATCAAATATGAGTGGGGAGCGCGTTTTTGATTGATGCTATTTAAGAGCTGAAGTGGCGAGTGAGTGAGTGAGTGAGTGAGTGAGTGAGTGAGTGAGTGGGTGGGTGGGTGGGTGGGTGAGTGAGTGAGTGAGTGAGCGAGTGGATGTGTGCTTGCACGGTGCTCAGCCTCATACAGCTTCCACTCCCAATGCCAGCTGGTTTTTGCTATTGCTATTCCTCTTATCTCAGCATGAAGGCAAGGTGTATTGCCATTAGAGACTTACCTGTCAAGCCCAGTGCAATGCTCAGGGGTGAGGGCTGCCCCCTGCTACCCCTCACAGACATGCCCCCACGCACTGCCTCATCACTCGCACCCAGCTTTGCTGACATGTCTGAACTCAGCACCTTGCCTTTATACAGGCGCACTGTCTGATCAGCCACCACAGTAATCAGACTAGCATTGGAGCACACAACTCTGGTCTTGGCATCCAGCATGGGGCCTGTGAGCGCGTGTGTAGTCAGCCAGGCAGCCACATGGGCATCCACAGCTGCTAGGATATCATCTAGCAAGTAGATGTCACAGTCCTGCACAAAGGTGTTGCACTTATAGGAGCACCGCCATGAAGCATTGGAAGCATGCCTGGCTGCAAGATGGTTTGCCCAGCCAAACTCAAAGAATCTGACAGCTTGCTGATGCCAGGCAGGTGACAGGGTTCTGTGTGTCAGGGGACATAGCTGCATTTGACGTCAAGATTGACTCCAACACGACCAGCAAAAAGCCACAGATGAGCTCAGAGGAACATGCACACAGAGACTCAGCACCTGATGACGACAAACAAAAAGCCACAGATGAGCTCAGAGGAACATGCACACAGAGACCCAGCACCTGATGACGACAAACAAAAAGACACAGATGAGCTCAGAGGAACATGCACACAGAGACTCAGCACCTGATGACGACAAACAAAAAGACACAGATGAGCTCAGAGGAACATGCACACAGAGACTCAGCACCTGATGACGATGCAAAGACGCAAGTTGCTATCGCAGCACAGCTGCACCCAGCATGTGTGCTTTGCTGTACCTTGTCATGCCAGTCTTATCACGCTTCTTGATAGGTGGCAACATTGTTCTAGCGTGCAAGGTGTACCTGATAGATAGCCCGTGCTAGTGACAAGCGGGCTCGCTGACCCCCAGACAAGGTGAGCCCTCTGTCCCCAATCAAGGTGGCATCTCCCTGAGTCATCTGCTCAATGTCTGCTTCTAGAGCACATGCTTTGACCACTGCTTGATACCGTTCTGGAAGAAGCTCCTTGCCAAACAAGATGTTGTCCCTGCAGCATAATGCATATATGTGCATATATGCATTTGTTGTGTGTACGAGCATGCCATATCTTACGTTCTGAATGCAACTGGTTTTGGTCTCCTGGGAAACTCATGTTGTAGTGTTGTGCAGGCTCCCGCAGCCTGAGCAAAACAAACACCATATAGCAGCAGGGCCCTTGATAATCGTTTGACAGCGATTTTTGATATTGACAGCAGCATCTCTTGATTGCAATACAGGGATGCTGAACTCAGATGCAGTGGTGCTAGCCAAGACATGCAGAGATGCAATGCAAACACTTCAGGTCCAAAGCCGCTTTATCAATGGGTCATCAACCAAGGGAAATGCTCATTTTGGCTGATGATGTACATGAGGGGCTATCAAGGTGTTTAGCATATGCGTCCCCTTACCAATCGACAATCAAGGCAATTTTGTGCTGGCAAACGAGTTGGTTGTCATCCTCATCATCTCGGGACATCAATCAACACAGCAAATGTAAGAGAATGCTGTTGTGAAGAGAGCAGCCAGTTGTTGCCAGACAGAATAAGCCTGATTTCCCATAGATATTGTGTAAACAGACAACTGTGATCGGTTGGTTGTCATGTTCCATCTGTAATCATGTAAAACATAGGCAGTACTGCTTTCAAGTTCATTTCAATGTGTCCTTCTCTGACCAGAGTTTGACAATGATTTTGTCTTTTTGCTAAAAAGATTGAGCTTTTGATAAGAAGATTGTGCTTTTCAGCGAGCAACTCCTCAATGCCCAGATACCATCAAAGGCTTGTTGCACCAGTTGATGTGATCATTTGTTGGTGGCTGCCAGAGCTTCCCTCACATCATTCAGTGAAAGTGAGGTGTTCCTTGAGAATAGAGCCTGACACATGAACTCAGGAGCCTTGACAGTCAACTTGACAGTCGGCTTTTCAATGACCATGGGAATTAGGTACAAACACTGACACCGTGAGGTCCATTTTATGCAACAAGATCACACGCAAGTGTTCAAGTTTACATACCTCAATGTGCCTGTCAGGATCCAGGGTTGCTGAGGGACATATGCCACAGTGCCCTGCACTCGCATATGGCCACACCTCTGCTCCATCTCCCCCAGCAGTGCCGCCAGCAGAGAGCTTTTGCCTGTAATGTCCGTACTCCAGTTGTGCATCTTTTGTATTGTAACAGTATGAGTACATCTGTGCATGCAACATGACAGTGGAGAGCAGAAGGCTGAAACTATATATGACTGTGCGCACTGGGCAGGGCTCAGAGTATGCCCTGCATGTTGATGCATTTCATATGCAGAGTGAGCATTTTACACACTTGCAAAAGAGAAAAGAAAGAGGGCGAAACTTCTGCTCAAGAGAATAAAAACATTGCTCACTGCGTGACAACATTTGCAGGAAAGATTTGCAACAGAGGGAAGACAGGAGGCCTCGGGGCAAAGGTGCAGATGCACTGCTCTTGGGGATGGAAGGCGGGCATGCCTCTGTGCCAAAGGAGTGAATATGTGCACACAGAACACTCACCAGCACCAATCTCTCCTGTGACGACCAGCAGGTCACCTGACCTCACCGTCAAGTTGATCTCATGCAGCACTAGGTTGCTGCTGCCAATATCCTGCTGTGCAGCATCACTCAACAGGGGCTGCAGCACCCCCTGCCTGCCTGAATGCCCTGGCCCATGCCTACTAGAATCCTGCCTTCTGACCTGACTGACCACTCTACTCCTGCCGAGGGTTGGCTGCCATGCAAAGCTAGCGCCTGACAACACAACGGAATGACCATCCCCCGAGGCTGTTGCTGCTAGGCGGGAGCTGTCTGAGAGGACAGTGACAATGCCCTGGTCTGATGTTTGGGACTCCTGGTCTGAAGCAGAAACAGTGCTGCCGCCTTGACGTTGAGTTGCGCCCAGAGCCTGCCCCCAGCCCTTGAAGCTGGTTGAGAAGGTTCTTGCAGCTGGGCTGGGGTTGGAGCTGGGGTTGTCCCCCGTCGCTGGTGGGGGTCCTGACCTTTGCTGCAGGGGTGAGGGGTGAGTGCTGGTGGGTGCAGAGCTGGACTGATGACGGTGCATAGGAGACCAAGCACCAAAGGAAGGGGTGGTGCTCAATCGTGGGCTTGCACCGCTGGGTAGCCTTTCCATATTGATGGTGGTGTATAGATCGCTGCTGTCAGCTCTGCTCAACTGCAACGCCTCTGAAGTCAGGCCTTCAGCAAGGGCATTACGCTCATGCTGAGCCAGGGCAGAAACAGAGTCTGCCCTTGGAATGGCATCCTGAGGGGCGTCCATCCGGTAAGCCCAATCTGACTTTGTCTCCCATGATGACAGGAAGCCCTGCAGGCGCCTGACTGACACAACAGCCTCCACAAGGCCGTTGAGAACCCATGGGAAGGAGTTCAAGGGAGATATGAGAACATTGAAGAGTGCTAGGGAGGTGAACACAACCTCGGCTGTGAGCTTGTGGCCCAGTAGGACAAAAAGGCCAAAGGTGAACAGGGAGAAGAGTAGGCTGGTTGCGGCCCAGAAGTAGACACACAACGCATCTAGGTATTTGCGCACTGCTAGGGCTTGCATCTCCCCTCTTCTAGCCTCATTCACCTGTTGCATGCAGCAGTGCTGGTGAGTGTGCATGATGCTGCAATACAAGCAAGAGGAGGCGTTGTTTGTGTGTCAAAGCACCCCATGGTGGCCCTACAACATGGGCCACCATGTGCAGCTTAGTGTGCAGTTGCCTAGACAGCTGGCAACCCTGATATGTGTCACTGTGTGTTGGACATGTGCTAGGCGCTGCTGATTGAAGCTGACGCTGAGCAAGGGTCCTGGCCCGACTGGACAGTCAACACGCCAATGAACCAATTCAATGCATGTACCATGCAGAGCCATTCAACTCTTGCACAATGCAATGCAACCCAGTTCAGTACATGCAGGGCAGTTGCCAGTCACCTTTCTGATGAAGCACGACTCCCAGGCTGATAGTTTGATTTGATGAATGCCTCGCAGCAGCTCACCCATCAGCTGCAGCCTTGCATCCTTGTGAGCCATCATGCGTTCACTGGCAGCCTCAATCTTGGTGGCCAGCCATCGGTTCACTGGGATGAGCAGAACCACGACCGCCAGGCCGGCCAAAAAGGCATACCTGACCTGCAGAGCCAGTCATCAACCTATTGACAGCTGTCAAGGTCACTGTCACAATGATGAGTCTTGTACATCACCAGTAGCATGTTCTGCTTGGTGGTGCTTTCAAACTAAGAAGGCAGGCTGTTGCAAAGTCAGCATTATCAACATACACAGTGACACAACCGGCTCTGTGTTAGCTGTGCATTCTGTCACTGCAGTTGTGACTTGGAAACGAACCTTTGTGTCCAGCAATGACTGCGTAAGCTTCAGTCAGAATGCAGAGCATCTGAGAAAGATCAGCTGAGCGGTGCTGAGACTCACCTGAGTGTAAAGTAGGTACAGAGCAATGGCGATCTGAGCTGGCAAGCTCCACAGCTCATGCAGGCTGACACACAGATTCACGACACGGTCTGCGTCTACTGACATAAGTGTCTGTACAGCACCTGCAGTGAACACAGGAAACACCACTGGGCTTGATTGAGGTCCTAGGGATGCAGGTCACAAGTAGGACATGACACACAGCACAGGTGTTGTGTGTGCATGGCCCACAGTCTGAAAACAACCAGCAGTTTATGACACCCCAGGTGTAGCCAGCATGTACCTTGGTATACATCTTGACATGAGAACTATATGTCATGGAAGCATGCTAGCCAGATTTATGTCCTTCAAGAAGTTGTATGTTTGTGACGCAAGCCATGGCAGAAGCGTTGCAAAGTGTGCTCACCCACCTGATGAGAACAGGGTCATGTCCACACTGTTAATGAGCAAGGCCTTCTTGAATACCAAACAAGTGATTGCTGACCGAAGCTGACATGAAATTTGGCCTTGCTGGTAGCTGTAATGGCTGTTCAAAACAGCCTGCACCAGCAGAACACCATCAGCACTGGGTGTGCTTGCACTCAAATAAGCGGCATGCACGTCATAGTAACAAGGGAAAACATGACTTAGGACAAAATACGGTTTTTGGAGGGTGCGAGACATATGACCGTGAGTGTGTCCAGCTGCTCATAGCATACAGCCTTCACCAATCTTGCAAGTGTTCCTGGATCTAAGTGGTGACATGCTGAAGCAAGCAAGTGAGCATGCATGCATACCTTGATCAAACTGGTGATGCCCAATAGACCAGCACAGCAAAGCCCAAAGGCAAGGCTGTCAGGCTGAGGTAGCCAGGACCTCCAGTGATGCCCTTTTGCTGCCTTGTGGGGGTCCAAGTCAAAGGGCTGCAATGGGGTCTCTAGATAGCGGATCAGGACATTCAGTAAAAGCGGCCCAGCAAAATTGAGGATGTCATTGACTAGCTTGATGATGCCCAGGAACAGGTATGGGAGGCCATAAGCTTTGAACAGGGCTTTCAGCAGCGAAGGCTGCACCATGTGGCCCCTTTCAGCTGTCAGCAGAGTCTTTGCTTGTTGCTCCTGCAACAAGAGTATGAAGCTTGATGCCTGCCATGGTTTTTTGTAAGATATTCAAAAGTTGCTTGATTTTCCCAAAAAAAAGGTATGAAAATATAAAAGTACATCAAAAAGTAAACCGAAGCAGTGCCTTGTGCTGGCAGCTGAAAGGCACGAACACCATTGATCTGATTGTGATCTGCAGGATAGCGCGCTTCATGCACTGATGTGCATAGCAAGCATGGTATATTACTTTGCTCCACACACGCCAGCAGCTGCTGACACATCTGGCCCATAGCATTGAGCAGCCCTTCACCATCAAAGGCAGACCCACAAGCTTTCACATCAATTTTGACATGCGCATGAATGCCATGATGAACAGAATGTGTCAGAGTACGCACATCTGCCCAGATGCCCCAGAGACGGTTGCTACAGGTAGACGGCAACAGCGCCTTTGGTAGCTGGAATAAGTCAGATGCCTGGAGCTGCCTGTTTGAGCCTCGCGCCATGAGGGGGTTGACCCAGTAAAAGACAAGCCAGCTGGCCCAGTTCTTGCTGACATGTAACACAGGCTCGCCTGCAACCATCAGCTCTCTGTGAATATCTAGCATGCTTGCCAAGAGATTGGCAATCAGGATTGGAGGCATTGCCCAGCCATGTGACATGAGAGCACCACAAAACAAGCGACATGGCAGCTGCTGATGGGGAACACAGTTGGCTTGGCTGCAGGTTTGTACATATAGCACACTGAATTCTTCATTACAATTGTATTGCTGACTGCGTTGGCATCAGTATGGTTTTTACATGGGGCAGACAGCCAAAAAGAAGCAAGACTAGCACCCAAGGTATTCACGCATCTGACAGCACACACATTGTGGCTGCACATGCAGGGACAGCCGCAGCACAGACACTCTTACAAGGAACACAAGCAAAACAAAGCTGTGTCATAACATCATAAACCTTGATCATCTTGTTGAAGCAGCCATGGTTGCTGTGCAATCTGCCACGTTCTGAGCTCTTGCTGAGCAATACCGCGCTCGTACAGCACAGCTGCCACAAACAGGCACTGAATGACGGCAGAGCACGCTGGCAGCACATCCTGCAAACGCCACAAGAGCTAAGCCCAACAGCAGCATTATCACGGCAAGGCAGACCAACGTAGTGGATGCAATATGGCTACATGCATGTCTCAGAACTGATATGATGCAGGGTGAGGACGACTCTCCATTCCAGTATTGTGATGACAGGCAGAAGTGGTGGTCAGTTGCTTGTGGCTGAATCACAATCAACTTCAAAATGGAGAACAAAAATTGCAGACCCAACAGCAAGTGCAGAACAGCACAGCAATCAATAGCACAGCCATGGCCACAAACTGGCATACCTGGAATGACAGCTGACCATGCTCATAGGTGAGGCTGGCCTGAAGGACTGCCAGAACAATGGAGCAGGCAGCTTTTGCACACCACAGCAGCATCAAGCTCAGTGGCAGTTGATGCAGATGTGCGCTGTGCCAGTACAGCCTCAAGGCTGCTGTGGTGAACAACCAGACCAGAAGCTCTGAGACATCGGCAGCCAGTGCTTGAGGCCTGAACATTAAGAGGACTCGTGAGAGCTGTGGATTACGAAAGCCAGCTGTGGCAACAATGTAATGTAGCAGCAATGGCACACACCTGACTGGTGCCACAGTGGTGCCACTGTGAACAATGTACGGCAAAAAAGTCAGAGCAGCACAAGCTGCAGCAATGAGGCTGAAAGCCTCCAAAACAGGCAGCCTGCGTATCGTCCTTGAAGGCAGGGGTGTGCTGCTGGCTCCAGTCTGCATCATAGCATGGTAGAGCATGATGGCATGACCACTGACCGCATGAAAGGTGAAGTTGTGCCGATGCTGACGTTCCAGTTTAATGACTGTACCTCTTTGGCCAGAATCTGCCATGCCCATGCTGTTATCACCAAGACCAAGACTGTGCCAAGCCCGGTGCAAAATATGTCCAGATCAAAGCATGGATTTAACCCAGCATGTTGTTTCCCCCAAAGCTGCAAAATGAAATCCCGAAAGGCGTGAATATCAACTGTCTTGCTATGCAAGCAGGGACGTTGTTTCTGTTGTAGTAGAATTAACGCTTACCTCAAACGTGCGGCTCTCACAACCAAAGGACCAGGCTGCCCTTGACGCTGTTGTTGATGACATCCAATCAGGTCACGGTAATGGGGCAGCTTCGCCACGCGTTCACCCTCGATCACTCAACAGGACTGCATGCAAGCTCGACCTTAAACGCCAGTGACTTCAATGTGCAATCTCGTGCTTCAAATCGACACCGCGACGCTATTCCACTCCGCCACATTAGTGCTACGGCTTTGAACGCACATGCGATGTAAACATGCTGGAGCTACATTGGAAGCAGCAGTTTCGCGCTGGGATATGTTACGGTCATCCGTGCGTACCTTGGCGTACAACTGTTCAGACAGGTTTTAACAAAGTCCTCCCCTTGCAGGGTGTTGTTCATCTTTCCTAGACAAGCAAGGATCGTGATATATCGTGGTATTCCTGGAAGGTCTTGTCTGGGCAAATACTGCGCAGCGCTACACCTGACGTGCCGCCACCTGCGTCCAGCTCTCGTCATCCAGTCACGACAGCATATAAAAGCAAGCAACGCCTCTAAAGTGTTTTAGGCCATCGCTGTGTCTGCGAAGGAAAAGAGTGCATATAACAACCGACCGATGCCACGGCTTGCGTTTTCAAGAGAATGAATGCTCGCGGCAGCTTGACCTAACGATCGCCCGTCACTGAACCTAGCTGGCTTGCTCAGCACTTCCTTGCTTCTGCTATGCTAGCAGGGGCTCGAAGCTCACACTCAATTGTGCCGCAAACGACCACAGTTTTCTGTTGCACCACCCCCGGTCAATATCACAAGGCACCTGTTGCTGTACCGTCTATGAGTGCAAGGCGTCTCAACCAAGCGATTGTAAGAAGGCTGCAGAAAGGGCCAGGCCTAAAGGAGCCTGTGCTCGGTTGTTCATGGACAGGCAAGCTCCATTTGAATGTCGGATTGCCATGTTCGCCTGCATGTGTTTGTACTGATAAACAACCTCGTTTGCATGTTTAGGTCTGCATAAGGAAAGCAGAAGCTTGCACAGTGCATCCTCAGCTGAGTCTGCTATTCAGACGCCAGTACAGCAGCTGTCACAATGGTGGGAACAACAATGGCATCAGCAGCAACAGCAGCAGCAGCCTCACACAAAGCAGCAACCCTGGCGTCAACAGCTGCACCATCTGCAGCATCACTCCAGGCCACAAGGCCAGCAGCAGCAGCAGCAGCAGCAGCAGCAAGCTCCCACACATCAGCTACCTATAGCAGCTAGAATGCCACATGCACAGCGTCGACCAGCAAAAGCTGTCAGGCCAAAGAGGCGCAAGGGTAGCCCAAGGATTGTGACCTCAGCAAAAGCCTCTTCTAGTGCCTATGGCAGCCCAATAAGCTTGGAGGCAACGAGTAGATTCAAATCTCTGCTTGCCTCAGGCAACAGATACAGGAAGATGTCCACAGCTGCAGAGCTGCTGAAACAGGCTCACCAGCTACACAGCCTACAGCTCCAAAACTCAGCTCCAGCCCTGCAAGAGCCGGTCCGCTCTGCTGCTTGCCAACAGCTGCAACAGCACGATCTGCACAAGGCTTTTGCAATGCAGCAGCAATCAGCCGGGCTTAGTAGACAGACTGGAAACGCCGTTAGCTCACACAAGGCAGCAGCAGGGCAAGAGCAGAGTCGTCCTGAAGCCTTAGATCATGCTGCTGCGGCTGAGAAGGATATGGCATCAGTGGCTTTGGATGTCGTCGAGAGTCAGCTGCCACAATGGACAAACAGGAATACTCTTGACTGGTCGGCACAGCAAGAACTGAGTATCTACCAGCCTCAGGTGCATTTGCCCTCCCTTGTACCTCTTTGTCTTGTCGGTGCGCTGACTTCCACAACAGGACCTCATGTATAGAGCTGCTGTGGGCTGTGCATATTCAGCTCTTTGCGACGGCACTCATTTCTTGAATGTATGAGTTGTTTCTTATGCACTGCACTTGGTCAGCATTGATCGCATCACAACCTGTGTGTGCCTCATTATCCTCACCTTCACGTTGTACTTGATATGATTGACATTGACCTGCAATTTGTTTTCTGCAGCATTTCATCCCTGATTTGCTTTGATTTGTTCACAGCTTGCATTGTGCTACATTAAGAAGGGTGCTCTAATCTGCCTTCCCTCGAGATGCTTCTGTTGAAAAGTAGCACTGGCAATGATGCTGACATGCTTGGTAAACACTGCAGATGCAGCTCAAAAGCGCATCAACTGGGGGTTTGCCAATTCTGACTAAATTCACAACGGAGGAGCGGCGCGAACAGATCGAGGTTCAGCCACTGTGGGTTGTAGTCCATCAGGAGACCCCAGATGGAGTTGCCAGGTGTGTCATAGCTCAAGCTCTGGCTCACTCTTGCATGCATTGATCAGCACGCATGTCTTGGTTGTGATAATGTATGGCACACCTTTGGCATAGGTTGCAGTGGCTATGGTCTTTGTCATGTTGCTTACTCTGACTGTAACTGCATGTCAGTACTGCCTGTCTTGACAGGACTTCAATTACGTAGAGTCTCTGTCATCACTCATAGTCATGGTTGGAAAGAGGACTTCATCATGACTAGCAGTAGGCTTACTTTCCGGCTTGCATGAACGTGCAGGCTGTGTAGAGGCTGTATATGGTCTCACAAGCTTGTAGGTACACATTGCACAACTTGCATTGTGTGCTGCAGGTTGTATGAGACAGTGCACACGCTGTACCCAGAGGTGCTAGATCACATATCAGATACAGTGGAGCCTTTTTGCATTACTGACAAGAACAGTATGACATTTAGTAAGCCCCAGTTCAGCCATGGGCCCTGGAAAGGGTACCTGGTGGGGGTTGTTGGATCAGATCAGAGGTAGAAGCTATGAGGAGGCACTCATGATTTTGGAGTACACCCCTTACAGAGCTTGTGAGCTGATCATCAAGACTTTAGTATCGGTGCGCCCTTGATGCTGCCAGGCAGGATGCTAATCTGCTACAATGGCTGCTTAGCATTTTTATGGTCTACAGGCTGGAGCAAATGCCAAAGAGAACTTGGGCCTTAAAAAGCTGAAGCTTTATGTGTCTGAATGCTATTGTGATGAGGGGCCAATTTTGAAAAGGATCAAGACCCGCGCCAAGGGCAGGTAGGCTGTAAAGCAATTCTGCATACCATCTGCAGCAAGCTGTCCCTTGCTTTGTTGTGCTGCATTGTTGTACATTACAGCCGTGCATACAAGCCTCAACTGTGGCTGTTGACAATGCTGATGCCAGCTGTCGTCTGCTGCAGGGCCAATCGTATTGCAAAGCTGACAAACCACATCAGCATCAGAGTCCAAGAGAAGGTCGAGACATCGTGATTTATGCCAGCTTGCCTTGGAGTGCCTTGCTCGCACAACAACATGTGCAAGGTAGTAGGGAGCCGGATGAGAGCCTTCAGCTTGAGGGTTTAGGGTTTGGGCTTGCAACAATTGACCGACCAATTTTCTGTGGTGAAATTATCAGAAGAGGCAGTCGTTGCTTGTCAATCTGTGTACATGCCAGCAACATGCTCATACTCTGTTGCATTCAGTGACAATACCAGACAATCTTGTGTGCATGCTATAACATCCTATTTGAATGTACATTGCGGCTAGGCCCCAAAGCACCCCACTGGGCCAGGCATCATCACCAAAGCGGCTTGTTTGTGCGAAGCTAAGTGCATGGCAGTGTTTGGGCCACTCGCTTGCGCTTCAGGCACACTGTGCAAATGGGAACAATAGTAAGGACGCACAGTGACAAGGTTTGAAATTCTGGCCTACGCTGTGATCGGGGTAACAGCCGTGCTACGGTCGAGCTGTTTTGTGCTGCTCTGATCACAGTTGCACTTCTCATAGAAACAGCGGTTCGTGAGCTTGCAGCATTTTCTCAACGTTGCACGAGTCGCACTTTTGACGGGAAGCGGATTCAGATTTGGGGAAAGTCTTCGCCGCTGAGATTGGCATGGTTTACAAGGTGTATATTGGTAAGTCTGGCACGTCGGTTAGGCTGTTCGAGCGCAGTTCGTGAAAACAGTCGTGACAGTAAGGTTGCATTCACCCCCAATGCCATGGCAGGTGGTCTGCCAGCCGGCACAACGGAAGCAGATATCGAGCGGCAGTTCACTAAATACGGCACTCTCTCCTCTGTTTGGGTCGCTCGCAAGCCGCCTGGATTCGGTGAGCTCCCGACTTACTTACTCCTTTTGTTGCCGTGGCTGCTGGACATCACGAAGCCCTGCCTTGGCCGCAGCTATCAACGTGCGATCTGGCACAGCTCACTGACCTAGTGCCTTTCTGTTTGTTCAAGTCACCACAAGTGCCTTCACTCATCACAGAAGCTCTGCAAATGCGTCTGCACACCTACCTGCAGTCATCGTCCTGATCTACTCGCATGCCTCGTCACTGGCCTTCAGCTCCTTCAACCTCCTCTCCTCTTCTGCGTCCCTTCCAGCAACAACGCATCTGCCATTCTTCAAGTAGCACTGGCAGCTTGCAGCTGGTCTCTAGACACCGTCAACCACTACAACTACTCGCCACTCGTCAGGTTGACACAGCACAATATGTGTGTGGCTTGCTTACTCATAACAAATGTGCCTGTTTGAACTCCACAGCACTGTGTCTGCAAAGACTGCGCTGTCTCTGACTGGATCAGCATACTGACATTGGATTGTTGCCTGCAGCGTTTGTGGAGTATGCGGTAAGTGCTTCACTCTATCCTGCTGTTTCTGTCTTGCTACTACTGTCTGTCTCACTCTCACACGCCCTGAGGGTTGGCTTTGAAGTTCTATGGCTTGATGTTACCAGGATTCAAGAGACTCAGAGGATGCTGTACGGTCAATGGATGGCGTCAATGGCTGGGTAAGTGCTTGCAGAGCTGCCTAAATGTGCGACGCAACTCATTGATAGCAGCCTCTGTGAGAAGTCTGACACTGCGTTCGTGTATGGTCGTCATACAAATGTACACAGCTTTGCTTGTTATCACCTGCAGCGTGTAGAGCATTCAAGGGCAGGAGCGCCGAAGCCTCGTCAGCCTTCACATGGAGGAGGGTACAGTGATAAGAGTGCATACAGTTATTCAGATCGTGACAGAGGCAGATCTGGCAGAGACAGAAGGTATGTACCACACACATCCATTCTACCTTCAGCACTTCACGCAATGCTCCTGCTGTCATGATATCGCCACGCAGTATAGTGGCACCAATGCTTGCAGTCATCAATACAGCCATGTCTCAAACACGCGCAATCACTTCATGTCTGCTGGCTTGCCGGGCGCCTTCCCATGGCAACATAGTATTTCAGCAGATGCCAGAGATAAGACGCAATGCTCAAGCAAACCCATGCGGCAGAGCCGGGGATCTGGAAGACGCTGAGGTGGTACATGTGTCACTGCAGTCCCCCACCCCGCAGGAGGCGCAGCCCTAGCTATGAGAGAAGCAGGCGTCGCAGCCCTAGCTATGACAGAAGCAGGCGGCGCAGCCCCAGCTACGACAGGCGCAGGAGGAGCCCCTCACCCCCTCCTCGCCGTCGCCACTCCCCCTCCCCTGACAGGCACGCACTATTTCACAATCAGCAGATGCCAACCAGCAACTGTGTTTATGCATTCATCAAGCGATGATCTGTCATTGCATTGGATGGACAAGGAATTTGTATGGATGGACTGTGTACATGCATTCATTATATTTTAATGAGGATTTGCTAGACAGCAGTTGCCATGATCATACCGTTGTAATGGTACAAGCATAGCATCAACCTTGTTTGGCGTGCATGGCACTCAGATTATCGCAGCTGCATATCTACCTCAAACACTAAGCTTGCATTTGCCTGGGCGGGTACTGACTGGCTGATTGACACAGACGTGAAGTCTCAGATGTCTAATGCATTAGGCAGGCTAAACAAATTTGGCTCAATGCAGTTTGGCTGTGCATACTTCTGCACACACAGCCTTGACGATATCAGCTTCCCACAGGCCAAGTTTGCATTGGATGGCCGCCAGCCTTGCCTTCACAATTCTTGTCCCATAGATCACACTTTGACAACTTCTTCTGCTCACGTTATGATAAGTTCAGTTTTCTGCAGGGCTCGTGGCATATCAGACAGTCCAGCCCCCCGCAAATCTGTGTATCCTGCCCGTTCTATCTCACCAGCCAATGGACATGTGTGAATGTGTTTACTTTGTTTTGCTCATCCTGGCCGCTGCTTTGCCTGTCGCTGATCATTTGTCCGATGGTGCTTGAATTATAGTTGTGTATCGCCATGCTGACCGTGTGTCCCTGTCTTTTTGTGTGGCCAGGAACGACTTTGGTTTTGCAAACTGCTTTTGCAAATCAATTGATACAAGCTGCCTGAGTGTTATGATGCAAAGCTGTACATGTAGCTGAAACGCACTCTTATACTCGTGACAACAACACGCAGGTGGTATGCTGTGTTGTAAACAACTGGTAATCACAGTGGTCAAGCATGATGGTCTGCAGCTGTTCAACATCTTGGCAAAGATGCATCAATGTTTGCTTGCAAGTAGCTGCTTTGGCATGTCGACAGTGTGAACGGCGGCATGAGCTATGCGCATACAGCAGCTTCAGCAAGACACAAAGTTGAGTACTAGTGGCATCACATACTGAAGCTGCTCGTTGAGAGAATGCATGAGTTACCATTGTGCCAATACTGAATACTAGCACACGCGAAATTGAAGTCGACGCAATACAGCTGTAAATATCACTGCATGTAAAAGTCATCTGAGTCAGTATCATATTCTTCAGCAGGATCTGTCTCCGACTGACCACCTTTCCCTGATGCTGTGGCAGCCTGGTGCCACTGAATCTTACCACTTGCAAAGCCAGCTGCCAAGCCCACAGCAGCCAAGCCAAACAGTCCCTTCACGACATGCTTGATCCAAGCATGTCTCTGCCTCATCTGTGTGCCAAACCCAACTTGCCTGGGACACACCCTCTGCTCTGTGACAGCATTCACATGGTCATTATTCCGGCTGCTGAAGACAGAGTGATGCCTTGGTAGATGTCCTTGCTCCAATTCCCGTCTCACTCTTTCTGCTTCCCCTGCCACCAGACGCCTGGGAAGATGGTCCTGATCTCTTTGCAGTCGAGCATTGGCTGCTGGTGCTGGTGCTAACACCGTCGGTGCTGGCAGCTGCACTGCAGCAACCCTGTTTGCAGCTGCCACTTCTGATGATGATATCACACCAGCACTCTGACTGGTAGGCTGTGCCTGTTGCTGCAAGCTGTTTGCCACAAGCAGATTGAATGCATTCTGCAGCTCATCATGACTTCTCCCTGTGCTGTCCACAACTGCGTCTCCAGCAGGTGCTGGAGCAGCTGACCCAGCAGCTGTGCCAGAATCTGAATCTGCAGCTGGGACTGCAACGGGGCCTGAAGCTGCGGCTGTTGGAGAAGCTGCAGCTAGGGCAGGCGTAGCTATGCTGCTGCTGGACAGCTGCCCCATGGTCTCATACCCAATGTTGAACATCTCATTCACCAGCATCTGCATCTGATCTTGACTGAGCAGTGTTTGCTGTGCTGTTGGGCTTCTAAAGCTATTTCCCGCCGCTGCTGCTCCCTGCTGAGCTGTCCTGTGAACTCTGGCTGGTGTCAAGGGAGGCAGCGCTCTTGCCTGCCCTAGGGCAGAAGCCGGGGCTGGATGCCCTGCTCCCAATAGCCCCTGTGTCTCTCCCCTTGCTTTTGCGTGAGAAGACTGCGGATCAGCCCCTTGTGGAAGCTCAAACGCTGCGTCTGGCAGTGAGGCGTCAGAGTTGCTTCCAGGTGCAGCAATCTGCCCTGTGCTACGTTCAGATACCATCTTGCCTTTGCCTGCTGCACTTGGTTCCCCTTGTGTGTTGGAGCTTGCCTGTGGTGGCAGCAACACACTCTGCACAGCTGCTTGCAGCCCTTCAAGGCCTTGCATCCCTAGGGTGTTCAACACCCCTGCCAACTCCCTGTCACCCTCTCCGTCCTCCTCTTCCTCCTGCACTTCTGTTTCTTTTCCACTGGTAGCAGCTAAGGCATCAGCTGCACCTGAGGAAGAACCGAAGGCTGAATCTGCTGCATTCCTGCTGTGTGAAGAATGTGCAGATTGCTCAGAGCCCCCAGAACGCCCCTGCTGACACCTATCAGTCTCTGACTTACTCCCACCTGAGTCTGCTGCCTGGTCTAGAGGTAGCATGTCAGCAGATGCCTCAAACAGCCTCTCGACAGCTTCATCAACAATGCGCTGCCTCTCAGCAGCTGCCAGCTGCTCAGCGTCTGCATCAGCTGCATTAGCATCAGCCTCATCAGCTTCACTCATGTCACCAGATGCAGCTGCAGCTGCATTCTCAGCTGCTTGCGCACCTTCCCCTGCTGCATCATCATCCAGCACTGAAGAAGCACTTGGTGTTGGTGGTGTTGATGCATCAGGGTCTGGGTGCATGCATTCTAAAGCTGCAAACCTTGCAGCAGGCTCTTCAGCACTCAAGGCTGGCAGCTGCTGCTGCTGCCGCTGCTGCTGTTGCTGCTGCTCTTGGTGGTGGCCCTGTTGCAGCAAATTGTGTGTCATGGCGGCCACTACCTGCTGGTACTCTTGCTGGCTCTGGGGAGGCAGCTGCTGGCATTCTGACAAGCCCACAGGCTTTGCAGAATGAGAACTCTGTGGACCACGAGGGTTCAGAAACCCTCTTGCAAGACCTGCGCCTGTGGGAATGACAGATGTCGCTGACTCAGCACCCCTCTTGGAAACAGTGGAAGCTGCAGCAGCAACTGTCTCGGAAGCAGTAGTCAGCGTCTGGACTGTGTCAGAGTATCGTGGCTGACTAGCATGCTGTGACTCATGCTCATGCTTGGCTGCAGCATAGGCAGCTGCATTGGCAGCTTCTGGCGACATGTGATCATGCTTGCCTGCGGCACAGGCAGCTGCATTGGCAGCTTCTGGCGACTCATGACCATGGTTGGCTGCAGCATGGGCAGCTGCGTCGGCAGCTTCTAGCCATGCTGTCACGGCTCTCATGATGCTGAGAGCTCTGTGGCGGATGAAGGAGCTGCTGGACTCCAGAATGGCAGTCTTGCACATCTGGATTATTTGAACAGCTGAGTCTGAGTGCGGCAGGACTCTGACAACCAGATCACTGAGCTCCCTGTAAACAGCAACATTTTGCTGATAGAAGCAGATGTTAGTTGAGATAGTTTGCTGTCTCTGCAAAACAGCGTTGTTTGTGATTACAGGCCTCACGACAATCAGGTGATTACAGTCATGACTGCAGTCTGCTGTGCACCAGTCAGCAGTGAGACAATAGACCATTGCCACGCCAGCAGAGCTAGCATAACAATGCAAGATGCTTGCAATGTCAATCAGGGACTGGCCACATGCAGCCAGAAACTGCCGGCTCAAAAGAATATGAGAAAGACTCTCAGGATGAAGTTCTCAGACAAAACATGCTCAAATGCCATGAGGGGCGCTCCTTTGCAGGACAAATGAGCATCATGCAAGATTGCTGCAGCAGAGCTGATGAGCTGATGAAATGGTGATCTTATCATAGATGCCATACTTGTGACTTTTGAAATATCCAACATCTACGTCAACCAGGGTGGCCTTGACTATGGTCTCTGCAGCCCCGGCTGACCCCAGCACTGCCCCCAAATGACCCCCTTGCTGACTCACTGTTGACAGGATCTGTACAGCTTCACTGGCTGCGCTACTGAGCACTGCCTGCAGAGAACACTACAGCGTAATAATCATGATGATAATAATAAGAATAATGATAAACAGCATGACAATAAATATACGGCGTAAACGAACCAATCATGACCCAGGCATGGGATTCTGGCTTGGTGCAATCTGCTCCAGCAAGCCATTCAAAACAAAAACAATTCACATGCTAGGTCATGTCAAAGCTACAAATGCAACAAGATCTTATGGCGCAGGTGGGCATGCAACATGGTGAGCACCTGATGCACACAGCAGCATGCACAATATAAGTGCACCACATGACAAGCGAAACTGCAACATCAGAGGCTCTAGCATGTGCAATTGTGTGCACTGTGTGCTGAACAGCCATGTTGTAAGAGAAGACTGATGTACAATTACATGTGACTAACTCGCTGATCAATGGCTGCATGTTGCTGCACAGATATTTCTGGCCCACCTGAACCAGGGCTTGCATGACAGCAGGGAAATGGCTCAAGCCTTGCATGGCCTCTTCAGCACTCTTGTCTGGCTTCTCACGCCACAGCTCTGTTGCAGCCTGAAGCGCCTGAATGGCCTACGACATCGCAAGCACTTTCAGCAACTTTTTCACATGAGATATGGTCACATAGAATGTGCCAACAAGGCATGCACTGCCCGCACTGTCAGCAATCCTCACGTGAAACATGTTCACACATGGAGCGTGCCAACAAGGCATGACAGTCTGAGGATGAGCAGCCAGACTGTGATGTGCATCAGACATCCTGGCTTGAGAGCACAAGTGCAGATCACCAGCAAGCTTGCTGTGTGTAGATGCTGCAACAGGGTTGACGTCAGGCTTGTCATTGGCCTCTGGTGATACGTCTGGCTCAAGCCCGATGCTGACTTTGCATGTGTCAACTTGCACATGTCATTACAATAAGTGCACCACTGTCATGCATCCATCATGGACATTCTGCAGTCTGAAGCATGCATCCCCATCTTTCCATGATTGCAGCTGGGATGCGCCACGCGCTGGGCAAGATAACCTCACCAAAGGGTCTTGAAGGGTGGCAACCCTCACACAGCAGTGCAACAGATCCGGCACTCCATTGACATGCTGCAGCCAGAAGCCTGCCCTTGTTTTTACCACCTCCGCTGGCAGCAGCATCAGCACATGGAACGCAAAGTGCCTGACAAGCCTGACTTCTTCTTGACTCTGCTTCCTTTCCTCTTGAGATGATCCACGAGCCCGTGATGGCTTATGCCCTTCAGAAGCCGCCGGCTGCTGAGGCAACTCAGGAGTATGAGACAGCTCGAGCTGCTGAGAGGACTCAGGCAGCTGCGGCAGCTCAAGCCCCAAAGGTGACTCAGGTCTGCTGAGTTCAGCAGCAGCACCACCCAAGCTGATCTGAGGAGTATGACTGGATGATCTTGGTGATGAAGGTCCAGCCTTAGAGGCTGCAGGATGAGCGTTGATGCTGGGAAGCGTTACTTCTGCACTCTCCGGGCTTTGCAGCTGAGCTGTCAGGGCTGATGCAGGCCTGGCTGGCTTCAGCTGAGCAGTCAGTGCAGAGACTGCTGCTGCTGTGATACCTGCCTGATGACTACCAGATCCTGCTGGAGTGGCAGCTGCTGCATAGCTAGAGTGACTATGATGCCCACCTGCTGGCTGCAACTCACTGATTGTGAGCTCAGGCGTCACACAAACAGCCTGAGGATGTACCTCAATTGGTATATTGCCCTCCATCTCATCTGTGATGCTGATCTGCCTTGAAGGCTCGTGTCTGTCTGAGTGTTGCTGCTCATCTTGCTGTTGGTGAGCGTGGTCTGGCTGTGAGGAGGTGATCACAGCTGTGGCAGCCGAAGCTAGCGGTGGCAGGGCTTGAAGCACTGAGGCTAGGGCTTCTGTGAGAGGATCTGCTAGGGATGCTAGGCGTGCCTGGTTGAGGGGGTGCTGCCCAGCAACATTCGTGATGGCAATCAGCACATCTGCAACCTGCAATATGAGCCCAATTGAATGAGGTGCAGGTTAGATATATACAGGTACATGGCTGCCAATAATGTTGCAAATTGTAACAAAGGTGAGTGATAAGAAGGTGCAGATTTCTAGTTGGCCAGTTCAGGCTTTTGTTCAGAGGCAAATGAAAGGAAGAAGTTGTATGTGCATGGCGCTCTCATGCAAGAAGACGATGGCGGATCCTCATGACAGCAATAGAGAGAGGATGGGTCAAGAGGGCTCAAGCAAAGGGATACTGATGCATCATGCAAAAGAATGGTGGCAAGCTCATATGACAGGCACCAGTTTATTTGTGTCACTCAATGATCAAGCCAGTGAGCGCAGCCATACCAATGGGCAGCAGAGTACAAAGAAAAGCAAACGGCAAAACAACAGGAAGAGGCAAAGCATGTTTGCTTGATGACATGAGCATCAGCATGGTGCACAGCGTCAAAAAACGCTCGTACCAGTTGTGGTAACAAGTAACAGTCATAGTATCAAGCATGGCAACAGCGTGGCACAGAGCAAACACATTGAGGAGCAACCTGTAGCGTAGGCAGGCTGAGGCCCGGGTGTATGTGAGCCTTGATTGCACTGCTCCCAACAGCTATGAGGGATAGCTTCAGCTCCTGCACACACTGCGTGACTCAACCTTCATTCTCACATACACAATGCCGATAGCTGTCTTGCATGCAATCAGATGCAGCTCACTGCAGATGAAATGACCTTATGCGTCGCTCTGTTGGTCAGCATTCTAGCTGCATGTTACAGCAAGTGGGCATGGCTGCATAGAGAAACTACACACATGTCTGGCAGCAGCGGATGAGAACCCAGTTGCAAGTCTGGTTTGGACACATAAGAAAGCTGGGAGCAGCAAAAAGCAAGAAAGCTTTGGCCAGGATGTGGCATCTGTTTCTGCTGGGGGTACAGACTGACCTGGTTTGGGGGTGTCAGGAGGGCAACCAAGTGCTCCAACAGTCCAGCAGACCCCACCTTGCTCTGTGCTGCTTGGCACCCTGCGTTATCATGTGGCATGTCACATGTTGCAAGGCAGTCATGCAGGGGGATCGCCCCTGATGCTGAGAACATGCCACACACAGACAGACTGACAGGCAGACGGACATGCTGTGTGGCCTGAATGATGGCTGATTTGCAGCTGCATGTCTACTAGTGAAGGCATTCGTACGTGGTGTCCATCAGGGATCAGGTTGAACTGGGCTTTTCATGTGTGGTGTGTGCCATGAGGGGCAATATCTGCCCAGACAGTGAGCCTGATACTACTTGCTGAAGCAACGCACATCACCCAAAAATGTTTCAATGAGCACACAGCACAGCCTGACATCACTCATGTCCTGAAATGGCCTTGCTTGAAGCGTCTGCATACAGCACTCACCACCAGTGATCAAGGACACCAGATTCAGGACACTGTTGAGCTCTGACACTCTTGTCGCTGACAGCTTTCTCTGGTGACATGCAGACTGTACCCTCTCAACCAGGCTAAGTAGGATAGCTCCATTGCCAAACGTGGCGATGGCTAGCTGCTCTTGCTGCTGCCACTCAGCATCAACTTGACATAGGCAGGTCAGCATCTTAACAGCTGCCTGCTGTGCACCCTTGTCTACAGCTGTCAGCATCTTGTAGACCACTGGCAAGCATGATGACTGCATGGTATAGAGCTCTGGCAGACAACCTCTGCTTGCTACAGCAACTCTGCCATCAGCAGAGTTAGTACACCAGAGATTGGAATGGTGACAACATGATGCAGAGCTTGGTCAGCAGCTTGTATACAGCAGAAAATTCAACATATTTTGCAGTACAGACCGTTGTCAGCAGGGATTTCTGATGCAAGGTGAGCACAGCGTGGAAAGCAAGTTGGCAGGTTCAATCATAACTACACAGACATAATGCAAACAGCAGCTCTCGTACGCACTTGCTTCAACATTCATCACTGCAGGTGAATCATCGCCATTGGCTTAACACGACTGACAATCAGATCGATCCAGTCAATACAACATAACAAGGAAGTAATCATCTACAAACTGTTTACTTGACAAAGTTCAAGTCATACATAAGATAGACAGTCTGTACAGGCTGTGTACAGCCTATATTGCCTCCTATCCATATGTGAACATATCTGTGTGTGACTCCAGCCAGCAGCAAACTGTGTCTCACCTGCTCATAGTCGGCTTCAGCAGCCATTGCACTGCTTTCTGGTGCAAGCGAAGGTGGTGGGGCATGGTGCTGTGCCATGGCACCTGACATGATTGCCACCTGGACACACAGATGTCAATGACATAGACAACACACAGCAGGAGGACCATGAGCTGACTGTAACAACTGATGAAGTATTGAACAATCAACATGAGGTTATTGACATGCAATGACGTTTCTGTACAGACATGGCTACAAGGCAACATGTTGCTTTGTGGAGATAATGACTTTGCCTGCATGCAAAGCACATTGGCAGTGCACATTGGTTCAGCCACCCATGCAAAATCAGGATTTTGATATGCAGCACAAAATGTATGGTATCTGTAGCCCTTTGTTGGCGTACTAGAGCAATCACCTGTGCTTCCCAGCCTGCTTGCCCTTCACAGTTGGCCAACTTGCCCAAGCTTGCCAGTGTGACCTCGCTGGTAGGAGGGTACAGCACCATGACACCCAGCACATAAAAAATCCCTTCGTGTGCCAGTAGATAGATAATTTCTGCGTGGTCCCTTCCTAGTGCAACTGCAAAGCGGGACGTGCCAAATTCAGCACAGCGTTTGGAGCTGTTGAGCCAGCTTCGACCACTGCAGAAGCACTCACCCAATGTGCGCAGTAGCTCTGCGACGATGGCATGGGCTTCGTGCTGCAAGTACAGCTCTTGTAACAACGGGCTGAAGATGGTACCCACGACAAGCTTCAAGTTTGCCGACGCCTGCCGCTGATCTGCATGCTGTTCGGCATACTGACGGAGTGCCCGCGAAGCCCTTAGGAGGTCCACCCACAGACCCTCGTCGTACATGGCAATTCGGGCTGCCATGAGGCTGTTGCCATGGTGTGAAAGCGCCGTGTCCCAGTCCACCAAGCCCGCTGTTCCGGTCGGAGGCATCGGCCGAGAGCGAGGGTGTTACGTTTAGACGGTAACAGCCGCTCGCACGTGAACCTGACATACACATGAGGCGAACATAACTGTTCGGATCTGTCCGCCAAGTAACGCGAGATCCCTTTGGTCTCGGAGCGATGTAACGCTCCATCGATCGATCGGTCCTGTGCACAGTGCAATTAGCTAACGCTACGGCGCATCACCCAAGGTCCTCAGGTCCACATGCTGTGTTCTGCACTAGCAAGAACGAAGCAGCTCCGACTCCACTCGTCGGCGTTGAGTTTGTCAGGTTCGGGCCAACTTATCAAGCGACCGATGTTAAGGCAACGCTGCAACGCTACTGCTCGGGGAACGTAAGACGTTTGGATGAGTTCAGGCAGTGTGATTGACCCTGTTCTGTTCTGTCGTGATAGCATTACGACTGACCTCATCGCTCCCTCTGCAGGAAGCAGCAAGGGTTTCAGCAGATCAACGCTTTGGTCAGGAAGAACGCTGTATATCAAGTAAGTGTTGCTGCCACCTGGAGAATACCGTGCAGATACCTGAATGAAACGTCACGTGCCTGTGTTGACTTTCACTGCAGAGAAGGAGGCTTGGCACCAATACTTGTTTGATCATCACTCCCTTCCTCTTTTGCATCCTGCTGTGGGCCTTTCAAAAGATCATCAACCATCAGCTTGATGGCCCCTCTTTCAAATGTGGCTGCAAGTGTACCTCCTGTTGTGACTGGATCTCCAATCCAGGTGCTCATTTCAATCTCAGCTCCTGCATTCCAGCCTGTTGTTTTTCAGCACAGTTTAGTAAGTGTACTTGGTCCATGTCATTCAATGGCTTCAAGCTCAGATCGCGACTGACCTGCCAAACATTGTTTCTCATCTCAGCAACCACACTGTTGTCTCTGCTGCTACGACAAAGTTGTGTATGGTTGAGCCCTGTCTGTACCTTTGACCAAACATCATTGCTGGCACATGAGGGACAAAGATTTGTAGACAAAAGGCTGCATGCTCACCTGCAGGCACAGATCCAGCACAATATAGCTATCAGTGCTTCAATGCCACTGATGACAATCCATGCTCACCATACAGTGACTGCAAGGTGGTGCAACACTGCAACTGCCTTCTGCATCAGGATATTGCTCTGTGCTTTGCAAACACTGCTGCCCCACCCCACACCACACCACACCCCAGCTGTATTTGCACAGCATTACAGAAGTTGTCACCTGCGTTTTTGTATACGCAGAGCATCACACTCCCATTGATGACATGTTGTGACTGTTTCATGCTAACATGAAGAGCTGCTGCATTGCAAGGTCACACTTATCACGCCTTAGCTCAGACATGTGTGTTCATTTCACTGCTGCACAAGCACCCTAAGTCTGGTGGCAAGCTTGGCAGAACAATGAACTTTTACTTTGTTGGTAATTGGTAAATTGAAGCATGGTGTCTGTGCAGGCACACGACGACACACAGTGTGGCTTTGCCTATTCAACTGCAGATCAGGTTGCCTACTGCCCTGTGATGGAGCCCCCAACTTGGCCTGCCCTCCTACAGCTCCCTGAAGATCAGTACACTGGGGATGCCCCTCAGGCCCTGAATGCCTCTGGGACTGCCCTGAATATCAGCAGTGCCCCTCTGTTGTACACTGGGAATGACAGGGCTACTGCTGATGCCCTCATGAGTGCACTGTTTGCTAGACAGCAATTCGTAGGTGAGACTGTGACAACTTCTAATTGCTGCACAAGGCGGCAAATCTGTGCTGCAGACTGGCAGTTCCATTCGCCACTGGGGTTGGGCTTGAGTGCAGTAAGCAGTGATTGTTTTCCCGGCCCCCATGCATGTTCCGTGTCTTTTCATGCCCTGCCTGTGCACAAAAACACTTTTGTCCAACAGCTCGCCACCATGCATTACACGCATACACACACCATTGAAGTGTGAATGGACCCTTGAACAAACACCTCGGAGTCCTGTGCTGCTCAGGTGCAACAGCTGTAGCTGTCTACCAGAGCAGTGGTGCCAACAGCAGCCAGTCCACCAGCTTTGCAAGCACCAGCAATGAGGCGTCAGCCAACGATGACTACTTTGCTGCCAGCAGTGCCATTAGTCAGGGGCTGGCTGAGCTGCAGCTCACCATTGGCACTGCAGCTCCTTCTTCATTGTCCCTGTATCTGGAGCCTGCATTCTTTCCCCGTGCGGGTATGGGACCTGTTGACCCGGTTGGAATGTTGTCGCCTTAACAGTACTTGAGGGTGCAGAATAAGAAGGCAACCTGATTAAGCACAAGCATATGACATGACGCAGTGTCTTGCCGTTTTGCTGCACAAGTCAGCATGTTTCTACTCCATGGCTGAACAAAAGTTGGATCGTTGCTCATGACAATGCCATGGTCATGTACTTGTGATGTGGCTGGCAGTTCACCCATTGAATCTGACCAACCTTACGGCTGCATGCATGCAAAGATAGATTTTATGGCACATTCAACAACACCACAGTATCTCTGATACATGTGCCTGGATGACTGTGCTTTCACGTGGTGCAGGTGAGCTGGCTAGCAGCAGCGGCAGCAGCAGCAGCAGCTTTCTGAGCACAGATGAGGCTCAGACCAGCTCTTCTTCCAACTCTGCCATGGACCAAGCTGTGGCCACCTTCCCTCTCTCCTTCCTTATGCCCAACTGCTCAGCCCTACAGGGCCTCGATCAGCAGGTAATACCCATTGTAATATCCTTTCTATGCCTTC